>Ga0308159_1000104_pt1 | contig 332345 bp, 293 predicted proteins | sample PhyCR1_FD_201040 | JGI IMG/M metagenome (GOLD analysis project Ga0308159, IMG submission 201040) | Phyllosphere microbial communities from UC Gill Tract Community Farm, Albany, California, United States - DLSLC.R1 | ecosystem: Host-associated > Plants > Phyllosphere > Unclassified | place... | reverse complement strand
TAGATATCCTCGATCCGGCCTGTGTTGAACGACGACGAACGGCGCTTCAGACCGTGGACCACATACCCCTTGTCCAGCAACAGTTGCGCCAGATACGCACCGTCCTGCCCCGTGATACCCGTAATCAGCGCAACTTTCGTATCGGTCATGAATTCCCCCTTGTCGTCGACGGCACGCTTCGTACCAGCCGGGACCGATCGAACAATACCGATATCGACCATATCGCAAATTATTCCGCATTGCACCATAATGCTGCCGAAGCGTCCCGCCGGACACTTTCCGGACTTCGCCGATCGCGTCCGCCGATGCTTGCCGGTACCCGGCGGCTCTGGCATATCCCGCCTGTGTCCAGTCCCATTCCTCATGGCCTGCATCGGTCGCGCTGGCCTGCGCGCATTGGCCAGTTGATTGAAATCGCCTGTCTGTTCGCGCTGGTCACCGTGTTTGTCACGGTGATCTATGGGTTCTGGCTTCGGGCGATCTGGGCGCATGGCTATTTCCTCGCGGTCGGGGTCGCGATCGTCGGGGCGTTCGTGATCCTGATCGGTATGGCGCAACAGGCGATCGCCGCGCGCGACGTGGCGACATGGCGCGACATGGCCGAATGGCAGATTCGCGCCGCGCGCGACCGGGTGGCGCCGGGCGCGGCCTCGCCCGATGCAGCGGGGCAGGTCGATATCGATCCTGATTCCGCCGCCTATTACGAAGTGCTGGTCGGCGCGCTGGTCCGCAAGGCCGAAGCCGACGAGGATGCCGCCTTTCATGCACGGTGATCCGCATCTGGAACTGGGTGAGAGCCTTCCGCGATTCCTGTCGCACTGGCTGGCCGCCTGTTTCGGGCATTTCCTGATGGTGCTGTTGCCGCTCATCACCGACTGGGCGCGGGTCCATGATGCGACATGGCCGCGATGGTGGTCGCTGCTGCTGTTCGCGATGTCCACCTCGCTGATCGCGGCGATCATCAACGCCAACCTGCCCGTCACCCCGAGAGAGATGATCAAGAGCGTCGCGCTCGGCTATGCGCTGAACGCGACGATCGTCATGCTCAGACTGGTATGACCTTCGGCGCGCGTGCGTCGGCAGTCGATCGCACGGCATGGGTCGAAAGCGGCGGACGTCCGGCATCGCTCGGCCCGATCGTTCCGGTCCAGTTGCTGCGCGGTATCGCCGCCTCCGGCGTGGTCGTGCAGCATGTGCTGGAACGCTATGCCCGGCGTGGGGCGGTCGTGGACGGTCTGCCCGCCTTCGTCGATCGGCTGGGCGAGGTCGGGGTGGCGACGTTCTTTGCGATTAGCGGCTTCATCATGGTGCATATCGCGTTGAACGGCGCGACGCCGCCCACGCCGATCGCCTTTCTGCGCAGCCGGTTCCTGCGGGTCGCGCCACTCTATTACCTGACGACGCTGGCAATGCTGGCGTTCATGGCGGCGACGCGATCGTTCAGCACGCGCGGCGACGTACCGTTGCCGGGACCGACCGAGCTGGTCCTGTCGTTCCTGTTCATACCGCACCGCGGCGTGCGCGGCGTGATCCAGCCGGTGTACGAACTGGGCTGGACGTTGCAGTACGAGATGTTCTTCTACCTGATGTTCGCGCTGGGACTGGCCGTGCTGGCGCGACGGGCGGGGTGGGCGGTGCTGGGGGCGTTGGTGATGCTCGTCGTGATCGGTATCGGCATCGATGCGCCGCCGCAGCGGTTCGGGCTGCCGATCCTCGCCTATGTCTTCACCCGGCCGATCCTGCTGTATTTCGCGGTCGGCATCATCCTCGCACTGGTGCGGCACCGGCTGGGAGAACGGCTGCCGTCGATGCCCGCCATGTCGGTCGCATTGTTGGGGATCGCGGCACTGGCCGTGGCGGCGGTCGCCGAGGGGCTTGTCATGCCGCTGATCGCCGTCGCCGTCGCGCTGGGCACCGCCGTGCTGGTGCGTCCGCGCTATCGCGACGGACCGTTCCGCCGCATGTCGCAGGCGTTCGGCGATGCCTCGTACAGCATTTACCTGACGCACAGTTTCCTGCTGGGCGCGTTCGCCGCGGTGACGGCGGGCGTGGCGGGGCGGGGGCCGGTGGCGTTGCTGGCGATGGTGCTGTTGGCCTGCGCCGCCTGCGCCATTGCCGGCTGGATCATCTGGGCGTTGGTGGAGCGACCGATCGACCGGTTGCTGCGCAGCCGGGGGCGCGGCCGGGTACGCTGAACGATTCTTACAGGTTCCGCCTGCTTCCCCATTGCGTGAGGATCGCCGACAGCACCGCCCGCGCGCCCGGCGGGGTGAAGTGCGAGTGATCGAAATGCAGCGGCGTGCCGTCCGCCGTCGTCGTCCGACAGCGATTGCCGACACATTCCGGTGCGATCGCCGACCCATAGTCGGCTCCCGCCGATCGCACCGCGATCGCCATCGTCCGGTCCAGTGCGAAGCGTTCGGCGATGCGGGTCCTGTCGGGCAGCGTCGGATCGTCCTCCCGCGCGGCGCGCACGATCAGCACGGGCAGGTCCGCGTCATATTCGACCGACGGGCCGATCACCAGCACGCGGGTGCCGCGCGCGCGCAGGAACCGAATGGTGTCGGCCAGCGCCCCCTGATCCTCCACGAACCAGCGGCCCGACAGGATCACGGTATCGATCCGGCGAAAATCGAGCGTCGTGAAGGCGCGGCCCATGACCTGCAGGCACCCGGGCCGTCCCCGGCCATGTAACAGCGGGCGACATCCCGCCGCCGTCGCCTGAACGATCCGTGCGTCCGGCCGCAACGCACGCAGCGCCTGCGAGAAGTGCGCGGCGTGGCTGTCGCCGATCAGCGCGATGTTGGGGCGGGTCGCGGAGAGCGTCAGGCAACCGGGATCGAACGGTCGCCCGGTCGGCAGCAGGAAGCAGCGATCGACCGAGAATTGCCGCCGCCCCGCCGCGGTGGTGTCCCACCCGATATAGCCGGCGGCGAGGGCGAGGCGCGGGGGCAGCGGTCGGATGCGTTCGGCATTGGCCGCCACCGCCAGCCCGGCCACAGCCATTCCCGCCAATGCAAGGGCAGCGGCGACATGCGGAGCGCTGCCGCTGCCGCCGCGCCAGCGTCGGGCGACCGGACGCTCGACCAGCGCATAGCTTGCCCATGCCATGCCCAGCGTCGCGAAGAGCAGCAGCGCCGTTTCGACCGGCGTCACGGTCGCGCTATGGCGCGACTGATAGAAGGCGATGATCGGCCGATGCCAGAGATAGGCGGGGTAGGAGATCAGCCCGATCCACCGCAACGGCCATGCGCCCAGCACCCGGGCGGTCGACCCGTCGCCGCCATAGGCGATCAGGATCGCGGCGGCGAGCACCGGCGGGAGCGCGAAGGGCAGCGGGAACGGCCAACTATCGCGGATGACGATGCAACTCGCCGCGATCGTGGCGATCGCCGCCGCACACAAGACCCGCCGCCATCGGGCGCTGGCGATCGTCGGCACCGCGCCCAGCGCGACCAGCGCTCCGACCGACAATTCCCAGATGCGCGCGGGCAGCAGGAAGAACCCTGCCGCCGGGTCGTTCAGCGCCATCCAGCATCCCGCCGCCAGCGACGCCAGCCCCAACCCGCCGATCGCCCATGCCAGACGGCGGCGCGGCCAGTGCCGCAACCCCCACAGCAACAGCGGGTATAGCAGGTAGAATTGCTCCTCCACCGCCAGCGACCAGGTGTGGATCAGCGGCTTGGCGTCCGCCGCGACCGTGAAATAATCGATCGTGCGATAGAAATAGATATTCGACGCAAAGGCGCCGGTCGCTGCCATGCTGCGACCCAGATCGCGAAGCTGCACCGGAAGGAGCAGAACGCATCCGACGGCCAGTACGACGATCATCATCACCAGCAGCGCGGGCAGGATGCGGACGATCCGATGGCGATAGAAGCGCAGGAGCGAGAACCGCCTCGCCGCGATATCGCGCACCATGATGGTGGTGATGAGATAGCCCGAGATCACGAAGAAGATATCGACGCCGACAAACCCGCCGCGCAGGCCGCTCACCCCGCTGTGCAGCAGCAGGATCGGTAGGATCGCCAGTGCGCGCAATCCGTCGATTTCCGGCCGATAGCGCAGCGTTCGCGCGTCCTCCGGTGCCATCGCTGCGTGCGCCCCCGCCGTCTTCATCGCATCGCCATAGCGTAGATCGCCGGGCGAATCCCGCATCATCGACCGTCGATCGCGCGCGGTGTGCCTAGGGAGTGACCGGCGTTACCGGCGTCACCGGGACGTCGACCGTCTGGTTGCGGCGACCCTGTATCCATTGGCGCGCCGGACGTTCGACGAAGCGAAAGCTGAGAGTGGCGACGGCGATCACGCACCCAAGCATGGCGACGACCAGCAGATCGCTGACGAGCGCCGGGCCGGAAACCCGTCCGTCCGGCCAGAAGGCGAAGCCGTATCGTGGACCGATCCGCTTGAGCAACTCAAACGCGACGATGTGCGTCAGCGCATGTGTCATATAGATCGAATAGCTGATGCGACCGAGGAAGCGGAACGGCGGCGCTTTCAGGATCGCGCTGACGACACCATTTCGGACGCGAAGATCATGACCGCCAGCGCGAATACCGGCAGCGCGAGGAACGTGGCGCGCCCGCTATCGAGATGCCCCGTCGCGAAGATCACCGCCGCCACGATCAGCACTTCCGCCACCGTGCCGCCGATCCGCAACCCCGAGCGGAAGGCCGCATGGACCCCGACTCCGAGCGAAAAACCGAGCAGCCCGCGCAGATAGCCATAGTCATAGGTCGTATCCAACCCTTGCGGCGACAGCGTGAGGAGCAGGGCGAGCGATACCGTGCCGGTCAGCAGGAAGATCGCGGTGCCATGACGCGGGACCGTCGCAAAGACCGCCCCGAACAGGAGATAGGCACCCATCTCCGCCGAAATGCTCCACGACACGCCGTTCCAGCTATTCTCGGTCAGTACGCCGGTCGAATGGAGCAGGGTCAGGTTGGCGAAGATCGCCCAGACGCTACGACTTCCGTCGAACGGCGCTCGCGCGGTATCGCCGATGCCGATGGCGATACGCAGCACCTCCATGCCGATCAGCAACGCCAGCATGAACAGATGCAGCGGATAGATGCGTACGATGCGTGCGGTCATGAACCCGCGAACCGTATCCCGTCCCTCCGCCAGTCGCGCGGAACAGGCGTAGGTGACAACGAAGCCACTAAGAACGAAGAAGAAATCTACGAATATCCATCCGTTCTGCACCGGCTTCAGACTGTTTATCATGCCAGAGAGCGGGAAATGAAATATGACGACAATAATCGCGCATATCCCACGAAGTGAATCAAGTGATTCGAAGCGATGTGGTCTTGTTTCAGGCGATTCTTGCGAAGGCATCATGCCTGTTAGCATGGCAAGCTGATGCTATTAGCGTCTTACACTTGTCCGATGTCGATTTTGTTCGAGGGCGCTGAGAGGCTGTTTGAAAATTGGCGAAAGAGCCAATTTTGTGCGGTTCCGGCCCGCTCCCCCTCCCGGCCACCCATCAGAATACCGTGTGGGTGGCCGGGAGGGGGAGCGGGCCGGAACCGCCGAAATACGCCTTCAGCGTATGTCCAAACGGACTCTGATGGTATCTCGATGGCCGCTCCGGTCCGGTCCGGTCGGGAACGGGAGTCCGACAGTCGCCCCGCCGGTTCGATGCGATTCCGCCGAACGACGGCGAACCCAGCGATCGATCGGCGATTCCACCAGCCGCCAGACCAGCCATCCGAACATGGTCGTGATACCGCAGGCCAACGTCAGCATCGCCATCAACCAAAGCGGACCGCGGACCGCGATCGATGCCGTCGCGCTCGCGAATGCGCCCAACAGGAAACTGTGCGTCAGGAAGGTGCTGTACGACGCTTTCCCGGCTTCGCGTGATATCGCCTGAACGCCGCGACCCAGCGGACCCTTCGGCAGTGCCTGTACCGTCAGCACGGTAATTCCCAGCGCGGCGGTGACGCCGATCATCAATCGCTCGGCATCGAGACTGGACCACAGCATTGCGGCAAGCGCGACGAGCATGATGATCGATTGCGGCACGATCGGCAGCCGCCGGACGAACCGGTCGCGCAGCAGCGCCAGCGCGATTCCGATTGCGAAATACGTTAATATCGGGCGGGTGAAGTAATATACCGCGATATCGATTCCATGCCGCCCGGACGGTTCAGGAAGCTGCGTCCCGATCAGGACCAGACCGACTATCGTCGCGATCAGCGGCCATGCCGCCCGGCGTATGCCGACCATGAGCGCGGCGGCGAACAACAGGCAGAAGAACATCTCGTACTGCAACGTCCAGCCAAGACCATAGACCGGCTGCAACAGGCCGTCGCTCGCCCGGTACGGGAGGAACAGGAACGACGAAATCCATTCGGTTGCGTCGGGAAGGCGGCGGTCGGTCTGGGTGCTGAACGATTGCGTCGCCCAGATGAACGCCACCATCAATATGGTCGTCAGATAATATAGCGGCGCAAGTCGAAGAAACCGGTTGCGGACGAACGCGACCGCCGACTGCCGCTGGTCTCTCCGGCGTAGCGCGACATGCATCAGGATGAAGCCGCTGATCGCAAAGAACGCTGCGACCCGCGCCTGTCCCATGCCGTCCAGTATCGCCGAGACGCCTTCCGGAATGCCGTCGCGCCGGGCATAGCGCGACAGGAGATGCCCGCACACGACACCGCATGCGGCAATACTACGCAGGAAGTGCAACTGGACGATCTCGTCGCTCGCTGCCGGCCGATCGAGCCGCAATTCGATGTCCCGAAGGTCGCCCGGTCGTGCAATACCCCGTCCGGTAAAGACAGTAGCAGGCGAAACGACGTTCATATGAGGTATACGATGTCCCTCTAGTCCAAGTATTATCAATGTAATACGAACGTATTCATTTTGTCTATGCCCTGCCGATACGGGGCTACATGGCAAGCGGTGTCGGGGAACGGCGATGGGCGAAGCGAAAACGGAACGGCATGTCGCGCGCGCGCCGCGGATACTGCACGTCATCACCCACCTCGACATGGGCGGGGCGGAGAATGTAGCGCTGGCGCTGATCGACGGGTTGCGCGATCGGGTGGATTTCGCGCTGTTCGCCGTGATGCGGGACCAATCGCCGGGTGCGGTCGGGCGGGACATGGCGGATCGTCTTGCGACGTGGCGGGTGCCGGTGCGGTTCGGGACGGGGCGGGGCTTCAAGTCGGGGGGCGTGTTGATCGCCGCACGCGCGCTGGCGCAGGTGGTGGAGACGTTCCGGCCCGACCTGATCCACGTCCATACCGAAGTACCCGAACTGACGCTGGCGGTGGCGCGGCTGCTGTCGCGGCGGGTGCGACGGACGCGCCTGTTGCGGACGGTGCATAACGGCGTGCTGTGGATCGACTGGGACCGGATCGGCCGATGGGTCACGCGCGCGCTGGCGTCGGGGGAGGCGGTGGCGGTGTCGGAATATGCCGCCGATGCCGATGCCGCGATCGCCGCTGGTGTTCGGCGCCCGCGCGCGACGGTGATCCACAACGGGATCGCTCCGGCAAAGGCGGTCCCCGTCGCTCGCTTGCCCGGCCCGATCCGTGTGCTGTTCGCCGGGCGACTGGTGCATCAGAAGGGTGCGGACCTGCTGCCCGCGATCCTCGCCGAAGCGCATCGCCGCACCGCGCAGCGCGACGTGTCGGTCACGATCGCCGGATCGGGCGTGTTGCGTGACGCCGTGGCGCGGGGACTGGACGGTGCGGTGCCCGGCTGGACGGTGACGCTGACCGAGCCGATCGGCGGGCTGGCGGACCGCTTGGCCGACTATGACGTGGTGGTGTTGCCGTCGCGGTTCGAGGGGTTTGGCCTGCTCCATGCCGAAGTGCTGATTGCGGGCGTGGCGCTGGTCACGACCCGCGCGCCCGGCCTGACCGAAGTGATCCCGCCCGACTATCCGTTTCAGGCATCGCCGGACGATGTGACCGCGCTCGGTGCGGTGCTGGCGACCGTTCTCGACGATGCCGATGCGGCGCGCGCGGTCGCGGGGCGGCACGGTGCGGCACTGGCGGCGCGTTTTTCGCCCGACGGCATGGCGTCGGCCTATCTGTCGCGCTATCGCGCCGCCGTCGACCCGGGGGACAGGCAATGACGATCGCGATCGGGATCAAGGCGCTGAACGAAGCCGCGCATATCGCCGACGCCATCGGCAGCGCGCGTGCCGCGCTGGCACGGGCGGGCGGGGGTACGATCGTGCTGGCCGACAGCGGGTCGACCGATGCGACGGTCGAGATCGCGCGCGCGGCGGGTGACGTGCGGATCGTACAACTGGCCGATCCGGCGCAACGGTCGTGCGGGGCGGGCGCGCAACTGGCGTTCGAGGCGGCGGACCGCGTCGCGGGCGATATCGAATGGTTCTACCTGCTCGACGGCGACATGGCGATCGACCCCGATTTCCTGCATCACGGCATCGCGTTCCTGCGCGACAATCCCGGTCATGCCGCCGTCGGCGGGCGCGTGCGCGAAATGAACACCGAGAGCATCGAGTTCGAATTGCGCGCCCGCAACGACCGGGTGAAGGGCAGCGCGGTGACGGGCGATGTCGACCGCCTCGATTGCGGCGGGCTGTACCGGGTGGCGGCGATCCACGCCGTGGGCCATTTCGCCGACCGCAACCTGCATGCGTTCGAGGAATTCGATCTCGGTGCACGGCTGCGCGCCGCCGGGTGGCGGCTGGCGCGGATCGACGTTGCCGGGGTGGCGCATCACGGCCATGCGACCGGTGGCTATCGCCTGATGCTGCGACGGTTGCTGACCGGCTATGCGGGCGGGTCGGGCGAAGTCGTGCGCGCCGCATGGGGGCGTCCGCACTGGCGCGAGGTACTGCGGAGCTTCGCGCAGTTGCGTTATAGCGCGATCGTCTATGCATGGTGGCTGTCGCTGGTGCTGGCGGCGGTTGCCGGACAGGCGCTGGCGTTCGTGGTGCTGCTGGCGTTGCCGTTCGCGTTTCTCGCATGGCGGCGGCGGAGCCTTCGCGTCGGGCTGTATTCGCTGGCCACGTGGAACATGATCGCGGTGGGCACGATCCAGGGGCTGGTGCGCCCGCGTCGCCGGGTCGACGCGCCGCTGCCCGCGCGCGACCTGACCGGCACCGACGGATGAGCGATACGGCCGGCGGCGGCTATTTCGGCAAGTTCGTGTGGACCGCCGGTACGTTCGTCGTTTCGGCGGGGCTGAAATTCGGTCTCAATATCGTGCTGGCTTGGTTGCTGGCCCCGGAGATTCTGGGCGTGATGGTGGTGGTCAATGCCATCCGCCTCGGCATCGAATTGCTGACCGATGTCGGCATCGAACAGAATATCATCCACCATCGCGACGGACTGACGCGCGCGTTCCGCGATACGGCGTGGACGTTGCAACTGGTGCGCGGGCTGTTGCTCAGCGGCGTGTTCCTTGCCGCCGCGCCGCTGTTGGCCGATGCGTACGGCATCGACACGCGCATCTTCCTGCTGGCCGCATTGTCCCCGCTGATCGGGGGCGCGCATTCGACCGCGATCTTCGTACTGGTGAAGCGGATGGAGGTGCGCCGCCGCAACCTGTTCGAACTGTCGTGCGAGGCGCTGGCGTTCGCGGTGCAGGTCGCGCTGGCGGCATGGCTGCGGTCGGTATGGGCGCCCGCGATCGGACTGGTGCTGGCGGTCGCGATCCGGTCGGCGCTGAGTTATGCGTTGCCCGATGCGGCGCAACGCCCCCGGCTCGACCGGGAAGTCGTGCGGCGGATCGTCGATTTCGGCAAGTGGATCGCGGTCACGTCGCTGGTGATGTACGCCGCGACCAATCTCGACCGGCTGTATCTGGGGCGGGTGGTGCCGCTGGCGTTGCTTGGCATTTATGGCATCGCCCGCGCCATCGCCGAACTGCCGACGACGCTGGCGCGGCGGATGAGCTATCAGATCATCTTTCCCGCCCTCGCCGCCGCTGCCGAAGGGGGCGGCGACGATCGGGCCGGGGCAATGGCCGCGATCGGGCGGTCGCGCGGACCGTTCGTGCTGGCGGCGGCGGCGGGGCTGGCGCTTGCGGCGTCGGTTGCCGACCTGCTGATCGGTGCGATCTACGACCCGCGCTATGCCGGGGCGGGATGGATGCTGGCGGTGTTGTTGGGCGGCGCGGTATTCGCCGTGCTCTCCAATCTGAACGAAGCGTTGTTGCTCAGCGCCGGACGGCCGTTGTTCAGCAGTATCGCCAACCTGCTGCGGCTGGCGACACTGGCGATCCTGTTGCCCACGGGCTTCGCGCTGGCGGGGTTCGCCGGGGCGGTGGCGGCGGTGGCGGTGACCGAACTCTGTCAATATGGCTATGTCGCCATCGGGTTGCGCGCGGTGGGCATGCATTTCCGGCGGCAGGATGCGCTGGCGATCGGACTGGCGGTTACGCTGTTCGCACTGGTCGTGGCATTGCGCTGGCAGTTCGGACTGGGCGATCCGTTGGCGGGCATGGGGGAAATGCGATGACGCGGCTGCTGATCGTCCAATATTCCGGCGACTATCGCGAAGCGGACCGGCTGCGCCGCGCTACGGGCGAGGAAACCTATTACGGGCACGGCTATATCCTCGACCGGCTGGCCGATCTGAAACAGGGTGCCGAAGCGGTCGGCATGTTGTGCGCACTCGCCCCGGTGTATGAGGAGGTGTTGCCCAGCGGCGTGACCGTGATCGGCACCGATACCAATCCCGACCGCGATCCAGCGCCGGTATTGCGCGCGATGGCGGCGTTCGATCCGACGCATTTGATCGTGTTCGGACCGATGCCGTCGCTGATCCGCTGGGGGATCGATCGGGGCATCCGGGTGGGCGTCGTCATGGCCGACAGCTTCGCCAACCTCTATTATCGATGGGGCCGGTTCCGGGCGTTGCCGCGCCTGCTCAACGATCCGCGCGTCACGCTGGTCGCCAATCACGCGGCGAATGCCGCCCGTGCGCTGGTGAAGTTCGGCGCGCGCGCCGACAAGGTGGTGGCGTGGGACTTCCCGCATCACCGCACCCCCGCCGATCATGCGCCGCGACCCGGACCGCACACCGCGCCGCACCGGTTGCTCTATGTCGGGTTCGTCAGCGCGAAGAAGGGCGTCGGCGACCTGATCCGGGCGGTGGCGCGGTTGCAGGGTCGGGTCGACGTACGGCTCGATATCGTCGGGGCGGGGGATACGGCGCGCTTTGCGCGGCTGGCCCGGCGGCTGGGCGTGGCGGATCGGGTGACGTTCATGGGGCTGGTGCCCAATGGGCGGATCATGGCGATGATGCGCGCCGTCGATGCGGTGATCGTGCCCAGCCGCCACAGCTTTCCCGAAGGATTGCCGCTGACGCTGTTCGAGGGGCTGGCATCGCGCACGCCGGTGATCGCGTCGGACCATCCGATGTTTCGCGGGCATTTAGTCGACGGCGAGAGCGCGGTGATCTTTCGCGCTGGCCGTCCGCGCGCGTTGGCGGAGGCGATCGCGCGGTTGTTGGGAGACGAGGCGCTCTACGCGCGAGTATCCACCGGGTCGGCCAGTGCATGGGTGCGAATGCAAAATCCGGTCAAATGGGGTGCGATGATCGAACGCTGGTTACGCGATACGCCCGAAGACCGCGCATGGCTGGCGTCGCACGCCATCGGTGCATCGGCGGAGGCGCGCGCGTGACCGGTGCGGTGCATTTCGCGATCACCCATTCGGCGGCGGGCGGCCTGCGCGAGCTATGGGACGATCTGGCGGAGGGGCTGACCGCGCGGGGCCACGCGGTCGAGCGTTTCGTCCTGTATCCGCCGCCCGATGCCGAGCGGTTCGGCATCGATATGGCGGCGTGGCATCATGTCGTACCGACCCGGCCCCGCTCCCCATGGGGCGCGATCCGCACGATGGTGGCGCTGGTACGGTATCTGCGCCGGACGCGGCCGGCGGCGATCGTGTCGGCCATGCCCGCCGCCAACGTCGTGCTGCCGATCGCGGTGGCGATCGCGCGGGTGCCGACGCGGGTGTTCGTGACGCACCATTCGCCCACCGATACCCATCATCCCCTACTCGACCGGATCGACAAGTATACCGGATGTCTGTCGTGCGTGGCGGGGATCGTCAGCGTGTCCGACGCGGTGGCCGCCACGCTGTCGCACAAGCCGATCGCGTACCGCGCCAAGACGATCACGATCCACAACGCGCTGTCCGATCGGATCGAACGGCTGATCGACACGCTGCCACCGCGTCTGCCCGATCGCGACCGGACCGGGCCGTTACGGGTCGTGGCGCTGGGGCGGCTGTCGTATCAGAAGAATCATCCCATGCTGATCCGCGCGGTGGCGGCGGTGCCCGGCGCGACGCTGGAGATTATCGGCGGGGGCGAAGATGAGCCGGCGTTGCGCGCGTTGATCGCCGAACTGAGGGTCGGCGACCGGGTGACGCTGACCGGCCCGTTGTCGCGACGCGACGCACTGGCGCGTGCCGCCGCCGCCGACCTGTTCGTACAGGTCAGCCGCTATGAAGGGCATAGCATCGCCCTGATCGAAGCCGCACGGATGGGGGTGCCGATCATCGTGTCCGACGTGGCGGTGCAGGTGGAAGGAGTGACGGCGCGCGACGGCACGCAGTGCGGCATCGTCGTGCCGTTGGACGACGATGCCGCGCTGGCGCGGGCGATCGCCGACCTCGGTGCCGATGCGGCCGCCCGCGCCCACTGGTCGGCGCTGGCATCGCGGCTGGGGGCGGAGGCGTCGAACGCGCGGATGCTCGACCGGTACGAGGCGGTACTGTTCGTATCGCCGATGACGCGATAGGATACGACATGGCATCGCTGATCCTCCGTGCGCCCCCTCCGGTCGGGGCCGCCGCCGCCCGCGCGCTCAGCCCGCGGGCACGACGGCAACAGCCGTTGTTGAAGGTCACGCTGGCGATATTTTTGTGGCTGGTGCTGGTCCGCAACCAGTCGTTGCAGGAACTGTTCTATGGCCGGATCGTCAACAACGACGATATCTTTGCACAAGCGGGATTCTCGATCCTGTTCGGCGTCCTTCTGATGGCGAACGGGATGCCGACGCGGCGCGAATTGTTCGTCGTGCCGACGTCGATCGCGATATTCCTGGGATATTGCTGTTTTACGCTGATCTGGTCCATCGACCTGCCGGTCGGATCGCGCCGGTTGCTGAACGCGACGGTCGTGATCTGGCTGGTCTTCCGCTATGTTTCGGCGTTCGGTCCCGACCTGTTGCTCTATCGATTCCGGCAGGCGTTGATCGCGATGCTGATCGTCAACTTCCTCGTCGTGATGCTGTCCCCGTCCGGGGTCCATACCTATGCCTTTGGCGAGGAGCCGTTCCTGCTCGGCAACTGGCGGGGCATGATGCCGCACAAGAACATTGCGGGGGCGACTTCCGCGCTGACCATCCTGTTGTTTCTGTTCGATAACCGACAGTTTTCGAAGACCGTGTCGGCGTTGGTCGTGGCCGGTGCGGCGATATTCCTGTTCTACACCCATTCGCGCACGTCCGGCGGTGTGGTGCTGTGCGCGATCCTGCTGGCGGTGGCGTCGCAGCGGTATAATGCGCGCTATCGGCTGCTGTTGAGCGGCGCGTTGCTGCTCATCGCCATCGTCGTCTTCGGGATGCTGTGGTCGCGGGTCGACGGCGTCGTCGAAATGCTGGACGATCCGGGGGCGTTGACCGGGCGCGGCGCGATCTGGCCGCTGCTGCTGGAATATGCCGGTCGATACCCGTGGACCGGGGCCGGATTCGGCTCCTTCTGGTCGACCGGCAGTTCCAGCCCGATCCTGACGCTGACGACGGGATGGGTCGCGGAGTACGCGCCGCATGGGCATAACGGCTATCTCGACCTGCTGGTCACGATCGGGTTGCCGGGTCTGGTGCTGGCGATGATCGTGCTGGTGGTGTGGCCGTTGCTGCGCCTGATGCTCAGCCAGTCGATCGCCGCGCCGCGCCGGGCGCTGCTGTTCGGGCTGATGGTGTTCTGCATCGGCAACAACCTGACCGAATCGACCCTGATGGTCGGTGCGATGGTGGTGCAGGTGTTCCTGATCCTCGCGATCGCGATCATTCATCACGACTCCAGCCTCAGCCCGGGCCAGCACCATCGCATCCGGCGGCGGATCGTGCGGCTGCTGCCCCACGCGCCGCGGCAACCGTTTCCCGTACGGCAACGCGGCGTTCGCAGCGTATGATGGCATCGTTCGATGATATGCGCCCCGATACCTCGCGCGGCGCGTCGATCGCAGCCGGACATGGCGGCGATGTTTTCGCGTCATGTTCCCAATCGAATATCCGATATGTACGTCGTACCGCGAACGGTCGGGCGCCGGACGAGCGCCCGATGGAACGACCGGCCCGCCGGAGAATGCGGCCGCGTCAGTACGGAGGATAGGGGAGTGCACGACCAATCGTCGGAGGTGGATACCACGCCGCCCCGCACCCTGACGATCGGGGGAATGCGGATCGCGCGCCTGCGTCGCAACGAACTGGCCGAGCGGATGCGGGCGGATACGGTGCTGGCCCGTTCCGGACGGCTTGCCGTGCCGCGCGTGATTACATCGGCGAACGGCAGTGTCATCGCGATGTACAATCGCGACGCCGCCTGTCGCGCGATCTTCGACCAAGCTGATATCGTCGACGCCGACGGGATGCCGCTGGTCTTCGCCAGCCGGATGCTGTGCCGCGAACCGTTGGAGGAGCGGACCGCCACGACCGATTTCCTGCTCGACGCCGCCGACGTGGCGGCGCGCGACGGCATCCGTTTCTTCTTCCTCGGATCGCGGCCCGGCGTCGCCGCCCGCGCTGCCGAACATCTGCGCAGCCGCTTTCCCGACCTGAAGGTCGTCGGCACCCGCCACGGCTTTTTCGAGGACGCCGACATTCCCGACCTTTGCGCCCGGATTCGCGCGTCGGGGGCCGATGTGCTGTGGGTCGGCCTCGGCAGCCCGGCACAGGAGCGATTCGCCATCGAACATCGCGACGCGCTGGGGGGGGTGGCGTGGGTGCGGACCTGTGGCGGGCTGTTCGACCATTATGGCGGTGGCGTGTCGCGCGCGCCGCCGTGGATGCAGACGTTCGGGCTGGAGTGGCTGTACCGTGCCGCGCGCGAACCGATCCGTCTGGGATGGCGGTATCTGGTGACAAATCCGGTCGCGATCTACTATCTGGCGACCAGAACGCATGACTGACCGGCTTTCACGGTCGGGATCGGGAGCTTTATGGCATCACCACCCCGTCGCACCGTCCGGTACGAGGATTTCCAGCGACCGCGTCGCAAGCGCTGGCCGTGGGTCGTGGGCGCTGTCGTGCTGATCGCGCTGGCCGGGGCGCTGGCGGCCTTCTGGTTCGTGGCGCCCGGGCAGGCGCATACCCCGCCACCCGCCCTGTCGCAGGCGGGCGGCCCGGTCGCGGGCGAAGCCTATCACTGGAAAGCGGTCGCGATCGGCGGCGGTGGCATGATCTCCGGCCTGTCGACCGATGCGACGGGCAAGACGCTGGTGGTGCGGACCGACGTACACGGTGCCTATATCTGGGATGCGAAAGCCGACCGGTGGAGCCAGTTGGTGACGTCCGCGACGATGCCGCCCGAAAGCCGGGCGCAAAATGGCGGCGCGGGCGGCGTGTATGAAATCGTGGTCGCACCGTCGCGCGCGCAACGCATTTATATGGCGTTCAAGGGACGCCTCTATCGATCCGATGATACCGGGCGTAGCTGGGTACAGCCGCACGCCGGTAACCCGTTCCCCTTCGTCTGGGACGCGAACAGCGAATATCGGGTGCACGGCCCGTTCATGGCGATCGATCCGGCCAACCCCGATCTGGTGTTGCTGGGCACGCCGGGGGCGGGGCTGTGGCGGTCAGTCGATGGTGGCGCGAACTGGGCACGGGTCGGATCGGTGCCAAGCCCCAAGGACCGGAGCGAGGACGCGGGCGTTCAGGCACCCGGCGTCATGCTGTGGTACGAACGCCCCGCCGGGGGCAAGCCGACCGGCCGCATCTTCGCGCTGTCGCCGGGGAACGGCATGTTCGTGTCGACCGACCGTGGCACGACCTTCCGTCCGTTGCCGACCACGGGAAACCAGCCGCTGACGTTGCAACGCGGGACGTTCGACCGGCGCGGCACGTTTTTCGGCGTGGACGACTTCACCAAATCAATGTGGTCGTATCGCGACGGACGCTGGCGCGACCTGACCGCCGAGCTGGGGTTGAAGGTCCGCGAATATGCCTCGGTCGTGGCCAATCCCGGCGCGGATCAGGTTATTGCGGTCGATCGCGGCGGCGTGGGCTATAGCAGCACCGATGGCGGCACGACGTGGAACAGCATCACCCACAGCGTGAAGGTGGGGGCGGGCGATCCGCCGTGGCTGCGCGTCAACGATCAGCCGTTCTTCACCACTGCCGACATGATGTTCGACCCGGTCGTGCCCAACAAGCTGTGGGTCGCGGCGGGGGCGGGCGTGTTCCATGCCGACGTGCCGCCCGGCACCGGATCGCTCGACTGGACCAGCCAGACGCGCGGGATCGAGGAACTGGTCGCCAACGACGTGATCCAGCCGCCCGGCGGTTCGCCCGTCTTTGCCGGATGGGACTTCGGCATTCATGTGAAGGACGATCTCAACGCCTTTTCGACCACGTTCGGGCCGAACGAGCGTGGGCTGATGACGGTGCAGCAGGTCGACTGGACCCCCGCGAAACCGGGCTTTATCGTCTCCAACGCATCCGACGCGCGCAATTGCTGTTCGGAGGACGGCAATGCGGTGATGGCCGGGACCAGCATCGATGGCGGACGGACATGGCGCAAGTTCCCGACGCTGCCGACCCCGCCGGGAACCAGGGAAGACGATCCGTGGCGGATGTCGTTCGGCACGATCGCAGTATCGTCGGGCGATGCGAACAACATCGTGTGGGAACCGGCGCGCGGTCGCCAGCCCTTCTATACCAGGGATGGCGGCAGTAGCTGGCAACCGATCGTGCTGCCGGGTGCGCAGGGCGACAATTGGGGGTCGTTCGGCGGGACGTGGCTGCAACGCAAGACGCTGGCCGCCGAACGGTCGGTGGCGGGCACCTTCTATATGTATCATAGCGGCGGCGGGGCGAATGCCGGGCTGCTCGGACTGTGGCGTTCGCGCGACGGCGGGGCGAACTGGGACCGGGTATTCGGCGGAGAGATCGCGCCGTCGAGCAACATGGCCGCCAAGCTGCGGGTCGTGCCGGGCCATGCCGGGCATTTGTTCTTTACCTCCGCATTCGAGCATACCACCGACACGGGCCTGCGCCGCAGCACCGACGGCGGCGCGCATTGGCAGGTCGTTCCCGGCGTGACGCGGGTCGACGACGTCGCATTCGGCAAGGCGGCGAAGGGCGCGTCCTATCCGACCATCTTCATCTCCGGCCGGGTCGGCGGCGAATATGGCGTATGGCGGTCGGTCGACGATGCGCGCAACTGGCAACGGCTGGTCGACTTCCCGATCGGGCGGATCGATCAGGTGACGGTCGTCGGGGCCGATCCGGACGTGTTCGGACGGGTCTATCTCGGCTATCTCGGGTCGGGCTGGGTCTGGGGCGAGCCTGCGCCGTGCAAGCCCGCGCCGTATCGTGCGCTGGCCGACCGGCAATGTGCGGCCGTGCGATAGCGCGGGATGGTTTGATGCGGACCTTTGACGTTGCTTGCCGTTTGGTCGGGAGCCGGTTCGCAGATCGACCTAGGTAGGACTTTCAACGGTCGGAATGGCCGCGTCGCCTACCGTGCAGACGGGGCAGCGCCTTGGAACGGTCCCTACCGCATTCCGCACAGTCACCTTCCCTTCGCCCTGACGTATCATGGCCGACGGCAGCGGGCCGCCGATCCGAGTCAATCCGCATTCCGCCGATCCGGCTGCCCCGGCGGTGAGATCAGCTCCAGCCGCTGCGGCACCGTGCCCATCTCGATCCCTTCGGCACGGAAGCGGGTCAGCAATTCCATCAACACGTTGCTGCGCGCGCCATAGGCGCTGCGTGGCGAATCGACATGGGCGAAGCCGTTGAACGCGATGCGCCCGTCAACGATCGCATCGACGAACACGGCGGGGCCGGGGTCTTCCAGTACCGCTTCCTCGCCGGTGAACGCGTCGAGCACGATCTGTCGCACCCGTGCGGCATCGACGCCGAGCGGGACCGAAAACTGAATCTGGATGCGGCCGAGCGGACTGGCCAGCGTCTTGTTCAGCACCGTCTTGGTGATGAGTTCCGAATTGGGCACGATCAGCGTCGAATGATCGGCCAGCGTGATCTCGGTCGATCGCACGCTGATCCGCTTCACGTCGCCCTCGTCGGTGCCGACCCGGATCAGGTCGCCGATCTTGATCGGGCGTTCGGCCAGCAGGATCAGGCCGGACACGAAATTCTGCGTGATCGCCTGCAGGCCGAACCCAATGCCGACCGACAGCGCCGACAACAGCAGCGCGATCCGCTCCACCCCGATGCCGAGCGAGGCCAGCGACCAGATCACCGCCAGCGCGATCCCGACATAGCGGGCAACGAGGCTGACCGAATTGCGCCCGCTGCCGTCGAGGTCGGTGGCGGGCAGATAGCGCCCCTCCAGCCAGCGCATGAAGGCCCGCACCAATGCAAGCCCGATCGCCAGCACGACGAACCCGCGCAGGATCGCGCCGGGCGAGATCGAAACGCCGCCGACGTTGACCCCACGCGCCAGTTCGCCCAGCCGCGCGAACACATCGGCCACGCCGTTGCCGCCGAACGGCGATACCCATAGCCCCAGCGCGACGACCGCCAGCACCACGCGCAACACGCCCGACAACAACACGCCGAACTGGTCGATCGCGCCGCCGCGCACGCCCAGCCCGCGGGTCAGCGCCACGCCCAACCGGCTCTCGCGCGCGAACAGCGACGTCGCCACGTCGTCGACCGCGACCAGCGCCAGATACACCGCCGACCCCAGCACCAGCGTCCACGTCACGATCTGCCCAAGGAACAGGCCGAACCCGACAAAGCCGAGCAGCAGCGCGATCAGCGCCACCGCGACGACCCCCCATGCCAGCAACGCGACCGCTGCGATCCCGGTCGCTGCCGGGGCCGCGTCATCGGCGTCGGCATCCCGCGTCGCGCGCAACCGGCCCAGCGACAACAGCGCGCTGCCGATCAGCAACAGGTGCAGCAACGCCGCCGCCGCCTGTGTCGCGACGCGCGCCATGCCGCTGGTGCCGATCGCCACGTTCAGCGCATCGGCAACGATCCCGGTGGCGGCGAGCGCGGCGAGCAGCAAGCTGTACGGACGCAGCCGGTCGGCCACCGTGTCGGCAACCGGCGCGATCCGCCAACTCGGCTGCCCCCGCATCAGTACCGCGCCCAGCACCGCGCTGGTAAAGCCCGCAAACCCGGTCGCCGCGACGATCGCATCGAGCAGGCCGTCCATCCGCGTCGATACCAGTCCGCCCCAACGCGCACCCGCCGCCACCGCAACGGCGGCAAGCAACGGTGCGAGCGTACCGACCAGCACCCGCCACAACGCATTGGCCGACCGGCGGACACGATGGCCCGGCGCGCCATCGATCAGCATCCGCTTGCCCAGCCGCCCGGCGGCCAGCCGCGCCGGTCCCAGCAACAGGATCGCGACGACCAGCCCCAGCAACAGCGGCCACGGCACCCCGCCGGGTGCGGCGGCGATCGTCCGCGCCTCGTCGGCGATGAAGCGGTGTACCCGGTGCAGGTCGCGGGGGACCGCGTTCACCACCCCTGCCCAGAACGCCGGGGTCACGGGCGACGGTGCGCGGCCGAGCAGTTTCTGGCTGAACTCGTCCGCCTCGCCCTGCTGGATTTCTTCGACCAGTTGCTGCGCCTCGACCGACAGCAGCTTGCCGCGTTTCATCGCCGAATCGAGCGTCGCGCGTTGCCGGGCCAGATCGGCGCGTTCGCGGGCGATCGCCGGATCTTCGCCCGCCGCCGCCGGGCCGAGCTGGGCAAGGCGGGCATCCACCTGCGTCAGGTCCCCCTCGACCTGGCTCGCGGTGTCGAGCGTGGTGGCGCGCACCGCCTGTGCCCGCGTCCGCAACGCATCGCGCTCGTCGCGTTCCAGTTGGCGGTCGAGCGCGCCGTCGATCGCACCCAGTTCGCGGGTGGCGGCGTTCAGCCGGGCGGCATGATCGGGCGCGGTACTCTGCGCCAGCGCAGGCGTGGACAGGGCGGAAAGGAGCAGCAGGAACGCGGCAAGACGGCGGAACGGCGGGAACGTCATGCCGCCGGGCCTATCGCGAACGTGACGGCGGGACAATCGCGGCGGCACGTACACGCCCGGATCGTGTCGGGAGTACGGCGAATCGAACGGTGCAGCGACGCGGCATGGCGGGCGATCCGTCGCCGTGCCGCTACCGGATCAATCGTCCTCGTCTTCGGTTTCCTTCGTCGGTTCGACCGGCGTGGCGGCTCCCGGTTTGCGGCCCTTGAACGCGGTCGCGATCACATACCATTCGGACGAATCCTTGCGGCTGGCGGGCGGCTTGGCGTGTTTCACCGTCTGGAAATTGCGCTTCAGCTCGGCGACCAGTTCGTTGTCGGCACCGCCCGCCAGCACCTTCGCCACGAAGTCGCCACCGGGACGCAGCACTTCGCACGCGAACATCACCGCCGCCTCGACCAGCGCCATCGTGCGCAGATGGTCGGTCTGGGGATGGCCGACGGTATTGGCCGCCATGTCCGACAGCACCAGATCGGCTTCCCCGCCCAGTGCCTCGCGCAGCCGGTCGGGAGCGGTCTCGCCAAGGAAATCCATTTGCAGGATCGTCACCCCGTCGATCGGATCGACCGGCAACAGGTCGATGCCGACCACTGTCGCACCGGGTGCGGCCTTGCGCACCACCTGCGTCCAGCCGCCCGGCGCGATGCCGAGGTCGAGCACGCGCTTGACCCCGCGCAACAGCTTGAACCGTTCGTCCAGCTCGATCAGCTTATAGGCCGCGCGGCTGCGATAGCCTTCGGCGCGGGCGCGCTTGACGTACGGATCGTTCAACTGGCGTTCGAGCCAGCGGGTCGACTGGGCCGAACGCGATCGCGCGGTGCGCACACGTTGCCGGCCGGGGGGGAGTCCGCGGGTCATCTGGTTCCTGCCATCAATCGGCGCAGGATTCCTTCGCGAATCCCACGGTCGGCGATCCCTAGCCGTTCGGCGGGCCATAAGGCCAGAATCGATTCGAGGATCGCGCATCCCGCCACGACCAGATCGGCGCGTTCGTTGCCGATGCACGGCACCGTGCCGCGTTCCGACAGGCTCATCCCCGCCAGCCGGCGACTGACCGCCAGCATCGCCTGTGCCGGCACGATCAGCCCGTCGACCTGCGACCGGTCATAGGCGGGCAGCCCAAGATGCACGCTGGCCAGCGTCGTCACGGTCCCGCTGGTGCCCAGCAACCGGCGCGGGCCGTCGGCAGGCGGCAACCGCCGCGCGAACGGCGCGAAACTTTCTGTGACGCAATCGCGCATCCGGGCATAGGCGCCCGACCCGATCGGCGCGGCCTTGCCCCCGCCCAGACTCTCGGTCAGCGACACCACGCCCCACGGGGCCGAATGCCAGTCGCGCACGCGCGGCACCGGCCCGGCGGTGTCGAGCAGCACCAGTTCGGTCGATCCCCCGCCGATATCGAACACCATCGCCGGACCGTCGCCCGGCTCCAGCAACGCATGGCACCCCAGCACGGCCAGCCGCGCCTCTTCCTCGGCAGTGATGATGTCGAGGTGGATGCCGGTTTCCTCGCGCACCCGGTCGACGAACGCCGCACCGTTGGTCGCGCGACGACACGCCTCGGTCGCGACCGATCGGGCGAGCGTGACGTCGCGGCGTTTCAGCTTCTCGGCACAGATCTTCAGCGCGGCGACGGTACGATCCATCGCCACGTCCGACAGCTTGCCGGTCGCCGCCAGTCCTTCGCCCAGCCGGACGATTCGCGAAAACGCATCGACCACGGCGAATCCGTCGCCCTGTGGCCGGGCGATCAGCAGCCGGCAATTATTGGTGCCAAGGTCGAGTGCGGCATAATGACGCGCACCCGGCCAGCGCGGCCGCGCTGGCGAAGTCGATGCCGGGCGGGGTGCGGTACGGGCACCCCGGTGCGGCAACCGGGCGGAAACATCCCCCATGCCGTCACTCGCTTATATTCTATCCGTCACGGCGGAACGCCGCTCGGTGTCTGACCATGAACCTAGCGGAACGGCCCGCGAACGACAAGGCGGCTGGCCGGCGTTGCAAGAAATTGCGTTGACACCGCCGCCGGACCCGCCTATCGGCACGCCCTCGCTGCGACGCTGCCCTGTCGTCTAAAGGTAAGACTACGGACTCTGACTCCGTTAATTGAGGTTCGAATCCTCACGGGGCATCCAGCGATATTCGGAGCGGCGCGAATTGCGGCGGCTTCCTAAACTCCCGTTTTCTCGATCATCGCAGTCACTATCGGAGAGGCCGCGCTGTTCGCTTGGCTGCGATCCGTAGTCCGTTGGGGTCAGCCGGGCTGCAGACGCTCCGCCTGGCGTCCCCCGTGCGACATTCAAAGAATACGGACATAATAAAATAGTCCTGTGACGAATATCGCTTGTCGGGTGACCGGTAGCCGGGATAGCGTCGTCGAACGGATCAGCGCACATCAAAAGATGATAGCGCTACCATAAACAGGGGATGGATGATGAGAGGGACGTTCGACGTCGATTCCGGCGTTTTGGAGCGTGTGCCGAGCGGGCGACTTGCCGCCGGCACTTCGGTAATCGCAGTCGCGGTAATGCTCGCCAGCGTGGCCACGCCGACCGGAGCATATGCGCAGACGACGACGGTGAGGCCACGGCCCGCGCCGGTCGCCCCGCCCGCGCCGACGGAATCTTCGCCCGATCAGGCACCGGTCACGACCGACGGCCAGACCGCGCCCGGCGGGGCCGATGCGGCGGCACCGGCAACGGCGGCCGACGGCACCGAAATCGTCGTCACCGGTTATCGCCAGTCGCTGCAGAGCGCGCAGGCGATCAAGCGCAATTCCGATTCGATCGTCGATTCGGTCAGCGCGGAAGATATCGGCGCGCTGCCGGACCGATCGGTGGTCGAAACGCTGCAACGCATCCCCGGCGTGTCGATCAGCCGCTTTGCGGCAGGCACCGATCCCGACCATTTCTCGGTCGAGGGATCGGGGGCGACGGTGCGCGGGCTGACCTATGTCCGGTCCGAGTTCAACGGGCGCGAGGCGTTCTCCGCACTGGGCGGACGGTCGCTCGGGTTCGCCGACGTGCCGTCCGAACTGCTGGGCGGCGTCGACGTCTTCAAATCGCCGACTGCCGACCGGATCGAAGGCGGCATTTCGGGTATCGTCAACCTGCGGACCCGCAAGCCGTTCGATTCGCGCAGCACGTACATCGCCGGGGCGCTCGAGAATAACTACGGCGATTTCGTCGGGAAGTCGGCGCCGACGCTGTCGCTGCTGGCCAGCGGCCGCTGGAAGACCGGCATCGGCGAGTTCGGCATTCTGGGCAGTGTGGTCTATTCGCAACTGTTCACGCGCAACGACCGGCTTCAGGTGTCGAGTTTCCGCCCGCGGTCGATCTATTCCAACGGCACCCGTACCGACGTGACGCCGTTCACCGGCGCGACGTTGCGCGGGTCCGGGCTGTTCCCGCGCGGCGCAGTGATCGGATCGCAGGAATTCGAGCGCACGCGCTATGGCTATTCGGGCGCGCTGCAGTGGAAGTCGAACGACGGGTCGATGGAGGCCGCGTTCCAGTTCCTGCGGTCGGACGCGCGACAGGCATGGACCGAAAGCACCGTCGAGATCGCGACCGATCTGGTGACGTCGGCTGGCGACAGCCGCGCCCGCGCCGGTACGTCGATCAGCTTCGACGAGGATTCGCTGTTTTCGGAAGGCCTCATCACCTCCCCCACCGGATGGCGCGCCGACCAGAACGGCATTCCCGGTTCGGCCGCCACCCCGGCGGGCCGTCGCCTTCCCGCATTTGGGCTTCAGTCGAACAATCAGGCGCGCGACCATCAGGAACGCAGCGTCACCGACGATTACGGTTTCAACTTCAAATGGAACGTCAGCGACCGACTGGGGCTGACGTTCGATTATGACCATGTCGAATCTTCGGGAGAGGTCATCGACAACGGCCTGTGGTCGACATCGTATCAGGACGTCTTCATCAAGCTGAACGGGAACAACCTTCCCGACGTCCGCTTCGTCGCACCGCAGACGTGCGACACGTCGATCGCCAATGCGCAGGGCGTGTGCACCGGCGTGCCGGGCGCGACCTCCGCCTATCCGACCTATTATTCGGGAACGCATCAGAGTTTTTCCGATCCGTACAACACCTTCTGGCGCGCATCGATGGACCACATCGAAAAGTCCGAAGGCAATTCGGATGCGTTCCGGATCGACGGCGATTTCAGCTTTCCCGACACCAGCTTCCTGAAGTCGATCCGGGCAGGCTATCGCTATGCCGATCGGCAGCAGGTCGCGCGCAGCACCTCGTACAACTGGGGGGTGCTGTCGGAACAATGGGGCAATGGCGGGCCGGTCTGGCTGGACGAGCGCATCGGCGGTGCCGGTGGCGATCAACAGGGCACGATTTCGCAGGTCGGCCAATATACCCCTTATTTCTTCAGCAATTTCTTCCGCGGACAGGTCGCCGATCCGACCGGGGGGCAGGGGCGGCTTTATTATTCGGGTCTGCCCGCCCGCAATTACCAGTCGTATATTGATTTCAGCAAATCGATCCGCAACGAGTGGTTCCCGGCGGGCACCGCGTTCACCGGGGGCGCGGGTGGATGGTTGCCGTTGGGTGAGCGTCCCAACGTACGCGAAAACTACTTCCTGCCGGGTGAGATCAACCCGATTCAGGAAACGAACCACGCCGGATATGTCATGGCCCGGATCGATCAGCGGTTCGGTGGCGACGTTCGTCTGACCGGTAACGTCGGGGTACGCTACACCAACACCAAGCGCGTCAGCAGCGGCTTCGTCCAGTTCCCGACGATCGATCCGCTGACCACCGACGCGACCTGTCGCACGACGATCGCCCAGATCGTGAACCCGCAACCGGGACAGGCGGCCCCCCCGACTGCGACAGTCCCGGCAGGTTGCGCCTATCTGTACAGCAATCCACAGTTGCGGGCGAATGCGCGGGCATTCTCGAACGGTGCGATCGTGCCGAACGACGTCGAATTGACCTATGAATACTGGTTGCCCGCGATCAACCTGAAACTGGAGGTTGCCGACGGGCTTCAGTTCCGCACCGCCTATTTCAAGGGGGTGTCGCCGCCGAACACGACCGCGATCCGCAACTATTTCCCGGTATCGATCGCGGCGCAGACGGCACCGGGCGCGGTGCTGACGGTCGTTCCGAACACGGCGACCGCCGATCCCAACGACGGCATCATCCAGGGCGAAAGCCAGGTCACGATCGAGGGGCGCGGCGTCCGCGGCGGCGCGCCCGCACTGTTGCCGGTTACGTCGAACAATTTCGACCTTACGGCGGAATGGTATTTCAACCGGGTCGGGTCGATCACGGTCTCGGCGTTCTACAAGGAGATCAAGGGCGTCGTGGTGTTCAGCACCGAACGCCAGCGATTCACCAACGGCGGTCAGTCGTTCGAAGCGGTCGTGTCGCGCGAGATCAACTCGCCCGATACCGGCAAGGTCAAGGGGGTCGAGATCGCGTATCAGCAGACCTTCGACTTCCTGCCGGGGCCGCTGGCCGGACTGGGGCTACAGGCGAACTATACCTATGTGTCGAGCTCCGGCGTGCCGCAGCCGACCCTGCCGCCGGGCGATTCCACCATCGTCGACGGTCTGGCGTCGAACATCGACGTGTCGCAGTTCGGGTTGCAGGGACTGTCGAAGCACAACTTCAACATCACCCCCTTCTACGACTATAAAGGCTTCTCGATCCGCGCTTCCTATGCGTGGCGGTCGCAATATCTGTTGACCACGCGGGACGTCATCACGCCGTTCGATCCGGTGCTGCAACAGGATTACGGACAGCTCGACGGATCGGTGTTCATGTCGGTCACGAAGAACCTGCGCCTCGGCCTGCAAGGCGTGAACCTGACCAACTCGATCACCAAGACCGCCGTGGCGGTACAGGGCCCGGGAGGGGTGGACGATATCCGCATCGTCCCGCGCGGTTGGTTCATGAACGATCGCCGGTTCTCGGCGGTGGCCCGCTTCAACTTCTAACCATTCGACTCACCCACCTTGCGCCGGTTGCCTTGTGCGACCGGCGTTTTTTTTGGCCGACGTCGCGTCAGGCGGCGGGGCGTAATGTCAGGAAGATGTTGGCGGTCAGCCGGCCGGTGTCGGGATCGTCACTGAGCCGTTCCGGATGCGGAATCCGGCCCGAATGGAGCAGGCAACTGCGATAGACCACCATGCGGTTGCGTTCGGCATCGACCGTGCCGATCCGGTCGAACCATCGGCCGCCATCGTCGACATATCCGGCATCGACCGGTTCGGCGGCGCGGGCGGCGGCATAGGATTCCAGCCGGTCGGTCCGAAGCGTCTCATACCCGGTGGCGCGGTGGCGAAAGAAGGACGTACCGCCGTGACCGGCGTCGCACAGATAATGCAGTACCGCGAACTGCCAGCGATCGGCGGTATCGACATGCGGTTCGCGCTGCGCGGGGGCCAGCGCGGCGGGCGGCAGCGTCACCAGCGAAAAATTGCATTCGGCCCGCACCGGGCGCACCGGACCAAGGTCGAACGCCTCGCCGATCGTTGCCGTCAGGGAGCGGACGACCGTCTCGACATAGTCGAGCGGCGCGGGCGCGCGCAGGCCGGGATAGCCGCCGTCGGGACCATAAGCAGGCGCGAAGTCGGAGCGTTTCGCGTGCCCGACCAATGCCGCCGGGTCGAGCAGCAGGTCGTCCACGACCAGCACCGGTTCCCGCTCCATCCCCACGACGCTGCGTCGAAGGTGCAATCGTGGCGACAGGGCGAAAGGACGCGTCATCGTCGTGGGTTATGCCACAGGGTCGACGGTTGACAAGCACGCGCCATTCTCGTTGATACCGCTATCACAAGCCGGGAAACGGCGGATTCGGGGAGGCTGAAATGGCGACGGACAAGGTTCCGGATACGGACGATGGTGGGTTGCTGCTGCCGGAACGCGCGGTGTTCAGCCGACGCGGCATGTTGGCCGGGAGCGGCGCGGTCGTGGCGGGCATGGTGTTGCCGGGTTGTAGCGGCGCGGCGGGAACCAAGGCGGGAACGGTCGTCGCACCGTCCGCATCACCGGGTCCGCTGCCGACGGCCGACGCATCCGTCCCGCCCGGTCTGCACATGGTTGCCGCGACGCGCAATCTGAGCTTCGGGTCGTGCATCGCATGGTCCCTGCCGGGGGCCGATGCCGGCTCGTTCGCCAATCCGGCCTATACCGCGCTGATCGAGCGCGACTGCAACCTGTTGGTCCCCGAAAACGAACTCAAGTGGCAGGCGACGCGACCGGCGGCCGACCGGTTCGACTTCACGCGGTTCGATGCGATCATGGCCTATGCAGAGGCCCGCCGGATCGACATGCGTGGCCATACGATGCTGTGGCATTATGATCGCTGGTTCCCCGAATGGCTGAACAAGTATGACTACGGTGCCAATCCTGCGACAGAGGCCGAACGGGTGCTGACCACGCATATCCGGACCGTGACGGAACGATATGGCACCCGCATCCGCAGCTATGACGTCGTCAACGAAGCGGTCGATCCGGCAACGTCCGAACTGCGCCAGACGTCGCTCTCGCGCGCGATGGGGAGCGCGGAGGCGGTGCTGGACACCGCATTTCGCACGGCACGCGCCCATGCGCCGCACGCCGAACTCGTCTATAACGACTATATGAGCTGGGAAGCAGGCAACGAGAAGCACCGGGCCGGGGTGCTGCGGCTCCTCGAAGGATTCCGCAAGCGCGGGACGCCGGTCGATGCGCTGGGGGTGCAGTCGCATATCGGCGTGTTCGCGACGCCGACCTCGATCGCCGCGCTGGTCGCGCAGCTTACGCCCGAATGGCGGCGGTTCCTCGATGCGGTGACGGGGATGGGGTATCGGCTGGTCATTTCCGAATTCGACGTGCGCGACCGTGGGCTGCCCGCCGATATCGCGATCCGCGATCAGGGCGTGGCCGATTTCGCACAGGCGTATCTCGACGTCACCCTGTCCTATCCGCAGATCAACGACGTGCTGGTGTGGGGGATGAGCGAACGGTTCAGTTGGTTGCGCGGGTTCGAGCCTCGTCCCGACGGCATGGCGACGCGCGGTTCCCCCTATGACCGGGACTATCGCCCGACTCCGCTCTACACCGGTATCCGGCGCGCACTGGCCGCCGCGCCGATGCGTCCGGCGCGACCGGTACGACCGGCGTGAACGCAGTTCCGCCGGGACCGGGCAATATCCGTTCGATCGCGATCGTCGGCGGGGGCAGCGCCGGGTGGATGGCGGCGGCGACGCTCGCCCGGCTACTGGGACGGGACTATGCGACGATCACGCTGGTCGAATCCGACGAGATCGGGATCGTCGGGGTGGGCGAAGCGACCATTCCCCAGATGGCGACGTTCAACCGAATGCTCGGCATCGACGAGGACGAGTTCCTGCGCGAGACGCAGGGCAGCTTCAAACTGGGCATCCAGTTCGTTGATTGGGGACGGATCGGCCACCGGTATTTCCATCCGTTCGGCGGTTATGGCGTCAATATGGGCGGGGTGTCGTTCCACGCCCATTTCCTGCGGCTCCATGCAATGGGCGAAGCGCCGACGATCGATGCCTTCTCGCTTCAGGCGATCGCGGCGGAACGCGGCAAGTTCATGCGATCGATCGACGCGGGCAACTCTCCCCTGTCCGACATCGCCTATGCCTATCACTTCGATGCCGGTCTCTATGCCCGGTATCTGCGCCGCTATGCCGAGGCGCGTGGCGTGGTGCGGCGCGAAGGCAAGATCGTCGACGTCGCGCTGAACGGCGGCAACGGCCATGTCGATGCCGTGATGCTGGAGGACGGGACGCGGATCGAAGCGGACATGTTCATCGATTGCTCCGGGTTCCGCGCCTTGCTGATCGGTGGGGCGTTGGGCAACGGCTATGTCGACTGGAACCACTGGTTGCCGTGCGACCGGGCGGTCGCGGTGCCGTGCAGTGGTGGCGAGGCGGTGGAGCCTTATACCCGATCGACCGCGCGGGGTGCGGGTTGGCAATGGCGCATCCCGTTGCAACATCGCATCGGCAACGGCCATGTCTATTCCAGCACGCATATAAGCGACGACGAGGCGACGGCGATACTGCTCGCCAATCTGGATGGGGAACCGCTGGCCGAACCACGTTTCGTGCCGTTCCGCACGGGGCACCGTGTCCGGTTGTGGGATCGCAACGTCGTGGCGCTCGGCCTGTCGTCTGGGTTCATGGAGCCGCTCGAATCGACCAGCCTGTGGATGATCCAGAGCGGACTGTCGCGGTTGATGGCGATGTTTCCGGATCGCGGTTTCGATCCCGCGACGATCGACCGGTATAATCGCATCATACTGACCGAATATGCCGAAATCCGTGACTTCCTGATCCTGCATTATCATGCGACCGAACGGACCGACACGCCGTTCTGGGACTATTGTCGGACGATGGCGATCCCCGACCGGCTGGCCGAAAAGATGCGCGTGTTCGCCGCGCACGGACGCGTGTTCCGCGAGAACGAGGAACTGTTCAACGACACGAGCTGGTTCGCGGTCATGCATGGACAGGGGATGCGACCCCGCGCGCACGATCCGATGGCCGATGCGATGCCGATCGATACGACCCGCGCCCGGCTGGACGAGATCGCCCGCGCGGTCCGCAATTCGGCGGAGTATATGCCAATGCACCGCGAATTTCTCGCTGCGCATTGCGCCGCGCGATGACCGGGGCCGACGCGGCGGCACCGATCCGCGATCTGGTGATCGTCGGCGGCGGCACCGCCGGATGGATGATGGCCGCCGCCGCCGGGCGGTTCCTGAACGATGGACGGCGTCGCATCACGCTGATCGAAAGCGAGGCGATCGGCACCGTCGGCGTCGGTGAGGCGACGATTCCGCCGATCCGCGATTTCAACGCCCGGCTGGGGATCGCGGAGGCAGACTTCGTCGCCGCGACCGGCGCGACGATGAAGCTGGGTATCGAGTTTCGCGGCTGGGGCGGCGTGGCCGACCGCTATATCCACCCGTTCGGCGAGCAGGGACGACCATTCGGCGGCGTCGATTTCCACATGGCGTGGCTGAAGCATCGTGCCGCCGACGGCATCGGCGGGATCGAAGAGTATTGGATGGCGGCGGTCGCGGCCCGCGCGGGGCGCTTCGCCGCGCCGGTCGCCGACCCGCGATCCACGTTGTCGCAGATCGCCTATGCCTATCATTTCGATGCCGGATTATACGCAGCCTTCCTGCGCCGGATCGCCGAGGGCGACGGGGTGCGCCGGATCGAGGGGCGGATCGACCGGGTCGAGCGCGATGGCGCGACCGGCCATGTCGCCGCCGTCCACCTCGACGGCGAGCGTCGGATCGCGGGCGAATTGTTCGTCGACTGCTCCGGTTTCCGCAGCCTGTTGCTGGGCGAGGCGATGGGGGTGGAGTTTCGTGATTGGCGGCACTGGTTGCCGTGCGACCGTGCGCTGGCGGTGCCGACGGCGCGCGTCGATCCATTGTTGCCGTTGACCCGCGCGATCGCGCACGATGCCGGATGGCAGTGGCGGATACCGTTGCAGCATCGCACCGGAAACGGACTGGTCTATGCCAGCGATCATCTGTCGCAGGATGCGGCGGTCGCGCAGCTGATGGCCGGGCTGGATGCGCCCGCGACCGACGATCCGCGTCCGTTGTCGTTCCGTACCGGACGACGCGAGCGGTTGTGGGAGGGGAATGTCGTCGCGCTCGGGCTGGCCGGGGGCTTCCTCGAACCGCTCGAATCGACGTCGATCCACCTGATCCAGTCGGGCATCCAGAAACTGTTCGCTCTGTTCCCCGACACCGGATTCGCGCCGGTCCATGCCCGCGAATATAACCGGTTGATGGCCGCGCAATATGACGCGGTGCGTGATTTCGTCATCCTGCACTATCACGCGAATGGTCGCCGGGGAGAGCCGTTCTGGGATGCGTTGCGAGCGACGCCGCCGCCCGACTCGCTGGCGGAGAAGGTCGAGCTGTTCCGCGAAAAGGGGCGGGTGTTCCGTTATGACGACGACCTGTTCTCCACGGCAAGCTGGGTCGCGGTGCTGATCGGGCAGGGGGTGGTGCCGCGCGGCCATGATCCGTTGGTCGATGCGTTCGACGACGAGCGGGTCCGGACGGCGATGCGCGACCTGAAACGCAGCTACGCACGGGCGGCGGCAGCGATGCCGCACCATGCGGACTATCTCGCCGGGTTGATGCGGACGTAGGGGCTGGCCGGGAGGATGCCGCACCGGCATCCTCCCCTGTGTGCAATCAGAGGCTTAGCGACCGACCCAGTCGGCGACCGCGATCGCCACCGTGTTGGCGGCGCTGTTGAGGGCGGGGCCGACGGTCGTCGCGTCGACCGGGTTCACCGCCACCCGCGATTCGAAGCGGCGCTTCTCGAACGTCGTCGCGCCTTCACGCTGGAGCGTGGCGTCGAACGTCACCACGGCTTCACCGCGGGTGGCATCGATCCCGAAGCTGCGCAATTCACCCGAAAGCTGCGCGCCGGGATCTGTGAAGCTCTGTCGGCTGCTCAGCACGACGCGACCGGCGCGGGTTGTGAGCGTGTCCGACATCAGCCGCGCGAACAGGCGGGCGGGCGGTTCGACCCATACCGCGTCCTTGACATAGGCGATGCTGGTATCGCTGGACCGCACCGGCACGCGCGTGACGGCGAGTTCCTGCGGCACCGTCGGCACCTGGATCGAGATCGAGCGCGTGCCTGCCGACGTCTGGGACTGTCCCGCCGGAACGGCGGCGACGGGGGCCAGCGTCAGCAACGCGGGCGGCGGCTCGGCCCCGAAGCGGATGCACGCGGCCAGCGGGAGGAGCAACAGAACCGACAGCTTCTTCATCTTGGCTCTCACCTCTTCGGTTCATAGTCGGGCAGCTTGGGGCTGCCGATCAGCGACGATGCGCCGCCCTGATCGAGTTTCTCGGCGACCGATGCCAATGCCCCGGTCATCGCGCGAAGATCGCCGACAAGCTGGTTGACCTCCGGGATCGTCCGGCGGCTGAACGTCTGCAACCCCGGCTTCGCCTCACCGATCGCGTCGTTCAGCGTGTCGGCGCTGCGCTGGGCGCTGGCGATGGTGCGGTTGAGCTGCTGGATCGTCGGACGGACGTCCTGCGCCAGCACGCCGTTGGTCGTCGCCGCCAGTTCACCGATCTGTTGCGACGCGATGCCCGCGCGCTGGATCGCGATGCGCGTTTCGGCCAGCGTCGCTGCGATTTCCGGCCCGCGATCGGCCAGCGCGTCGGTCAGCCGGTTGGTGTTGTCGAGGATCGCGGCGATCGAGTTCTGGTTACGGTCCGACAGCACGTCGGCCAGCCGTTCGGTCAGCGTCGTCACCCGTTCCAGCAGCTGCGGCGCGGAACTGAGCAACGCCGCCACGCCGCCTGCCTTGGGCGGGATCACCGGCACGCCCATCGGGCACGACCGTTCGGGATTCGTTTCGGGACACGCGATCGGCGGCGCACCCTTTACCGCGCCGTCGAGCGTGATCGTCGACACGCCGGTAAAGCTGCCGACGATAGTCGCCGTGGTGCCGAGCAGAACCGGCGTCTCGTCCTTCACCTTGATGCGAACGCGGACGAACTGCGGGTCTTTCGGCCACAGCGCGATATCTTCGACCTGTCCCGACGGTACGCCGGAAAAGGATACCGGCGACCCCTTGGCAAGGCCGTCGACCGCCTGTTTGAAGAAGACGTCATATTCCTTTTCGCTGCCGCCGCCGATGCGCGCGAGCCAGACGGTAAACAACGCCAGCATCGCGAGCAGGATCAGCACGACGGCGCCGACGAGGACATGGTTCGACCGGGTTTCCATCAGCGCCTCTGGGCTTGGGGCTTGGCCAGCGTCACGCCGGCTTCGTCACGGGCGGCGTCGTGCGCGATGCGATCCTGCGCATCGGTCGCGGCGCGGCCACGGGGTCCGTTGAAATATTCCTGGATCCACGGATGGTCCAGCGCGAGCAGTTCCTGAATCGTGCCGACGGCGATCACCCGCTTGTCGGCCAGCACCGCCACCCGGTCACAGATCGCATGCAGCGTATCGAGATCGTGGGTGATGAGGAAGACGGTCAGCCCCAGCGTCTTTTGCAGCGAGGCGGTGAGTTCGTCGAACGCTGCCGCACCGATCGGGTCCAGCCCGGCGGTCGGTTCGTCGAGGAACAGCAATTGCGGATCGAGCGCCAGCGCGCGGGCGAGACCGGCGCGCTTCTTCATCCCGCCCGACAGCTCGGACGGGTATTTCGGCCCGGCATTGGCGGGCAGGCCGGTCATCACGACCTTGTACCCGGCAATCTCGTCCAGCAGCGACGGGCGCAGCTTCGGGTAGAATTCCTTCAGCGGCACCTGCACGTTCTCGGCCACGGTCAACGTCGAGAACAGCGCCCCGCCCTGAAACAGCACCCCCCATTTCTTGCGGATTTCGGTCGCTTCGGTTTCCTCGCGCCCGATCGTGTTCTCGCCGAACACCTCGATCTCGCCCGCGACCGGGGTTTGAAGCCCGATGATCGAGCGCATCAGCACCGATTTCCCGGTTCCCGACCCACCGACCACGCCGAGGATCTCCCCCCGGCGAACGTCGAGGTCCAGCCCTTCGTGAATTACCTGTTCCCCGAAGACGTTCTTGAGGCCGCGCACGCGGATGATCGAGTCGGTGTCGCTCATATCCATCCGATCCAGGCGAAGAAGATCGAGAAAAAGGCGTCCAGCACGATGACGAGGAAGATCGCCTGCACTACCGCCGCGGTCGTGCGGCTGCCGACCTGTTCGGCGTCGCCTTCGACCTGCATCCCGTGGAAACAGCCCGACATGCCGATGATCGCGCCGAACACCGGTGCCTTGATAAGGCCGACATACAGGTCGGTGATCGGCACCACTTCGCGAATGCGGGTGATGAAGGTGATCGGCGGGATGCCGAGCTGTGCCCAGCTCAGCAAGCCGCCGCCGATGATCGCGATGATCGAGGCGTAGAAGCCCAGCAACAGCATCATCACGATCGCCGCGATCACGCGGGGCAGCACCAGCGCCTCCATCGGCGAGACGCCGATCGTGCGCATCGCGTCGATTTCCTCGGTCAGTTTCATCGTTCCGAGTTGCGCGGCGAACGCCGATCCCGATCGACCGGCGACCATGATCGCGGTCATCAACACGCCGAGTTCGCGGAAGGTCAGCCGCCCGACGAGGTTGATGGTGAACACCTCCGCCCCGAACTGGCGCAACTGCAACGCGCCCTGTTGCGCGATCACCATGCCGATCAGGAAGCTCATCAGCCCGACGATGCCGAGCGCGGACACGCCGACGACCTCGAACCGCTGAACGGTAGCGTTGAAGCGGAAGCGGCTGGGATGGCGTATGACGTTGACGAACGCCAGCACGGTCGCACCCATGAAGCCGAGCAGGCCGAGCATCTGCCGCCCGCTGCCCGATACCGCCTCCCCGATCTCCTCGAGGATGCGGATCGGTGGGCTGCTAGGCTTGTCCTTGCGCACCACGGGATCATCGGCGGCCGCGACCTGATCGAACAGGTGCTGGCTGTCGGCGTTCAGCCCCTCGATCGGAGCGTCGCGTTCGGTGGCGAAGCGGTGGACGATCCACGCACCGACGGTATCGATCCGGTCGATCCCCGACAGGTCGACGCGATCGACCTTGCCGTCATACGCGCCCAGTCGTTCGGGCAGGTCGCCGATCGCGGACAGCGACAGGTTGCCGGAGAATTGCAGCACTTCGCCGCCATCGGTCCGGACGTGCGAAAAATCGGCGGAGGCGCTCATCGTATCCATCCATCGACGATTTGCCGCGCGGCGGCAAGGTGGTACGCGCAATCCCCATGCGACACCGTGACATCGCCATCTATGATATGGACAAGACGATCACCCGGGTCGCCACCTGGACGCCGTTCCTGCGCCATGTCGCACGCGAACGTGGCGGAATGGCGGCATGGTGGTTGTTGCCCGTCGCCGGGGCCGCCGCGCTGGGCTACGCGCTCCGGCTGTACGGCCGCGACCGGTTGAAGGAGATGACCCATCGCCTGATCGTGGGCCATGCCGTGCCGGGCGACCGGTTGACGGAAACGGCGCGCGCGTTCGCGGCGGCGACGGTCGCCACCGGGCTGCTCGACGGGGCGCGGGCGCGGATCGAGGCGGATCGGGCGGAGGGGCGGATGCTCGTGCTGGCGACCGCATCCTACCGCTTCTATGCCGGGGAGATCGCCGAACTGCTTGGGTTCGATGCGGTGATCGCGACCGATTGCGTCCGGTGCGATGCGGGCAACGTGATGGCGCGGATCGACGGCGAGAATTGCTATGGCCCGGCCAAGTTGCGCGCGATCGAGGCATGGGCGGCGGAACGCGGCATCGCGCGCAGCGACGTCGGCGTGCGATTCTATAGCGACCATGTGTCCGACGCCCCGGTCTTCGACTGGGCCGACGAGCCGTTCCCGGTCAACGCCCATGCCCCGCTGAAGGCCTTGGCGAAGCGGCGCGGATGGCCGGTGCTCGACTGGCGGAAATGATCGGGCGGTCATAGCCACCGGTCGACGGTGTGGATGACCAGCCCGACGAACCCGCCGACCAGCGTGCCGTTGATGCGGATATATTGCAGATCGCGCCCGACCGCGTTTTCCAGCCGCCCGGTGATCGTCTGCGCATCCCATCCGCGCACCGTGTCCGACACCAGCCGGACGATCGCATCGCCATAGTCCGCCACGCCACCGACGACCGCGCGCCGGACGAAGCGGTTGACCTTTGCCGCCAGCGCCGGATTGTCCTGTAGCGTCGTACCCAGTTGGCGCAGCGCGTCGCCGAGCGGACCGGCCATCGCCCGGTCGGGGTCGCGGGCGGTCGCCAGCATCGCGGCGCGGATGCGTTCCCATACCCCCATCCACCACGCAGCCAGTGCCGGATTGGCGAGCAGGTCGTTCTTGATCCGGTCGACCTTCGCCCGCATCTCCGGCGAATGTTGCAGGTCGTGCGCGAACAGGGCCAGCCCTTCGTTCGCCTTGGCCCGCAACGGGTGGTCGGGGTCGTCGGCGACCTCGTCCAGCATCTTGTGCAACCCGCTGACAACCGAATTGGCGAGCGTTTCGTCAAGGCCGGTCCAGCGTAGCACTGCGCCCGCCCGTTTCTGGATCATCGCGCGGACCAGCGGTTCGTTGGCGTCCAGCGTCTTGGCGGTCCAGCGGATGATCGCGTCGATCAGCGGCAGGTGCCGGTTGTCGGCGATCGCGGTTTCCAGCGTGCGGCCCAGCATCGGCGCTATGTCGAACGCGCGCAGCCGCGACGCCAGTGCGCCGCGTACCATCGTTCCGAGCTGTTCGGGGTCGAGCGCCTCCAGCATGTTCGCTGCCAGCCGCGACGCGCCGTGGCGCAGCCGCCCGTCGCGGTTCAACGGATTGGCGAGCCATTTGCCCGCCGCCCCGGCGATATCGACCCGGTGCATCCGCCGCGCGACGACGCGCGCCGTCAGGAAATTGTCGCGCAGGAACGCCGCCAGCGTATCGCCGATCCGGTCCTTGTTCCGGGGGATGATGGCAGTGTGCGGGATCGGCAGGCCCAGCGGGTGGCGGAACAGCGCGGTGACCGCGAACCAGTCGGCCAGCCCGCCGACCATCGCCGCTTCGGCGAACGACTGAACGAATCCCCATGCCGGATGGGCGTGTTCCATGTGCCGCGACAACAGGAACAGCACGGCCATCGCCACCAGCATCGCGGTCGCGACGCGCCGCATCCGGCGCAGGGGAAGAGGAACCGCATCGCCCGGGCGGACGAGGCCGACGGAAAATGGCATCGCCGAAACAATCGCCGAACGCCCCGAAAGTTCATGGCGTGGCCGTACGCAATCCGGATGAGTGTGAATCCGCCCCCTTCCGTTCGAGCGGGAGGGGGCGGAGGTTATTCGGCGGCGGGTAGTGGCCGGGGCGAGTCGTCGTGTGGCAGGCGCCCGCCGGGGCGATGGTCGATCAACGTCGTGTGATCGTCGCCGTCGCCGGGGCGATAGGTCAGCAGGCGGCGCGACAGGCGCGGTCCAGCCCAGCGTTCCAGCCCGACCGCAAGGCTGAACGCGCCCGGCACGATCAACAGCGTCAGCACGGTCGATACGGTCAGGCCACCGATAACGGTAATGCCCATCGGTCCGCGGAACGACGCGTCGCCCGACAATGCCAGTGCGGTGGGGACCATGCCCGCAACCATCGCGACCGTGGTCATCACGATCGGCTGCGCGCGCTTGTGCCCGGCGTCGAGGATCGCGACTTCCTTGTCGACGCCCTTCTCCATCTCCTCCAGCGCGAAGTCGATCAGCAGGATCGAGTTCTTGGCGACGATGCCGAGCAGCATCAGCAGCCCGATATACACCGGCATCGAGATCGGATTTCCCGTCACCCACAGTGCCAGCAACCCGCCCAGCGGGGCGAGCAACAGCGACCCCATGTTCACGAACGGCGGCATGATCCGCTTGTAGAGCAGCACCAGTACCGCGAAGACGAGGAAGATGCCGGAGATCACCGCGACGATGAAGTTCTGGATCATCTCCTCCTGCCACTTCGCCTGACCGACCGTCAGTTCGCGGACGCCCATCGGCAGGTTCTTCATCGTCGGCAGGTTCTTGATCGCGGTCATCGCCACGCCCGAAACGACGCCCGGCGCCAGATCGGCACCGACGACGAGGCGGCGTTGCTGATCGATGCGGTCGATCTTGGTCGGGCCGGCACCGAACCCGATGTCGGCCACGACCGACAAGGGCACCGATCCGCCGTTGGCGGTGGGGACCGGCAGGTTCTGGATCGTCGACAGTCGCGACCGGGCATCGCGCGACAGTGCGACGCGGATCGGAATCTGGCGATCCGACAGCGAGAAGCGCGCGCTGTTCTGATCGATATCGCCCAGCGTCGCGATGCGGATCGCACCCGACAGCGCGGCGGTGGTGACACCGAGGCTGGCGGCGAGGTCGCTGCGCGGACGGATCAGGATTTCCGGCCGTTTCAGGTCGCCCGACACGCGCGGCGCGACCACCATCGGCAGCTTCTCCATCTCCTTGACCAACTGGTTCGCGGTTGCGTTCAACTGCACCGGATCGTCGCCGCCCAGCGTCACCGACAGGTCGCGGCTGCTGCCGCCCCAGCCGAATTGCGACCGGAACGAGACGCGCGCGTCGGGGATGGCGGCAAGCTGCGGAGCGAGACCGCGTTCGAACTCGACGCTCTTGATCTTGCGATCCTCCGCCAGTTCGGCGGTGACGCGGCCGTTGCCCGCATAGGAGGACGAGTAGACCGACGTCACCAGCGGTTGCGTCCGCAGCAGGTTCTCGACCCGCTTCACGACCTCGGCGGTTTGTTCGAGGGTGGTGCCGGGCACCATGTCGACCGATGCGGTGACGCGGTCACGATCCTGCGGCGGCTGGAACGTCTGCGGCAGGACGCCGAACATCACGACGGTCAGACCCAGCGCGACGATGCCGCCGACCACGGTCGACCAGCGATGGCGCAGCGTCCAGCGCAGGACGCCCATGTACCGGTCCATCAGCCAGCCTTCGCCATGAGTGGCGGTGCCGTGCGCTTTCAGGAAATAGGCGGCGATCATCGGTGTGATGAGCCGCGCGACCGCAAGGCTGAGCAGCACGGCGGCGACGACGGTGAAGCCGAAATTCTTGAAGAACTGTCCGGCGATACCGGGCATCAGCCCGACCGGCAGGAACACCGCGACGATCGCCATCGTCGTCGCCAGCACCGCAATGCCGATTTCGTCCGCCGCGTCGATCGATGCCTGATAGGCGGATTTGCCCATCCGCATATGCCGCACGATATTCTCTATCTCCACGATGGCATCGTCGACCAGCACGCCTGCGACAAGGCTGAGCGCCAGCAATGTCATCTGGTTCAGGGTAAAGCCCATCAGGTCCATGAACCAGAAGGCGGGGATTGCGGACAGCGGGATCGCCAGCGCCGAAATCAGCGTGGCGCGCCAGTCGCGGAGGAACAGGAACACGACGACGATCGCGAGCAACGCGCCCTCGACCATCGCATCGATCGCGGAATGATACTGGATTTCGGTGAATTTGACCGAGTTGGACAGCAGCGCGAAGCGGACCTGCGGATTGCGCTTCTGAAGGTCGGCCAGCCGCTTCTCCGCTTCGTGGAACACGGTCACGTCGGACGCGCCCTTCGCACGCTTGATGTCGAAGGCCAGCACCGGGCGGCCGTTATATTCGGCGCGCGACGTCGGTTCGGCATAGGCATCGCGCACGCTCGCGATATCGGCCAGCCGCACCGACCGGCCGCTGCCGACCGGCACCTGCGTCTGCGACAGGGCATAGGCGGTGGCGGCATTGCCGAGCACGCGCACCGATTGCTGCGACCCGGCGATTTCCGCACGACCACCCGCCGCGTTCAGGTTGACCTGACGCAACGCCTGATTGACCTGGCTCGCGGTCAGCCCCTGTGCCTGTAGCCGGGCGGGGTCCAGCGTCACGCGGATCTCGCGGTCGACGCCGCCGACGCGCTCGACGGTTGCCATGCCCCCGATCGCCAACAATTCCTTGGCGACCGTATTATCGACATACCAGCTAAGCTGTTCGGCGGTCATGTCGTCGGCGATCGCGGTCCACGACGCCAGATCCTTGTCGGTGGTGTTCGCCCGGAACACCTGCGGTTCGAGGATGCCGTCGGGCAGTTCGCTGCGAATCTGGTTCACCGCTTCGCGCACGTCGTTGACGGCGCGGTCGATGGGGGTGCCGATGTCGAGCTGGATGACGGTCTGCGACGACCCTTCGCTGACGGTCGATTCGATCTGGTCGATGCCCTGCAACGATCGTACCGCCGCCTCGACCCGCTGCGTCACCTGCGTCTCAAGCTCGGTCGGGGCGGCGCCCGGCTGGTTGATGACGACGATGGCGACCGGAAATTCGATGTCCGGGTCCTGGTTCACGTCCATGCGCATGAAGCTGACGATGCCCGCCAGCGTCAGCGCGACGAACAGGACCAGCGGCGCGACCGGGTTGCGGATCGACCAGGCGGAGATGTTGCGAAAGCCCATCGGACTATTCCTTTGCAGGCGCGGTGGTCGTGCTGGCGGCGGCACGCACCGGCACGACCTGTTGCCCCGGATTGAGGAACGCACCCGCGCTTGCCACGACACGTTCGTCGCCGAGCAGACCGGAGGCGATCAACGCGCCTTCGTCCGATACTTCCGCCACGCGGATGTCGCGGCGCACCGCCTTGTTCTGCGCGTCGATGATATAGACGTAGCTGCCCTTGTCGTCGCTCAGCACCGCCGATTCGGGCAGCAGCGGCGCGGTCGTCGCGCCCGCCATCACCCGCGCGCTGGCAAAACCGCCGGGACGCAGCGCCGGATCGTAGTTCAGCGCGATGCGGGCGATGCCCTGTCGCGTCTGCGGGTCGATCACCGGCGACACCTGCCACACCTGTCCGCGGAACACGCGGGTATCGCCGACCGGCACCACTTCGGCGGGAACGCCCGCGCGGACCGATGCCAGATCGCCCTCGGACAATTGCGCGCGCATCTCCATCTGGCCGCCCATCGCGATGCGGAACAGCACGCCGCTGCCCGACGACACGACCTGACCCGGTTCGACCGCGCGGGTCAGTACCAGCCCGGCGGCGGGTGCGCGAATGTCGAGGCGGCGGTTGCGCGCCTGCGTCTCGGCGAGTTGCGCCTGCGCCACGAGCACGCGGGCGTTGGCGGCATCGCGCGTCGCGGTCTTGCGGTCGATATCGGCTTTCGACACGAACCCACGCGCTACCAGTTGTTGCGAACGATCGAGTTCGGTCTGGGCGATCCGGGCATCGGCACGCGCGACGCGCACCTGTGCCGACAGCGAATCGGCGGTCTGCGCCTGTACCGACCGGTCGACCGTCGCCAGCACCTGACCGGCGGCGACCCAGCTACCCGCTTCGACGAGCACGCCGGTGACGAGACCGCCTTCACCCACCACCCCGACCGGCATTTCGCGGCGCGCGGCCAGCGATCCGGTGCCGGTGACGGCGCGACCGACGGTTTCCTTGCCCGGCACCACCACCGTCACCTTCGGCAGCGCGGCACCGGCAGCGGGTTTGGGCGTCGTGACGGGGGCGTCGCTCTTGCGGCCGAATGCCCACCATGCGCCGATCGCGACCAGTACCAGCACGACGATGCCGACGATGACGGCACGCCGACGCGACCGTGGCGTCGCTTCCGGCGCGGGCAGAGCGTGGCGGTCCCCCGCGATCGACGTCGATTCGTAATTCATCCAACCCATCCCGCTGGCAGGCCCCCCTGCATATCCGATGCTGTATTATCCGAATAAAGCACCGATCTCAAGCATCACCATCGCGTTTTTCGATAAGCGGGACAAGCGTGGCATCGATTGCGTTCAGCCCGCGTTGTGCGTCCGCCCGCTATCGATCCGTGATCGAAACGAAAGGAATCCCGATGCTTCGTCCCGCCCTGTTCCTGTGTGCCGCGATGGTCGCGCTGCCTGCCGCCGCGCAGACGCCGGTTTCCGCGCCCGCACCGATCCCGTCGGATGCCACGCTGCTGGACGTGACGGCGGAGGGGAAGGCGACGCGCGTGCCCGATATCGCCACGATTCGCGCGGGCGTGGTCAGCCAGTCGCCGACCGCTGCCGCCGCGTTGACCGACAATGCCGCGCGGATGACCCGGGTCGTGGCGGCGCTGCGTCGGGCGGGCGTGGCGGACCGCGATCTTCAGACCGCGCAAATCCAGCTTCAGCCGCAATATCGCTATGCCGAGAACCAGCCGCCCGTCATCACCGGTTATCAGGCCAGCAACAGCGTGTCGGTGCGGTTCCGCGACGTGGCGAAGAGCGGGGCGATCCTCGACGCGCTGGTCGCGCAGGGCGCGAACCAGATCGACGGACCCAATCTCTCGGTCGACGCCGCCGACGCGGCGCTGGACGAAGCGAGGACCGACGCGATCCGGCGTGCGCGGGCACGCGCCGAACTCTATGCCAGGGCGGCGGGAATGCGGGTCGACCGTATCCTGACCATCGTCGAGGGCGGTGGACAGATGCCCCCGCCGCCGCCGATGCCAATGCCGATGGCGGCGCGGATGAGCGTGCAGTCTGCCGATTCGACGCCGGTGGCATCGGGCGAACAGGAATTGGGCGTGACGGTGTCGGTGCGGTTCCTGCTGCGCTGATACCGCCGGTCAGCCATCCCGGTCGAGGAAGCGTTCGGCGACCTCGACCGGGACGCGCAGGATACGGCCGTTGGCGCGATCAAGAATGGCCCATGTCGTCTTTGCGGCAACCTTCACCCGCCCGTCGGCGCCCGTGAAGCGCATCATTCGGTCGAACCGCGCGCCGCGCGGTGCATCGGCGACCCAGGTTTCGGCCACGACCGTTTCCCCGGCCGTGACGTTGCCGCGATAGTCGATCTCGTGCCGGGTCACGACCCAGACATAGGCGTCGCGCTGTTCGGGGGTGGCGAGGGCGTTCCAGTGGGCGACCGCCACGTCCTGAATCCACCGGACCCATACCGCATTGTTGACGTGGCCCAGTTCGTCGATCGCGTCCGGACCGGCGGTGATGGCGAGAGAGAAGACGCTCATCGCCCGATCGTATCGCGTCGCCGCCGGGGTGTCACCCGGCGGCCGATCCACCCTGCGGGCGCGGGTCGAGGTCGCTGGCGTAGATTCGCCATGCACGCTGTTCCGCCGTCGCGCCGTCGATATCGGCGGTGCGATGCAGCGTCACCGGCCCCTGAAGCGTGAATGGACGGCCGTCACGCAACTTGCCCGTAACGCGTACCGGTACGGTGACATAGCGCTGCCCCGCACCGGCATCGACGGCACCGACCGCGCCGACGTCGGTGGAATAGCTGGCATATTTCGCGAAGCTGGCGGCGAAGGCGCGCTGGTCCATGTCGGATCGACGGCCTTCGTCGCCCCATAACCGGTATGCGTCGGCATAGCGCCGCTCGGCCAGTGCCGACGCATAGCGCCGCAGGACCGCAACCGCCCGCGCCGCGTCCGCATCGACCGGGTCGGTGGACGTGCCGATTGACGGTACCGCCGCCGTCAGCGCGGCAACGTCACTGCCGCCCGACGACGCGGGGATCGTGGGCTGCCCGGACAAGGTGGGCGACGTCCGGTTCGCGACCGACCCCGCTTGGAGGGTATCGTCATCGTCACACGCCGCCAGCAGCACGGCCAACGCCGCCGCTGCAACGATCTTCATGGCTCGATCGCGTTCCGGTCCGAATCGTCGAGATCGTCATCTTCGGCCAGATCGTCGTCGTCGAAATCCGCCTGCAACTCGTCCTCGGCCTGATCGCCCTGTCCGGTCACGACGACATCGTCGTCTTCCGACGCCAGTTCGCCGTCTTCCATTTCCAGTTCGTCCTCGTCCTCATCGTCGGACGCGCCGAGATCGGGTTCGAGGTCGGTCAGGATCGTACCGTCGTTCGGGCCGTCGCGGGTCGCTTCGAGAATTTCGGCGCGCTGGCTTTCGTCATAGCCATCCTCGTCATACCCGTCGTCGCCGGGGACCTGACCATTCACCTGATGACCACCCATCGCTTCTCTCCTCGATTCGCGTTCGTGGTCAGGCAAACCCGCGAGAACCGGGCGCGGTTCCTATCCCCGGCGGAACAGGCGGCCGCGTTCCGCAAGGAACACGATGCCCAGCGCGATCAGGCCGAGGACGAGGAACCCACTGTACAACGGCACGGTGGTGCCGTCGAACGACTGGCCGATGAATGCACCCAGCACCGCCCCGACCAGCATCGACACGAATCCCTGAAGCGAGGACGCGGTGCCCGCGATCGAGCCCATATTCTCCATTGCCATCGCCGAGAAGTTGGAGGTGGCAAGGCCGAAGCACGCCATCATCAGCGCCTGAAGCACGATGAAGCTGCCCAGCGATTCCATTCCGCTAAGCGTCACGGCCAGATGGACGGCCGAGACCGCGATCAGCCCGAGCAGCGCGGCGTGCGAGATCAGCCGCGTACCGAACCGCATCACGATCCGCGAGTTGAAGAACGATCCGGCCGCCATCGTGCCCGCGACGCACGCGAAGACCAGCGTCAACAACTGCGGACGCTCGAACGTCACTTCCATGATTTGCTGAATCGAGCCGACGAAGCCGAACAGCCCGCCCGACAGCAGCGCGGCGGCCAGTGTATAGCCGACCGCATAGCGATCACGCAGCACGACGGCATAGCCCGCAACGATCCGCCGGGGATCGAGCGTGTGCCGGTCCGCTTCGTGCAGGGTTTCGGGCATCCGCGCGAGGAACCAGACGAGAATGACCACCGTGACGATGGCGATGCCGCCGAAAATCCAGCGCCATGATCCGAACGCCAGCACCAGTTGCCCGAACGCCGGGGCCAGCACCGGGGCGGCCATGAAGAAGATGAAGGCGAGGCTCATGACGCGCGCCATCGCCCGACCGGAATAACAGTCGCGGACCAGCGCCACCGTCACCACCCGCGCGCCCGCTACGGCCGCGCCGGATGCGGCCCGCGCGATCAGCAAGAGCACGAAGCTGCCCGAAATTGCCGCGATCAGGTTGGTGATCGCACTGGCGACCAGCGCGAAGATCAGGACCGGACGCCGTCCGAACCGGTCGGCAAGCGGGCCATAGGCCAGTTGCGCGAACGAGAACCCGATCAGGAAGGCGGTGATGACGAACTGCCGCGAATTGGGTTCGGTGACGCCGAGCGATTCGCCGATGGCGGGCAACGCGGGCAGCATCGAATCGATGCCGAGCGCGGTCAGCGCCATCAGCGCCGCGATCAGCGTGACGAACTCGCCGAACGGCAGCGGCGCACGGTCGGCGCTGCCGCCGGCGGGGTTCGCGGCGGTCAGGTCGGCGGCGGCATCCACGCCGGTATCGGGGCGGGCGAGGGGCGGGGAGTCGGGATCATGTTGCATCGCAGCGCCCCCATGCCGCATGTCGCCGTTCAGGTCACGCGAAGGATCGCCCTGTTCGCGCCCCGCTTCCGCGTCTATCTTCATGGTCTTCCTTCGATATCTTTCAGGATTTGGTATGTCCGACACGCCGCTTTCACAGGTTCCGCTGATTTCGATGGCGCGACAGGCCGAAGATCCCGACGGGTTCGCGCGGGCGTTCGGCGAATCGTTCCAACGTTTCGGGTTCGCGATGGTGTCCGACCACGGGGTCGACTCTCAGGTAATCGAGCGGGCGTGGGCGATGACCAAGGCGTTCTTCGACCTGCCGGAAGCGGAAAAGCAGCGCTATTTCGTCGCAGGCGGCGGCGGTGCGCGCGGCTATACCCCGTTCAAGACCGAGATCGCCAAGGGTGCCAAATATGTCGACCTGAAGGAATTCTGGCACGTCGGGCGCGAATTGACCAAGGGGCATCGGTACGAAGCGTTCATGGCGGCCAACATCTGGCCCGACCGCCCCGCCGATTTCCGCCAGGCGTTCCTCGACCTGTTCAAGGCGCTGGACGATGCGGGCGACCGGTTGCTGTCGGCGATCGCACGCTATCTGGGGCTGGCACCCGACTGGTTCGATGCGGCGGTCAGGGATGGCAATTCGGTGCTGCGGCTGCTGCACTACCCCCCGGTCGCCGCCGATGCGCCCGAAGTCCGCGCCGGGGCGCATGAGGATATCAACCTCATCACCCTGTTGCTGGGAGCCGAGGAGGCGGGGCTGGAACTGCTCGACCGCGACGGGCGGTGGTTGCCGGTCGAGCCGCCTGCGGGCGCGATGGTGGTGAATGTCGGCGACATGCTGCAACGGCTGACCAACCATGTCCTGCCGTCGACGACGCACCGGGTGGTGAACCCGCCGGTCGAGCGGCGCGGCCATTCGCGCTATTCGATGCCGTTCTTCCTGCATCCCGCGCCGGACTTCATCATCGACACGCTGCCGGGCTGCGTGTCGGATGCGAACCCGAACCGCTATCCCGAACCTATCTCCTCGAACGACTATCTGTATCAGCGGCTGGTCGAGATCGGTCTGATAAAGGCGTAAGACCCTGTTCGAAAACCCGTCGGAACGGGTTTCGGGATTCCTGCCCGCTCCCCTGCGCGGCCACCCAAAGCGTATTTTGAATGGATGGCCGGGTGGGGGAGCGGGGAGCAACCGTTCGGAAACTTGCCGGTTCGCAGGTTCTCAAACGGCTACAACCGCCTTGGTGCGAAAGGCGCGCGAAAGCCTTTCCCTTCGTCGCGGTGGCGACTAGAGACACGAAACCGGCCGGGGCGATGCTCCGGCCGCAATTTTATGTCGCAACGAACCGAGGATATCATGACCCAACCGCTCCGCGTCGCCATTGCCGGCCTTGGCACCGTAGGCGCGGGCGTGATCCGGCTGATCGCGACCAACGGCGACCTGATCGCGCGACGCGCCGGGCGGCCGATCGAGATCGTCGGCGTGTCGGCCCGCGACCGGACGCGCGATCGCGGGGTCGACCTGTCGGGGTTTCCGTGGGTCGACGATGCCGCCGAACTGGTGCGCACCGGCGATGCCGACGTCGTGGTCGAGTTGATCGGCGGATCGGACGGACCGGCGCTGACGCTGACCCGCGCCGCGCTGGCGGCGGGCAAGAGCGTCGTCACCGCCAACAAGGCGATGATCGCCCATCACGGGCTGGAACTGGCACAGGCCGCCGAATCGGCGGGCGTCGCGCTGAAGTTCGAGGCGGCGGTCGCCGGCGGCGTGCCGGTCATCAAGGGGCTGCGCGAAGGGGCGGCGGCCAACGAACTGTCGCAAGTCTATGGCATCCTCAACGGCACCTGCAATTTCATCCTGTCGAAGATGGAGGCGGAGGGCCGCGACTTCGCCGAAGTGCTGGCCGAGGCGCAGGCGCTGGGCTTTGCCGAGGCCGATCCCAGCTTCGACATCGACGGGGTGGACGCCGCGCACAAGCTGTCGATCCTTGCCAGCATCGCGTTCGGCACCCGGCCCGCGTTCGATGACGTGGCGATCACCGGCATCCGCCACGTCCTTGCCGCCGACATCGCCGAGGCGGCGGCGCTGGGCTATCGCATCCGGCTGGTCGGTATGGCGGAGGCGGCGCCTCGGGGGCTGTTCCAGCGGGTGCATCCGCATCTGGTGCCGGTCGACCATCCGCTGGCGCATGTCACCGGATCGCTCAACGCGGTGGTGGCCGAGGGTAATTTCGTCGGGCGGCTGTTCTTTCAGGGGCGTGGCGCGGGCGACGGGCCGACCGCCAGCGCGGTCGTCGCCGACCTGATCGACATCGCGCGCGGCGAATATGGCCCGCCCTATGCCATGCCCGCCGCATCGCTGACCGCCGCCGCGCCCGAGGCGCCGGGCGAACGGCGCGGGCGTGCCTATGTCCGGCTGAACGTCGCCGACAGGGTGGGCGTGCTGGCCGAGATCGCGGCGGCGATGCGCGATGCGGGCGTGTCGATCGAAAGCCTGATGCAGCGCGGCGCGAGCGCGGACGGCAGCGTGCTGGTTGCGATCGTCACGCATGAAGGGCCGGAACGCTGCGTCGCCCATGCGCTGGACCGGTTGAGCGGATCGGCGAGCCTGACCGGGCAGCCGATGTGGATGCACGTTCTGAGCGAGTAAGGGTTGGTTTAAAACGCACCGTAGCGTTCTGCTGTACCCGCCCGCTTCCCCTCCCGGCCACCATCAGGATACCGTATGGCCGAGAGGGGTAGCGGTCAGTTGCCGCCTGACTAAACGCGCACTTTCGCGCGTTTTCAAACAACCTCCGCGCTATTTCGCCAGAGGCCGGGGGGAACCGCCGCGCAGGCCGGTGCGGGTGCTGAACGTCGCACCGACCTTGCCACAGCCTTGCAGGGTCGCGCCGATGCCACATGGCAGGGCGGGCACCGCGAGCAGGCGTTCGCGCTCGCCGATCGCATCGACCGTGGCGGGATCGCCCTCCGCGCGGACGGGCACCAGCGGCAGGCGATAGCGGTCGGCATGGCGGGCGGCGCATACCACGATCTCGTCCGGATCTTCGGCCGCCTTGCACGCGATTTCGGCCCGGGTCAGCGCCCGCGCCCGCGCCAGTGCCGCGGCGACTGCCGCGTCGTCGAACGTCATGCCCAGCATCCACAGCAACGGTGTCATCAACCCGCCCCCCAACGCGACGATACACGCTTTATCCGTGAAGCACGCTTGCCCGGCAAGGGCTGGTCGCCTATCGGCTGTTTAAACCGTTTAACGGGAGGAATACCGACGTGCCGACCAGCGATACCCTTGCCAGCAACACCCTCGACCGTGTCCTCGTCCTCGAAATGGTGCGCGTCGTCGAGGCGGCGGCGATCGCCGCATCGACGCTGGTCGGTCGCGGCGACGAAAAGGCGGCCGATGCCGCCGCCGTCGAAGCGATGCGCGCCGCGCTCAACGAACTCTACATGGACGGCACCGTCGTGATCGGCGAAGGCGAGCGCGACGAAGCGCCGATGCTGTTCATCGGTGAGAAGGTCGGGCTGGGCAAGGGGCCGGAGATCGACATCGCGCTCGATCCGCTGGAAGGCACCACGATCTGCGCCACCGCCGGTCCCAACAGCCTCGCCGTGCTGGCGATCGCCGAAAAGGGCGGCCTGCTCAACGCACCCGACGTCTATATGGACAAGATCGCGGTCGGCCCCGGCTATCCCGAGGGCATCATCGACCTCGATCGCAGCCCGACCGAGAATGTGCGTGCGGTGGCGGCGGCCAAGGGCGTCGACCCGCGCGACCTGATGGTGTGCGTGCTCGACCGTCCGCGCCATGAAAAGATGATCGCCGAACTGCGCGCGGTCGGATGCGGCGTGATGTTGATCGGCGACGGCGACGTCGCGGGCGTGATCGCGACGACCAATCCCGATACGACGATCGACGTCTATATGGGATCGGGCGGCGCGCCGGAGGGTGTGCTAGCCTGTGCCGCGCTGCGCTGCGTCGGTGGCCAGTTCAAGGGCCGGTTGCTGTTCCGCAACGACGATGAACGGGCACGCGCCGCGAAATGGGGCGTCACCGACCTCGACAAGCAGTATGACCTGACCGAACTGGCGCGCGGCGACTGCATCTTCGCGGCGACCGGCGTGACCGACGGTTCGCTGCTCGAAGGCGTGAAGCGCAAGGGCAAGATCATGACGACCGAGAGCGTGGTGATGCGCGCCAGCTCGGGCACGGTACGCTGGGTCAAGGGCGAACACCGCTTGTAATCCCGTCCATCGTCGCGCGCGATCATCGCGTCGCGCGCGGCGGTCCGGTCCGGCGGAGGACGACGCAACGGATGGGTTCACGCCGCGTTAAAGCCGCCGACCCTAACCCCGTCGTTCATGATCCGGAGATTTCCCATCCGCCCGTTCGTCCCCGCGCTGGCCGTGGCGCTCGTCGCCCCCGCCGCGATTCATGCCCAGGCGCCGCAACAGAATGATCTGGCGGCGGTGCAGCGGCATCTCGCCGCCGTGAACACGATGACCGCCAGTTTCAGTCAGGCCGACCGCAACGGTCGCGTGCTGACCGGGCAATTGACGCTGAAAAAGCCCGGCAAGATCCGGTTCCAATATGAGAAGAGCGTTCCGATCCTGATCGTATCGGACGGCAAATCGCTCTATTTCCTCGATTATCAGGTCGGGCAGAAGCAGCGCTGGCCGATCGGCAACTCGCCATTGGGTATCCTGCTCAACCCGGCGCGGGATGCATCGCGCTATGCCAAGGTGGTGCGATCGACTGATCCCAATATCCTGAGCGTCGAGGCTTATGATCCCAAGCGTCCCGAATATGGCCGGATCACGATGATCTTCGCGCGACAGGCGTCTGCCCCGGCCGGGCTGATGCTGCAGGGGTGGGTCGCGCTGGATGCGCAGGCAAACCGGACCACGGTGCGCCTGAGCAACCAGCGGTTCAACGCGCCGGTCGCCGACAGCGCGTTCCGGTTCAACGAACCGCGCCGCGGCGGATCGCGCTGAGGGTACAAATCCAATCAGAACAGGGTCGTGACGGAGCGGATATTGGCGCACAGCCAGAAGCGAGGAGGGGCGCGATGCAGTAGCATCGTGACCGACGAGCGACGCCGCTGTGCGCAAATAGCCCCCCGCCGCAAAGCGGTCGCCCGTGGAAAATCGCCGAGCGGCGTCGTTTGCTTGCGCGTAGCGTAGCTACGCGACTGCGCTGCACTTCTTGTCGGCAATTTTCCACGGGCGATCACGATCCCTGTTCTGATCGGGTTTGGACCCTCGCCCATGCCCGCAATCAATTGCAAGAAATCAGGGGTTCCGTTCATGCTGGCGACAGGTTCGCATCCCTAAGGGTCGTCTCGCGGTGTTGGGGCGCGTCCGGGATTTTCCCCCCTGTTGCCCGGGTCCTCGATGCCCGCCTGCGTGACGAACGCATGGTCGGCCCTCGCTCCATGCCCCCGGAGCGGGGGCCTTTCCGTGTCTGGCGCTCCTGTCCGGACGGCGATACAGGCGACGCCCTATGGACAGATTCTCGGTCGCGTCGTGGAACATCAACTCGGTCCGGTTCCGCATGGAGATCGTCGAACGATTCCTGCGCGAAGCCGCGCCGGACGTGCTGTGCCTTCAGGAAACGAAGGTCGTGAACCAGGATTTCCCGCACGATCCGTTCCGGCGACTCGGATACACCCATATCGCGATCAACGGACAACGGATGCATCACGGCGTCGCGGTACTGTCCAGGCTGCCGTTGGCGGAGGACGACCGCCTCGACTGGCAGGCGAATGGCGAGGCGCGGCATATCGGCGTGCGGCTGGCCAACGGATTGCGGATCGAGAACGTCTATATCCCCGCCGGTGGCGACGTGCCCGATCGCGAGGTGAACCCGAAATTCGGCCAGAAGCTCGATTTCCTCGAACGTATGACGCGTTGGTCCGCAGGATTGGCGGGCATCCCGACCCTGCTGGTCGGCGACTTCAACGTCGCGCCGCTGGAAAGCGACGTGTGGAGCCATCGGCAGTTGCTCGACGTGGTCAGCCACACCCCGATCGAGATCGAGGCGCTGGCGCGGTTGCAGGCGGCGAACGATTGGGTCGATCTGGGCCGGACGTTCGTGCCAGCGCCGGAGCGGCTGTTCACGTGGTGGAGCTATCGCGCCAAGGATTGGGCGGCATCGGACCGGGGGCGGCGGCTGGACCATATGTGGGCAAGTCGCGACGTCGCGGCAAAGGCGGTCGCGCACCGGGTGCATGAGGATTGCCGAAGCTGGCTGAAACCCAGCGACCATATCCCGATCGTGACCGAGTTCGCGTTTTGAGCGCGGTGCGCGACGTGGCGCGCGCGATCGATGCGCTGCGGCGGGGCTGGGCGATCGCGATCGAGGCGCCGGGCGAACCGGTGCTGACGCTGTTGCCGATCGAGACCGCCGACCCGGCCCGGCTGGCGGCGTTCGATCCGGCGGGCACGGGGCAGATATTGCTGTCGTTCGGGCGGGCGGAGACGTTGAAGATCGTCAACCAGCGCGCCGCCGCCCAGCCCGACCAGCCGGTCGTGATCCGGCGGGAGGCATGGACCGACCTTGCCGTCGCGACCGCGCTGGCCGATCCGCAACTGGATCTGGCGATGCCGTTCAAGGGGCCGTTCCGCAGCATCGACCCCGCCGCGCCGCTCGCCGCCGCACAGGCGCTGCGACTGGCGCGGATCGCGGGACTGCTGCCCGCCTTTTTCGCAGGCGGTGTCGATGCAGAGATGAGGATCACCCCGGCGGCGATCGATGCGCACGAGGACGCGAACCGGCTGGCGATCGTCACGCGCGCCCGGCTGCCGGTCGCGGGAGCCGAAGACAGTGAGATCGTGGCGTTCCGCACGCCTGACGCGGCGGGCGAGCATGTGGCGCTGTTGATCGGGCAGCCCGACGGGCGACCGCCGCTGGTGCGCCTGCACAGCGAATGCCTGACCGGTGACGTGCTGGGCAGCCTGAAATGCGATTGCGGGCCGCAGCTTCATGCCGCGATCCATGCCATTGCTGATGCCGGATGGGGTATCCTGTTGTATCTGCGACAGGAAGGGCGGGGGATCGGGCTGGTCAACAAGCTGCGCGCCTATGCGTTGCAGGATCAGGGGTTCGATACGGTGGATGCGAATACCCGGCTGGGCTTCGCGATCGACGCACGGGATTTCGGGGTCGCCGGGCGGATGCTGGCGTTGCTGGGGCAGGACCGGGTGCGGCTGTTGACCAACAACCCGGCGAAGGTCGCAGGGCTGACGGCGGCGGGGATCACGGTGGTCGAACGGGTCGCCCATCACTTGCCGCCCAACCGGCATAACGAACGCTATCTCGCCACCAAGCGCGACCGGACCGGGCACCAGCTTTAATCGTCACCGCCACATACAGCATTTTCGCTTTACCTTCGCGAAGTGATGGTATCTCATCACATTTCTGGCGCGGTATGGCCGAGTCGAGGAGGAGGAGCGACGCGATGGGAGGATATCAAGGACAACGCGGGTGGAACCCGGTGGGTCTGAGCGCAGCGGTGGCGATCAACGGTGGCGTATTGGCACTGCTGTTGCTGGCGACGGGCACGCCGCAACGGATCATCGAGAATTTCAAGCCGATCGAAGCGACCAACGTGCCGCTCGAACCGCCGCCGCCGCTCGACGAACCAAAGCCGGTCGAGCGAACCGTGGACACGCCGTCCTCGACGCCGCCGATCTACGTTCCGCAGCCGCCCGTGCCATCGGCCGGACCGCCGATGGCGAGCACCGACGTAATGCCGACCTTGCCGCCGCCAACCGGGCCGGTGGTCGAGAGCGGTACCGGCACCGGGTCCGGTGGTGGCGGAGTAACGGTGATGCCGCCGATGCCGGTGATGGTCGATTCCACCATCGACCCGCGATTTCGGGCCGATTTTCAGCCCGACTATCCGCCATCCGAGCGTAATCTGGGGCGCGACGGCGTGGTGACGGTGCGGGTGCTGGTCGGCGGCAACGGACGGGTGGCGGCGATCGAGCCGATCCGATCGACCAGCGACGCGTTCTTTCAGGCGACCAAGCGGCGCGCCCTGTCGAAGTGGCGGTTCCGCCCGGCGACGCGCGACGGCGTGCCGGTCGAAAGCTGGCGCGAAATGACGGTGCGCTTCACGATGGAAGATGCCTGATCCATCGGGGCTGGCGGGCGGGGCGCGGCACGCCTATCTGAGACGGCGATGAAGCTGCTCCGCCTGTTTTCCCCGATTCATGCGATCCGCGATTTCGTGGCGTTCGCCCGCGCGCGCGAACGTCACGAATACTGGTTCCTGCTGCTGTCGATCTGCATCACGCTGGTGATCGGATGGGGCTTCGTTCACGATTCGCATTTCGAACGGCCGTATAAGCGCGAGATCATGTACGTCGAAAGCTGGCCGGAGAACCGCACCGATGCGGAAATCGTGGCGCAGCAGAAGATCGACATGGAGCGCGACCGCATCGCCAACGAGGAGTTCGAGCGGGAACGCGCCAAGCGTCAGGCGGAATGGAAGCGGATCGACGACCAGCTCAAGGGCTGGGGAATCTGACCCTCGCCGATAGCATCGACGACGCGCGCTGGATGGGTGCGGCGTTGACGCTGTCCGAACGGACGCGCGGGGCGACCGCGCCCAATCCCAATGTCGGATGTATACTGGTGCGCGACGGCCGGGTCGTCGGGCGCGGCTGGACCCAGCCTGGCGGCCGTCCCCATGCGGAGGCGATGGCGCTGACGGCGGCGGGTGCAGATGCGCGGGGAGCGACCGCCTATGTCACGCTGGAGCCATGCGCCCATGAGTCGCTGCGTGGCCCGGCCTGTGCCGACCTGTTGGTCGCCGCCGGGGTCGCGCGCGTGGTGGTGGCGCTGGGCGATCCCGATCCGCGCACGAATGGACAGGGTATCGCGCGATTGCGGGACGTGGGGATCGTAGTGGCTAGCGGCGTCCGCGCCGCCGATGCGGAACGGGCGATGGCGGGGTTCCTGACCCGGCGGAGGCATGGCCGTCCGTTCGTCACGCTGAAACTGGCGATGTCGCTCGACGGTGCGGTGTCGCGCGCGGATGGACAGAGCCAGTGGATCACCGGGCCGCAAGCGCGGGCGCACGGCCATCTGGAGCGTAGCCGCCACGAATCGATCGTGGTCGGGCGCGGGACCGCCGAAATCGACCGGCCGCGCCTCGACGTACGGCTGGCCGGGATCGAACGCCGCAGTCCGCGCCGAGTGGTGCTGTCGGCGGATTGCGAAGACATGCCCGGCTTCGTCATGCTGCCGTCGATCGCGTCGCTTGCCGACCTGTCGGGTGACCATGTGCTGGTCGAGGGCGGGGCGGCGACGGCGGCGGCGTTCCTGCGCGACGATGCGGTCGACCGGTTGCTGCTGTATCGCGCGCCGATCCTGATCGGGCATGGCCGGACGTTGCCCGACATCGGGCTTGGCGACCTGTCCGCCGCACATGGCCGGTGGCGGTTGCACGACGCCCGGGCGCTTGGCAGCGACCGGATCGAAGTCTACGAGCGCGCCAGATAAGGAGCCGCCAGTGTTCACCGGAATTGTCAGCGACGTCGGACGGATCGAATCGGTCGAAAAGACCGGCGACCTGCGCGTACGCATCGCGTGCGGGTACGACACCGCCACGATCGACCTCGGCGCGTCGGTCGCCTGTTCGGGCGTGTGCCTGACGGTGGTGCAAAAGGGGCCGGGCTGGTTCGCGGTCGACGTGTCGGGCGAAACCGTATCACGCACCGCCACAGACCAGTGGATCGCGGGTCGTCCGCTGAACCTCGAACGCGCGCTGAAGCTGGGCGACGAACTGGGCGGGCATATCGTAACCGGTCATGTCGACGGCGTGGCGACGGTGGCCGATCTCAGCGGCGACGGGGATTCGACGCGCGTGACCTTCACGGTCGATCGCGCACTGGCCCCGTTCGTGGCACCCAAGGGATCGGTGACGATCGACGGCGTTTCGCTGACGGTCAACGCGGTCGAGGACAGCGCCGATGCCGCGCGGTTCACCGTCAACCTGATCCCGCATACCCAATCGGTCACGACGCTGGGCGAACTGGCCGTCGGTCGTGCGGTGAACGTCGAGATCGACGTGCTCGCCCGCTATCTCATGCGAATGGAACAAGTCCGTGCAACATCCTGAGGTGGCGGGTCTCCGTCACGCCTTTCTCTCTACCGCCGAAGAGATCATCGACGAAGCCCGTAACGGGCGCATGTTCATTCTGGTCGATGACGAAGACCGGGAGAATGAGGGCGATCTGGTCATTCCGGCGCAGATGGCGACGCCGGATGCGATCAACTTCATGGCGCGGCACGGGCGCGGGCTGATCTGCCTCGCGATGACGCGGACGCGGATCGACCAGCTCGGGCTGGACCTGATGGCACGCAACAACGGCACCCGCCATGAAACCGCGTTCACCGTGTCGATCGAGGCGCGCGAGGGCGTGACAACCGGCATTTCCGCTGCTGACCGCGCCCGCACCGTTGCGGTGGCGATCGACGCGAGCAAGGACGCGGCGGAGATCGTGACGCCCGGCCATGTGTTCCCGCTGGTCGCGCGCGAAGGCGGCGTGCTGGTACGCGCGGGCCATACCGAGGCGGCGGTCGACGTGTCGCGCCTTGCCGGACTGAACCCGTCGGGCGTGATCTGCGAGATCATGAACGACGACGGCACGATGGCGCGGATGGACGATCTGGTCGCGTTCGCCCAGTTGCACGGCCTGCGCATCGGTACGATCCGCGACCTGATCGCGTATCGCCGGTGCCACGACCATCTGGTCGAAAAGCGCGCGGAAACCGTGTTCGAGAGCGAATGGGGCGGCGAATGGCGCGCGATGAGCTTCTGGAACAAGGCGACGGGCAGCGAGCAGGTCGCGCTGGTCAAGGGACTGATCGATCCGTCGAATCCGACGCTGGTGCGGATGCACGCGCTGTCGCCGTTCGCCGACCTGTTCGGCGAAGGCGGGACGCGCGGCGGGCTGCTGCGCCAGTCGATGCGGATCATCGCCGAGGAAGGGGCCGGGGTCGTCGTAGTCATCAGCAAGCCCCGCCCGGATTCGCTGGCGCTGGCGATCCACGCCCGCACCGGGGGGCCGGTGCCCGATATGGAGGAACTGCGCGACTATGGCGTCGGCGCGATGATCCTGAACGAACTGGGCGTCGGCGACATGGTGCTGTTGACCAACACCCACCACACGCTGGTCGGGCTGGACGGCTATGGTTTGCGGATCGTCGGCGAACGGCCGATTACGGAGAAGAATTGATGGCCCATGTCCTGATCGTCGAAGCACGCTTCTATGAGCATTTGAACGACCTGTTGATCGAGGGGGCCAAGGCGGCGATCGAGGCGGCTGGTCATACGCACGAGGTGCTGACCGTGCCCGGCGCGCTGGAAGTGCCGGGCGCAATCGCGGTCGCTGATGCCAGCGAGCAATATGATGCGTTCGTCGCGCTGGGCGTCATCATTCGCGGCGAAACCTATCATTTCGAGATCGTGGCGAACGAAAGTGCGCGCGGGCTGATGATGCTGTCGCTCGAAGGCGTGCCGGTCGGCAACGGCATCCTGACCGTCGAGAACGAAGCGCAGGCGCTGACCCGTGCGAAGCGCGACGAAAAGGACAAGGGCGGCGAGGCGGCGAAGGCCGCGCTGACGATGCTGGCATTGCGCGAGCGGTTCGCGGCGTAATGCCAGGGCGGCGTATCTCCGAGGATTCGGGGATACGCCGGTGGCTTCAAACCGGCGCGGTCGCGCCGACCGGGCCGATCTCGGCTGGCGTGCCGCGCGAATAGGTGCCGGTCAGCAGTCCTGCCGCCAGCACACGCCCGGCCATCGCCTCGACCACGGCCGTCCGTCCGGGCGACGGGTCGAGGTCCGCCGTGCCGGACAGGGCGAATAGCTGAAACGCATAGCGGTGTTCGCCATGACCGGTCGGGGGATCGGGCGGCAACCAGCCTTCGCGCAGATAACTGTTGCGGCCGACGTCGCCATGGGTGCCGCCATCGTCATCGGCGCGAATCTCGCCCTCTGCCAGTTGCCCGTCCTGCGGCGGCATGTCCCACAGGATCGCGTGGACCAGCGGTTGCGGCGACGGGGCGTCGGGGTCCTCGACCACCAGCGCCAGCGAGGTCGTTCCCGCCGGTACGCCGCGCCAGTGCAGCGGTGGCGACACGCCCGCCCCATCGGCGGTGAAGCGTTCGGGCAGGCGCTGTCCATCGGCAAAGGCGAGGCTCGACAGATCGAGGCTGTCGAACTGGCCGAGTGCCGGATCGACGATCGTCAGCTTCGACGCTCCGGCGCGGACCCCGCGCAAGATCGCGCCCAGCCATCCCGGTACATGTTCGAGCATCGGATGATCCTTTCGATATGGTTCGGATGGGTAACCGGCGACCCCCGTGTCGGGGTCCGTGCAACCGGCATCGCGACGGTACGTTTCGTACGGTAAGAGCGGCGGCGCGGAGAATGCGGTGGCGGAGCGATGGTCCTATCCCGATGGTCTGGCGGCGCATCATGTCGCGCCCCGGCGGTTCGGACGGCACGCCAGCCCGGTATCGATATTGGTGCTCGGGATGCTGCTGGCGCTGTCGATGGCAGGAGTGCTGGCGGGTGGCCCGTCGCCGGAACGCACGGTTACGGTTCCGGCCGCGACGTTGCGGCTGGCGGCCCCGGCGCTGCTGCGGAACGGCGAGTATTTCGAGATGCGGGTCGAAGTGGTTGCAACCGCGCCGATCAAGAACATGACGCTGGCGGTGACGCCGGAACTGTGGCGCGACATGACGATCAACTCGCAAGTGCCCGCCGCGAGCGAGGAAGCGTTCGAGAACGACGCGTTTGCGTTTCATTACGGCGCAATGGCGACCGGCGACCGGTTCGTCGTAAAGATCGACGGACAGATCAATCCGCCGTTGACGCGCGGCACCGCCGGGCGGATCGAGGTGCGTGACGGGAAGCGGACGCTGGCGACGATGCCGGTGACGATCCGGGTGCTGCCGTAATGGATATCGTGCTGCGCGCGACCGCGATGTTCGCCATCGTCTATCTGTTGCTGCGCTTGCTGGGCAAGCGTGAGATGGGACAGATGACGCCGTTTGAGTTCGTGCTGCTGGTAGTGATCGGCGATCTGATTCAGCAGGGCGTGACGCATAACGACTTCAGCCTGACCGGGGCGACGCTGGCGATCGCGACGTTCGCATTCTGGAGCGTGGTGCTGGGATGGGTCGTGTATCTGAAGCCGGGCTGGAAAGACGCGCTGGAAGGCAAGCCGCGGGTCGTGATCCGCGACGGCGAATTGCTGACCGACAATCTGGCGCGCGACCGCATCACAAAGGCGGAGATCGAGTCCGAGATGCGGTTGGCGGGGATCGGGCGGATCGGGGACGTGGCGTGGGCGATCCTGGAACCGCAGGGCAAGATCAGCTTCATCCGGCGCGAACGATCGGACGAACCGGCGCAACAGACCGACGACAGCACCGCCACCTGAGGAGCGGTCGACCTTTTTACCCGCTAAGCGCCGGCGCGGTACGGCCGGGTTCGGTGGCGGCGAGCAAATCTTCGCGTACCCGGTCGAGATGATCGTGCATCGCCGTGCGGGCGGCGACGGGATCGGTTGTGGCGATGGCTTGGGCGATACGGCGATGTTCGTCGGCACGGGGATGGACCCCCTGTCGATGGGCCTGTGCGAACATATGGATGCATAGCGGGGAGCGTTCGCGCACGCGCCACAGTCGTTCGATTGCGGCGCGGACCACGCCGTTGCCCGTCGCTTCGGCGATGCGGAGATGGAAGTCGCGATCGGCGGCCATCGCTTCGGCCGTGGCGGGGTCATGACGCTCCATCGATGCGAGTGCGGTCATCAGCCCGCCGATCGCCTCCGGACCGATCCGGGTCGCGGCCAGTGCCGCCGCTTCGCCCTCGAACAGACGGCGCGCCTCGATCAGTTCGAACGCACCGACATCGAGTTCGCGGTCGACCACGGGGGGCGGGGCGTGGCGGACATAGATGCCCGACCCCTGCCGCGCTTCGACCAGACCCTGTATTTCCAGCGCGATCATCGCCTCGCGCACCGTCGTACGGCTGACGTCGAGCCGCTCGGCAAGATCGCGTTCGCCGGGCAGGCGGGTGCCGGGTACATACCCGCCGTCGGTGATGCCACGGGCGATGTCGGCGGCGATCTGTTGATAGCGTTTGGACGGACTCATCGTCCGGTCGCTTCCCACGGCACGCCGCTTGACACAAGCAGATAGGTAGAGCCAATTGGCTGGACCAATAATAGCATGTCGGGAGTATGGGATGCGGCACGGGGCGATCGCGGTATTATTGGCGGCGGGTTGCATGGGCGGCGGCACGACCGTGGCGGTAGCACACGACGCATCCACCGTCGCCAGGTCTCCCCGGCGGACGTTCAATCTCAATCCCGAATGGCGCACGCTGGTCGGCGATCCGAAGGGCGCGGAGCAGCCGGGATTCGACGACCGGGCATGGACCGATGCGACGCTGCCCAACGCCTTCAACGAGCGCGAGGCGTTTGCGCGCGACATCAAGAACCTGTCGACCGCGATCATCTGGTACCGCAAGCGCATCACGTTGCCCGCCGGTGCAACGGCCGGCAAGGCGTTCCTTGAGTTCGAGGGGGTGCGACAGGCTGCCGAAATCTGGGTGAACGGCCGATCGGTGGTGCTGTCCGAACATGGCGCGATGGCATTCGGCGCGGACATTTCGGCGGCACTGACGCCCGGTGAGAATGTGATCGCGGTGCGTGTCGACAATGACTGGCGATACAAGGAACGCGTGTCGAAAAGTGGATTTCAGTGGAATGACCGTAATTTTAACGTGAATTATGGGGGGATTACCAAGAACGTTCGGCTGCACCTGACCGGGCGGACGTATCAGACGTTGCCGCTGTATTCCAACCTTGGCACGACCGGGCAATATGTCTGGGCCGACGGGTTCGACATCGCGGCGAAGGCGGCGACGATCCATGCCGAGACGCAGGTCCGCAACGAGGAGGCGCGGCCCCGCACGCTGCGATACCGGGTCGAGGTGCGCGACGCGGCGGGCAAGCGGGTCGGGGCGTTCGACGGCGGCAGCGTGACGATCGCGCCGGGCGAGACGAAGACGATCGCGGCGCAGGGACGGCTGGGCGGGCTGAACTTCTGGAGCTGGGGATATGGCTATCTGTACCGGGTGACGACGGTGTTGCTCGACGGCGGGCAGGCGGTCGATGCGGTCGATACCGTCACCGGGTTCCGCAGCACGCAGTTCGCGGACGGCATGGTCCGGCTGAACGGGCGGGTGATGCAGGTGCATGGCTATGCCCAGCGGACGTCGAACGAATGGCCCGCCGTCGGCGTGTCGATCCCGCCGTGGATCAGCGATTTCTCCAACGCGCTGATGGTCGAGAGCGGCGGCAACCTCGTCCGCTGGATGCATATCACGCCGTCGAAGCAGGACATCGAATCCGCCGATCGCGTCGGCCTGCCGCAGGCGATGCCTGCGGGCGACGCCGAGCATGACGTCGAGGGGCGACGGTGGGAACAGCGCACCGAATTGATGCGCGACGCCATCGTCTATAACCGCAACAACCCGTCGATCCTGTTCTACGAAAGCGGGAACGAGAGCATCAGCGAACCGCATATGGTGCAGATGAAGGCGATCCGCGACCGGTTCGATCCGCATGGCGGCCGGGCGATCGGGTCGCGCGAGATGCTCGACAGCACCACCGCCGAATATGGTGGCGAGATGCTGTACCTGAACAAGAGCGGCGACATTCCGATGTGGGCGATGGAATATAGCCGCGACGAAGGCGCGCGGCTGTATCAGGACGACTATACCGCGCCGTTCCACAAGGATGCGCCGGACTATAATCGCAATCAGGACAGTCATGCGATCGAGGATGTCCGGCGGTGGTGGGATTATTATCGCATCCGCCCCGGCACCGGGAAAAGGGTCAGTTCGGGCGGGGTCAATATCATCTGGTCGGACAGCAATACGCATTATCGCGGGGACAATAATTATCGCCGGTCGGGCGAGGTCGATGCGGTGCGGATTCCGAAACAGGGATATTTCGCGCACAAGGTGATGTGGAACGGCTGGGTCGATCCCGAAACGCCCGCGACGCATGTCATCGGCCACTGGAACTATGCCGCCGGGACGGTGAAGGACATCAGCGTCGTGTCGAACGGCGAGGCGGTCGAGCTGTTCCTGAACGGGCGGTCGCTGGGACAGGGCGTGCGGTCGAGCGGGTTCCTGTTCACCTGGCCCAGGGTGCCATGGACGCCGGGAACGCTGCGCGCGGTGGCGCGCCATGGCGGGGGCGGTACGTCGCATCACGAGGTCGAGACGGTGGGGAAGGGCGTAGCACTACGCCTGACGCCGCGTACCGGGCCGCGCGGGTTCGTGATGGACGGCGCGGACATCGCGCTGGTCGATGTCGAGGTGGTCGATGCGCAGGGGCGGCGCGTGCCGACCGCGAACGACAAGGTCGCGTTCGCGCTGACCGGCCCCGCCGAATGGCGTGGCGGCATCGCGCAGGGTGATTCGTCGGGCCGTCCGCGCGCAGCGCAGGCGGTACAGGCCGAAGCGGTGCCGGGCACGACCCCCACCGCAGGCACCGCGCGCGACGAGGATAATTACATCCTGTCCAAGACATTGCCGGTCGAGGCCGGAGTCAACCGCGTGTTGCTGCGCGCGGGCACGACGCCGGGCGCGGTACGGCTGACCGCGTCCGCGCCGGGATTGCGGACGGCGGTGCTGACGCTGCCGACGGTCGTCGCGCCCCGTACCGCCGGCGGGCTGTCGAGCGTGTTCGCCGAGGAAGCGCAACCGGGACTGTTGACGCGCGGGCCGACACCGGCGGGCGAATCGTTCCGCGTGACCCGCACCACGCTGACCCCGACGTCCATCGTCGCCGGATCGAACGCCGCCGACGCCGGAAAGTCGGTGGACGACAACGAACTGTCGCGCTGGACCAGCGACGGGACGCAGGCCGGGGCATGGATCGAATATCGGTTCGACCGGCCGGTGACGCTGAACGAGGTCGAGTTGAAGCTGGTCGGATGGCGCTCGCGTGCCTATCCGCTGCGGATATCGATCGACGGCAGGACGGTGTGGGAAGGGCGTACCGAACGCCAGTTGGGCTATGCCAGCCAGCCATTCGCCGCGACCACGGGTCGCACGCTGCGCATCACCCAGATCGCGCCGACCGAGGATCGCGATGCGTTCGGCGCGATCGTCGAACTGGCGACGGCGCGACAGGCGGGCGATACCGGCGCGGACGCGGTGCCGCCGGGCTGGCGACTGGCGATCGTCGAGGCGGATCTGCACGGGCCGGTGGCGCGGTAGGGGCAGGGTGGTACGACGATAACCGCCCACTAGATCCGGGGAAGCCGTGGCGCGACTGCCTTGATCCGGCTCCCCCGATCACGCTATCGATGACCGATCGACCGAGTGGCAACTAGGGTTCCGGACGGAGGCGTCGCTGGACCGAGCGTTGCGGAAACCGTGGTAATTCCGCGGCTGCACCCAAGGGATAGAAGCCCAGGGGAGGAGACGTCGAGATCAACCCGCGTTTTCGCGCGAAAGGGGTCTCATGACGCTTGCCTCGTTGCTGCTCGTCCTTCTCGCATCGCTTATCCATGCGATCTGGAACCTGCTTGCCAAGCGGGCCGCACCGGCGGGGCCGGTCTTCGTCTTCGCCTATAATCTGGTGGCCTGTGTCGGCTATTCGCCGTGGGTAGCGTATCTTTTGTGGCAGGGCGGGATCGGGTGGACGGCGCAAGGCATCGCCTTCGTGCTGGTCAGTGGCCTGATCCATCTCGCCTACAGCCTGTGTCTTCAGCGGGGGTATCAGGTGGCCGACCTTTCGGTCGTCTATCCCGTGGCGCGCGGGACCGGGCCGATGCTGTCGACGATCGGTGCCATGCTGATTCTGGGCGAAGCGCCGACCGGCCGGAGTCTGGGCGGCCTCGCGCTGGTGGTGGTCGGGATCGGCCTGATCGCCACGCGGGGCGATCTGTCCGCGTTCCGGCATCCCGGCGGTCGCGCCGGGATTCGGTGGGGGACGGCGACCGGTGGCCTGATCGCGTCCTACACCGTGGTCGACGCCTATGCGGTCAAGGCGTTGGGGATCACGCCGGTGATCCTCGACTGGTTTTCCAACCTGTTGCGGTTCGGCCTGCTGGCCCCGATCGTCGTCGCGAACCCGCGCCGGGCGATCCGCGCGATGAAGGGATATTGGCGGCTGGCCATCGGCGTCGGCCTGCTGTCGCCGCTATCCTATATTCTGGTGCTGGCCGCGCTGCAGGGTGGCGCACCGCTTAGCATCGTCGCGCCGATGCGGGAGATGTCGATGATGGCAGGCGCATTGCTGGCGATGCTTGTGCTGCGCGAGGATGTCGGCATCTGGCGGCTGGCCGGATGCGGGGTGCTGATCGCGGGCGTCGTCACGCTGGCGGGGGCGTAGCGGTCCCGGCGATTCATCAAGCCGGGAGTGTCGCCACTCCCGGCAGGTATCGGGCGGCAGGTATCAGGCGGTGCGCGCGGTCATGGCCGCTTCGACGGTCGCGAGACCCTCGGCGCTGGCGATGGCGAGGTCGAGCGGGCGGCCGCCGAGATCGTCGTCATGGCCGTTGAGAAACGCCATCGCGGCGTCGCGTCCACCGAACAGGCGGAACGCGGTGGTCGCGACCTGCCCCTGACGGCTGGCCTGTTCGGGCGTCAGTCGCACGGTGGTGAACTTGCGACGGAAGCGCATCGATTGCGGCTTGCGCGTGTCGTCGGCCGGGGCAGTGACGGGTACATCGTCGCCCTGTACGTCCATCACCGGCATATCGTCGGGCGCGGTGTCGAGGGCGCCGCTCATGCCGCGACCATCCGGCCGGGGGCGTCGAGCAGATCGCGCATCGTCGCGATGCGATGGGCATAGCCCTTTGCCAGCCCGTCATGGGCACAGGCGGCTTCGCGCGAGGCGGCGTTGGCCGAGCGCATCAGCGCGACCTGGTGACGATGCAGAAGATAATTGAGGTCCATCAGCGACGCTCCGGCAGCGTAAGCGGAAGCGCGTGTCTCCCGGTCGCTGGCGCCTACGGGACCATCTGCCAACGATACGCATAATATGGGGTCGCGGGCGCGTTTCGCCAGTGCAGCATGAAAACGAACCAAATAGGAACAAAGCCATTGACAGCGCGACGCTGATATGGCACAAAACAGGAACGATGGGGAATTGCGGGACGGGGCCGGGCACCAAGGGTGCTTCCGGCCCCGTCGCATGTCGGGGGATCGGCGATGACCATGAAGACGGCGGAAGACGAGAACGGCGGTACGACGGCGCAGGCGGTGGAGACCGCTATCGTCGCGGGCGGTCATGCACCGGGACTGCGGCAAAAGCGGAAGGTCGGGGGATGGACGGCGGCGCGGCGCAAGATATTCCTCGATCACCTTGCCGCCACCTGCAACATCCAGGCGTCGGCGGATGTGGTGGGGATGAGCCGGGTCGGCCTGTATCAGTTACGACAGCGCGACGAGAACTTCGCGTATCAATACCGCACGGCGCTGACCACCGGGTACGACCGGCTGGAAGCGGAATTGTTGCGCAAGGCGATCGCGACGGTCGATGGCGTGGTCGGCGATCCCGATGCCGCGGTCGCCGCGCCGATGACCGTCGATCAGGCGATGCGGCTGCTGGAACGGTATCGCGCGACCTGTACCGAGAGCGCCACCAAACGCCTTCCACGCAACAGCCGGGCGACGCAGGCGGAAACCGATGCGGTGTTGCTGGCGCAGATCAAGGGGTTGCGGCGTCGGCGGGAGCGCAAGGCGTGACCGGCGCCGGGGTGCCGGCGGGGGATGCGCCGCCCGATCCGCTGCCCGATCCGCTGGTCGAGGCGCTGGGGGAACTGGACGACAGGGAGGTGGCGATCCTGATGAAGCGCCTGTCGCCGCGACGCCGGGCCGAACTGGCGACGCGCTGGCGGCTATGGGCGCATGACGGACAGGCGGTGGCGGAGATCGACACGGCGTGGCGCATCTGGCTGATGCAGGCGGGGCGCGGGTTCGGCAAGACGCGGGCGGGGGCGGAATGGGTGTGCCGCCGCGCGCTGCACGATCGCACGTTGCGCGTCGCGCTGGTCGGGGCGACGCGGGCCGATATCGAACGGGTGATGATCGGCGGCGAAAGCGGGCTGCTGGCGGTGGGGCGGCTGTACGACACGGTGCGGTGGCGTTCGACGTCGGGCACGGTCGAGTTCGGATCGGGCGCGCGCGCCTATGCCTATAGCGCCGAAGCGCCGGACACGCTGCGCGGACCGCAGCATCATATCGCGTGGTGCGACGAACTGGCCAAATGGCGGCGGGCGGATGCGACATGGGACAATCTGATGATGGGCATGCGGCTGGGCGCGCATCCGCAGACGCTGGTCACGACGACGCCGCGCCCGATCCCGCTGCTCAAGCGCATCCGCCGGATGAAGGGGGTGCGGATCGCGACCGGGCGGACGCGCGACAACCTGCACCTGCCCGACGGGTTCGCCGCCGAGCTGGAGGCAAGCTATGCCGGGACCGCGCTGGGGCGGCAGGAGCTGGACGGCGAACTGATCGACGCGGTGGCGGGGGCGCTGTGGTGGCCCGCGCTGATCGAGGGGTGCCGGGTCGATGGTGCGCCCGAATTGTCGCGGGTGGTGGTCGGGGTCGATCCGCCCGCCGGGATCGGCGGCGATGCGTGCGGGATCGTCGCGGTCGGGCTGGGCCGCGACGGGGCGGGCTATGTTGTCGAGGATGCGACGGTCGAGGGCGCGACACCCGAAGGATGGGCGCGCGCGGTCGCCGGATGCGCCGCGCGCCACCATGCCGACCGGGTGGTGGCGGAGGCGAATCAGGGCGGGGCGATGGTGGCGAGCGTGTTGCGCGCCGCCGATGCCGCGCTGCCGCTGACGCTGGTCCATGCGTCGCGCGGCAAGGCGGCCCGGGCCGAGCCGGTGGCGCTGCTGTACGAGGCGGGGCGGGTGTTCCATGCCGGGACGTTCGCGGCGCTGGAGGCGGAGCTGTGCGGGATCGTCGGCGGCGGGGGATATGAGGGGCCGGGCCGATCCCCCGACCGCGCCGACGCGCTGGTATGGGCGATGAGCGAACTGATGCTGGGCAAGCGGGCGCAGGCGACGGTGCGGCTGTTGTAGCGCGGGCGATCCACGCACGCGCGATTTCGGGTTTCGGGAGAATCGACATGAACTGGTTCGGACGCAGGTCCGGGCGCGATGCGTCGCGTCCGGTGTTGGCGCGGGGCGGCGCGGGGGCGGCGATGCACGGTGCATGGCCGGTCAGTTACGAGGCGCAGGTGCGCGATGCGTATCTGGGCAATGCCATCGCCCAGCGCGCGGTGCGGGTGGTGGCCGAAGGGGTCGCATCCGCGCCGGTCGTGGGCGACGCGCGCGCCGTGGCGCTGGCGACGGCACGGTCGGCGGGACAGGATCTGCTGGAGACCGCGGCGGCGCACCTGTTGCTGCACGGAAACGCCTATATCCAGATGATCGCCGATGGTGCGGGCGGGGTGGGCGAACTGTACGCGCTCCGGCCCGAGCGGGTGACGGTCGAGGCGGATGCGGGCGGGTGGCCGGTGGCATATCGATATCGCGTCGGCGCGGCGACGACGCGGATCGCGGCGGAGGATGCGGCGGGGCGGCCGCAACTGATCCATGTCCGCGCCTTTCATCCGACCGACGATCATTACGGGCTGGGGTGCATGAACGCCGCCGCCGGGGCGGTGGCGATCCACAATGCCGCCGCGCGGTGGAACAAGGCGCTGCTGGACAATGCCGCGCGGCCTTCGGGGGCGCTGGTCCATGATCCGGGCGACGGCGGCGTGCTGTCGCCCGACCAGTTCGCGCGGTTGCGGGCGGAAATGGACGATGCGTTCGCCGGGGCGGCCAATGCCGGGCGACCGATGCTGCTGGACGGCGGGCTGAAGTGGCAGGCGATGAGCCTGACCCCGGCGGACATGGATTTCGTCGGGCTGAAGGCACAGGCGGCGCGCGAGATCGCGCTGGCGTTCGGGGTGCCGCCGATGCTGCTGGGGCTGCCCGGCGACAATACATACGCCAATTACCGCGAGGCCAATCGCGCGCTGTGGCGCCAGGCGATCGTGCCGATGGGCGAGCGCATTCTGGGCGGGGTGCGACAGGCGCTGGCCCCGTGGCTGGGCGGGGTGGCGCTGGCGATCGACCTCGACGGGATTCCGGCGCTGTCCGAGGATCGCGAGCGGTTGTGGGCGCGGGTGGCGGCGGCCGATTTCCTGAGCGTCGACGAAAAGCGGGCGATGGTCGGGATGGCCGCAAACGAACGACGGGAGACGGACGATGGGCAATGACGTGCTGCTGGCGCGGCTGATGGAACAGGCGATCGACGACGGCGCCGACCTGTCGACGCTGCGCGCGATCGCGGAGGCGGCGGGCGAACTGGGCGCGAGCCGGGCGATGGCGCGGATCGGCCTGTCCGACGCGGCGGCGCACGGCGACCTGAAGGAACTGCGCGAGATGCTGGGCGCGTGGCGCGATGCCAAGCGGTCGGCGGTGCGCGCGGCGATGGCGTGGGTGCTGCGGATGCTGCTGGCGCTGGTGCTGGTGGGCATCACGGTCAAGGCGGGGTGGCCCGAATGGGCGCGGTGAGGTTCGCGGGATATGCCGCGATCTTTCACCATGCCGATCGCGGTGGCGATGTGATGCTGCCCGGTGCGCTGGTCGCGGCGGAGGCGGTGCCGCTGTTGTGGCAGCATGGCGGGCGGCCGATCGGCGTGATCGAGACGCTGGCCGAGGATGCGCGCGGGGTGCGGGTGATCGGGCGGATCGATGCCGATGCCCCGGCGCGGCTGGTGGCGGCGGGGGCGGTCACCGGGCTGTCGTTCGGGTTCCGGGTGCGGCGGGCGCGAACGATGCGCCACCGGGTGATCGAGGCCGCCGACCTGATCGAGGTGAGCGTGGTGGCGCAGCCGATGCAGGCGCTGGCCCGCATCCACGCCGTCGAGGACGGGTGAGCGGTCGCGACGGGCAGGGACATGGTTTTTTCAGGAAGGGGACGTCGCGTGGTGCGGCGTCCCCTTTTTCATTGGGAGCAGACATATGGAAACGAAGATGGACACGCTGTCGGCAAGCTTTTCGGGGATTTCGGCACCGGGCAATCGTCCGCTGCTGGCCGGGGGGACGGTGACGAACGGCTTCGGCGCGTTCGTACGCAGCGGCGCGACGCTGGAGGCCAAGGCGATGAGCGGCGCGACCGATGCGGCGGGCGGCTATGCCGTGCCGCGCGAGATCGACGCGATGATCGATGCGACGCTGAAGAACGCCAGCCCGATCCGCGCCATCGCCAATGTCGTGAAGGTCGGGACGGCGGGCTATCGCAAGCTGGTGACGAGCGGGGGCACCCCGTCGGGCTGGGCGGCGGAGACGGCGGGACGGCCCGAAACCGCGACCCCGGTGTTCAACGAGATCGCGCCGCCGATGGGCGAACTGTACGCCAACCCGGCGGCGAGCCAGGCGATGCTGGACGATGCGGCGTTCGATGTGGAGGAATGGCTGGCCGGGGAAATCGCCGCCGAGTTCGCCTGTGCCGAGGGGCAGGCGTTCGTATCGGGCACCGGCGTCGGCCAGCCGCGCGGGTTCCTGCGCGAGCAGATTGCCACCACCGGTGACGGCGCACGGCCGTTCGGGACGCTCCAGTATCTGCCGAGCGGGGCGGCGGGCGATTTCGGGAGCGAGCCGGAAAGCCGCCTCATCGATCTGGTCCACAGCCTGCGCCGTCCGTACCGGCAGGGTGCGACGTGGGTGATGAATGCCCAGACCGCCGCGCGCATCCGCAAGTTCAAGACCGCCGAGGGGGCGTTCCTGTGGGCGCCGGGGCTGATCGCGGGACAGCCCGACACGCTGCTGGGATATCCGGTGGTAGAGGCGGAGGACATGCCCGACATCGCCGCCAACATGCTGTCGATCGCGTTCGGCAACTTCCGCGCCGGATATCTGATCGCGGAACGGGCGGAGACGCAGGTGCTGCGCGATCCATATTCCAACAAGCCGTTCGTCCACTTCTACGCCACCAAGCGCATCGGCGGGGCGGTGACGAATTCCGAGGCGATCAAGCTGATGAAGTTCGCGGCGGCGTAAGCGTTTCGCGGTTCCGGCCCGCTCCCCCTCCCGACCACCCATCGCATATCCTGATCGGGTGGCCGGGAGGGGGAGCGGGCCGGAACCGCCAGTAAAGGAGGTTGCGGGCGGGGCCGGACGGCACCCGCCCGTTTCACCTTTCAACATGGGGGACAAGGACATGACGGCATCGCCCTTTCCGGCGGCGACGATCGGGCCGGCGCGCGATGCCGCGCGCGGGCATTTGCGGATTACCGGCACTGACGAGGATGCGACGATCGAGCGGCTGTGCGCGACCGCGCTGTCGCTGGCCGAGGCGTTCACCGGCACGGCGCTGATCGCGCGGCCGCATGTCGCGGCGATGGCGAAGGATGCGGCGTGGCGTGCGCTGCCCGTGCTGCCGGTACGGTCGATCGTGGCGGGTCCGCCGGTGACGGCGATCGATATCGACGTCGACGGCACCGGATGGGTGCGGATGGCGGCGGCGGGGGAGGTGGGTTTCGTCGCCGGGGTGGCCGACGATTGGGCGGCGCTGCCCCCGGCGGTGGCGCATGGCGTGATCGTGCTGGTCGCGCATTTGTTCGACACGCGCGAACGCGACGTCGCGCCGCCGATGGCGGTGGGGGCGCTGTGGCGGCCGTGGCGACGGATGCGGCTGGGCGAGGTGCGGCGATGATCGCGCTGGGGGAGCGCGGCGTGGCGATCGGCGCGGCACGGGTCGCGGCGGTGACGGCGCGCGTCGCGGCGGCGGCGGACGCGGTGCCGGGGGTGACGGCCACGGTCGTCGACGACGGCGTGGTGCTGTCGGGGGCGGGACTGGCGCGGCGATCGCTGAGCGATGCGCGGTTGCGCGACATTACGGGGTGGGGGCGATGATCGCCGGGACGTTGCTGCAGGCGATGCTGGTCGAGCGGTTGCGCGCGGCGTTGCCGGGGGCGGCGGTGTTCGACGCGCCGCCGGTGCGCGCGGCGCGGCCCTATGCGGTGGTCGAGGCACCGGTGCTGACCGATTGGGGCACCAAGGATGCCGCCGGGCGCGAGGGGCGGGTCGCGGTGCTGCTGCACGACGCGGGCGAGCGTCCGGTGCGGCTGCGCGAACTGGCGGCGGCGGCGGAAGGCGCGGTGCTGGACGCGCCGCCGGTGCTGGCGGGGTGGCGGATCGTCAGCCTGATCTTCGTCCGCAGCCGGTTGCTGCGCGAGGGGGAGGGGCGGTGGATCGCCGGGATCGAGTTCCGGGTGCGGATGCTGGCGGAATAGCGATCGGGCGGGGGCGATCGGGGACAGGCCCACCCCGGCCCCTCCCGCGAGTGGGAGGGGCGATTTGGCGGCTCCGTCCGGGTGCGGGCGGGGCGTGTTTTTCATGGGAGACGGACATGGCGGCGGAAAAGGGTAGCGCGTTCCTGTTGAAGGTCGGGAACGGGGCGGTGCCGGTTGCCTATGCGACGGTGGCCGGATTGCGGACGACGCAGTTGAGCGTGAACGGCGAGGCGGTGGCGATCACCAGCAAGGATTCGGGCGGGTGGCGCGAATTGCTGTCGGGGGCCGGGGTGCGGTCGGTCAGCGTGTCGGGGGCGGGGGTGTTCACCGGATCGGTCGCCGAACAGCGGATTCGCGCCAACGCGCTGTCCGGCGCGATCGACGATTATCGCCTGACGTTCGAGAGCGGGGAGACGATGACCGGACGGTTCCTCGTCACGCGGCTGGACTATGCCGGGGATTATAACGGCGAGCGCAGCTATACCGTGGCGCTGGAATCGTCCGGCGCGGTGGTGTCGGCATGACCGCCGCCAATCCAGTGCGCGGCGAGGCGGCGATCCGCGTGGCGGGCGCGATGCTGGTGCTGCGGCCCAGTTTCGCGGCGCTGGTGGCGGCGGAGCAGGAACTGGGGCCGTTGTTCGCGCTGGTCGAACGGGCGGCGGCGGGGCGGCTGGCGCTGGGCGAGCTGGTCGCGTTGCTGTGGCATTGCCTGCGCGATCCGCCCGCGATGGAGCGCGCGGCGTTCGCCGAGGCGGTGACGGCGGGCGGGATCGCCAATGCCACGCCCGCGCTGAAGATCCTGATCGGCCAGATACTGGGCGGACGGTGACGTTCGCCGAGGCGGCGGGGCGCGCCGCCGGATGGGCCGGGGTGGCGTTCGGGTGGACGCCCGCCGCCTTCTGGACCGCGACGCCCGCCGAACTGGGCGCGCTGGTGCGGGCGATGGCGGGCGACGCGCCGGACCCGTGCGACACCAACACCATCGCCATGCTGAAGGAGCGGTTCCCCGATGGATGAGGAAATCGAACGGCTGATCGTGCGCGTGCGCGCCGATACGGCGGGCTTCGCCGCCGATGTGGCGACGATGCAGGCCAGTCTGGACGGGCCGCTGGCCGCCGGGGTGGAACGGGCGGGGCGGACGATCGAGACCACGCTGGCGCGGGCGATCCGCACCGGCAAGCTGGGGTTCGACGACCTGCGCGACGTGGCGCTGGGCGTGCTGGCGGAGATCGCGGGCGCGGCGGTGACCGGGGCGGGCGGGGGTGAGGGCGGCGGCCTGTTCGCGTTGCTCGGCAGCCTGTTGGGCGGGGGTGCGCCGGGGCGGGCGACCGGCGGTCCGGTCAGCCCGCAGCGCCCCTATTGGGTTGGCGAACGCGGTCCCGAACTGTTCGTGCCGACCAGCAGCGGACAGGTGGTTGCGGCACAGGGCGGCGGCGGTGCGCGGGATGTGCGCGTGGCGATCACCGTCAACGCGGGCGGGGGCGGCGATGCGCCGGGCGCGCTGCGGCAATCGACCCGGCAGGTCGCCCGCGCGGTGCGCGCGGCGTTGCAGGAGGCGTAGGCGATGGGACATTGGCTGGCGACCGGGCGGACCGTGCAGGACGAAGGCGTGCTGACCCGGTTCGACCCGATGTACTGGACGGTCGATTTTCCGCGACCGATGATGGCGTCGGTCGTCACGACCGCGCCCGACGCGCTGCGGGTCGATTGCATGTTCCATACGCGCGGCGATCTGGCCGGGTTGATCTGGGAAGCGGAGGACCGGCACGATCACGCCTTGCTGCGCTATGCCACCGCGCGCGATTTCCGGGGGTGCCGGTTGGCGTTCCACTGGCGATCGGGCGGGGTCCGGGCGCTCGACGCGGTGCATGGCCCGGTGCTGACGATCGAGGGGCGCGACGCGGCGGGGGTGGCGCGGGCTTGGTATGTCCGGCTGTGGAATTACGCGACCGGCACGCCCGAGGATGCCGATGTCGCGATCGACTTCGCCGAGGTCGACGGCGGGTTCCTGTTGCCCGGCGAAGCCGATCCGGTGTGGGCGGGCGATGTCGACCGGATGTTCGTATCGCTGGTCGCGCCGGACTATGACGGCAGCGCCGCGCTGCTCGACGTGCCTGCCGAGGGCTGGGTCGAACTGACGGCGATGCGGTGCGACGGGCCGGGGTCGGTGCTGGCGATCGGGGATGTGGTGGTGCCCGAACACGGGCTGCGCATCGCGGGCGGCTATGACGACAGCTATCACCTGACGCCCGCGCGGTTGCTGCACAATGCGCTCCGGCTCGGCTATCGCGGGCCGATCGTCCATTATGTCGGGATGAGCCATTATTTCCGGCTCGAACGACAGGGCGACGGGCTGTTCGTGTCGCTGGCGGGCGGGGCGCTGAACGTCGCCAGTGCGGCGTGGCATCGTGATTTCGCGGCGCGGGCGCGGGCGCTGGGGTTCGGCGTGATCTGGTCGCTCAGCTACGAATTGTTCGACGCGCATTGCTGGGGCGACTGGAAGCAGCGGGCGGCGGACGGTTCGCCCGCGCTGACCGGATGGGTGCCGCCCTCGACACTGTTGTCGCCCGCGCAGGGCGGGGCGATGGCGTATCTGCGCGCGGTGGCGGCGGCGTTCGTCGGCATCGGCGTGGCGGCGGGGCTGACCGGGCAATTCCAGATCGGCGAGCCGTGGTGGTGGGTGACGCCCGATGGCCGACCCTGCCTGTACGACGATGCGGCGCGGGCGGCGTTCGGCGGCGATCCGCCGGTGATCGAACAGGTGCGCGCGCCGATGGATGCCGCGCGGCGGGCGTTGCTCGACCGGGCCGGGGACGTGCTGGCGGCATCGACCGCCGCGCTGGCCGATGCGGCGCGGGCGGCGGGGGCGGAACGGGTGCTGCTGCTGGCGTATCTGCCGACGATCCTCGACCCGCTGGCCCCGGAGATGCAGCGCGCCAACCTGCCGGTCGGATGGGCGCGGCCCGCGTTCGACGTGCTGCAACTGGAGGATTACGACTGGGCGGCGACCGGCAATGTCGGGGCGACCCGGCGCGCGGTGGCGGCGGCGGGGGTGCGGCTGCGCTATCCGGTCGGCGAACAGCATTATTTTTCGGGCTTCGTGCTGCGGCCGGAGGATCGCGGGCAATGGCCGGCGATCGCGGCGGCGGCCCGCGCTGCCCGTGCGCGCGGCGTGGCGGAGACGTTCTTGTGGGCGCTGCCCCAGGTGTTGCGCGACGGGTTCGTGCATTTCGACGAGGAGGACGACGTGGAAGCGTTCGACGATATCCGCTTTCCGCTGGCGCTGGGGCGCGAGGCGGAGGTGATGCCCGAAACGAGGACCGCGATCGCCACCGGGGCGGGCGGGGCGGAGCGGCGCAATGCCGACTGGGCGCAACCGCGCACCCGGTACGATGTCGGGCCGGGGGTGCGGTCGGAAGGCGATATCGCGCTGCTGCTCGACTTCTTCCGGGCGCGGATGGGACCGGCGCGCGGGTTCCGGTTGCAGGACCCGTTCGACCACGCGACCGGCGACCCGGTGGGCGCGCGCGACGTGGCGCTGGGCAGCGGCGACGGGATCGCCACCGCCTTTGCGCTGGTCAAGCGATACGGCGCGATGGCGCGGCGGATCACGCGGCCGGTGGCGGGCAGCGTCCGGGTCGCGGTCGACGGCGTGGAGACGCAGGGCTTCATGGTAGAGCGCGGGGGGCAGGTGGTGCTGGACCGGCCGCCGCCGGTCGGTGCGGTGGTGACGGCGGGCTTCGCGTTCGACGTGCCGGTGCGCTTTGCCGAGGACGGGCTGCGCGTGGCACGGGCGACGTTCGGCGCGGGCAATGCCCCCGAAGTGCCGCTGATCGAGGTGCGCGAGCCATGAGCGTGGTCACGACGCTGTGCTGGTGCTGGCGGATCGAGCGGCGCGACGGGGTGACGATCGGGCTGACCGCGCACGACCGCGATGTCGTGGTGGATGGCCTGACCTATCGCGCCGCACCGGGGATGACGCCGTCCGCCATCGTGCGCGACGATACGCTGGATGCGCCCGCGCTGGAGATCGGCGGCGCGCTGTCGCACGCGGCGATCGGTGCGGGGGATTTGTTGGCCGGGCGGTTCGACGGGGCGCGCATCATGGTGTTCGCGGTGGACTGGGCCGATCCGGCGGCGGCGGTGGTGCCGCTGGCCGAGGGGCGGATCGGCACGATCGAGACCGCGCGCGGCGGCTTCACCGCCGAATTGCTGGGCGGGGAGGCAAGGCTGGACGCGCCGGTGGTCGAGGCGACGTCGCCGGGATGCCGCGCGACGCTGGGCGACCGGCGGTGCCGGGTGGCGATGGCGGGGCGGCGTAGGATGGCGCGGGTCGTGGTGCAGGACGATGCGCGGCTGGTGCTGGATATCGACGGCAGCGGCTATGCGCAGGGGCGGCTGCGGTGGATCGGCGGGGCGAATAGCGGGCTGGGCGAGGCGATCGTCGGCGGCGATGCGGCGGGCGTCACGCTGATGCAGCCGCCACGCTTCGACGGCACCGGCGCGATGGTCGAGGTGACGCAAGGGTGCGACCGCACGCTGGCGACGTGTCGCGACCGGTTCGACAATGTGCCGAATTTTCGGGGCGAGCCGTATCTGCCGGGCATCGACCTGCTCACGCGATATCCCGGCGGATGAGCGCGCAAGTGGTGGCGCGGGCGCGATCGGCGGTGGGGTGCCGGTTCCGCCCGCATGGCCGCGATCCGGCGGGCGGGATGGATTGCATCGGGTTGATCGGGTGGGCGCTCGGGATCGCGGTGCCGTCCGGCTATCCGCTGCGCAGCGGGGACGCGGTGCGGATGGCGGCGGGGCTGCGCGCGGCGGGGCTGTCGCCGGTCGTGGTCGCGGGAGCGGGCGACGTGCTGCTGCTGCGAAGCGGGCCGGGGCAGGTGCATCTGGCGATCGGGACCGGTGACGGGATCGTCCATGCCGATGTGGCGGCACGGCGGGTGGTGGAGCGACCGGGGCCGCCGCCGTGGCCGGTCCTGTCGGTGTGGCGGAACATGCGGGAGAACGGACATGGCGACGATGGTGCTGACGACGGTCGGCGGGGTGATCGGCGGGCCGGTCGGTGCGGCGCTGGGCGGACTGATCGGGCGGGCGGTGGACGGCGGGCCGACGCGACAGGGGCCGAGGCTGAGCGACCTGAGGGTCCAGACGTCGAGCTATGGCACCGCCATCCCCAAACTGTTCGGGACGGTGCGGGTGGCGGGCACGGTAATCTGGGCCACCGACCTGCGCGAGGCGAGCGGTAGCAGCGGCGGCAAGGCGACCGGGCGGACGACGACCTACCGCTATTCGGCGTCGTTCGCCGTGGCGCTGTCGGCGCGACCGATCCGGGGCGTGCGGCGCATCTGGGCCGAGGGCAAGTTGCTGCGCGGCGCGGCGGGCGACTGGAAGACGCGGACCGGGTTCCGCCTGTACCGGGGCGACGAGGGGCAGATGCCCGATCCGCTGATCGCCAGCATCGTCGGCATCGGCGCGGCGCCGGCGCATCGCGGCATCGCCTATGCCGTGTTCGAGGATATGGCGCTGGCCGATTTCGGCAACCGTATCCCGTCGCTGACCTTCGAGGTGGAGGCGGACGAAGGCACGGTGTCGGTCGGCGATATCGTCGACGCATTGGGCGGCGGCGCGATCCGGGCGGACGATGCCGGGCCGATCCTGCGTGGATATGCGGCGAGCGGCGACAGCGTGCGCGATGCGGTGGACGCGCTGGTCGGGCAAGTGGGCGGCTGGTACGCCGCCGAGGGCGCGGGCGTGGTACTGCGACAGGGGACGGGGGCGGCGCGGGTCGTGCGCGATGGCGGTGCGACCGGTGACGCGCCCGAATGGCGCAGGCCGCCCGCGCAACCCGCCAGCGTCGCCATCGCCTATCACGACATCGACCGCGATCACCAGATCGGGGTGCAGCAGGTGCTGACGCCCGGCGCGGCGGGGCGGGTGGTGCGGATCGAACTGCCCGCCGCGATGACCGGGGCCGATGCCGCCGCGATCGCGGGCGCGGCGGCGGCGCGACTGGCGTTGTCGGGCGGGGTGCGGACGGTGACGCTGGACTGGGACGCGCTGGGCATCGGCGCGGGCGACCGGATCGTCGTGGCGGGCGAGCCGGGGCTGTGGCGGGCGCGGCGGGTGCGGATCGAGGGGGCGGCGGTGGTCGTCGAGCTGGTGCCGATCGCCGCCGCCTCGCTGCCGCCGCCCGTCGCCACGGGCACGCCGCAACTGGCGGCGGACGAGGTGGCCGGGGCGACGCTGCTGCGGCTGGTCGAACTGCCGGACGGGGATGACGGGGCGCAGGGGGTGCCGACGATCGCGGCGGTGGCGGCGGGGACCGGAGCGGGCTGGCGTCGCGCGACGTTGCTGTACGGCGACGATGCGGGCGGCTGGCACGAGGCGGGGGGAACCGCCGCCGCCGGGACGATCGGGCGGGTCGTCGGCGGCGTGGCGGTCGGTCCATCGACGATCGAGGACCGCGCGACCCGGATCGAGGTCGTGTTGTCGCACGACGGCATGACGCTGCCGGATGCCGACGAGGCGGCGATGGACGGCGGGGCCAATGCCGCGCTGATCGGCGACGAGATCGTGCAGTTCGGTCGGGCCGAGCGGCTGTCGCCGACCCGCTGGCGACTGTCGCGGTTGTGGCGCGGGCGGCGGGGCACCGAATGGGCGATCGCCGCGCATGGGGAGGGCGACGGCTTCGTCCTGCTGGACCCGGCGACGCTGCGACGGGTCGATGCGCCCGCCGCCGTCGGCGTCGCATGGTCGGCGATGGCGGTCGGAATCGCGGGGGACGATGTGGCGACCGCGACGATCCTGCCGGACGGACGCGGGATCGTGCCGCCCGCGCCGGTCCACCTGACGATCGGTCGCGACGGCGACATGCTTTCCGTTACATGGGTCCGGCGCGGGCGCGGCGGCTGGGCATGGCGCGATGCCGTCGACATACCGCTGGGCGAGGAGCGGGAGGCGTATCGCGTCACCTGCACCGGCGACGACGGCGTGGCGGTGACGAACGACGTCGCCGAACCGGCGCTGCGCATCGCCGCCCCCGCATCGCCGACCCGGATCGAGGTGCGCCAGATCGGCACCCACGGCCCGTCGCGCCCCGCCACCATCCTGTACCTGCCGGAGACGTTCGCATGACCGACCATACCGCCCGCCTGTCGCTGCCCCTGCTCCATGCCGCGCAGGCGCAGAAGGAAACGACCCATAACGAGGCGCTGACACGCATCGACCTGCTGTTGCATGGGTGTGTCATCGGCGTTGCCGAAGACACGCCGCCCGTGACCACGCCCGCCGATCCCGCCCCCGGCGCATGCTGGATCGTGGGCGATGCGCCGACCGGAGCGTGGGCGGGCATGGCGGGGCACATCGCGGGTCATGTCGCGGGCGGCTGGCGCTTCGTTGCACCGCGGGAGGGCATGGCGCTGTGGTGGACCGGCGGCGAAACGATCGTCCGGTTCCGCGGCGGTGCGTGGCGCATCGGCGAGGTGCGAGCGTCGCGGGTGATCGTCGGCGGGATCGCCGTGGTCGGCGAACAGCGCGCCGCAATTCCGACGCCGGAAGGTGGAAATACCATCGACGTGGAAGCTCGCACCACCCTGTCCGACGTGCTAGAGGCACTTCGCGGACACGGCCTGATCGCCGTCTGAAAGCGTGATGTTTTGGCAACACTACGTTTTTTGTGCGCTTGCTCGGAAACTATCGGTTCGATACTTGGTTTGCGACGTCCGTAGGATAACTGTGAAAGGGGACTAGAATGCGGAAGCTTGCCGTCACATTGGCGCTCGCGACCACTGCGCTCGCAACTCCCGCCCTCGCCCGCGACAACGCGTGGTATGTGGGTGTGGAAGGCGGCGCAATGATCGTCGAAGACATCGATTACGATCTGACCGCTCCGGCTGGTGGTGTCACCAGCATCGACAGCGACTATGGCTATGACGTTGGTGGCCAGGTCGGCTACGACTTCGGCGCACTGCGCGTTGAAGCCGAAGTCAGCTATCGCTCGGCGACCGTCGACGAAATCCGGACCACCGGTAGCGTTGCAGTTGGCCCGACGACTGCCGTGCCTGCCGGCACGTACAGCGGCGGTGGCCGTACCTCGGCGCTGAGCTTCATGGCGAACGCGCTGCTCGACTTCGGTGACGACGACGCCATCAGCGGCTTCGTCGGCGGCGGTGCCGGTGTGGCTCGCGTCAAGGCGAGCGATTATCGCGTGAGCAATTCGTTCACCGCACTCGACGATTCGGACACCGTGTTCGCATGGCAGGCACTGGCGGGTATCCGCGCGCCGCTGAGCGAGAACGTCGACGTTTCGCTGAAGTATCGCTTCTTCAACGCCGACGATGTCCGCATCGTCAACGTGCGTGGCGTCGGCTATGACGGCCGCTTCCGTTCGCACAGCGTTCTGGGTGGCCTGACCTTCAACTTCGGTGCACCGACCCCGCCGCCGCCGCCGCTGCCGCCGGAGCCGGTTGCTCCGCCGCCCGCGCCGCCGGTCGAAGTGCCGCCGGCACCGGTCGTGGTCTGCACGCCTGGGCCGTACATCGTGTTCTTCGAGTGGGACAAGTCGGACATCACGCCGGAAGCGGCCGGGATTCTCGACAACGCCATCTCGAACTACCAGAGCTGCCAGAACTCGCAGGTCATGATCGCCGGTCACGCCGACCGTTCGGGCTCGGCCTCGTACAACGTCGGCCTCTCGCAGCGTCGTGCGGACTCGGTCCGTGCGTATCTCGAAGGTCGCGGCATTGGCGGCTCGGCAATCTCGACCGAAGCGTTCGGCGAAGGCCGTCCGCGCGTCGAAACCGCCGATGGCGTGCGCGAACTGCAGAACCGTCGGGTGGAAATCTCGTACGGTCCGGGTTCGGGCCAGTAATTTCGGTCCAACCGGAATTCTGTTTCGGAAGGGAGGTCGGGCAACCGGCCTCCCTTTTCGTTTGTGCGGTTGGCGTGGACGGCGGTTCCGTCTTCCTGCGATGCGGAAGGGGCCTCGGGCTGCGGCGCATGCAGGATTGGTGAAGCCACCGGTTAGCGCGAATGTAGAACGTGCGTCTCGACCGTGCGGGACTTGCCAAGACGCCACACGCCATCACCGCCGCATGGTTGCAGCGGTGCTCCGACAGATAGACCGGTCCGGTACGGGTGATGTCCCGGCGGACGGATCAACCCGGAACGGCGTCGTCCGCTGCCGGAACCGCCAACGCCGCCGCCAGCCATGCCGGGCGAAGCGCGTCGCCCAGATCGTCGACCCGACGATGTTCGACCGCCATTCCCAGTGATTCATGGATCAGGCGGGTACGTGGACCGGGCGTGATCGTCGGCACCACCACCAGCCGCCGGTTCACCGTCGATCGATAGTGCATCCGCGCGGTATTCTCCTGCCCGACATAACAGCCCTTGGCGAAATCCACGCCGTGCAACTCGCGCGCATTGCATTCCAGCCAGAGCGTGGCGCCGTCGCCCAGTTCGGCGCGCCCTTCGGGTACGCCCAGCATCAGCCGATGCGCGGTCCAGCCCGCTGCCGCCGCACCCGGTTCAGCCAGCCACCGGCGGCCCAGATCGGGCAGGCGCGGGTCCGGCACACCCTCGGTTCCGGTCGGCGACCAATGGACGCCCAGCGTCGTCGGTTCGATCGTCACCGCACGGCGCAGGCGATACATTGACAGCCGCTTCGTCAGCGCCTCCGCCACGTCGGCCTCGCAATCGACCAGCACGTCGTTCCCATCGCTCCACATCAGGAAGTCGAACAGCACCTTGCCCTGCGGCGTCAGCAACGCCGACCAGCGCGGCGCGTCGGCCGACAGGGTGGCGACGTCCTGCGTCACCAGCCCCTGAAGGAACGGGCGGGCGTCGGGGCCGCCGATGCGCAGTACCGCGCGATCGGCCAGCCAGGTTCCGGGGGTGGCATTGGTCATGCCGAACAGGTAGGGAAGCGCCTCCCCCAGCGAAAGAGGCGGCGTGGCGACCTTTGACACCAAGCTCACCGGTGGCACCGTCCACCTCCCCGGCGGCCCGGCGAAGGTCGATATCGGCATTCGCGACGGACGCATCGCCGGAATCGGCGTAGCAGGCGACGCGGGCGAGACGATCGACTGTACCGGCCTCGACATCCTGCCCGGCGTGATCGACACGCAGGTCCATTTCCGCGAGCCGGGACTGGAGCACAAGGAAGACCTGGCCAGCGGATCGGTCGCGGCGGTGATGGGCGGCGTGACCGCCGTGTTCGAAATGCCGAACACCAAGCCCAATACCGACAACGAAGCCGCGATCGCCGACAAGCTGGCCCGCGCCAGGGGGCGGATGTGGTGCGACCACGCCTTTTACGTCGGGGCGACCGCGCGCAACGCCGATCACCTTGCCGAACTGGAACGGCTGCCCGGCACGGCGGGGGTCAAGATTTTCATGGGGTCGTCGACCGGCGACCTGCTGGTGTCCGAGGACGACGACCTGTTGCGCGTGTTGCGGTCCGGGCGTCGTCGCGTGGCGATCCATGCCGAGGACGAGATGCGGATGATCGCGCGTGAGGGCGAGCGTATCTCCGGCGACCCGGCATCGCACCCGGTGTGGCGCGACGACGAAAGCGCGCTGATCGCGACGCGGCGTATCCTGCGGCTGGCGCGCGAGGCGGGGCGGCGGGTGCATGTGCTGCACGTCACCACGCCCGCCGAACTGGAGATACTGGGCGCGAACAAGGACATCGCCTCGTGCGAGGTCACGCCGCAGCATCTGACGCTGGCGGGGGAGGATGCCTATCCCCGGCTCGGCACCTATGCCCAGATGAACCCGCCGATCCGGTCGGGCGTGCATCGCGACGGGCTGTGGCACTGGCTGACGCAGGGCGTGCCCGATGTGATCGGGTCCGACCATGCGCCGCATACGGTCGAGGAAAAGGCCAAGCGCTATCCGGCCAGCCCCAGCGGGATGCCGGGGGTACAGACGTTGCTGCCGCTGTTGCTCAACCATGTCGCCGAAGGACGGCTGACGCTGGAGCGGCTGATCGACCTGACCAGCGCGGGCGCGCAGCGGATCTTCGGGCTTGCGGGCAAGGGGCGGATCGCGTTCGGCTATGACGCGGACTTCACCGTCGTCGATCTGAAGTCGCGCTGGACCGTCGAGGAATCGTGGCTGGCGTCGCGGTCGGGCTGGTCGCCGTTCACCGGCGATACGCTCACCGGCCGCCCGGTCGGGACGATCGTGCGCGGTCGGACCGCGATGTGGGAAGCGCAACTGGTCGGTGCGGCACAGGGGGCGCCGGTACGGTTCGAATCGACTGCGTTCGGTTAAACGGGGCTGAGACGGGCGGCGGCGATGCGACCGACCGCCGCCAGCGCCGCGGTCGCGACCGGGTTCATCGGGGCGACGAGCTGTGCCGGTTCGAAATAGGCGGCAACGATCAGCGGTGCCCGACCAACGGGCCCGCCATAGGCGAGGTCGACATAGACATGCCGGTCGGGGCCGACACCGGTCCCGGTCTTGTCCCCCGACGCCCATCCGGCCGGAAAGCCCGCACGGATGCGATCGGTGCCGGTCCGGACATCGGCCATCCATGTCTTCAACAGGGTCCGGCTATCGCGGGTCAGTACGTCGCCCTGCACCAGCCGTGCCGTGGTCGCCGCCATCGCAGCCGGGGTGGTCGTGTCGAGTTCGGTGCCGGGCGGGGTCACGTTCAGCTCCGGCTCCAGCCGGTCGAGTCGGCTGGCCCCGTCGCCGATGCTGCGCCAGAAGGCGGTGAGGCGCGACGGCCCGCCGAACCGGCGTAGCAGTACGTTGGCGGCGGTATTGTCGCTGGTGACGAGCGTCGCCCGCGCCAGTTCGCGCACCGACAGGCCGGTGTCGACATTCGCCTGCGTAACCGGGCTGACGGACAACAGGTCGTCCTTCGACCAGTGCAGAACCTCCGCCAGATCGATCTCGCCGCGGTCGGCCCGCGCCAGCAGCATCGCCGCCAGCGACATCTTGAACGAACTGGCATGGGCGAAGCGCTCGTCCTGCCGCCAGCCGAAGCCGGTGCCGGTGGCGGGATCGAGGACATAGGCGCCCAGACGTCCCCCGAACCGCTGTTCGACGGCGCGGAGCCGGTCGGGCCATGCCCCTTCCGCAACGCCGCCGCCGCGTGCCGTGCACGCCGGTAGCAGCATCGCGGCACCACCGATCAGGATGGCCCGACGATCGAGTGTCACGACGCCTCCGGCCGTGCCGCGCGGTCCACGATACACATATGTTTTCCTCAAAACGGCAGCCAGCGCTGCTTCTCGCTGAAGCGCATATAGCCGACGTTCGCGCCCAGCCGCCAACCGACGCCCAGCCGCACCGGGATCAGCACCACGTCGCCCCGGCGCAGATAGCTGGCCGAAAACCCGCCGACGAAATAGGCGCGCCCCTCGGCCGCCGGGAACCGCCGGAACAACTCCTGCGAATCGTACAGGTTATAGACCAGCACGAACACCTTGGTCGCATCGCCGCCGACATCGAAGCCGACCGACGGTCCGGTCCAGTATACCGGCCGCTGTCCTTCGACCCGGTGGTTCATCACCCCCGACCCATAGCGCAGCCCGACCACGAACGCGCCCGCCGCCTCGCGCCCGGCGATATAGGCGTTGGGCTTGCCCTGATCCTTCAGGATGTTCTCGATAATGCCTGCCAGCCCTTCGGCACCGCGTCCGAACACGCCCTCCGCCGCGCCGATCAGGTCCTCGCGCTCGAACGTGTCGCCCGCCGTGCTGGTCGCGGTGGCACCCGGCGGCGTGCCGTTCGGTGCGGGCGTCGGCGTGCCGGACGGGGTGGCGGGCGGGGGTGCCTGATCGGGGCCATAGGCGGGCGGCACGTCGCGTTCCTGCGGCGTCGGCGGCGGCGCGAGGTCCGCGTCGATCGCGTTGTTGGGATCGACCGTACGCACCTGCGCCTGTGCCGGCACCGCAAGTATCAGCAGCGGCACCAGCCACCCGAACCATCGACCCATCCCGTTACTCCCCGCTAGCCATACTGGCGCGCACGATAGGCGGCTTGGCCCTTGCCCTGCAATGAACGCGCGTCGGGGCGGCTGCGAATTACGATCAACGATGGTGGTTGATCCGCGCCGCGACCCTCGTTATAGGCCCGCTCTCCGGGGCGATGCCCGCGGGAGACGTGGGTGAGTGGCTGAAACCAGCGGTTTGCTAAACCGCCGTAGGGGGATTACTCCTACCGAGGGTTCGAATCCCTCCGTCTCCGCCATAATCTGTTGTGATCGTTATATTCTTCGGTTCGAGCAGGTTTGTGCCCGTTTCTGAAACGGATTCCTGCGGTCCAGCGTGAAGGTTCACGGACGATGCTTGGTGAGCCGTGCTTCACCGGGCCGGTCGATTCGAACGGAACCGCTTTCCCAAGGCGTATTCGCGGAACGGCAGGGGTGCCGTTACCGGCAGAGCGTCGTTGCGGCTTGGGCCGGGCAGCGGCACTATGCCCGAATGGTCGATCAGTCCTGAATGCGCTGCTCCGGAGGGAGATCACGGCGCGCACGCTGCTTGCCTGACAGGAGCGAAACCGATTTTCCATTTCTTCTTCGCCGTCCCGTGCCTGTTCGTTCTGGCACGTTGGCTATGGCCGTTGGCACTGGCGCCGGGCCTGAAGGCCTGCGTGGCCATCGTGCTGCTTGTCGCGTCCCAATATCATCTGTGGAGCCGCCTTTCCTCGGGCTCGGTTTTTGCGCCCGAGATGCCACGGATCGTCGTGATCCTCTTCAACTGGGCCTTCGGCGCGATCCTGTTGCTCGCCGCGTTCGAGATCGTGGTCGATCTCGGAACGCTGGCGATGATGGCAGTGCGACGTGGCACGGTGCCGGTGCCGGACGGCGTACGGTACGGGATCGCGGCGATCGCCGGCGGGCTGGCGGCGCTGGGTGTCTGGAACGCGGTCCGCGTGCCGCCGGTCAAGGACGTCGAGATCGCCGTACCCGGCTTGCCGGGCGAGTTCGACGGGTATCGCCTGATCCAATTGACGGATCTGCACATCAGCCGCCTGTTCCCCGCTGGCTGGACACGGGCGGTAGTCGAGCGGGCCAATGCGGCCGGGGCGAATCTGATCGTCGTCACCGGGGATTTCATCGACGGTTCGGTCGCGATGCGGCGTTCCGACGTCGCGCCGCTCGCGGACCTTCGAGCGCCTGACGGCGTCTATGCGATCCCGGGCAATCACGAATATTTCTTCGATTATGGCAACTGGATGCACCACCTGACGGGGCTGGGCATGCGGATGCTGCCCAACGCGCATATTGTCCTGCAGCGGAAAGATGCGCAGTTGGTCCTCGCAGGCGTGACCGACCTTTCCGCTCCAAGCGTGGGTCAGGCCGGACCCGACCTCGATTCCGCGCTGTCCGGCGCGCCGGCGGGTGTTCCGGTACTGCTGCTCGACCACCAACCCGGGGAAGCGCGCCAGGCTGCCGCACGTGGTGTTGCCGTTCAACTGTCGGGACATACGCATGGCGGCATGATCCGGGGTTTCGACCGATTCGTCGCGCCCGCCAACAATGGCTTCGTTTCCGGTCGCTACGTGGTCGGCGGCATGACCCTGTACGTGAACAACGGCACCGGGCTGTGGCCGGGCTTCGCGCTTCGGCTCGGCGTGCCGTCCGAGCTTACCCGCATCACGTTACGTACGGCGAGGGGGGCATAGCCAAACAGTGTCTGGCCACTACGCGACTATCGATTGTTTTTCATCCAGTCGATCGGTCCGGCCTGATACACGGAGGGGCCCGGCGGAACGACTGTTTCGGGCGACAGTAACGCGCCTGTATCGCGGTCGTATCGAAATACCTCGACGATATCCCCGGTTCTGACGGTAACGATTCCACGTCGCTGATCGTCTTCGACTGCAATACGCCGACCGCCATGTCCGGAACACCGGACGATCGCGCCGGACTGAAAGCCGGTTCCGTCGGGTCGGATCAGGCACGGCGTATCTCCGGCACGACCGAGTTCCAGCCAGCCTTCGGTCGTGATCCGGTGAGTATAGATTTTGCGGCCGTTCGGCCCGATCGTCGTGAAAGAATCGCCCCGTCCGAAACGACCGCCCCCGCCCGGGATATCTTTAACCCCCACCTCATTGTGGGTCAGGAGACCGTCGGCACCGATATAATAATGCCCGATCTGCGTTCCCGTATTGCCCGGCCAGCGGAGATGCATGTGCATGTGCGGCGGAGCGTCGGTGTGCCCGTGGGGGGCGTTGGTATCGAACCCCATGATCTGAATCTGCCCCAGATGCTCATGTTCGGCCTGTTCGCCCAGTCCCAGTTCGCGAACCACTTCGCGTTGCGCGAACTGAAGGACATTGGCGGCCCGGCGCTGCACGTCGGGGAACGGGCCGGTCGCATAGAATCCGGCACGGCGCGCCGGATCGGCATGCTCGAAGCGCAAAACCATACCGGGCTCGACGATGTGCGTCGCCACTTCGGCCGCGGTGACGGCGTCGGCGGCGACCGGCGGCACCTGCACGACGATGCGTTCCGCGCCGTGCCGGAACGGCAGGTCGCCACCCTCTAGGATAACCCGGCGGACGGCCTCGCGTGGCGACTGAAAGACGAGTTCCAGCGACCGTCGACGCGGAACGCGCAGCGCGATTACCGTCTCGCGCGCATTCTCCGCATTGAAAAGGGGCGTCGTGACCGCCGTACAGGACGGGCAGGATGCCGGATCGAAACGCGCGACCGGGCCGTTCGCTTGATCGTGCTTCACGAACTTCAGCACGATCCGCACGGTGTCCGCCGCCTCCTCGCCGCCGGCGATGGCCGGCGCGGCGGACATGCAAAATCCCGCCAGCGCGAGGATCATCGATGCCTTCACCATGTCGGCTTCCACGACAGGCCGAGCCAGAAGGTGCGCCCCACCGGGAAGAAATAGTTGAGATACGCACGGCCGGTGCCCTGCCGGACGACGAACGGCTCGCTGGTCAGGTTCTGTACCTGCCCGACCAGTTCCACGCCGTCCCGCACGGCCAGCCGCGCCTGCACGTCGACCTGCTGGCGCGGCTCCTGATAGAGGTCGCGCGTGGGCGTGTCGCCGTCCGCCGATTGCAGCGCTCGACCGATACGGTTGTACGAGGCGCGCAGCTCGACCGGTCCGGTGGCATAAAAGGCGGTGAGATTGGCGATATAATCCGGCTGCTGGATCAGCCCGCTCGTCTTTCGTGTTACGGGCAGGCCGGCGGCGATGCCCGCCGCGCTGACCGGCTGGCGATATGATCCGTCGAGCAGCGTGAAGTTGGCGTTGAAGCCGAGACCCGGCAGCGCGGCGATGCGATCCATCGTATAGCTGATTTCCAGCCCCCTGATCGTCGCCCCCGCGGCATTGCGCGGCGTGCTGACGAAGACGCTTTGATAGGTCACGCCCTGAAACGTGGTGACCGGGCCTTGCTGGCTGCTCGTGAATATCTCGTTCTTGATGTCCTTCACGAACCCGGCGACCGACACCATGCCCGCGCCCATGTACCATTCGTAGGACAGGTCGTAATTCCACGCCTCGCGCGGTTTCAGGCCGGGGTTGCCCGTGTTGATCGTCAGCGTGCCGTCCGTGCCGATCCCGAACGACGTCCGCGCGGCATATTGGCTGTAATCGGGTCGGCCGATCGTCTTCGATACGCCCGCCCGGACCCGCATCCCGTCGCCGAGCTGGTACGTCGCGAGCGCCGAAGGGAGCCAATAGTCATAGCCGGTCGTACGCCGCACCGGTTCATAGGCGGTCGCGCCGCGCGCGGTCGGGGCCTGATTGGTATCGATGACGAGGTGCGTGCTGTCGTAGCGAAGGCCGGCCTGCACATCGAAGCGGTCCGCGCGGAACAGTCCCTGGGCATAGACCGCCCTGGTCGTCTCCAGATCGCGAAAGTCGTCGGCGGCGTTGTTCGCGATCTGATTGGTGGCGGTGAAGGCGCTGCGACTGGCCTCGAACCGCTGCCATGCCGCCGGTCGATCGATCAGGAGATAGCGAACCGCCGGCGTCAGATAGGCGGCCGGATTCTTGTCGTGGACGATGCCCCGCAGCGTTCCGGCGATCGCCTGTCCGGCGACATTTGCGGGGACATATTCGGTATAGCGCTGGTCGTAGGAAAGGTCGGTCCGCGTGACCGCCGCACCGAAATTTGCCCCGAAACCGCGATCGTCGGCGGTCGCGTTGATGCCGAGATTGACCCTGCCGAAGTCGACGGTGGAGTCGAGATCGCGGTTGATGCTGCGGTAATAGAGCGCGCGATAGCTGTCGGGATTGTTGGCGGCGGCGGTGTCGTTGATCGTCAGCCTCGGGCGACCGTCCACGATGGTGTAGCCATAGCCGAACGCGGGCAGGAACCCGGCCGACGACGTGCCGGCACGCGGATTGGTGTCGTATTTGATCATTTCGCGCAGTTCGCGATATTCCGCCTTCGAGCGGGCCAGAATCGTGTCGAGGACGATGCCGTCGCTGAAATCATGCCGCCCCTTGGCATCGATCAGCCAGGTATCGCGCTCGACCGGCTGATAGGTCAGCCCCTGTTGCAGATCGCCCTGCGCGAACGTGCCGCCGATCGCGGTGACTGCCGTCGGTGCACCGGTCGGCAGCGTCAGGATCTCGTACCGGGTCTCGGTATCCTTGTCGCGATAATAGCCGCCGAACAGCGATAGTTCGGTCGCGTCATCAGGTCGCCATTCCAGCTTCAGGTTGCCGCTGAGCCGGGTCCGCATGTTCTCGAAGAAATAATCCTGATTGCGCACCGGTACGAGCAATCCGGTCGATCGATTGGCGAACGGCGTCCGGGCGCCCGCCGCCGTGAAGTACGACCAGCCCGCACCATTGCTGTCGCCCGGCAGTTCGGCGCGCGCGCTGGACGGTAACCGCTGATACTCCACCGACGCGACGATCCCGAACGTGCGATCGGCGCCGAAGCGCATGGCGCCCGTCGCATCCGCGCGGACCGAGGCACCGCCGTCGCGGATGAGCTTGCCGGTCGTATCGTTGTAACCGCCATTGGCGTTCATCACGAAGAACCGGTCGCCGCGCCCGTCGAACGCGCTTTTGGACACGATGTTGATCTGCCCGCCCAGGGCGTGCGGATCATATTGCGCGGTGACGCTCTTGATCGCCTCGATCCGCGACACGAGCGACGATGGCAGCATGTCCAGTCGCGCACCGCGGAATACCCAGTCGGGCGAGGCCAGCGGGATGCCGTCGATCGTCACCAGATTATATTTGGGATCGAGGCCGCGGATCGTCGCACGTTGGTAGATATCGCGGTTCTTGGTCGGATCAGCCCCGCCGACCACGGACACGCCGGTAATCCGGCGGCTCGCCTCAACGATGTTAAGGTCGGGCAGCCGCCCGACATCGTCCTGCGAAACGGCGTCGAGGATCACGGCGGAGTCGCGCTTCGCCTTGGTCGCCGAGCGTTGCGATGCGCGGAAACCGGTGACGACGATCTCCTGACCCTCCCCGACAACCTCGTCCGAAGAGGCGACCGACGAACCATCGGCCTGCGACTGGGCAAGGGCGGGAGCGCTCGTCAGCATGGTCCCGGCGAGAAGGGCGCGCGCCCATCGTGTTTGGCAGTACATTTCGAATCAATCCCCCGGTTTCGTCCCGGCTTTATATATCGTGTTGTATGATATTAATTTGACAGTGCGTCCGTACTGGTGGATTTTTCCGTCAGCCGGTAGCGACGGCCTATGAGGGAACGCGTTTTGGGCAGAGAGGCGACTATATCTTCGCGCGCGCGGACGGTGCTTGCCACGATCCGCCGGCATGGGAGCGTCTCGCGCTCGGTCCTGATCCGCGAGACCGGTCTGTCCGGCACTGCGGTTTTCCGTGCGACCGAAGAACTGGAAGCGGCGGGACTGGCCCGCGCGGGGGAAGCGGTGGCGGTGGGGCGAGGGCAACCGAGCAACATTATCCATATCGTCCCGGACGCCGCCTTCGCCCTTGGCCTGTCGGTGATGACCGACCGGGCCGACGTCGTGCTGCTCGATCTGGCGGGACGCGTACGCGCGAGGGCGGAGGTCACCATGCCGGGAATGCCGCGGGTCGCGATGCTGGATGCCGCGTTCGCGTTCGGCAATGCACGCCTTGCCGACATGGGTATCGACCGGCGTCGGCTGCATGGCCTGGGGGTGGCGGTAGCCGGATATTTCGTTGCCCCCGGCACGGTTAATCCTGCCGTCGAACTCGAGGAATGGGCGGTGGATGCCCTCGACGAGGAAATCGCCCGCCACGTGGGGATGCCGGTAGTCGTGGAAAACATCGCCGCCGCCGCCGCACTGGGCGAGCGCCTGCTGGGCGTCGGCTCCAGGTACGACAGCTTCTGCTATATCAACGTCGCCGCCGGTTTCGGCGCGGGCATCATCAGCGGCGGCATGTTGATGCGGGGACGGCACGGCAATGCCGGCGAGATCGGCGGGCTTTTCCTGTCGAGTGGCCGCGTTACGCCCAACCTGATGACATTGCACGACTGTCTGGCCGAACATGGTGTCGAATGTTCGGGGGTTTCGGACATGATTGCGCGGTTCGATCCGGAATGGCCGGGCGTGAACGAATGGCTGGATCGCCATCGTGCGTCCTTCTCCTACATCGTTGGCGCGATGCGGTTCACGTTGGATTGCGAAGCGGTGATTCTGGGCGGTCGCCTGCCGCGCGCGCTCGCGCGCCGGATCATCGACGAAATCGACTGGCCGGAGAACCATTGGCCGGTCCGCCGGGAGCGACGCGCCCCCGCCACGCTTACCGACGTCGCCGGTCTGGAACCGGAATTGTCAGGACCGCTGGGCGCGGCGTCGCTGGTGTTCCATCGTACGTTGTTCGATTGAGCGCATAGGCCACCGCAAGCGCGAGCGACGTCACCCCCGTAGCGCCGATCGCGTACACCATCAGCAGCGAGGGCGCGGACCACGGATAGCTGAGCGTATCGCGATACGGCGAGGATGCCAGAACCCGGCTGAGCAGCATCAGCGCCAGCGCCTGCGCACATTTGGAGACACCGGTGAACACGCCGACATATCCGGTGGCATTCCCCGTCGCAGCCACGCTCATCATCGCTGACCACAATACCAGCCATACTCCGCCGGTAGCCATGCCGAACGCCAGCCCCGCTATCACCGCACCGGGCGCCGTTCCGCGCAGCAGACCGATCCCTGCCATCCCCGAAAGTACCGCCGCGATCACCAGAATGTTGATGAACGTCAGCCGTCGTCGCCCGGCCAACCATAGTATCTGGCTCGCGAGTCCGCCGATCGCCGCCCAGAAAAGCAGTCCGGCACCGTTCCCGGAAAAGGCCGCATGATACGGCTCCAGCGTGCGAAAAGTCGCGGTGCCGGTCATCATGATCGCCAATGCCGCGAGCAACGCGATGAACGGAAGGCGGGTTGCCATGTCGGACGAGGGCGTCGGTGACGCGGCGCGTCCGACAAATTTCGTGCGACCCAACCACCATGCGGTGCCGTACATGATCGTCGCGATACATGTCCCCCAACCGAGCCACATCCCACTTTCGTGACGATGGGTCAGGAGCGGGGCGGCCAGACCGCCGATGACCAACGCCGCCAGCCCCGAAGCGATGTTGCGTCCGGCGAGCAAGGCGCATCGTGCCTCGTCATCCAGCGCGGCGAGCGCGACTACGGCGTTTTGGGCCACGTCGACAAAGGGGTAACTGGCCCTGAACCCCAACAGGGTCACGAGGCCCCAGCCCAGACGATACTCATACGGGAGCAGCGGGGTTCCGCAGAACAGTACGAAGAACCCGCCGGTCACCGGTGCGCCCAACGCCTGAAGACGTGCGGCGTCGGCAATATCGGCCACCGTTGTCCGCCAGCGCAGTCCCAGCACGGCATCGATTCCGGCGTTGAGAATCAGCGACCCCGCCATGATCGCACCCATCTCACCGACGCTCAGTCCGCATGCCTCTGTCAGGAAAAAGGCGAACAACAAGGTGCTGGCATGCCATAGCTGGCTCTTGGCGAAATGAGCGAGCAGGTACGGGACGATCGTCGTCACGCGCCGTCGTCGCGATCGGACAAGCGGGTCGTCGGCCACCATCCTGTCCCGTGCCATCCTGTTACCGGAACGGAGACGTCATTCGCTCCGTTCCGGCGGCGCTAAAGGCCATTTATGCCAATTTCGTGAAATATGCTGACACGTTGCCTGGCGATTTCATCGGGCTGTGTTTGCCCGATTCGCAGGTTTCCATTTGCGTCCTGCAGCCGGTGTTTCCTGCCGCTTCCCGTTCCGATCGATCTTGCCCCGGGTGGCACCCACGCTCCACCGCTACGTACCACCGTGAATCGCAGACTCGGGTCGGCGCGCTGCCGTCGCCGGGCGCGGACGCCGCCGGACAACGAATGGTGGAGCATCGCACCGCGGCAGGGACGCGTGCGGCGACGCAACGGCGGTCAGGTCGTCGCGGGCGAACCCGACCGCCCTGAAACATGCGCGGCCACGCTTCGTCCGCCACGACCCGATCGTCCGCGCCGGACGCGCGGCTCCGGCCCGAAAAATCGTCCGCTATATGCCGACTATATGCACTTTCCCGGAATCGATCTCGAATTGCTACGCGACATGCGCCTAATCGCACTGCCCTGAGGCTCCGCCCGCACCCGGCGGCGCCGGTTCCGTTGGGGGCAAGAATGAAGTTCATACACGCGTGTATCGCCGTGGCATCGGCCGCCGTACCGGTCGACACCGACATCCCGGACCGCGACGCGGCATATCTGCGACCCAGCTTCGGCCGGTGGCAGGACGGTAGCGGCAGCATCGCGGGCGGCACCGTCGTCGCGTCGCTGACCGCAGCCTTTTGAGGAGCACCGGCGCATGGGCGACCTCCTTTCGATCCTCGCGATGCTCGGGCTGGTGGCGGTGACGCTCGCCTATGCCCGGCTGTGCGATCATGCGTAACAACACCCGGCTGGAAGCGATGCGATGACCCTCGATCTATGGCTTGCGGCGCTGACCGCGCTCGGCCTGCTTCTCTATCTGGTGGCGGTCCTGATCCGCCCCGAACGCTTCTAGAAAGGAGCGGACCCATGACATTCCAGGGCTGGATCCTGATTCTCGGCTTCGTCGCCGTCCTGCTCGCGCTGACCCGACCGGTCGGCATGTGGCTGTTCGCGCTGTACGAAGGGCGCCGCACGCCGCTTCATATCGTTCTCGGCCCGGTCGAGACGGGCTTCTACCGGCTCGCCGGGATCGATCCGCAACAGGAATATGGCTGGCGGCGCTATGCGGTGCACATGCTGTCGTTCAACGTCGCGCTGATGGCGTTCACCTATGCGGTGCTGCGGTTGCAGGGGGTGCTGCCGGGCAATTCGCAGGGACTGGCCGGCCTGTCGCCGCATCTGGCGTTCAATACCGCGATCAGCTTCGCCACCAATACCAACTGGCAAAGCTATGGCGGGGAATCGACGATGTCGAACCTCAGTCAGATGCTGGGGCTGACGATCCACAATTTCCTGTCGTCGGCGACGGGCATCGCGCTGGCCTTTGCCCTGTTTCGCGGATTCGCCCGGCGTGAGGCGACGGCGATCGGCAATTTCTGGGCCGATGCCACCCGCGTCACCCTGTATCTGCTGCTGCCGATCGCGGTCGTCTACACCCTGTTCCTGATCGCGTCGGGCGTGCCGCAGACATTGTCCGGCGTCGTGGACGTCCAGACGCTGGAGGGCGCGCGCCAGTCGATCCTGCTCGGCCCCGTGGCCAGTCAGGAAGCGATCAAGATGCTCGGCACCAACGGTGGCGGCTTCTTCAACGCCAACAGCGCGCATCCGTTCGAGAACCCGACCGCGCTGACCAACTTCGTCCAGATGCTGTCGATCTTCGTGATCGGCTTCGGCCTGACATGGACGTTCGGCAAGGCCGTCGGCGACACGCGGCAGGGGTGGGCGATCCTCTCGGCGATGATGGTGCTGTTCCTCGCGGGCGTCACGATCACCTATTGGCAGGAGGCGGCGGGCAACCCGGTCCTGCACCAGCTCGGCGTCGCGGGTGGCAATATGGAGGGCAAGGAGGTGCGTTTCGGCATCGCCGCCTCCGCGCTGTTCTCGGTGGTCACGACGGCGGCGTCGTGCGGCGCGGTCAATGCGATGCACGACAGCTTCACCGCGCTGGGCGGCATGATCCCGTTGTTCAACATGCAACTGGGCGAAGTCGTCATCGGCGGCGTCGGCGCGGGCATCTATGGCTTCCTGCTGTTCGCGATCCTTGCGGTGTTCGTCGCCGGGCTGATGGTGGGTCGCACGCCCGAATATGTCGGCAAGAAGATCGAGGCGCGCGAGGTGAAGCTGGCGGTGCTCGCCATCGCCATCCTGCCGCTGATGATCCTCGGCCTCACGTCGCTGTCGTCGGTGCTGGAACAGGGGCTGGCGGGGCCGCTCAACAAGGGGCCGCACGGCTTCTCCGAAATCCTCTACGCCTTTACCAGCGCGGTCGCGAACAACGGGTCGGCCTTTGCCGGGCTGACGGCCAATACGCCCTATTACAACGGGTTGCTGGGCGTGGCGATGTGGGTCGGGCGCTTCTTCGTCATCGTGCCGATGCTGGCGATCGCGGGCAGCCTCGCCGCGCGGAAATACACGCCCGCCAGCGCCGGTTCGTTCCCGACCACGGGCGGGCTGTGGATCGGGCTGCTGGTCGGCATCGTGCTGATCCTTGGCGGCCTCACCTTCCTGCCGGGCCTCGCGCTCGGTCCCATCGCCGATCATCTCGCGATGATCGACGGCAAACTGTCCTGAAAAGGCGCCTGACATGGCCCAGACATCCCAAGACCGTTCCCGATCGAAGCGCCTGTTCACCGCCGACCTGATGGGTCCCGCGATCAAGGCGTCGTTCCTCAAACTGAACCCGGCGGACCTGATCCGCAATCCGGTCCTGTTCGTGACGGCGGCGGTCGCCGCGCTGATGACCGTGCTGCTGGTTGTCGGACAGGATGACCTGACCACCGGCTTCAAGCTGCAACTCGTCGTCTGGCTGTGGCTGACCGTGCTGTTCGGCACCTTTGCCGAGGCGCTGGCGGAAGGGCGGGGCAAGGCGCAGGCGGCATCGCTGCGCGCCACCAAGGCCGAACTCACCGCCAGACGGCTGACCGGCGACGGGCGCGCGCACGAAACCGTACCCGCCAGCGCGCTGAGGGTCGGCGACATCGTACTTGTCGGAACCGACGACCTGATCCCGTCGGATGGCGAGGTCGTGGCGGGGGTGGCGTCGGTCAACGAAGCGGCGATCACCGGCGAAAGCGCCCCGGTGATCCGCGAGGCGGGTGGCGACCGGTCCGCCGTGACCGCCGGAACGCGGGTCATTTCGGACGAGATCCGCGTGCGCGTCACGGTCATGCCGGGACACGGGTTCCTCGACCGCATGATCGCGCTGGTCGAAGGGGCGGAGCGGCAAAAGACCCCGAACGAGGTCGCGCTGACGCTGTTGCTGGTCGGCCTGACCATCATCTTCCTGATCGCGGTCGCGACCATCCCCGGCTTCGCCGCCTATGCCGGCGGGTCGATCCCGGTCGCCATCCTTGCGGCGTTGCTCATCACGCTGATCCCGACGACCATCGCCGCGTTGCTGTCGGCGATCGGCATCGCGGGCATGGACCGGCTGGTCCGGTTCAACGTGCTCGCCAAATCGGGGCGCGCGGTCGAGGCGGCGGGCGATATCGACGTGCTGCTGCTCGACAAGACCGGGACGATCACGATCGGCGATCGTCAGGCCAGCGCGTTGCGCAGCGTGGGCGGCGCGACCGATGCCGAACTGGCGGAGGCGGCACTGATCGCCAGCCTCGCCGACGAGACGCCCGAAGGCCGGTCGATCGTCGTCCTCGCCCGTGACGGATTCGGCGTGCGCATCGCCGAATTGCCGGTCGGTGCCGACATCATCCCGTTCACCGCGCAGACGCGCATCTCCGGGGTGCGGACGGCGGACATGCTGGTGCAGAAGGGCGCGGTCGAATCGATCCTGAAGGCGAACCCCGGTGTCGGCGAAACCGCCGCCGCGACCGAATTGCGCCGTATCACCGACGAGATTTCGCGCGCGGGCGGCACGCCGCTGGCGGTGGCGAAAGACGGTCGCCTGCTCGGCGCGATCTTCCTGAAGGACGTGGTCAAGGCGGGCATCCGCGAACGCTTCGGCGAATTGCGCGCGATGGGCATTCGCACGGTGATGATTACCGGCGACAACCCCCTGACCGCCGCCGCCATCGCCGCCGAGGCGGGGGTCGACGATTTCCTCGCCCAGGCCAGCCCGGAGGACAAGCTGGCGCTGATCCGCAAGGAACAGCGGGGCGGCCGGCTGGTCGCGATGTGCGGCGACGGCACCAACGACGCGCCCGCGCTGGCACAGGCCGATGTCGGCGTCGCCATGAACACCGGAACACAGGCCGCGCGCGAGGCGGGCAACATGGTCGACCTCGACAGCGATCCGACCAAGCTGATCGAGGTGGTCGGCCTCGGCAAGCAGTTGCTGATGACGCGCGGCGCGCTGACGACCTTCTCGGTCGCCAACGACGTGGCCAAATATTTCGCGATCATCCCGGCGATGTTCGTCGCGCTGTATCCCGGCCTCGGCGTGCTGAACGTGATGCGACTGGGGTCGCCCGAAAGCGCGATCCTGTCGGCGATCATCTTCAACGCGATCATCATTCCGATGCTCGTCCCGCTGGCGCTGCGGGGCGTATCCTATCGGCCGATGGGGGCCGGGCCGCTGCTCGCGCGCAACCTCGCCATCTATGGGCTGGGCGGCCTCGTCGCCCCGTTCGTCGGGATCAAGGTCATCGACCTTCTCGTCGGCGGCATCGGCCTCGCATAAGGAAGACCATCATGGGCAAAGACTTCACCTCCGCCGTGCGGCCCGCGATCGTCCTGACGATCCTTTTCGCCTTCCTGCTGGGGATCGTGTATCCGCTGACGATGACCGGCATCGGCCAGATGATGTTCCCCGAACAGGCCAATGGCAGCCTGTTGATCGCGAACGACCGGGTGATCGGTTCGTCCGTCGTCGGACAGTCGTTCACGACCGACCGGTATTTCAACACCCGCCCCTCGGCGGCGGGCAAGGGCTATGACGGGCTGGCGTCGTCGGGATCGAACCTCGGCCCGGCCAGCCGGGCGCTGGTCGACCGGGTCCGGCCCGACATCGCCGCCCGGCGGGCGGAGGGAATGACCGGACCGTTGCCCGCCGATCTGGTGACCGCCAGCGGCTCCGGCCTCGACCCCGACCTGTCGCCCGCCGCCGCGCTGGCACAGGCACCGCGGATCGCGCGGGTCCGGGGCATGTCGGTCGCGGCGGTGCGCGCGATCGTGACCGGGCGGACCGAAACCCCGATGCTGGGCGCGCCGCACGTCAACGTGCTCGCCATGAACCGCGCGCTGGATGCCGCCCCGCGCTGATGGCGGTCGGCGGCGACGACAGGCCCGATCCCGACGCCCTCCTGCGTGCCGCCGCGCAGGAGGGCAGGGGGCGTCTGAAGATATTTCTCGGCGCGGCTCCCGGCGTCGGCAAGACTTTCGAAATGCTGTCCGAAGGGGCCGCGCGGCGCCGCGACGGTATCGATGTCGTGATCGGCGTGGTCGAAACCCACGGCCGGATCGAAACCGAGGCGCTGACCCGCGGGCAGGACATCGTGCCCCGGCGCGACGTCCCCTATGAAGGCCGCATCCTCGGCGAAATGGATCTGGATGCGATCCTCGCCCGATCGCCGCGCCTCGTGCTGGTCGACGAACTGGCGCACACCAATGCGCCCGGCAGCCGCCATTCCAAACGCTATCAGGATGTGGAGGAACTGCTGGCGGCGGGGATCGACGTCTATTCGACGGTCAATATCCAGCATGTCGAGAGCCTCAACGACATCGTCGCCAGCTTCACCCGGGTCCGGGTCCGCGAAACGCTGCCCGACCGCATCCTCGAAATGGCGGAGATCGAGGTCGTCGACATCCCGCCCGACGAACTGATCGACCGGCTGAAGGCAGGCAAGGTCTATCTCCCGCATGAAGCGACGCGCGCGCTCGGCCATTTCTTTTCCAAGTCGAACCTGTCGGCGCTCCGCGAACTGGCGCTGCGTCGCGCGGCGCAGGCGGTCGATGCGCAGATGCTGGAGCATGTCCGCGCGCTGGGCGTCGGCGGGACATGGGCGGGGACCGACCGCATCGTGGTCGCGATCAACGAACTGCCCGGTGCGGACGGGCTGGTGCGCGCGGCCAAGCGGCTGGCCGACGGCCTGCACGCCGCATGGACCGCGTTGTTCATCGAAACGCCGCGCACCGCGCAGTTCGGCGATGCGCAGCATCAGCGGGTGGCGGCGGTCATGACGCTGGCGACGCAACTTGGCGCGGCGGTCGCCACCGTCCCGGCTCCGTCGGTGGTGGAGGGTATCCGCCGCTTCGTGACCGACGCCCGCGCCACCCAGTTGGTCGTCGGCAAGTCGCACCGGTCGCGATGGTTCGAATTCCTGCACGGATCGGTCGTCGATCGCCTGATCCGCGAAACGCCGGGGGTGACGGTTCACGTCCTGCCGGTTCCCCGCGCGGCGGGAAATGCGGATGGCCGTTTGCGCTCGGGGGGGCGTGGTGGAACCCTGCCGGGCTATGCGCTGACCGCCGGGATGGTCGCGGGCATCACCATGATCGCCAGCGCGCTGTTCCACGTCCTCGAACTCGGCAATGTCGGGCTGTTGTACCTGTTGCCGGTGATGGTCGCGGCCAGCCTGTTCGGTCTGCGTACCGGCCTGTTCGCCGGGGTGGTATCCACCCTCGCCTATAATTTCTTCTTTCTTCCCCCGACGGGGACGTTCACCATCGCCAATCCCGAAAACCTCGTGTCGATCTTCGTGCTGCTCGGCGTGGCGATCGCGACGAGCCAGTTGACGTCGCGGGTGCGGGCGCAGGCCGACATGGCGGCGGCCAGCGCGCGGACGAACGCCACGCTGGCGGGGTTCCTGCGGCAATTGAGCGCGATCAACGATCCGTCGATCGCGGCGCGCATGGTCTGCGACGACGTGGCGCGGCTGTTCGATGTGCAGACGGTGCTGCTGGCCGCTACCGGCGGCGCCGGCCCGACCGTCCAGGCGGCGAGCGCCCCCGGATACCGCCTCGACACGATGGACCTCGCGGCGGCGAACTGGGCGTTCGATACCGGCACCGCCGCGGGCAAGGGATCGGGGACGCTCGCCGCCTCGGAATGGCTGTTCCAGCCGCTGCTCGCGGGGGGCAGGGCACTGGCGGTGCTGGGACTGGCGCGCGAAGACAGCGGCGATCCGATCCGCGCCGACCAGTTGCCGCTGCTCGCCAGCCTGATCGATCAGGCCGCGCTGGTGCTGGAGCGTTTGCGGCTGGAAAGCGAGATGCGCGACCTCGATGCCGTGCGTACCCGCGACCGGTTGCGCGCCGCGCTGCTGTCGTCGGTCAGCCACGACCTGCGCACCCCGCTCACGGCGGTCATCGCGGCGGCGGACCAGCTCGACCACGGCGCGACCCCCGAACTGATCGGCACGATCCGCAGCGAATCGGCGCGCCTGAACCGGTTCGTCGCCAATCTGCTCGACATGGCGCGGGTCGAGGCGGGGGCGCTCCGCCTGACCGTCGAGGCCACCGATCTCGGCGACGCGGTCGCCGGTGCCGCGCACGATGCCCGTCGCGCGCTGCACGGCCATGACGTGCGGCTGGAGGTGCCGCCCGCGCTGCCGCTGGTTCGCGTCGATCCGCAGCTTCTGCATCATTGCCTGCTCAACCTGCTCGACAATGCCGGACGCTATGGCGACCCCGGCACCGGGATCGTCGTCCGGGGCGAGCATCGCTATGGCCTGATCCGGCTGACGGTTCTCGACCACGGTCCCGGCCTGCCCCCCGGACGCGAAGCCGAGGTGTTCGAGACGTTCCGGCGGCTCGAAGGCTCCGACCGTGCGGTCGGCGGCACCGGCCTCGGCCTCGCGATCGTCAAGGCGTTTGCCGAAGCGATGGGAATGACCGCAGAGGCCGCCAACCGCGACGATGGCGCCGGGGCGGCGTTCACGCTCGTCTTCCCGCCCGCCCTGATCGTCCGCACCGCACCCGAAAGCCCCGTCTGATGCCCGCCACGATCCTGATCGTCGACGACGAAGCCCCGATCCGCCGCCTGCTGCGCAACACGCTGGAGCGCGCCGGCTATACCGTGATGGAGGCGATCGACGGGCGCGACGCATTGCGACGCGCCACCGCCGAATCACCGGACGCGATCCTGCTCGATCTCGGCCTTCCCGACCGGGACGGGCTGGGTCTCATTCCCTTGCTGCTGCGGGACGGCGATACCGTCCTCCTCGTCGTGTCCGCCCGCGACGCGACGGACGAGAAGGTGGCGGCGCTCGACCTCGGCGCGCACGACTTCGTTTCCAAGCCGTTCGACACCGACGAACTGCTCGCCCGGTTGCGCGTCGGCCTGCGCCATCGCGGCATGTCGGAAACGCTGCCCCGGATCGTGCGCAACGGCGACGTGACGATCGACCTAGACCGCCGCATCGTCCGGCGCGGTGCGGACGATCTGCACCTCACCCGCAAGGAATATGACGTCCTCGCACTGCTTGCCCGCCATGTCGGCCGGGTCGTCACGCACGACCGCATCCTTGCCGCCGCATGGACCGGCGACGAGGACCCGCGCATCGAATATCTCCGGATCGTCGTGCGCAACCTGCGCCAGAAGCTGGAAGCTCCCGGCCCGATCGGCAGCCTGATCGCCAACGAGCTTGGCGTCGGCTATCGGCTGCGGTCCGATTGCTGAGGGGGGCGGGGCGGCGCTAATCGTGCCGCGTCCGATTTCAACGGACCACAAACGCAGAAAGCGGCCCCGAAGGACCGCTTTTACTGCACGATGCTGTGTACTGCTGGAGCGGGCGAAGGGATTCGAACCCTCGACCCCAACCTTGGCAAGGTTGTGCTCTACCCCTGAGCTACGCCCGCTCTGGCGTTCCGGGCCGGGCGAACCCGGCGGGGTGAGGCGCGCTATTAGCCGGGGGTTTCAGGGTACGCAACCCCTAAAGAAACTCTTTTATGCATCGGGTCGCGCGCCCACATAGGGGCGGCTGTCACGGAAGAAGGAATCGACGCTTGGCCACGCTTGGACTGACTGCGCCCGAAAAGGATGCCGTGGAGGCGTTTCGTCGCGACGTCGTCGAACCGTCGATGACGCAACTGGTCATCATCGATTTCTGGGCCGAATGGTGCGGCCCGTGCAAGGCGCTGACCCCGCTGCTCGAAAAGGTCGCCGCCGCCTATGCCGATCGCGGCGTGGTGCTGGCCAAGATCGACACCGACAAGAACCAGTTCATCGCCAGCCAGTTTCAGATCCGGTCGATCCCGACCGTCTATGCGATGTTCCAGGGGCAGTTGGTCGCCGACCTGACCCCGGCACGGACCGAGAGCCAGCTTACGCAGATGCTCGACCAGTTGCTGCGGCAATTGCCGGTACAGCCGGGCGAGGCCGCCGGGCCGGATGTCGAACCGCTGATCGCGATGGCCGAAGAGGTGCTGGCGGCGGACGATGCCGAACGCGCGCTGTCGATCTTCGATCAGGTCGCCGACATCGCCCCCGATCATCCGCAGGTGCTGGCCGGGCGGGTCCGCGCGCTGATGGCGCTGGGCGAGCAGGATGCCGCACAGGCGGCGATCGACGCGCTGCCCGCCGAGGTGGCGAAGCTGCCCGCGATGGAACAGGCGCGGGCCGCGCTGACGCTGGCGCGCGATGCGCAGCCGGTCGACGACCTTGCCGGATTGAAGGCGGAGGTCGAGGCGAACCCGGACGACCATGATGCGCGCTTCCGGCTGGCGGGCGGACAGATGGCGGCGGGCGACCGCGACGGGGCGGCGGCGTCGCTGCTCGCCATCGTCGCCGCCGACCGCGCGTGGAACGACGATGCCGCGCGCCAGCAATTGCTGAAGCTGTTCGAGGCGGTCGGTCTGGAAGACCCGTGGGTGTCGCAGCAACGGCGCAAATTGTCCGCGATCCTGTTCGGATGAGCCAGCGCGTCTCGATCTTTCCACTGGGCGGCGCGCTGCTGTTTCCGGGGATGCACCTGCCGCTGCATATCTTCGAGCCGCGCTACCGTGCGCTGGTGTCCGACGCGCTGGCCCGCGACCGGCGCATCGGCATGATCCAGCCGCGCCCGGTGACGATCGAGACGGACCGCCCGCCGCTGTTCGATATCGGTTGCGTCGGACAGATCGTGGATGTCGAGGCGCAGGAGGACGGGCGCTACGACATCGTGTTGCAGGGGGTGTCGCGGTTCCGCGTGCTGCGCGAACTGGACGTCACCACCGCCTTTCGTCAGGTCGAGGCCGAGTTCCTGCCCGCCGAGGCGGACGCGACGCTGGCGCTGGCCGAGCGCGCGTCGCTGGAGATCGAATCGCGGCGCTTCGCCGATGCGCAGGGCTATGCCGTCGACTGGGAATCGGTCGCGCGGCTGGACGACGAAAGCCTCGTCAACGGCATTGCCCAGATCGCGCCGTTCGACGTGGCGGCCAAACAGGCGCTGCTCGAAGTCGACACGATTTCGGCCCGCGCCGAACTGATCGTGCAACTCATGCAGTTCTTCGGGCGTCATGGCGATGAGGACGAGGCGACGCTGCAATGAACCGATCATCACCGGACAGGACCAGGGGGCGGCGGCACGGCGCGGCGATGATGGTGTGGCTGTTCTTCGCCAATCTGTTCGATCCGCGCGCGGTCGCGGCGACCGAGCATGTCGATACCGCCCGCCGGATCGGCCCCGATATGCGTCGGGGTGCCGCCGGGCGGCCGGGGGACGGTTCGTGACCGCGCCCGATCCGTGGCTGTTGTCGATCCTCGTCTGTCCGGTCACGCGCACGCCGCTGGTGCATGATGCCGAACGCGGCGAACTGGTGTCGGCGGCGGCGGGGCTGGCCTATCCGATCCGCGACGGCGTACCGGTGATGCTGGTCGAGGAAGCGCGGCCGCTGTGAGTCACGACCTGTCGGGCAAATGGAGCGGGATCTTCAACTATCCCCACACCCATCCGCCGACGGCGTTCGAGGCGGATCTGGCCGATATCGGCGGGTCGATCGTCGGCACGGTGCACGAACCCGACCTGTTCTCGGTCCCGCCCGGCGCGCTGATCGCGGCGGCGATCGACGGGCATCGCAAGGGCAATGCCGTAACCTTCAGCAAATTCTACGACGAACGCCGGGGCTATACCGACATGGTCCTCTATGCCGGGTCGCTCAACGACGACGCGACCGAGATCAGCGGACGCTGGACGATCGCGGACAACTGGTCGGGCACGTTCCTGATGATCCGGCCGGTCGCGGTCGAAGCCGACGTCGCGGCGGAGGCGGTAGCGAAGGGTGGAGAGTGAGGGGGGCGTCGACCGTTTCGATAGCGCGCTTCCCATATTTCGAAAAAGAACGCACATGCTGGACCGATGGCAGCCTTTTTCATGTTCCTTGCCGCAGCCCAGCTTTCGCCAGCGATCCTTGATGCGTATGAAAACATTACGCCGCAGGTGGCATCCCGGAGGGTGGCCGCGTGCGGAGCGGGTGCAGTGGTCATCCGAACGGATGCTGTCCTTGATGTCGACATACTCGTCGTCACCGCCGCCGCCGTTTCCGATGCGCAGCTCATCTGTGTGGAGAAGGCAGCGAGCTTTTACCCCGTGGAGTTTCCACCGTCCGTACAGCCGCGCTTCGATGCGGTGCGGGAAGCACGTTCGACGGCCCTGATGGCGGCAGAAGGTCGAAAATGGTTGAAAGATCATGGTCTTCTGGACCGACTGCCGACATACCGGCCCGGTGTGACCGACGACGAAATGTTCAGGCGTGAAGTCGAGCAGTTGTGCGGTACGCAGGAGGCGCGTCGATCCACCGATGGTCCGCATGCGATCGACCGGGAATGGCCGCGGCAGCGCGGAACAGATGCATGGTCGGGGGACGAATCGATGGCCTGCCTGTTGAACGTGACATGGGCTGCCGGCTTCAAGCTGGGCTTTATCGGCAGGGAACAGGATGAGGTGCCGCGAAAGTAGCAGCAAGGCTCTCTATCGGTGGCTGCCCGTTCTCTTCGCGGCGATACGCCGCTTTCCTACAAGCACGGCATCGATCATACTGCGTCGTCAAACCAACCGCTCTTTGACATCGCCGAACACGACACCGCGCAACTGCGCCGCGAGTGTGACTTTCGTGACCTTTGGCCCCGCAGCCTACACCGTCACGCCCTGCAACAGCTTGGGCAGCGCGCCGGTTTCGCCGCGGGCTTCGGCCATGAACGCGGCCTTGAGCGGCGGGATCGCGTCGACCGCCGACAGGCCGAGGCGGCGGACCGCGCTGGCGGTCTTGCCCGGAATGCCGAACAGCCGGGTCAGCCCGTCGGTCGCCAGCGCCACCGAAAAAACGTCCAGCCCGCGCCACCGCTGATAGCGTTCGAGCAGATACGGATCGCCCAGATCCATGCCGGTGCGCTTGCCCTCGACCAGCACTTCGGTCAGCGCCGCGACGTCGCGCAGGCCGAGGTTCAGCCCCTGTCCGGCGATCGGGTGGATGCCGTGCGCCGCGTCGCCGACCAGCACCAGCCGGTCGGCGGTGATCCGCGCCGCATGGTGGAATCCCAGCGGATAGCTCGACCGCGCCGACAGGTTGGACAGATGCCCGAGGAACCCGCCCATCTTCTTCGACGCTTCGGCAAGGAACGCGCGGTCCGACAGCTTGAGCATCGCGTCGCGATCCTTCGCGTCCACCGTCCACACGATCGCCGATCGCGGGCCGTTGGCATCGTCGTTCAGCGGCAGGATCGCGAACGGCCCGGCGGGATAGAAGATTTCATACGCGACGTTTTCGTGGGGATGCTCGTGGCCCAGCGTCGTGATGATCGCGGCATGGTCATAGCTCCAGCGCGCGACACGGATGCCCGCCGCCTCGCGCGTCGGGGAATTGCGCCCCTCGGCCGCGATCAGCAGCGGCGCGGTGACGATATCGCCACGCGCGGTGGTGACGGTCACGCCCATCGCGTCGCGCACCACGTCCGCCGCGCGGTCGCCATAGCGCAGGTCGACCAGCGGCGACGCGGTGGCTGCGTCGAAGATCGCGCGGCGCAGGCGCTTGTTCTCGTACATCACGCCGACCGGATCGTCGGCGGCGTCGGGGATGAAGTCGAGCTTGCCCGGTGCCAGCCCGTCGGTCGCCCGGATCGCGGCGATCGGGCATCCTTCGCCCGCCAGCCCCGGCGTGATGCCGATGGCGTCGAACATGCGGTGCGTCGCGCTGGCGATCGCCGAGGCCCGCCCGTCGAAACCGGGGGCCAGCGTCACCGCCGGATCGGCGGGATCGAGGATGACCGACGACAGCCCATGCGCCGCCAGCGCCACGCCCAACGTGCTGCCGACCAGCCCCCCGCCCAGAATGATGACGTCCGCGTGTGCCATGAAATCCGTCCGTTGCGAGAGGCGTGCCCTCTCCGCGACTTAGGGTGCGGACACCGGACCGGCAATGGCCGTGATCGTCCGCCCCCCCGTACCGCCCGTCCCGATGTACCGCCCGTCGCACGCCGCCTTGACGTTCGCCCCCCGCACGGCGCACATCGGCACGATATCGGACAGGGATGTAGGTGAAATGGCGACCAACGCGCAGCCGATGTTGTGGCGCGACGCGATGAAGGCGGGTGCGAAGCGCAGCGGGGCGATGATCGGGGCGACGATCCTGTTCGTCGCGATGCTGCTGATCGCGGCATCGCTGGCGGGCTATACCTCGTCCGATCCGTCGCTCAGCACGGCGGCGGGCGGACCCGTCGCCAACAAGCTGGGTGCGCCGGGCGCGCTCGTCGCCGACCTGTTGCTGATGATCTTCGGCGTTCCGGTCGTGCTGCTGCTCCCGCTGGGGCTGGTGTTCAGCGTGCGGATGTGGCGCGACGTGCCCGTCGGGCCGTGGCCGACGATGCTGCGCGACTGCGTGCTGGGCGTGCTCGCGATGGGCACCACCCTGTCCTTCGCGTCGGAGGGCGCGGTGCCGACGCTGCCCGCCGGATGGGGCGGGGTGATCGGATGGAGCATCGCCCATGCGACCGGCGGGCTGATCGCGCTGATCGGACAGCCGGTGGCCGAATTGTGGATCGTGCGCGTGGTGGCGGTGCTGGTCGCCGCGCTGGGCGTGTGGTTGTGGGCGCGCGGGATGACGATCGAGATTCCCGACGGCACCTTCCGCCTGCCGAAGTTCGAACGCCGCGCCCGGACCGCCACCGCCGCGACCGACGGTATCGAGGACGATTCGGACGACCTGCCCTTCGACGCCGCGCCGCCGGTGGCGCTGGCGAAGCACGATGCCGGCGACGATGACGAGATCGTCGCCCGCGCCGCCCGCCCGCAACCCCGCCGCGCCGCCGAACCCGACCGCCGCCCGCCGCCGGTGATCGCCGACCGCGCCGCATCGCCCGCGCTGGCCACCGGCAATCCGAAACAGGCCGGGCTGGACCTGCGCGACAATTTCAAGCTGCCCTCGCTCGACCTGCTGGCCCGCGCGCCGGAAAACAGCGGCCCGGTGGTCGACAAGGTCGCGCTGGAACGCAATTCGCGATTGCTCGAAAGCGTGCTCGACGACTTCAACGTCAAGGGATCGATCGTGAAGGTGTCGCCGGGGCCGGTCGTCACCATGTACGAACTGGAACCCGCACCGGGGATCAAGGCCAGCCGCGTGATCCAGTTGGCCGACGATATCGCCCGCAACATGTCGGCGATCTCGGCGCGCGTCGCGACGATTCCGGGGCGCACCGTCATCGGCATCGAACTGCCCAACCAGCGGCGCGAGACGGTGAACCTCCACGAACTGATGGCCAGTCAGGCGTTCGCCGATCAGAACGCGCAACTGCCGATCGTGCTGGGCAAGAATATCGCGGGCGACCCGGTGGTGGCCGATCTTGCGCCGATGCCGCACCTGCTGGTCGCGGGGACGACCGGGTCGGGCAAGTCGGTCGGGCTGAACTGCATGATCCTGTCGCTGCTGTACCGGCTGACCCCCGATCAGTGCCGCATGATCATGATCGATCCCAAGATGCTCGAACTCAGCATGTATCGTGGCATCCCGCATCTGCTCGCCGATGTCGTGACCGACCCGCCCAAGGCGGTGCGCGCGCTGAAATGGGCGGTCGAGCAGATGGAGGACCGCTATCGCATGATGGCGTCGATCAACGTCCGCAGCCTTGCCAGCTACAATGAAAAGGTCCGCGCGGCCAAGGCCAAGGGGCAACAACTCGGCCGCAAGGTCCAGACCGGCTACGACGCCGAAAACGGCAAGCCGATCTATGAGGAGGAGATGCTCGACCTCTCGCCCCTGCCCAAGATCGTGGTGATCGTCGACGAGCTTGCCGACCTGATGATGACGGCGGGCAAGGAGGTCGAATTCCTGATCCAGCGCCTCGCGCAAAAGGCGCGGGCGGCGGGCATCCACCTCATCATGGCGACGCAGCGCCCCTCGGTCGACGTCATCACCGGCGTCATCAAGGCCAATCTGCCCACGCGCATCAGCTTCCACGTCACGTCCAAGATCGATTCGCGCACCATCCTCGGCGAACAGGGGGCCGAACAGCTATTGGGGCGCGGCGACATGCTCTACATGCCCGGCGGCAAGGCGCTGGCCCGCGTCCACGGCCCGTTCGTCAGCGACGACGAGGTGCAGGCGGTGTCCGACTTCTGGCGCTCGCAGGGGGCGCCCGACTATATCGACGCCGTCGTCAACGAGCCGGAAGGCGATGCAGGCTTCAGCCTCGACGGCGCACCGACCGGCGAGGACAGCCCGGAAGACCAGATCTTCCGTCAGGCGTGCCAGTTGGTCGCCGAAAGCCAGAAGGCATCGACCAGTTGGCTGCAACGCCAGTTGCGCGTCGGCTACAATTCCGCCGCCCGCCTGATCGAACGGATGGAAAAGGAAGGGCTGGTATCGCGCCCCGATCATGTCGGGCGGCGCGAAGTGCTGATGGATTCGGACGGACGCCCGACCGGGTGACGCGAGGCTCCGAACCCTACGTCCGGAACGATCCGGGTTATGGGCCCGGCGGTTCGATGCTCCGCGTCGGGGCGACGATACTCATAGAGGACGGAGCGCGGCAATAGTCTGCCGTCGTGATCGCGATGATCGCTGTGTCGCGCCGGAACGAACGCCCACCCCCGGCCCCTCCCGCAAGCGGAAGGGGAGGTGCGATTGTCTCCCCTCCCGCTTGCGGGAGGGGCCGGGGGTGGGCCTGATTTCTACACCCCCAAGGGACCGCGACGCCGTGCCGCACGTTGCCCCCACGAAGGAGTTAGCATGACCGACCTGACGTTCAACGACGGCCGCACCATCCCCGCGATCGGTTTCGGCACCTATCAGATTCCCCCCGAAGACGCCGCCCGCCTGTCGCGCGAGGCGCTGGACGCCGGATACCGGCTGGTCGATACCGCCGCCTTCTATGCCAATGAAGCGGGCGTGGGCGAGGCGACGGCCGGGACCGATGCGTTCGTCACCACCAAGCTGTGGCGTGACGACATGGGCTATGACGCGACGCTCAAGGCGTTCGATGCCAGCCTCGCCGCGCTGGGCCGCGATACGGTCGACCTGTTCCTGATCCACTGGCCGATGCCGTCGCGGGACCAGTATGTCGATACGTGGCGTGCACTGGTGCGGTTGCGCGAGGACGGGCGGGCGTTGTCGATCGGCGTGTCCAATTTCTCGCCCGACCATCTCGACCGGATCGTCGATGCGACCGGCGTGGTGCCCGCGCTGAACCAGATCGAACTGCACCCCACCTTCCAGCAACGCGCCGCCCGCGCCGCGCACGAACGGCTGGGCATCGTTACGCAAAGCTGGTCGCCGCTGGGACAGGGCAAGCTGATCGCCGACCCGGTGATCGGCGGCATCGCCACCCGCATCGGCGCGACCCCGGCACAGGTCATTCTGGCGTGGCACCTCCAGTCCGGGCTGGGCGTGATCCCGAAGGCATCGTCGCGCGCACGGATCGACGAGAATCTCGCGTCGCAGGGCGTGACCCTGTCGGCGGAGGATATGGCGACGATCGACGCGATGGATGACCCGAACGGACGCCTCGGCCCCAACCCCGACACGCTATAAGCGCCTCCCCGTACCGGAGCCGAACTGGTAGGGGCGGGTCCATGCTGCCGATCCACGCCGTCCTGCCCGACCTGCTCGCCGTGTTGCGGGCGCGGACATCGGCGGTGCTGGTCGCGCCGCCGGGGGCGGGCAAGACCACCGCCGTCGCCCCCGTGCTGCTCGCCGAGCCGTGGGTGACGGGTGAGATATTGCTGCTCTCGCCGCGCCGCATCGCCGCCCGCGCCGCCGCCGAACGGATGGCGGCGACCGCCGGTCAGCCGGTCGGTGGCGTGTTCGGCTATGCCACGCGTATGGACAGCAAGCGGTCGGCGGCGACCCGCGTGACCGTGATGACGGAGGGAATCTTCGTCGCGCGGATTCAGGGCGATCCCGAACTGACCGGCGTGTCGGCGGTCCTGTTCGACGAGGTGCACGAACGCAGCCTCGACAGCGATTTCGGGCTGGCGCTGGCGCTGGATGCACAGGCGGCGTTGCGGCCCGACCTGCGCATCGTCGCGATGTCGGCGACGCTCGATGGCGAACGCTTCGCCACGCTGATGGACGACGCGCCGGTGATCGAGAGCGAGGGCCGATCCCACCCCCTGGAACTACGCCATCTCGGCCGTCATGCCGAACAGCGGATCGAGGATGCGGTGGCGGGTGCGATCCGCACCGCGCTGGCGGAGGGGGAGGGCGGCATCCTCGCCTTCCTGCCCGGCGTGGCGGAGATCGAGCGTACTGCGCAGCGGCTGACCGTGCCGCCGGGCGTGGTGCTGCACCGGCTCCACGGCACGCTGCTCCCCGCCGAACAGCGCGCGGCGATCGCCCCCGATCCGCAGGGGCGGCGCAAGATCGTGCTGGCGACCAGCATCGCCGAAACCTCGCTGACGCTCGACGGCATCCGCATCGTCGTCGATTCGGGGCTGGCGCGGCGGCCCCGCTATGACCGGGCGGCGGGGATGACCCGGCTGTCGACCGAACGCGCGTCGCAGGCGGCGGCGACCCAGCGCGCCGGGCGTGCGGCGCGACAGGGGCCGGGCGTCGCCTATCGCCTGTGGGAAGCCGCCGCGACCGCCGGGCTGCCGCGTTTCGATCCGCCGGAGATACTGGAGGCCGACCTGTCGGCGCTGGTGCTGGAATGCGGCAAATGGGGCGTGGGCGACCCGACGACGCTGCGCTGGCTCGACCCGCCGCCGTCCGCCGCCGTGGCGGAGGCGCGGACGCGCCTGGCGACGCTGGGCGCGATCGACGCGGACGGGCGGCCGACGCCGCATGGACTGGCGATCGCCGCGCTGCCACTGTCGCCGCGCCTTGCGCATATGCTGATCCGCGCGGGGGAACAGGGATTTGCCGGGGCGGCGGCGGAGGTGGCGGTGCTGCTCGGCGAACGCGGGCTGGGGGGCAGCGACGTCGATCTTGACCAGCGCCGCCGTCGCTGGCGCACCGAACGCGGGCAGCGCGCCGATGCCGGACGGCGGCTGGCGGACCGGTGGCGACGGCTGGTGGGCGGGCAGGGGGACGATCCGCCGCCCGATGCGCTGGCCCGGTCGGTCGCGCTGGCCTTTCCCGATCGCATCGCCCGGCGGCGCGATTCGGGCGGGGAACGCTGGGCGTCGGTCGGCGGGCGCGGCTTCCGGCTGGAGGGCGGATCGTTCGCCTCCGCCGAATGGCTGGCGGTGGCCGAGACTCAGGGCAGCGCGGCGGGCGCGCGCATCCTGTCGGCGGTGGAAATCACGCAGGCCGGGGTCGAAACGCTGTTCGGCGACCGCATCGAAACGCGGCGCAGCGTGACGTTCGATCCCACGACCGGCGGGGTGACGGCGTTGCGCGAGCGGCGGCTGGGCGCGATCCGGCTGTCGTCCGGCCCCGACGCGGCGGCCTCGCCCGACGAGATCGCGGCGGCATTGGTCGAGGGGGTTCGCGCCGACCTGTCGCGGCTGTCATGGGGGGAGGGTGCCGTCGCGCTCCGCACCCGGTCGGCGTTCGTCGCGGCGATGCAGGGACGGGACGATCCGCTGGCCGACAACGCGGTGCTCGCCACGCTAGACGACTGGTTGCCCCCGCTGGTCGCGGGGCGACGACGGCTGGACGCGATCGATCCGGGAGCGCTGGTGTCGGCGATGGAGGGCGTGGCCGGATGGGACTGGCTACAGGCGGTGCGGCGGCTGGCCCCGGCGCGGTTCGAAAGCCCGGCGGGGTCGAGCCACGCGATCGACTATGCCGCCGAAGGGGGTCCGCGGGTCGAGTTGCGGGTACAGGCGCTGTTCGGGCTGGGCCAGCATCCGATGGTCGCGGGCGTGCCGCTGACGCTCAGCCTGACCTCCCCCGCCGGTCGCCCGATCCAGACGACGCGCGACCTGCCCGGCTTCTGGGCGGGAAGCTGGCGCGACGTGTCGAAGGAAATGCGCGGCCGCTATCCCCGCCATCCGTGGCCGGACGATCCGGCGGCGGCATCGGCGACGCTGCGGACGAAGAAGGCGGATGCCCGGCGATAGGGGGCTTGGGCTAGCATGACATGGCGTTGAACCGTTCGTGCTGAGTAGCGGCTGAGCCCTTCGACTGGCTGGCAAGCCAGCCGCTCAGGACAGGCTTCGGCGCAATGCACCGAAGCCGAAGACGCGTATCGAAGCATCGCCTGGCGGTCCTTCGATACGCCATTTCGACAAGCTGAATGGCTACTCAGGATAGACGGCTCTGGTTGATGTCCTGCGCTACCCCTCGCCATGCCCCCTGGCGAGATACTCCTCCGACCGCATTTCCTCCAGCCGGCTGATCGTGCGGTCGAATTCGAACCGGCCGTCGCCGCGCGGATACAGGTCGGCGGGCTGCGCATCGGCGGCGGCGAGCAGCTTCACGCGATATTCGTACAGCGCGTCGATCAGCGTGACGAACCGCGCCGCCTCGTTGCGGTTCTCCGGCCCCAGAATCGGGATTCCGACGAGGATCACGGTGTGGAACGCGCGGGCGACGGCGAGATAGTCGGGCGCGCCGCGCGCTTCGCCGCACAGCCGCTTGAAGCTGAACACCGCCACGCCCTTGACCGCCTTGGGCACATGCAGCGTGCGCCCGCCGATATCGAGGTCGCAGGACGGGACATGCTCGCGATCCTCGACCGCGTGGTCGGTCAGGCGGAAAAAGGCGGCGGACAGGGTCTGCGTCGCGTCGGGGCCGTTGGGCACCAGCCACGTATCGACCTGTCCCAGCCGGTCGCGGCGGTAATCGGTCGGTCCGTTCAGCGGCAGCACGTCGAGCCGCTGTTCGAGTAGCGCGATGAACGGCAGGAAGCTGTCGCGCTGCAACCCGTTCTTGTAGAGGTCGACGGGCGGCCGGTTCGACGTCGCGACCATCGTCACGCCATGCTGCACCATTTCGGTGAACAGCCGTGACAACACCATCGCATCGGCGGTGTTGTTGATGACCATTTCGTCGAACGCCAGCAGCTTCAGGTCTTTGGCGATCGCTTCCGCGACCGGCGGCACCGGATTGCCCTGTTCCTTCGCGCGTTCGACCGCGAGGCGGCTGTGCACCTCGATCATGAAGGCATGGAAATGCACCCGGCGCTTGGCGGTGGTTTCCACGCAGTCGTAGAACAGGTCCATCAGCATCGACTTGCCGCGACCGACCCCGCCCCACAGGTACACGCCGCGCGGCGCGGGCGCGTCCTTGCCGGTCAGGCGCGCGAACAGCCCGCGCTTCGGCGGCGCGTCGAGTTCACCGGCCAGCCGGTTCAGCCGTTCGGCGGCGGCGCGCTGTTCGGGATCGGGGCGAAGTTCGCCATTGGCGACCAGCGCGTCATAGCGGGTGAGGACGGTCATCGGAAATCCGCTTGGTTCGAGCTTGTCGAGAACGGGTTCTCGAAGTTGCTCGAACCCAACAGTGGCGGCGTCAGAGCGTGCGCTCGACTTCCATCTTCTTGATCTCCGCGATCGCCTTGGCAGGGTTCAGTCCCTTGGGGCACACGTTCGCGCAGTTCATGATGGTGTGGCAACGATACAGGCGGAACGGATCCTCCAGTTCGTCGAGCCGCTCGCCGGTCATCTCGTCGCGGCTGTCGGCCAGCCAGCGATAGGCCTGCAACAGGATCGCCGGGCCAAGGAACTTGTCGCTGTTCCACCAATAGCTGGGGCACGAGGTCGAGCAGCACGCGCACAGGATGCATTCGTACAGGCCGTCGAGCTTCGAGCGATCTTCCGGCGACTGCAACCGCTCCTTGCCCGCAGGGGCCGGGGTGACGGTTTCCAGCCACGGCTTGATCGAGGCATATTGCGCATAGAAATGCGTGAAGTCGGGGACGAGATCCTTGATGACGTCCATGTGCGGCAGGGGCGTGATCCGCACCTCGCCCTTCACATCCTCGATCGCGGTGGTGCAGGCGAGGCCGTTGCGACCGTCGATGTTCATCGAACACGACCCGCAAATCCCCTCGCGACACGACCGGCGGAACGTCAGCGACGGGTCCTGATCCGACTTCATCTTGATCAGCGCGTCGAGGACCATCGGGCCGCATTCGTCGAGGTCGATCTCGAAATTGTCGTAGCGCGGATTCTCGCCGCTGTCCGGGTCGTAGCGATAGACCTTGAACTGTTTGATCCGGCCGGCAGTGGGCGACTTGTGCGTCTTGCCCTTCTGGATGCGGCTGTTCTTGGGCAAACGGAATTCGGCCATGGTGCTCGCTCGGTCAGCTTGGCTGGAAGGACGGACGCCCTCCGGCGGGTTTGGGGGTCAGATACATGACACCGGGCTATGCCGCAAATGCGAACAGCCATTTTGCGCGGGGTGGGACGATTTGTCCCGCCCCCATCCTCCCCGTGCCGGGGAGGATCTAGATAGCCGGCAATCCTTCCAGCAACTTGTCGAGCGTCGCGGGATAATCGCGGACCCGAATCCCGGTGGCGTTGTAGATCGCGTTCGTCACCGCCGCGCCCGCGCCGCCGATGCCCAGTTCGCCGATCCCCTTGGCATGGGTCGGGTTGGCATGGGGATCGCGTTCGTCGAGGAACACGATGTCGATCGGCGGAATGTCGGCATGGACCGGCACATGATATTCGGCGAGGTCGTGGTTGACGATCCGCCCGTCGCGGTCGTCATGCACCGCATCCTCGGTCAACGCCGCGCCGATGCCGAACACGATGCCGCCGATGCACTGCGACCGTGCGGTCTGTGCGTTCAGGATGCGCCCTGCCGCAAAGGTCGCGTGCCACCGCGTGACGCGGACTTCGCCGGTCACGACATGCACCTTCACTTCGCAGAAATGCGCGCCATAGCTGGCCTGCGTGGTCAGCTTTTCCTGCTTGCCCGGCTGGATCGCGCCATGCGCGGCGATGCCGTCGCCGACCAGATCGCCCAGCGCCACGCGGCGGTTGCCCGCAATGGCATAGCCGTCCTTGAGCGTCAGTTCGTCCGCCGCGACGTCCATCGCCCTGGCCAGTTGTCCGCGCAATTCCTCGCACGCGAGATAGACCGACGACCCGCTGCTGCCAGCGCCCCATGATCCGCCCGACCCGGCACCCGGCGGCGAGTTGGTGTCGCCCAGCCGCACCTCGACCCGGTCGAGCGGCAGGCCGAGCAACTCGCCCGCGATCTGGGCAAGGATGGTATAGGTGCCGGTGCCGATATCGGTCATGTCGGTTTCGACCAGCGCCCGCCCGTCCGCGCCGATCGACACCGCCGCTTCGGACGGTTGCAGCATGTTGGTACGGCTGGTCGCCGCCATGCCATGCCCGATCAGCCAGTCGCCCTCGCGCCGTCCGCCCGGCACCATGTTGCGGCTCGCCCAGCCGAACGCCTTCGCCCCTTCGTCGAGGCAGCGGGTCAGTTGCCGCGTCGAATAGGGAATGTCCTTTTGCGGGTCGCGCGCCGGATCGTTGCGCTTGCGCAGTTCGACCGGATCGATGCCGATCGCCTCTGCCAGTTCGTCCATCGCATTTTCCTGCACCAGCAGGCCGACGGCCTCGCCCGGTGCGCGCATCGATCCCGACAGCGTGCGGTTCAATTCGACCAGATCGTGGGTGATCGACCGGTTGGCCCCGGCATAGAGGAACTGGGTCGCCGCCCCGGCAGGCTCGAAATATTGCTCGCCCGGCAGGTTGGAGCAGATCGTGTCGTGGCCGATCCCGGTCAGCTGCCCCTCGGCATCGGCGGCCAGCCGGAATCGCTGGCGGGTGTTCGACCGGCGCACGGTGGCATCGAACACCTGTTGCCGGGTCATCACCGTCTTTACCGGCCGCTTCAGCTTCCTGGCGGCAATGGCGGTGGCGACCGATTCGGGCGCGATGCCCAGCTTCGACCCAAAGCCGCCGCCGATATAGCGTGCGACGATCCGTACCTTCGATGCCCGCTCGCCCAGCGCCTTGGCGAGTTGCTGCTTGTCCGAAGACGGCATCTGATACGCGCCGTACAGGGTCAGCCCGTCCTCGTCCCACACGGCGATCGATGCATGCGGCTCCATCGCTGCCGAATTTTGCGACGGGGTCGTCCACACATCGTCGATGGTGAAGGCGGCATCGGCCATCGCCGCGTCGATATCGCCCTGTTTCTGGTACGGCGGAATCGTGCCCTGTGCGGGCTTCGCCGCCGTGCCGAGATGGTCGTCGAAGGTGAACACGCCGTCCTCCGGCGTATGGCGCACCACCACCAGTTGCGCCGCGTCGCGCGCGATCTCATAGCTTTCGGCGACGACGATCGCGACCGGCTCCCCGAAATAGGCGACATGCTCGACGCCCTGCGTCGGGGCCGACGTCTCGCCGCCCTGCTGCGCGTTGCGGATGAAGGTCTTCAGGTCGACCACCACGTCGATCACGCCGGGCAACGCCTTCGCCCCCTCCGCATCGATCGAGGTGATGCGACCGGCGGCAAAGGTCGCCCGGACGAGGAAGCCGTATGCCAGATCGGGAAAGTCGTATTCGGCGGCATAGGTCGCCTGTCCCGCGACCTTCAGCGGGCCGTCGACGCGCGCCAGCCCCTTGCCGATCACGCCCTGTACGCCGTCGTCGAGCAGGCTGTGGTCGACGGCCTTGTCCATGCGGAGCGAATTGGTCTTCATGCCGTCAGCTCCCTCAGCGTGGCGATCAGCGTGCGCCGCGCCAGCGGAATCTTGAAATCGTTGCTGCCGAAGCCCCTGGCGTCGCGCAGCAATATGTCGGCCGCTTCGCCGAACAGCGCATCGGACGGTGCCTGTCCGACCAACGCCGATTCGACCGCCGTATCGCGCCACGGCCGATGGGCGAGGCCGCCGAACGCCAGCCGTGCCGATGCGATCCGTCCATCCTCGACCGCGACGATCCCGGCGACCGATACCAGCGCGAACGCATAGGATGCCCGGTCGCGCACCTTGCGATACGTCTGCCGTCCCGCTGGGGCGGGGGGCAGTTCGACATGGGTGATGAGTTCGCCCGGCGTCAGCACATTCTCGACCTGCGGCGTATCGCCGGGCAGGCGATAAAAGTCCGCGATCGGTATCCGCCGCCGCTCGCCGTCGCCGCGCAGGGTGACGATGGTGGCATCGAGCGCCATCATCGCCACCGCCATGTCGCTGGGATGGGTCGCGATGCACTGGTCCGACGTGCCGAGCACCGCGAGGATGCGGTTGAACCCGTCGCGCGCATCGCATCCCGACCCCGGCACCCGCTTGTTACAGCGCGCGGCGGTCTCGTAGAAATAATAGCACCGCGTCCGCTGCAACAGGTTGCCGCCGGTCGATGCCTTGTTGCGCAACTGCCCCGATGCGCCGGCCAGCAACGCGCGGCTGAGCACTTCGTACCGGTCGCGGATGTGCGGATCGGCGGCAAGGTCGGAATTGGGCACCAGCGCCCCGATGCGCAGCCCGCCATCGTCGGTATCGGCGATGTCGTGCAGCGGCAGACGGCTGATATCGACCAGCCGCTGCGGGGTTTCGATCTGAAGCTTCATCAGGTCGAGCAGGTTGGTGCCGCCCGCGATGAACTTCGTGCCGTCGTCCGCGCCCTGTGCGGCGGCATCCTCGGGCGTTGCCGCCTTCGCATAGTCGAACAGCTTCATGCCGCTGCCTCCGCCTTCACCGATCCGGCATCGGCGACCTCGCGAATGGCATCGACGATGTTGGGATAGGCCGAACAGCGACACAGATTGCCGCTCATCCGTTCGCGAATCTCGTCGTCGCTGAACGCGGGGTCGGTCAGGTCGGCGGAGACATGGCTGGGCCAGCCCTTCGCCACTTCGTCCAGCATCCCCACCGCCGAACAAATCTGGCCCGGCGTGCAATATCCGCACTGGAATCCATCGTGGCGGACGAACGCATCCTGCAACGGGTGCAGCGCGGTCGGCGTGCCCAATCCCTCGATCGTCACGATATCGTCATCCTGATGCATCACGGCGAGCGTGAGACAGGCATTGATGCGCCGACCGTTGACCAGCACGGTGCATGCACCGCACTGTCCGTGGTCACAGCCCTTCTTGCTGCCGGTGAGCGAAAGATGTTCGCGCAGCAGGTCGAGAAGGGTGGTGCGGATATCCGCCTCCACCTGATGCGACTGGCCGTTGATGGTGAATTGCATGGGGGTGGCGCTCCGTTGGTCGTTCTGGCTAACGCAAAGCACCCAAAGGGTTTCCTGTTGCGAGAGGATCGCAGATGCTGGGTTGGACGATGATCGCCGCACTTGCCGCCGGGGACGGTGCCGTCGCCGCCGAACGGCCGCTGTCGACGCCGCCGATCGTGATCGCGCATCGCGGGGCCAGCGGGTCGCGGCCCGAACACACGCTGTCGGCCTATCGGCTGGCGATCGAACAGGGCGCGGACTTCATCGAACCCGATCTGGTGCTGACGAAGGACGACGTGTTCGTCGTCCGGCACGAGAACGAGATCGGCGGCACCACCGACGTCGCCGACCATCCCGAATTTGCCGCCCGCCGCACGACCAAGACGATCGATGGCCGCCCGGTCGAAGGCTGGTTCACCGAGGATTTCACCCTGTCCGAACTGCGGACGCTGCGCGCGCGCGAACGCCTGCCGCAGCTTCGTACCGGCAACGTCGCCTATGACGGGCGCGACCCGGTGCCGACGCTGGCCGAAGTAATCGCGCTGGCCAGACAGGCGACGCGGGACACCGGACGGACGATCGGCATCTATCCCGAAACCAAGCATCCGTCCTATTTCGCCGGGATCGGTCATCCGATGGAGGCGCGGCTGGTCGCGCAACTCCATGCGGCGGGGTGGGACGGCCCGGACGCACCCGTGTTCATCCAGTCGTTCGAGGTCGCGAACCTGCAACGGTTGAAGACGATGACCGGGGTGCGGCTGATCCAGTTGATGGATGCGGCGGGCGCTCCGGCGGACGGGGCGGCGCAAAGCTATGCCGCGATGGCGACCCCGGCGGGGCTGGCGGCGGTGGCGCGCTATGCGTGGGGGATCGGGCCGAACAAATCGATGGTGGCCGATGGCGCGCCGTTGATCGCCGACGCCCACCGCGCCGGGCTGCGCGTCCATCCGTGGACGTATCGCGCCGAAAACCTGTTCCTGCCCGAACGCTACCGCGTCGCGGGCACGCCCGCCACCCACGGCCGCATCGGACAGGAGATCGCCGACGCCGTGGCGGCGGGGGTGGATGGTTTCTTCACCGACTTTCCGCTAATCGGGGCGCAGGTGCGCGACGCACCCTATTGAAGGATCGACGATGCGGATCGGATGGATGATATTGGCGCTGGCCCCGCTGACCGGCGGGTGCGTCAGCACGGTATGGAACGTCGCCACCGCCCCGGTCCGCGCGGGCGCGCAGGTCGTCGACTGGACCACCACCAGCCAGTCCGAATCCGACCGCAACTATGGCCGCAAGATGCGCGAACAGGAAGCGCGCGAAGGCCGCGAGGCCCGCAAGCGCGACCGGGAACGCCGCCGACAGGAAGCCCGCGACCGCGAGGATTGACGGGCGATCGTAGCAGCGTCCCGATTGGGGCGGGTAGGGCGTGAACTATGATGCCATGCCACAGAACCCGTTCATGCTGAGTAAGGGCTGAGCCCTTCGACTGGCTGGCAAGCCAGCCGCTCAGGACAGGCTTCGGCGCAACGCGCCGAAGCCGAAGACCTGTATCGAAGCACCTGTGACCGTCCTTCGATACGCCATTCGACAGGCTCAATGGCTACTCAGGATGGACGGTTCCGTCCGTGTCCGGCGTAGTCGAGGTACGGTCCGAAACACGGATGCCGCAATGTCGCCCGACACGAACGGTGGTACCAAAAACCAGCCCTCGAATCGGTGTCAGGCCAGCGACAGCCCGACATCGACATTCCCGCGCGTGGCGTTGGAATAGGGGCAGATTTGGTGCGCAGTATCGACCAGTTGCTGCGCCTGATCGGGGTCCACGCCCGGCAGCGATACGGCCAGATCGGCGGTGATCCCGAACCCGCCTTCGCTGCGCGGGCCGATGCCGACGGTCGCCGTCACCGACACGTCGTTCGGCACCTTGATCTTCAACTGCTGGCCCGCGACCTTCAGCGCGCCGATGAAACAGGCCGAGTAGCCTGCCGCGAACAATTGTTCGGGATTGCTGCCCTCGCCGCCCGCGCCGCCCAGTTCCTTCGGCGTCGACAGCGCCACGTCGATCCGGCCGTCCGCCGACCGCGCATGACCGTCGCGCCCGCCGGTTGCGGTGGCGCTGGTGGTGTATTTCACATCGACTGCCATGATTCGTCTCCGATTGTTTATCGCGATAAACAAATTAGGAACAGGAGCGGGCCGTGTCCAGTATTATTTGCTGCGATAAGCATTATGGTGATACAAGATCAGCGAAGGAGCCGTGACGCGATGCCCCCCTTGCCACTCGACCAGCAACTCTGCTTCTCGCTCTATGCCGCGACGATCGCGATCAACCGCACCTACAAGCCGGTGCTGGACCGGCTTGGCATCACCTATCCGCAATTCCTCGTGCTTCAGTCGCTGAACGAGGTCGAGGACGGGCGCTCGATCGGATCGATCGCCGAACGGCTCGCGCTCGAACCCAGCACCATCACCCCGCTGGCGAAGCGGCTGGAGGCGGCGGGGCTCGTCACCCGCATCCGCAACCCCGCCGACGAGCGACAGATGCAGGTTCGCCTGACCGAGCGGGGTCGGGCCTGCTGGGTCGAAACCGGATGTCTGGCGGCGATGGTGGTCGACCGATCGGGCATGACCGCCGAACGGCTGGCGGCGCTCAATGCCGAGGTGACGGCCTTGCGGCGGGCGCTGCAGGACGGGCCGCCCGCCCCCTGCTGACCGTCACCGGTTCGCGGCCAGTGCCTCCGCGACCGCGCGCAGGATCGTCGCGCGGGTCTGTACGCCGTAATGGCTGCTCGGCACCTCGATCGCGCGGCATCCGGGTTCGTCGGCGACATGACAGCCAAAGCCGTTGACCAGTCCGTCGCTGGCGCTCCAGATCGCGGTGGCGGGCACCGGCAACGGGCGGCGCACTTCCTCGGCCATCGCCAGCACCGCCGGGTCGTCGACCGATTCGCCGCTGATCCATTCGTACAGTCGCCACACCCGCGTCGACCGTGCCGGTCCGGCATAGGGGGCCGCTACCGTCACCACCTGCGCCACGCAGCCGGGGGGCAGGCGATGTGCCGCCAGCCGCGCCATGATCCCGCCCAGACTGACCCCGACCAGCGCCACCGGCTGCCCCGCCGCATCGGCGGTCGCCGCGATCCGGTCGAACAGCGCCGCGCCGTCGCGCCCGACGCTGCGCTGCCCGAAATTGCGACCGAGTTCCCAGCCATGCACGTCATAGCCGATCGCGCGCAGATAGCGCTTCATCAGCCCCATCGACCGGTCGGTATTGAACAGTCCGGGCAACAGCATCACCGGCTGTCCCGCCCCCGGCGGCGCATCCAGCAACGATCGCCACCGGAACGGCAGTTCGGCCAGCCCCAGCACTGCCCGCGGCGTTTCCACCATGAACCGGCCCAGCGCGGGCGGGCCGAGCGGGGCTAGAGCCACGACGTGACCGTGATCGGGAACGGCGTCCACGCGCCCATCGCCACCCCCGCCTCGCGCAACGCCGCGCCGGTCCATGCGTTGCAGGTCGTGATCGCGCTGTACCGTCCCCGCGCCGCGTAGAACGCATCGGACGGGCCATAGCCGTGGACCGGCGCGGTATCATCGGCGAAACTGGCCCGGATATGCCGGATCAGCCGCCGATACTGGTCGGGCGTCAGCGTGATCGCATATACGCCCGGCTCGCCCGCCGGATCGGGCAGGTGCCCGACATGCAGCACGGTCGCCTCGCTGCCGATCGCCGCCGCCGCGATCGTCGCCGGGCGCACATCGGCCCAGGTCGGCGTGCCGAGATAGAAGGCACGGTCGCCCCATCCGATCGACAGCCAGCCATGCCCGCCATAGCGCGGATCGGACAGGTCGCCCGGCGCCACCAGATCGTCGAACCCGACACCGGCGGCGTGTTTGGGCAGGATGATGCCGGTATGGATGCCGTTATCCTCGACATAGATGCGGATGCCGTCCGCCGGTTGCCGCGCCCCGGCATGGACCGGGATCGCCCCGCCGATCAGCCCGGCAAGAAAATAGCACGCAACGACGAGCGCCATCCCGGATAGCAGGGCCAGTATCGGGCGGAGGCGTTTCCGTCGCATTGCCGGTCATGCTACAGTCGGCGCATGACAAGCGATACCCATGTTCTCGACCGTCCGCCCGCCGGTGCCGCCCCCGACTGGACCATCGCGCAAGGGTGGGACGACTATAGCGCGCAGGACCATGCGACCTGGGACACACTGTACGAACGACAGATGGCGCTGCTGCCGGGTCGGGCGTCGGCGGCGTTCCTGCGCGGTCTCGACGCGCTGAAGCTGTCCGAATCCGGGATTCCCGATTTCGAGGAACTGTCGGACCGGCTGGAGGCGCTGACCGGATGGCGGGTGGTGGCGGTGCCGGGACTGGTGCCCGACGACGTGTTCTTCACGCACATGGCCAATCGCCGCTTCGTCGCGGGCAATTTCATCCGGCGCCCCGACCAGCTCGATTATCTTCAGGAACCGGACGTGTTCCACGACGTGTTCGGCCATGTGCCGATGCTGGCCGACCCGGTGTTCGCCGACTATCTCGCCGCCTATGGCCGGGGCGGGTTGCGCGCGCTCGAACTGGGGTCGCTCAAGCAACTGGCGCGGCTCTATTGGTACACGGTCGAATTCGGTCTGGTGCGCGAGGATGGCGAACTGCGCATCTATGGCGCGGGCATCGTGTCGAGCGCGGCGGAAACCCGCTTCTCGCTGGAGGATGCCAGCCCGAACCGGGTGATGCTCGACCTGCCGCGCGTGATGCGAACCGACTATCGGATCGACGATTTCCAGCAGACCTATTTCGTCATCCCGTCGTTCGACGAACTCCTCCGCCTGACGGTCGAAACCGATTTCGCGCCGGTGTACGACACGATCCGCGACCTGCCGGAAATCGCGGTCGATGCGACCGTGCCGGACGACGACGTGGTGACGCACGGCACGCAGGACTATGCCCGGTCGAAGGCCGGATAGGACCCGTCGCACCAACCGATCCGACGGCGCGCTACAGGTCCAGTGCCCAGCCGTCGCGCCCCTTCGGATCGATCGGCGCGGTGGGAATGTAGCGTTCCGCCCCCGCCGTCAGCCGCAACACGCTCCAGTCGCCCCGCCGGTCGACATGCGCCAGCGTACAGCCGCACGCGGCAAACGCCGCGACCACGTCGGCGCGCTGCGTCTCCAGCAGCCCGGCCAGCACGATCGTCGCATGGGGCGCGGCGATGGCGGCGACTTCGGGGGCCATCGAAATCAGCGGCCCGGCAAGGATGTTGGCGATCAACAGGTCATAGGGCGCGGCATCGGTGATCGCATCGGCCAGCGCGCCGTCGGCGATCACCAGTTCGACCCGATCGACCGCGTTCAGCCGCGCATTGTCCGCCGTCACCGCGATCGCCACCGGATCGATATCGGTCGCGATCACCCGCGCATCGGGCCATAATTCGCGCGCGGCAAAGGCGAGCAGGCCGGTCCCGGTGCCAAGGTCGATGACATTGCCGAATCGCGCATCGCCCAGTCCGTCGAGCATCGCCAGGCACCCGCTGGTCGTTTCGTGATGCCCCGTCCCGAACGCCCGGCCCGCATCGATCAGGAACGCCCGCGTCCCCGGCGGCGCATCGCCCGCCTGCGCGGCGGTGTGGACATAAAAGCGCCCGACATGCAGCGGGTCCAGCCCCGCCTGGCTCATCGTCACCCAATCCTCGTCGCCCAGTTCCTCGATCGTCGGTGGCTGCCCGGCGGCGCTCGGCACCAGCGCAGCGATCGCGGCGACGGCATCGTCGTCCGGCACATCCTCGAAATAGGCGTCGAGCCGCCACGTCTCGGTATCGTCCTCCACCGTCTCGGTCGTCATCAGCACCGGGGCGGGGTCGATCCCGAAATCCTCGGCGGCGTCGATCGCCTCGGCTTCGGCGCGGGTGCACGGCAGGGTCAGTTTCCAGCTCATCGGACGTAGCTCGCGCCGTTCACGTCCAGCACCGCGCCGGTCATCGACGCCGGCGCCTCCGTCGCGCAGAACCGCGCCATCGTCGCCACCTCGTCCGGCATCGCCACCCGGCCGAGCGGAATGTCGGCCAGCAACCTGTCGCCGCCCCGGCTCGCCAGATAGTCGTCGGCCATGCCGGTCATGGTGAACCCCGGACAGATGGCGAAGGCGAGGATATCCTGTGCAGCATAGGCGCGGGCGATGGTCTTGGTCATCGCGACCATCCCCGCCTTCGACGCGGCATAGTGCCAGTGCGCCGGGCTGTCGCCGCGATGCGCCGCGCGGCTGGCGATGTTGACGATCCGGCCGGGTGCGCCGCGATCCTGCCAGTGCCGCACGGCCAGCCGACACAATTCGGCGGCGGCGGTCAGGTTGATCCGCATCGTCCGCTCCCATCCCGCGACCCAGTCGTCGTGCGACAGGTCGATCGGCGTCGGTTCGAACACCCCGGCATTGTTGACCAGCACGTCGATCCGCCCGTCCAGCCGGTCGAGCGCCCGCGCCCACAGGTCGGCAGGCGCGGCGGGATCGGCGAAGTCGGCGGGAAGGTCGCCGCCGGTCGACTGGACCGCGAGGACATGATCGGAAAGCTGCGTCGCGATCGCCGCGCCGATGCCGCGCGACCCGCCGGTCAGAAGGATATGTGCCATGCGCGCGGTGTAGGGCGGACGTCGCGATCGGGCAACGGTCGGCGGCGGATGCGGAGCGTCAGGATTTGCCGCCGATACTGCGGATGACCATCCGCCCGAACACCGCCGCCATCAGGGCGACCAGAATCATCTGGAACAACCCGAACGCCACCATGAACCCGGCCGCCGCCGCAGGTGGCAGCCGGTTCGAAACATTCGCGAACAACACGGTCGAACTGATCCACACCAGCACCACCAGCAACGCCGGATGCTCCCGAAGCCAGGCGAGCCATCGTTTCCAGACGGTCGCATTTTGCCGCGCCGCCGCCCATTGGTCCATCCGGGACGATCCGATGACGAACGCGGTCCATAGCGGAAAGGCTTTCGCGGTCGGCTCGAATTTGCGCCAGCGGGTCAGGTCGCCGACCGATCCGGACGGCGGGGCCGCGGCAAGGCGGACAAGCTGCGCCTGATGCCTGTATCGCAGCTTGTCCGGCACCCGCCCCCATCGCGCGCGTTCTTCCAGCAATTGCGCCAGCCACCCCTGATACCGGCCGAACCCGCCCAGATCGCTGCCGATCATGTCCCAGCCATAGCGACGCAGCCCGGCATCGAGCAGCGCGGGCCGGTCGGGCGTCGTTTCGTCGAGCAGCGCGGCGAACGCCTCGGCCTCGCCATCGTCCGACGTGGCGAAGGCACCGCCGCCGCTTCGTATCGGCTGCACGACCATCGGCATCCGCGCGCCCGGCGGCATGGTGATCCAGCCGGCATGATTGTCGATGGCGTCCAGATTCTTGGGCGGGTTGCGCCATTGCAGGCGCGGACTGACGGCACGCAGATCCCAGCGCCCGGACACCGCTACCGGCTCCGGCACGGCGTCGGACGCGGGGATGCTGTCCGGCACGACCGACGATACGGCTTCCGCCGGGACGTTCTCGTCCGGCCGGATCGTCGGTGCCAGTGCGAGCGCCGCTTCGTAATCGGTGCGCAGCCGGGTGAACCGGTCGGGATCGGTCGCAAGGTCGATCGTCTTCAGCACCCCGGCATAGGCGCGCTTGATCGCCCGCACGTCGCCGGTAGGTGCGATGCCCAGCGTCGCGAAACAGGCGTGGCGGCCCCCGTCAGTCATCGGCGAAGATACCCACGTCATACCAGTCGAGATGCGCGCGCAGCCGTTCGCGCGCTTCCTCGATCTCGCGCAGATCCTGTCGCTCGACGATCCGCTCGAACGTCGCGACCGCCATCGCGATCCGGTCGCGCAGGTCGCCCTGTGCCTCCTCGACCATCCGCTCGCCCCGCGCCAGCAGCGTCCGGTTCTCGATCGTTTCACGCGGGTGCAGCTTGATCTCCGCCAATGCCGCCAGCCGGGTCGCGATCTCGGCCTCCGACATGTCGCTGTCCAGTTCCTGCAACACCAGCCGGTGGACCTCATCTCCCCCGGCCGGTCGCGCCTCGATCTCCAGCAGGCCGTTCACGTCATAGGTGAAACGCACCAGCACGCCGCGATCCTGCACCGTCCCCGGCGGCAGCGGGACGGTCAGGTCGCCCAGCGGAATGTTGTCGCGCGCCATCCGCGCTTCGCCCTGATACACGTCGATCACCATGTGCCGGGTCGTCGCGTCGGTCGGGATATAACGCTTTTCGCGGCTGCTCGGCACGACGGTGTTGCGCGGGATGATCGGATCGAACCATCCTTCGATGAACTGGCCGTCGTCCATCCGCTTGCGCACCGACGTGCCCAGCGAATAGGGCGCGACATCGGTCATCACCCGGTCGGACAGCGCGGCGTCGCGCATCGCCAGCCCGGCCTGCACCGCCGCGCCGCGCGCGATCACCTCGTCGGGGTCGATATCGACCACCGGGAACCGCCCGAACAGCTTGGTCGCTTCCCGACGGATCATCGGCATCCGCGTGGCACCCCCGGCCAGCACCACCGCGTCCAGCGTCTCGCGCGCGATGCGTGCATCGCCCAGCGCGATGCGGATCGGGCGGCGCAACCGTTCGAGCAACGGCTCGCTCATCGCCTCGAACGCTTCGAGTGAAAACCCCGCCTCGTACCGCGTGCCGTTCCACTCGATCGCGACGTCGGCGGTCGGGTGGCCGGACAGCGCCCGTTTCGCCGCTTCGACCTGTGCCTCGATCCGGCGGGCGACCATCGGATCGGACAGCGCCTTCGCCGGAACGCCCGCGTCGCGCAGGAACGCATCGGTCAGCGACTGGCGGAAATCCTCCCCGCCGAGGAAATTGTCGCCCGCGCTGGCGCGGACCTCCATCACACCATCGAATAATTCCAGCACCGACACGTCGAACGTGCCGCCGCCTAGGTCGAAGATCAGGAACGTCCCCTCCGCCTCGCTCTGCAGGCCATAGGCCATTGCGGCGGCGGTCGGTTCGTTGAGCAACCGTACCGTGCCCAGCCCGGCAAGCTGTGCCGCGCGGCGGGTCGCCTTGCGCTGCGGGTCGGAGAAATAGGCGGGCACGGTGATGATCGCGCCGGTGATCGCACAGCCCAGATGCGCCGTCGCATCGTCGCGCAACGCCCGCAACACGAACGACGACAATTCTTCGGGCAGGAAGTCGCGCTTGCCCAGCCGATAGCTGCGGGTCGACCCCATCGATCGCTTGAACACCGACGCCGTGCGATCGGGATGCGTCCGCAACCGGTCCAGCGCCGCCGCCCCGACCAGCATGGTCCCGTCGTCGTCGACGCTGACGCAACTGGGCGTCAGCACCGATCCCAGCGCATTGGGCACCAGATGCGCCGCACCGTCGCGCCAATATCCGACCAGACTGTTCGTCGTGCCCAGATCGATGCCGACGATCATGCCGGGACCCGTGCGTCGGGTTGCATCCGGTTGCGGAACTGCAACGCGGCGGCAAGGATCATTTCGGTCAGCCGTACCAGCATCGACCCGTCGACCGCTTCGGGTCCGGTCGTCAGCCATTCGACCGTCGCCCACATATTGTCGTTGGGCGTGACGAAGATCGCGACGCACTTGCTTTCCAGCGTGACCATGTTCGCGGCGCGATAGGCGGCGTTGCGCTCGTCCTCGTCGTCGATCGGCCAGAAATTGGGGAGCGCGAGGCGCAGATAGCCGGGATCGCCGGGGGTGAAGATGACGACGAGCGAGCGGCCCTCCGCCTTGAACCGGATATCGCCGTCGCTGTCCGCCTCGATCCCACGATACCCTTCGCGTGCCAGCAGGTCGCCGATATGCGCCTTCATCCGCTCGACCGCCTGCCCCGCGTTGACGTCGTCCTGCATTCCGATTTCTCCCGGATAGGGTGCCCCGTCTCGCCACACGCATGCCATCGCCGCCGGTCCGTGGATATGCCGCGCGGCCCGTAACTGTGGACAATATGGTCGTTTCATCGATAGACCGTGCCGACATTCCGGCAGCAGGTGATTTTTCCGATGAAAGCGATGATCGCGACGGCAGCTATTCTGATGGCCACGGGCACGCCCGCATCGGCACAGGAAATCACCTCCGGCCTGTCCGACCGCTATACCGGTTGCGTGGCGCGCGCCGGTCGCAACACCGTCCAGTCCGGCCTGTGCGCGCAAAGCGAACTGGCGGCACAGGACGCGCGGCTGAACAAATCCTATCAACAGGTCATGCGCCAACTGGCCAGCCAGCCCGCGCGTCGCACCGCCCTGCGCAATGCCCAGCGGTCGTGGCTGCGCGCCCGCGATTATGCGTGCAAGATCGATCAGGACACGATCGACAATACCTGCCTCGTCACCCGCACGGCGGCGCGCGCGAACGAGCTGGAACGCCGCATCCGGTTCTAGGAGTCTGATCGCGCATTGGTCGGCGACCAGAAAATCCCCGTTCGTGCCGAGCGTAGTCGAGGTACGGAAGCCGGGCGCAGGTGTCTCGACTTCGCTCGACACGAACGGTTGGGGCGACTTCGCTCCGGACCGATGTATCGGTCAGGCCCTAGGTCAGTGATAACCGCCACGTCTCGCCCGCCACCGGCTGGCCGAAACCGTGATGGACCGCTTCGTCGATTTGCTCGAAACCGTGCCGGGCATAGATACGCCGGGCGGTTTCCAGCACGGCCTGCGTCCATAGCGTCAGCCGGGCATAGCCCCGGTCGCGGACGAACCCGATGCAGGTCGCGACCAGCGCGTCGCCGATGCCCCGGCCCCGCGCGAACGGTTCGACATACAGCAACCGCAGCCGCGCGGTGCCGTCGCCCTCGTCGGTGACGAACACCGATCCGGCCATCACGCCGTCGATCTCCGCGACCCAGCATTGCTCGCGGCCGGGCGCGAAGTTGCGCAGGAACGCGGTCGTCACCTCGCCCTCGACCACTTCCAGCCCGCGCCCCCAGCCGTGGCTTTCGGCATAGAGGATCGATTGCCGCGCCGCGATCCTGCCGATGTCGCCGGTGCGGAACGTCCGGATGGCGAAACCGTCGATCGAGGCGGGATCGAGCAGCAGCCGGACCCGTGCCACCGCTTCGATCAGGTCGGCGCGGCCCACGGCGTCCAGCGGCGCGACCAGATCGGCCACCGCACCCCGTTGCCGCGTATCGATCGTCGCGAAGATCGCGCGCCCGGCATCGGTCAGCCGGATCGGCCGAGCGCGCGAATCCGCATCGTCGCGGTCGCGCCGGATCCATCCGCGCTCCTCGAACCGGGCGACGATCCGGCTGACATATCCGGCATCCATCCCCATCGCCGCCTGCAACGCGCTGGCGGTGGCCGGTTCGCGCGTCGCGATCTCGAACAACAGCCGCGCTTCGGGCAGCGTGACGTCGGTGTCGAGAAACCGCGCGTCGAGCGCCCCGACCAGCCGGGTATAGAAGCGGTTGAAGCCGCGCAGGGCGATGATGGTGGGTTCCATCCACCGATCCTGCGCAGCATAGTTGACGGAGTCAATTATATCTCAGGCGCGATATCCTCCCTGTCGCTCCAGCATCCAGCCGGGATATTCGGCGGGCAACCGCGTCACCGCGTCGAGCGTCGCCAGATCGTCGGCGTCCAGCACCACCTCGGTCGCCGCGATATTGTCGGTCAGTTGCTCGACCCGCTTCGCCCCGACGATCACGCTGGTAACGACCGGCTGGTGCAACAGCCATGCCAGCGCCACCTGTGCCACGGTCGCGCCCCTGGCCGCGGCGATGCCGCGCATCGCGTCGATCGCTGCGAACCCGCGCGTCCGGTCGACCGGTGGAAAATCGAACGTGGCGCGCCGTCCATCGGCGGCGGCACCGTCGCGATCATATTTCCCCGACAGGAAGCCGCCCGACAACGGGCTCCACACCATCAACCCGATCCGTTCCGACGCCAGCATCGGCACGATCTCGCGCTCCAGATCGCGCGTCGCCAGCGTGTAGTGCGCCTGAAGCGACAGGATCGGAGCCAGCCGCCGTGCCTCGGCGATGCCGACCGCCTTGACCACCTGCCACGCCGCCCAGTTCGACAGCCCGACATAGCGGACATATCCCTGCCGCACGACGGTATCCAGCGCCTCCAGCGTCTCCTCGATCGGGGTCGCCGGGTCGAACCCGTGAATCTGGTACAGGTCGATATGGTCCAGCCCCATCCGCGCCAGACTGGCGCGGCACTGGCTCAGGATATGGCCGCGCGACGCGCCGCGCGCATTGGGGCCGGGTCCCATCGGTCCCATCACCTTGGTCGCGATCACCACATCGTCGCGCGCGATGCCGAGGTTGCGCAGCGACTGGCCCAGCATCCGCTCGCTCGTCCCGCCCGCATAGACGTTGGCGGTATCGATGAAGTTGATCCCGGCATCGATCGCGGTCCGCACCAGCGCATCCGCCGCGCGCTGGTCGAGTTGCCCGATCTGTTCCCAGATGCCGTCGCTGCCGCCGAAGGTCATCGTGCCGAGACACAGTTCGGAGACGAACAGGCCGCTATTGCCGAGGGGACGCTGACGCATGGAAGGTTCCTTGGTCGGAATGGACGATGCGCCGTGCGTATCGCGCCGCCGCCATCGGTGCGACACCGATCCGATCAGCTTCTTGCACGATCCTATCAAATCCACCCCTTGCCCGATGCGCGTCGTCGATGCGTGCGATAGCGTGGGCGGCATGTCGTCGCCCTTCGCCGCGCTCGTCCCCCTGATCGACCGTCAGTTCGCCCGTTTCGGCCGGGAAACGCCGTTGCCCGGTGTCCGGCTGAGCCGCGCGGAGGCACCCGGCGGGCCGATCCATTCGGTCTATGGCCCGTCGCTGGGCGTGGTGGTGCAGGGGGCGAAGATATCGGTCCTTGGTGACCGCTCGTTCCGCTACGGCACGGGGCAGGGGCTGGTGGCGGGCATCGACGTGCCGGTAACCGCCTATATCATCGAGGCGTCGTCCGCCCGCCCGTATCTGGCGATCAGCGTTTCGATCGACGCGGCGATGGTCGCCGATCTGCGGCAGGCGCCGCCCGACATCGGCGACCAAATGGCGGACGGATCGACGGCGGCGCTGGCGACCGCCGACCTCGATATCGCGCTGTACGATCCGCTGGCACGGCTGCTCGCGCTGCTCGATCGCCCGCGCGACATGGCGGTGCTGGGGCCATTGATCCGGCGGGAGATCGTGTGGCTGTTGCTGTGCGGGCCGCTCGGCGCGACGTTGCGCCGGTTCGGGCCGGGCGACGGCCATGCCGCCCGCATCGCGCGCGCCACCGCATGGATTCGCGACCATTATGCCGAACCGCTGCGCGTCGCCGATCTGGCCCTGCTGGCGCATATGAGCGTACCGAGCTTCCACCGCCATTTCCGCGCGGTCACGGCCTCCACCCCGGTCGCGTTCCAGAAACAGGTGCGGCTGGAAGCGGCGCGGCGGCTGTTGACCGGCGACCTGTCGGTGGCGGCGGTCGGCTATGCGACCGGATATGACAGCCCGTCGCAGTTCAGCCGCGACTATCGCCGCCGGTTCGGCCTGTCCCCGCGCGACGATGCCGCCGCGTTCCGTGCAGCCGCTGCCGGCTGAGCCGCGCCGTCAATCGTCCTCGTCCTCGAACCCGACCAGTTCCAGCGCGCGCGCCTTGATCTGGCGGGTCATGCACCAATGGACCAGCGCATCCTCGCGGCCATGCGTGACCCACACTTCCTTCGGCGCGATTTCGGCCAGCGTCTGCGTCAGTTCGTCCCAATCGGCATGGTCGGACAGGATCAGCGGCAGTTCGACGCCGCGCTGTCGCGCGCGCTGGCGCACCCGCATCCACCCGCTCGCCATCGCGGTGATCGGATCGGGCAGCCGCCGCGACCAGCGATCGCCCAGCGCCGATGGCGGCGCGATCACGATGCGGCCCTGCATCTCCGCCTTGCTCGCCCCGGTCGCCGAGCGCAATTCGCCCAGATCGACGCCCAGTTCGACATACAGGTCGCACAACCGTTGCAACGCGCCGTGCAGATAGATCGGGTCGTCGAACCCCATCGCCCGCGCCTCCGCGATCACCCGCTGCGCCTTGCCCAGCGCATAGGCCCCGACCAGCACGCACCGTTCCGGTTCGGCGCGGAGCGCGGCGAGCAGCTTGTCGATCTCGTCGCGGGTGTCGGGATGGCGGAATACCGGCAGGCCGAACGTCGCCTCGGTCACGAACACGTCGCACGGCACCGGCTGAAACGGGGCGCAGGTCGGGTCGGGGCGGCGCTTGTAATCGCCCGACACCACCACTCGCTCACCCTGATGGTCCAGCACGATCTGCGCCGATCCCAGCACATGGCCCGCGGGCACGAACGACACGTCGATCGGCCCGACCTTCATCGATTCGCCATACGCGACCGGCCGCCCTGCCTGTTCGCCATAGCGGACGGCCATGATCGCCAGCGTTTCGGGCGTCGCCCACACCTCGCCATGCCCGCCGCGCGCATGATCGGCATGGCCGTGCGTCACCAGCGCGCGCGCGACCGGCTCCGACGGGTCGATCCACGCATCGGCGGCGGGCAGATAGATGCCGGTGGGCAGCGGCGTGATCCAGCGGGCGAGGGCCATCGCCCTTCATGGCGCGCGGCGCACCCCATGCCAAGCGGTGGATCGAATCCGGGCGGCGGATCGTTGCCGTTCAACACCTTACCGGAGTTTCGACCATGATCGACCTGTCGAGCCTATGGGGATTGCTGACCGTTATCGGCCCGTTGCTGCTGCTGGGCGTGCTGGCATGGGCCGTGCTGCACAATCGCCGCAGCCGTGGCGCCCGCGACGCCACCGAACGCGCCACCGCGCGCAATTACGACGAACAGGACCACATCGACCGCAGGCGGTGAACGGCAGGCTACCACCAGGGCGCACCGCTCCCCACGCACGTCATCCCGGCGAAGGCCGGGGCCCATTGTGTCGGATGCTATCGACAGGGACGCTACCGTCCCCGGTCCGTGGGTCCCTGCCTCCGCCGGGATGACGGGCGCGGTAACCGTATCGCGGTCGACCCTAGCAACCCCGCCACCGCCGCCCCAGATGGAGACCGGTGCCAGACACGCTTCCCGCCCCCCTTGCCGACTGGTTCGCTTCGCGCGGCTGGCAACCCCGTCGGCATCAGCGCGACATGCTGTCGGTCGCGCGCGACGGACGCCACGCGCTGCTGGTCGCCACGACCGGCGCGGGCAAGACGCTGGCCGGGTTCCTGCCGACGCTCGCCGACCTGATCGAAGCGCCGCGCGACGGGCTGCACACGCTCTATATCTCGCCGTTGAAAGCCCTTGCGGTCGATGTGCAGCGCAATCTGCTGACCCCGATCGAGGAAATGGCGCTGCCGATCCGGGTGGAAACGCGCACCGGCGACACCCCTTCCGACCGCAAGGCGCGGCAGCGGACGAAACCGCCGCATATCCTGCTGACCACGCCCGAATCGCTCAGCCTGTTGCTGTCCTATCCCGACAGCGACACGATGTTCGCCGGGCTGAAGACGATCGTGATCGACGAGGTCCATGCCTTTGCCACCGGCAAGCGCGGCGACCTGTTGGCCCTGTGCCTCGCCCGGTTGCAGCGGTTCGCGCCGACGCTGCGCCGGGTCGCGCTGTCGGCGACGGTCGCCGACCCCGATGGCTATCGCGCATGGCTGGCTCCCGACGGGGATATCGACGCGGTGACGCTGGTACAGGGGGAGGCGGGGGCCGATCCGTCGATCACCATCCTGTTGCCGGAGGACCGCGTGCCGTGGACCGGCCATTCGGGCCGCTATGCCGCCGGACAGGTGATGGCGGAAATCGAACGCCACCGCACCACCATCGTGTTCTGCAACACCCGCAGCCTTGCCGAACTGATCTTTCAGGATTTGTGGAAGGCGAACGACCGGCAATTGCCGATCGGCGTCCATCACGGCAGCCTCGACCGCGAAGCGCGGCGCAAGGTCGAACAGGCGATGGCCGATGGCCGGTTGCGCGCGCTGGTCGCCACCGCCAGCCTCGACCTCGGGGTCGATTGGGGGAATGTCGATTGCGTGATCCAGATGGGCGCGCCCAAGGGATCGTCGCGCCTGCTGCAACGGATCGGTCGCGCCAACCACCGGCTGGACGAAGCATCCGAAGCCGTCCTCGTCCCCGGCAACCGGTTCGAGTTTCTGGAGGCACAGGCGGCACTGGATGCGGTCCACGCCGGGGAACTCGACCCCGATAATTTCCGTCCCGGCGCGCTCGACGTGCTGGCGCAGCATCTGATGGCGTGCGCCTGTGCTGCACCCTTTGCTGCGCAACATATGCTGGCGGAGGTGCGCAGCGCCTTGCCCTATTCGGCGCTGGACGACGCGACGTTCGACCGCGTGCTGCACTATATCGCGGAGGGTGGCTATGCCCTGAAAGCGTATGACCGGTTCAAGCGGTTGCGGCTCGACGGCGACGGCCTGTGGCGCGTCACCAAACCCGGCTTTGTTGCGCAACATCGCCTGAACGCCGGGATCATCGTCGACGCGCCGACGCTGGACGTGCGGTTCAAAAACGGGCGGCGGCTGGGCACGGTCGAGGAATATTTCGCCTCCACCCTGTCGCCGGGCGATACCTTCTTCTTCTCCGGCCTCAGTCTGGAAGTCGAACGGATCGAGCTGACCGATCTGGTCGTGCGCGCCACCAGCCGTCCGGCCCGGGTGCCGACCTATGGCGGGTCGCGGCTGGCGCTGTCGACCAACCTTGCCGACCGGGTGCGCGGCTTCCTTGCCGATCCGGGCCAATGGTCGCGCTTTCCCGACGATGTGCGCGACTGGCTGGACATGCAGTCGCGTCGGTCGATCCTGCCGCGCCCCGGCGAATTGCTGGTCGAAACCTTCCCCCGCGAAGGGCGGCATTACATGGTCGCCTATAGCTTCGAGGGGTGGAACGCGCACCAGTCGCTGGGGATGCTCATCACCCGGCGGATGGAATCGCTGGGGCTGCGGCCGGTCGGATTCGTATCGAACGACTATGCGCTGGCCTGTTACGGGCTGGAGCCGATCACCGATCCGGCGGCGCTGTTCTCCCCCGACATTCTCGAACATGAATTCGTCGACTGGGTGCAGCAATCGGCGCTGTTGAAGCGGGCGTTCCGCGAAGTGGCGGTGATCGGCGGGCTGGTCGAACGCCAGCATCCGGGCAAGCGCAAGTCGGGCAAGCAGGTCACATTCTCGACCGACCTGATCTATGACGTGCTGCGGAAATACGAACCCGGCCATCTGCTGCTACAGGCGGCATGGGACGATGCGCGGGCGCGGATGACCGATGTCGGGCGGCTGGCGGTCCTGTTGGAGACGGCACAGGCGCGGATGCGGCACGTCACGCTCGACCGGGTCAGCCCGCTGGCGGTGCCGGTACTGGTACTGATCGGGCGCGAACGGGTGACGCAGGGGTCGGCCGACGATGCGCTGTTGATCGAGGCAGAGGCGCTGGCGAGCGAGGCGATGACGCTCGACCCGGCTTGAGCGCCGCGCCGCCATGCGGCATAGGCGCGGTCATGGTTCGCCTTTCGTTCGCAGGACATTCGTTCGACGCCTTGCCCGCCGGTGCGCTCTACTGGCCGGCGCGTCGCGCGCTGCTGCTCGCCGACCTGCATTTCGAGAAGGCGAGCTGGTTCGCGCAGTTCGGACAGATGCTGCCGCCCTATGACACGCTGGAAACGCTGGCGGGGATCGAGGCGCTGGTGGCGCGAACCCGCCCGGCCGAAATCTGGTGCCTTGGCGACAGTTTCCACGACAGCGCCGGATGCCATCGCCTGTCGGACGAGGCGCAGGCCCGGCTGCGGATGCTGACCGGTGGGTGCGACTGGACATGGATCACCGGCAACCACGACCGGATCGTCGCATCGCATTGCGGCGGGCGCGTGGTGGACGAGGCGGTCATCGACGGGCTGGTGCTGCGGCACGAGGCCGATCCCGCCGACGCCCGCGCCGAACTGTCGGGCCATTTCCACCCGAAATTGCGGGTGAAAATACGGGGCCGGTCGATCGCCCGCCGTTGCTTCATCGCGACCGATACCAAGCTGATCCTGCCCGCCTTCGGATCGCTGACCGGCGGGCTGGACGCCGACCACCCCGAAATCGTCCGCGCGGTCGGCGGCGGCGCGGAGGCGCTGGTCGCGCTGGACGACCGGTTGCTGCGCTTCCGCCTCGCCGCCTGAAGGCGGGGGGAAGGAGATACAACTCCACCCCGTTCGTGCCGAGCGACGTCGAGGTACGGGACCGGGCGCAGGTGTCTCGACGGCGCTCGACACGAACGCGGGGTTAAAGCGGTTTCCGACCAGCGTGCATCACCGTCATTGCCCGCTGGGCGACCGCTTCGCGGCGGGGTGCTTTCGGCCCGCCGCCGCGTTGCTCGTCGGTCACAATGCAGCGGCATCGCGCCTTCCTCGCGCCTCGCGGCGAACCAAAATCCCCTCCGTGCCAGTGACGCAATCTGATCGGAAACCGCTCCAGAGAACCGCCAGTGCCGACCTATCCCGTCACAGTCACAGCAACAACCAGTCCGTCCGGCTCCGCCCGACCGCGCCGCCGCCCTGTCGCCGGGCCAGTTCGGTCTGCGCGGTGAAGCGCACATCCTCGTCACGATCGCCAAGGAAACCGTCGAGCGAATCGTCGTCGATCTCGCTCCATTCGCGCCCGCGATCGGGGCCGTATCGGACCCGTGGCAACAGCCCCGGCTGATTCGACCATTCGATCAGTTGCGCGATCGACGCCTCGTTCAGCATGTCGCGCAGGTGGAACGCGGTGACATAGGCGTCGGGAAAGGCGCGATGCGCGGGCAATCCGCGTTCATGCTCCATCCCGTGCGGCTTGCGCCAGTATCGCAGCATCTGGTTGGAGAAGCCCGGCGAATCCGGCCACAGCCGCAGCGCGCATTTCCACGTGCAGATCCAGTCGGCCCCGTGCGTCAGTTGCGCGGTACAGAATTTCTGTTCGAAATCGGCACGGTGCGCCGCCAGCGCCACGCGCCGGGGATAGGGGTCGAGCACCCGGCGCGCGATATCCTGCCACCACGGCGCATCGGCGACCTGTTCGTCGAGGATATGGTGGACCGCCTGCGTCACCGGCGGGATCGGGCGGCCCGGATTGACGAAATGCTGTCCGCCTTCGCCCATCAACTCCCAGCGGCCGTCGGCGCCCAGCGCCACGTCCTGCCAACCCACTTCGCACACGCCGTGCGCGGGCGGTGCCTGCCCCGTGGTTTCGAGGTCGACGACGCGAATGATCTGCGGTGGAGGAGGAGGCATAGCGCCCAGATGGGCATTTCGGCGCGGAAAAGCCAGCCTGTGGTGGGATGGCATGGCGTCAAACGCGCCGTACCCCGGCGGAGGCCGGGGTCCAGTCGGGAAGGCCGTTGCGACGGATCGCGACGCTTCACCAGACTGGACCCTGTCCTCCGCCGGGGTACGGCAATCGTCCAGACCTCAACCGGCAGGGCGGTGGGGCCGCCCCGCCGATACGATCAATGCCCCGCCTGCGGCCCGCGCTCCAGACCCGACAGCGCCAGTTGCTCGTCGATCTGTGCCATCAGCTTGTCGAGACCGTCCTGGCTCTTGGCTTCGGCACGGGCGACCAGCACGTCCTGCGTGTTCGATGCGCGCAGCAGCCACCAGCCGTCGGGCGTGTTGACCCGCGCGCCGTCGGTGCGGTTGACGTCGGCACCCGATGCTTCCAGCCGGGCGAGGATTTCGTCGACCACCGCGAACTTGCGGCTTTCATCGACCTGAAAGCGCATTTCCGGGGTGTTGATCATGGCCGGCATCGCGCTGCGGATGTCGTTCATCGACTTGCCGATGCTGTGCGCCGCGCTGATGAGGCGCACCGCTGCATAGGGGGCGTCGTCGAACCCGTAGTAATTATGCGCGAAGAAGATGTGGCCCGACATTTCCCCGGCCAGCGGCGAATCGGTTTCCTTCATCTTGGTCTTGATCAGGCTGTGCCCGGTCTTCCACATCAGCGGGGTGCCGCCCAGTTCGGCGATGCGGTCGTACAGCGCCTGGCTGGCCTTCACATCGGCGATGATCGTCGCGCCCGGCAATTCCTTCAGCACCGGTTCGGCAAGGATCGACAGGAGCTGATCGCCCCAGATCACCCGGCCGGTGCCGTCGATCGCGCCGATGCGGTCGCCGTCGCCATCGAACGCCAGTCCGAAATCGAGGTTCTTCTCCGCGACGAGCCGCTTGAGATCCTCCAGGTTCTTTTCTTCGGTGGGATCGGGATGATGATTCGGAAAATTGCCGTCTACGTCGGTGAACAACAGATGATGCTCACCCGGCAGGAGCTTGACCAGCTTCTCGATGACCGGGCCGGCCGATCCGTTGCCCGCGTCCCAACCGATCTTGTAGGTGCCGCCCGCATAGCCGACCATCAGGCGATTGACGTAATCGTCCTCGATATAAAAGTCCGACGCGGTGCCCTCGCCATCGTCCCAGTCGCCGTCCGCCGCCATCTGGCCCAGCTTCTGGATGTCCTGTCCGAAAAACGGCTTGTGCTGCAACACCATCTTGAAGCCGTTGTAATCGGCGGGATTATGGCTGCCGGTAATCTGGATGCCGCCATCCACTTCCAGCGTTGCCTCGGCATAATATAGCATCGGCGTGGGGCCGAGGCCGACACGGACCACGTCCACGCCGCTCTGCGTCAGCCCTTCGACCAGCGCGGTTTCCAGTTCGATCGACGACATGCGCCCGTCGCGGCCCACCGCGACGCGGGTGCCGCCGGCACGGCGGACGATGGTGCCGAATCCACGGCCGATCGCATGTGCGTCGGCCGTGCCCAGCGTCTTCCCCACGATGCCGCGAATGTCATATTCGCGAAGCGACGTGGGGTCGAAACGATGCGCCATGATAGTCTCCCTGTTTGGTGGCGGCGTCATCGTCCGCCTCCCTGAAAAATTCAATGCCGCAGCCGCCCGATCAGGACGTCGCGCGCCGAATTGATACGTCTGGCAAGGTCGGCGGATCCACCGCGGTCGGGATGAACCGCCTGAATGAGCCGCCGGTGCGCCGCGCGGATCTCTCCGGCCCCCGCATCCTTGCCCACGCCGAGGATCGCGCGCGCCTCCGCCTCGCCGCCGACGGTGCGCGGCTTGGCCCGCAGCCACAGCCAGAAGGCGATGATCGCCGCGACGATCAGGACGACCTTTATCATGCGCGGATCAGGCCGCCGCCGGCGCGCTGGCCGCTTCGGGCAATTGCAGCGCGGCCAGCATCTCGCGCAGTTCCTGTCGCGCGGCGACATGCGCCAGCCCCATCTGCCCGAATTCGTTGCGGTCCAGCATGGTCAGCCCGGCGGGAAACAGCTCGCGATAGATCACGCGCTCGGACAGGCCGGGGATGACGCGGAAGCCGACACGCTTCGACAATTGCGTGATCGCTTCGGACACGCGCCGCATGTTGCGCGCCTCGATATGCTGCAACCGGTTGCGCAGCACGACCCAGTCGATGGTCGATCCGTCGGCCTTCGCGCGATGCTTGCGCGATTCCCAGATCAGTTCGGAATAGAAGCTGGGGCGCGTCACCTTGAACGTGTCGGGGTCGACATGGCCGATCAGGTCAAAATCGACGAAGCTGTCGTTCATCGGCGTGACCAGCGTGTCGGCGTTCGTCACCGCGATCCGGGCGAAGCGATCGTCGCGACCCGGCGTGTCGATGACGAGGAAGTCGGCACGCTCGCTCAGCCGGTTCAGGCTGTCGTTGAACCGGTCCATGCTTTCGCCGTCATGCGTTTCGTGGATCGGCATCGGCATGTCGCGGCCGGTCCGCTTCACCGTCGCCGCGCGATTGTCGAGATACCGCCCCAGCGTCCGCTGCCGATGATCGAGGTCGAGGCACGCGACGCGCGCGCCGCGCTGCGCCAGCGCGATGGCGACGTGTACCGCCGTCGTCGACTTGCCCGTGCCGCCCTTTTCATTGGCGAACACGATGACGTGCAACCGATCCGAACCGTCGTCCAACGCTGCAACCCATCCTTGTTGATCGTGGCGGCCTTGCCTCATAGAAGCCGCCTCCCGTCCATATCGAAGGGCCACCGGCCGTGCAAATCATCCGTCGACTGGAAGCGCTGCGCATCGCGCTCGCCGGTTTCGTTCAGGCAGGGGACAGCGTGGCGCTGGTCCCGACGATGGGTGCGTTGCACGCCGGCCACATGGCGCTGGTCGATGCCGCCCGCCGCCGCGCGACCCGCGTGGTCGCGTCGATCTTCGTGAACCCGAAGCAGTTCGGTCCGACCGAGGACCTGGCGCGCTATCCCCGGCGGGAGGCCGCCGATGCGCAGATGCTGTCCGACGCCGGGGTCGACATCCTGTGGGCGCCGACGGTCGAGGAGATGTACCCGGCAGGCTTCGCCACCAGCGTGAGCGTCGGCGGGGTGAGCGAGGTGCTCGACGGGGCCGCGCGTCCCGGTCATTTCGACGGCGTGGCCACCGTCGTCGCCAAATTGTTCGCACAGGTCCGCCCCGCGGTCGCAATGTTCGGCGAAAAGGATTTCCAGCAACTCGCCGTCGTCCGCCGCATGGCCGCCGACCTTGATCTGGGGGTCGAGGTGGTGGGCGTGCCGACGCAGCGCGACGATGACGGCCTCGCGCTGTCGTCGCGCAACCTGTATCTCGACCCCGACGAGCGCGCCCGCGCGGTCGCGCTGCCCCGCGCGCTGGGCGAGGCCGAACGCGGCATCGTGCGCGGCGACGCCCCGGCGGACGCCATCGCCAATGCGCTGGCGCTGCTGACCCGCGCCGGGTTCGAGCCGGACTATATGGCGCTGGTCGACGCGGAGACGCTGGGCGATCCGGTACGCGGCCGTCCGGCGCGGTTGCTGGCGGCGGCGCGGATCGGCACGACCCGGTTGATCGACAACATCCCGGTGGTGTTCGAATAGGGGCGAATAGCCCAACCAATGGTACCACACCCCGGAAATATATCCGTTCGTGCCGAGCGAAGTCGAGGTACGGCCCGAAGCGTAGGTGTCTCGACTTCGCTCGACACGAACGGCTCGAGTAAAATTTCAGCGGAAACGGGTGGAAAGGAAGCTCCCCCTACGCCGCCACCTTCCCGCTGAAATCCACCGCGCTCGCCTTCAACGCACCCAGTTCGCCGTCCAGCGCGCTGAAGCCGTCGCCGACCCGGTCGATTTCGGAGGCGACCGCTTCGGTGTCCTCGCGGATCGCGGCGATGGTCGACGACATCGAATCCGCCGCCAGCGCGGTTTCGTCGACGGCGGCGGTGATCGCGGTCACCGTCTGCGCCTGTACCTCCATCGCATGGCGGATGCGATTGGCGCTTTCCTGTACCTCGGTCACGGTCGACCGGATCGATGCGTTGGTCTCGACGGTCGACCGGGTCGCGGCCTGAATCGCCGCGATCTTGGCGGCGATGTCGTCGGTCGCGCGCGCGGTCTGGCTGGCGAGGCTTTTCACCTCCTGCGCCACCACCGCGAAGCCGCGCCCGGCATCGCCCGCCCGCGCCGCCTCGATCGTGGCGTTGAGCGCCAGCAAGTTGGTCTGCCCGGCGATGTCGCGGATCAGGCCGAGGATCGATTCGATCGACTTGGCATGATCCGACAGCGCTTCGGACATGCCGACCGCCTTGCCCGCCTGTGCCGATGCGCGCGTCGCGATTTCCGCCGCGACCTCGACCTCGGTCCGCGCATCCTCGATCGCGCGGATCAGCCCGGCGGACGTCGCCGCCGCCTCGCGCATCGCCACCGCCGACTGTTCGGCCGCCGCCGCGACCTCGGACGCCTTGCCCAGCATCCCGCGCGCCGCCGCCGACGTGCGCCCGGCATGGACGCGCAGCGTGTCGCTCTCATGGCTGGCGCGCTCGACCGTCGCGCCGATGCTGTCGCGGAAGTCGGCGGCCAACTGGTCGCGCTCCGACTGGAAGCCGTATTCGGCATAGGCATTGTGAAGCGATACGAAAATCTCGTCCTCCAGCGACCGCAGCCGGAACAGCAACTGCACATATTCGGCAAAGCGCGGATCGCCGGTGCCCAGCCGCCCGTGCAGCGATTCGAGGATGGTGCGCCCCCCGGCATCCACCATCGACAGCATCGCGGTCAGCGACACGTCGGCCTTGAACGCCAGCGTCACGGTCCGCTCGATCGACTGGACCCATGCGATGCCCGCCGGGTCGGTGAAGCGGTTGCGCTGATACGCGATGCCCGCCTCCGTCTGGCGATCGACGTCGTGCAGAAATCCTTCGGCGTGGCCGATCCGCTGCCATTGCCGCCAGTGGCTGATCGAAATCTCGCGCGCGTCGGGTTCGATCACCGTCCACATCGCGCGGGCCATGGCGATATCGTCGGGCGTGATGTCGAACATCTGCAACCGCCCGCGGATATCGATCGTCCGGCTGACGCTTTCGGGTGCCGGAAGCTGTTTGGTCGCCACGTCTGATGTCCCCCAACTCGATTCGCCGGTCGGCCGCCGCGAGTCGGCTCCGGTCTTCGTGCGTTGGGGATAGGGTATGCCGGTTAACAGCCGGTTGACCACGCGATTGCCCCCGCATTCTTGTTCATCCCGCTTGCATCACGGGGATGGGGGCGTAGATAGGCCCGATACGCTGGAAGGCCCGACCCGCTCGAAGGCCGGATCCGCTGGAAGGAATGCCCGAATTGGCTAGTGTTCGTCCCAAATCCCGCCCCGTTTCGCCCCATCTTCAGATCTGGCGCTGGGGTCCGAACATGCTGGTATCGATCCTGCACCGCGCGACCGGGGTCGCGATGGGCACGGTCGGGCTGGCACTCGTGACGTGGTGGCTGGCCGCCGCCGCCGGTGGCAAGGACAGCTATGCGCGGTTCCTGTCGTGGTTCACCGGGTCGTTCGCACCGGTCGGATATCTGTTCGCCATCGGCTTCACCTATGTCCTGTTCCAGCACATGGGATCGGGCATCCGTCACTTCGTGATGGACGTCGGGGCCGGATATGAACTCAAGCGCAACCGCCAGGGCGCGGTCGGCACGATCGTGTTCGCGGTGATCGCGACGGTCGCGCTGTGGGCGTGGCTGCTGGTGGGGAAAGCCTGATGGGTAACGGTACGAGCATCGGTCGCGTTCGCGGCCTCGGGTCCGCCAAGACCGGATCGCATCATTTCTGGTATCAACGGCTGACGGCGGCATCCAATCTGGTGCTGATGCTGTGGTTCGTCCTGTCGCTGGCGATGCTGCGCGCCTATGACTATGACACCGTCGTCGCGTGGATGTCCTCCGCATGGGTGGCGGTGCCGCTGCTGCTGCTGGTCACGTCGGTCTTCTATCATGCCAAGATCGGGTTGCAGACTGTGATCGAGGATTACCAGCATGACGAGACGCGCGTCGTGCTGCTGGTCGTTCTTCAGCTCGTCTATGGCGGCGGCTGGTTGCTCGCCGCGTTTTCGATCCTTCGCATCGCCTTCACCGGGACCCCCGCATAATGGCCGCCGATACCACCAGCTCGTACAAGATCATCGACCACACCTATGACGCGATCGTCGTCGGCGCGGGCGGCTCCGGGCTGCGCGCGACGATGGGCATTGCCGAGGCGGGTCTGAAGACCGCGTGCATCACCAAGGTCTTTCCGACCCGGTCGCACACCGTCGCGGCACAGGGCGGCATCGCCGCCTCGCTCGGCAACAATTCGCCCGATCACTGGTCGTGGCACATGTACGATACGGTCAAGGGGTCCGACTGGCTCGGCGATCAGGACGCGATCGAATATATGGTGCGCGAGGCACCGGCGGCGGTGATCGAGCTGGAACATGCCGGCGTGCCGTTCAGCCGCAACGACGACGGCACGATCTATCAGCGTCCGTTCGGCGGCCACATGCAGAATATGGGCGAAGGCCCGCCGGTGCAGCGCACCTGCGCCGCCGCCGACCGTACCGGCCACGCCATGCTGCACGCGCTGTATCAACAGTCGCTGAAGTATGACGCGGACTTCTTCATCGAATATTTCGCGCTCGACCTCATCATGGAAGACGGGGTCTGCCGTGGCGTGATCGCGCTGTGCATGGAAGACGGGTCGATCCACCGCTTCCGCGCGCATTCGGTGGTGCTGGCGACCGGCGGCTATGGCCGCTGCTATTTCTCCGCCACGTCGGCGCATACCTGCACCGGCGACGGCGGCGGCATGGTGCTGCGCGCGGGCCTGCCGCTGCAGGACATGGAATTCGTGCAGTTCCACCCGACCGGCATCTATGGCGCGGGCGTCCTGATTACCGAGGGTGCGCGCGGCGAGGGCGGATACCTGACCAACAAGGACGGCGAGCGTTTCATGGAACGCTATGCCCCCTCGGCCAAGGATCTGGCATCGCGCGACGTCGTGTCGCGGTCGATGGCGATGGAAATGCGCGAAGGTCGCGGCGTCGGCAAGGACGGCGACCATATCTTCCTGCACCTCGACCATATCGACCCGGCGGTGCTGGCCGAACGCCTGCCCGGCATTACCGAGACGGGCAAGATCTTCGCGGGCGTCGACCTGACGCGCCAGCCGCTGCCGGTCACGCCGACGGTGCATTACAATATGGGCGGCATCCCGTGTAACTATCACGGCGAAGTCGTCCGGTTGAAGGACGGCGACCCGGACAGCGTGGTGCCGGGCCTGTTCGCGGTGGGTGAGGCGGCGTGCGTCTCGGTGCACGGTGCCAACCGCCTCGGCTCGAACTCGCTGATCGATCTGGTCGTGTTCGGTCGCGCCACCGGCCTGCGCCTCAAGGAAACGCTGAAGCCCGGCACGCCGCACGCCCCGCTGCCCGCCAATTCGGCCGACCTGTCGCTCGCGCGGCTCGACCGGTTCCGCAACGCATCGGGCAGCAACCCGACCGCGAAGGTGCGGCTGGCCATGCAGAAGACGATGCAGAAGCATTGCGCGGTGTTCCGCGACAACGCCCTGCTCGACGAAGGCGTGACGATGATGGACGACATCTATGCGTCGTTCGCCGACGTCGCGGTCACCGACCGTTCGCTGATCTGGAACACCGACCTGATCGAGACGCTGGAACTCGACAACCTGCTGGCGCAGGCGATGGTGACGATCCGTTCGGCCCAGAACCGCAAGGAAAGCCGCGGCGCGCACGTGAACGAGGATTTCCCCGATCGCGACGACGCCAACTGGATGAAGCACACCATCGCGACGTTCGACGGCTGGGGCGGCAAGCTGGGCACGACGGCGATCGATTACCGTCCGGTCCACGACTATACGCTCACCGACGAGGCCGAATATATCAAGCCGAAGAAGCGCGTATACTGATCGCGTTCGCTTCGTGACGAGGACGGGCGATCGGCTTGCGGGCCGGTCGCCCGTTTTCGTTTGGGGCGCAGGACGATCGGGTTCACGCGAAGGTGCGCAGACGCCGGGGGCGTTCGGTCGTCTTCCGCCATCGCACCGGCATGTCTTGACGCTTGGAGCCTTTCCAACCCGTTGGTGTCGAGCGAAGTCGAGGCACCTGCGTTGCGCGCCATTCGTCGGTAGCACCGGCACCGACACCACGCGGAAGACTTTGGCGGATCGACGTACGCAGAAGCATCGGCAGCCCGAAACATAGTCCCGGCCCCTCCGCGCCGCCGCGTGAACCGATCCTTTTCTTCGTCTTTCTACGAAGCAATTTGCCCGACACCGGAACCTTCGCCGTCACCCCCGGTTTGGCCGCACGACCTTGCCGTAGAGAGCAGGGCGTCCTGCCGCACCTTTTATCGCACCGCGTCGCCGCCGCCCGGCCGCCGTGCCCGCCAACCGGGGAACCATCATGACCAGCACCAACGTCAACGATTATCCGTTGCTCGCCCGCCCGCACGTCCACCTTGCCGGACCGGTCGACCACGACATGTACGAGTCGTTCCGCACCCAGATGGCGAACGCCCCCGCCGACGGCCCGCTCGTGATCTCGATCTCGACGCTGGGCGGCGATCCCGAAGTCGCGCGCGCGATGGGCGACGATATCCGGCTGCTGCGCGACTATACCGGCCGTGAAGCGCTGTTCCTCGGCAAGGTCGCGGTCTATTCGGCGGGCGCCACGTTCATGGCCGCCTTCCCCAACGACAAGCGCTTCCTGACCAAGGGCACGCGCCTGATGCTGCACGAGCGGCTGATGTCGAGCACGGTCGAGCTGTCCGGCCCGCTCAAGACGCTCAGCTACACGCTGAAGGCCAAGCTGCACGAGATCGAGCATTCGATCCTGATCGAGGAAGAAGGCTTTCGCGACCTCGTCGCCGGGTCGGAGGTTCCGTTCGAGGAACTGGTCGAGAAGGCACCGTCCAACTGGTATATCGAAGCGGACGAGGCCAAGGCGCGCGGGCTGGTGCTCGACGTGATCTGAGAGTCCGTTTCGCGGCACCAGCCCGCTCCCCCACCCGGCCACCCATTCAGGATACGCTGTGGGTGGCCGGGTTGGGGGAGCGGGCGGAACCTGCCAAGGTTCCGGCGATCCGCAGGATCGTTGGAAAGCAGGTTGAGGGTGGTACCGCAGACTTCGACGCGCGGATCGGGCATGGCCGGTGGTGCGTTACCGCCGGTCATGCCAGTATCGGAACCCTATGGCCGACAATGACTCCGTCCTCGCCGCTGCCCATGCGTGGGCGGGCGAACCCCTTGCGATCGCTACCGTAACCTCGACCTGGGGGTCCGCGCCGCGCCCGCGCGGCAGCCACATGCTGGTCCATGCCGACGGCCGCTTCGCCGGGTCGGTATCGGGCGGCTGCGTGGAGAGCGATATCCTCGCCACCGCCGCCGGGGTGCTGGCCGGTGCGCCGTTCGTGGTGAAGCGCTACGGCGTCGCCGATGCCGCCGCATGGGAAGTCGGCCTGCCCTGCGGTGGCGAGATCGAGGTGATGGTCCAGCGCGTCGGCGCGGACGGATTCGATCCCGAACTGTTCGATGCGATCGCGGCGGCGGGGCAGGGCGGTCGCCCCCTGACCGTCGTCACCGACCTCGTCACCGGCATCAGCGCGCCCGCCGATGCCGGTACGCTGGATGCGGCGGCGACGATGTTCGTCAACCGCTACGATCCGCCACGCCGGTTGCTGATCGTCGGCGCGGTGCAGATCGCGCAGGCACTGGCCGAACTGGCGCGGACGCTGGGCATCGCCACCACGGTAATCGATCCGCGCGCGCGCTTCCTGACCGCCGAGCGCTTTCCCGGCGTGACCCTCGACGATCGCTGGCCGGACGAGGCGATCGCCGCGCTGCGACCCGATGCCGCCACCGCCGTCGTCACGCTCAGCCACGATACCAAGATCGACGATCCGGCGCTGATCGCCGCGCTGGCCGTGCCGACCGCCTATGTCGGTGCGCTCGGATCGCGGCGCAGCCATGCCGCCCGCCGCGAACGCCTGTCGGCGGCGGGGGTCGCGGCCGATGCGCTCGACCGGATCGACGGACCGGTCGGGCTGGATATCGGGGCGATCGGCCCGTCCGAAATCGCGCTGTCGATCGCGGCGGCAATGATAAGGGCTTTCCATGCACGCTGAAGAAACCGCACTGATCCTGCTCGCCGCGGGGCGTTCGCGCCGGTTCGGCGACGCCGACAAGCTGGCACAGGAATTTCTGCACAAACCGGTTGCCTATCATGTCGTCACCGCGCTGGAATCGATCCCGTTCCGCACCCGTATCGCGGTGATCGACGGGACGAAGCTCGATTTCGCGTCGCGCGGGTTCGAGGTGATCGTGAACGAAGACCCGGCGGCGGGCATGTCGCAATCGGTGAAGCTGGGCCTGCGCGCGGCACGGGCGGCGGGGGTGCGGGCGGTGCTGTTCGCGCTGGCCGACATGCCGCGCATCACCGCCGCCCATGTCTATCGCCTGCTCGATACCGCACAGGGCGACGATGCCGTCGTCGCGTCGAGCGACGGGGTGAAGCCATGCCCGCCCGCGATCTTCGGACAGGGCCGGTTCGATTTCCTCGAATCGCTGGAGGGCGATGCCGGTGCGCGCGATCTGGTCCGCGCCGGTCGCCACGTCGTCACCGCGCCCGCCGAACTGATCGACATCGACACGCCCGAAGACCTCGACCGCCTGCGCGCCATCGCCCGGTCGCCCGAGACGAACGACGCCATCACCCTGCCACGCGCGGAGCCGTGGTGGGGCCACCGCGCGGGGTAGGTCGCGCGAAGGGCTATGGGCAGAACCCGATGGTCGGGCGACGCGCCGGACTAGTGCCCGACCGTACCGCTCGTCTGCCCAAATGCCGCTGGTAATCCCCGTACCCCGGCGAAGGCCGGGGTCCAGTCGCGATGAATTTCGCACCCTGTTCCGAGCCTTCACCAAACTGGACCCCGGCCTCCGCCGGGGTACGGGAAGGAAGGTGCATCGATTGCGAAGGGGGCCGGTCTGTGCGGTGGTACGCGCTACGATCCGGCGTCAGGCCTGCGCTTCTATCGCCAAACCCGATCGACGACCGTCACCGCCCGAACAATCGCTTTCCTACAAGCCCCGCCCCGGCATAGCATGGCCGCGCTCTTTGACATGTCCGGCAGTACCGACCGACCCGAACCCCGTTCCCCGATCCGATCGCCCAACACTGCGCGAGTGTGACTTTCGTGACCTTTGACGTTCGAGCGGCTTCCAACCAGCCCGCATTCCCGCCATCGCCGTCCACACGACCGCCCCATGCCGGCCGCAACCCGATCGGAAGCCGCGCTATTCGTGGCGAAGCGCATCGATCGGGTTGAGCGATGCCGCGCGGCGTGCCGGGAAATATCCGAACACCACCCCGATCAGCGCCGACACGCCGAACGCCATCAAATTCACCTGCGGCAGGAACAGGAACGGCAGGTCGCTGGCCATCGACAGCCCGAACACCGCCCCTTGCGCGATCAGCAACCCGATCAACCCGCCAAGGCACGACAGCGCCACCGCCTCGACCAGAAACTGCATCAGCACTTCGGATGCGACCGCCCCGATCGCCAGCCGGATGCCGATCTCGCGCGTGCGTTCGGTGACGGAGACCAGCATGATGTTCATGATACCGATGCCGCCGACAAACAGGCTGATCGCCGCCACCGCCGATACGATCGTGGTCAGCAACGTGGTGGTGCTGGTGATCGTCGCGGTGATCTGCGCGGTGTCGAAGATGTTGAAATCGTCTTCCTTGCCGCCGACGATGCTGCGCCGTTCGCGCAACAGTTGCGACAGCGATGCCTGCACCGCCGCGCCGTCATAGGCGGGGTTCACCCCGACCAGCATCAGCCGGATATCGCGGCTGCCGGTAAAGCGGCGCTGGACGGTCTTGATCGGCATGATGACCACATCGTCCTGATCGCCGCCGAACCCGGCCTGTCCGCGCGTGCTCAGGATGCCGATGACGTCGCAACTGACATTGCCGATGCGGAACCGCTGCCCCACCGCGTCGCCCCCGGCGAACAGGTTGGTGCGCACGGTGTTGCCGATGATGCACACCGCCTTGCCCGCCATTTCCTCCGCCGGGGTAAAGGTCCGGCCCTCGACCAGCGGCCATGGCTGCACCTGGAAATATCCGTTGGTGGTGCCGTTGATCGTCGTCGACCAGTTCGCGCCGTTGAAGATCGCGGTCGCGGTCGATTGCGCCTGCGGCGCGACGGCGGTGACGCCCGCGATCTGTTCGCGGATCGCCTCGACGTCGGCTTCGTCGAAATCGGGCGGTCGCGGCCCGCCGCCGCCGCGCCCGAACCCCTGACCCGGCCGCACCTGCAGGATGTTGCTGCCGAGGCTGGCGATGTTCGATTGCACCGCGCTGGTCGTCGCCTGCCCCAGCGTGCTGATCGTCACGACCGCCGCCACGCCGATGATGATGCCCAGCGTCGTCAGGAACGACCGCAGCTTGTGCCGCAGGATCGACCGGATCGCGAGGAGGAAGGTGGTGCCTAGCATCAGGTGTTGCCGCTCTTTTTCCGTTCGGTTCGAGCAGCTTCGAGCTTGTCGAGAAGCGTCCGTCGAGAATGCCCGCCCAGCGGAACCCCGTTCTCGATATGCGCTCTCGACTTCGCTCGATCGCTACTCGAACCAAACGGGGGGAGGGTGGGGTACAGGGGAAGGGCGATCACAATTCCACCGCCTCGCCCTGCCGGTGCTGCGCCTCGATCCGTTCGACCAGTCCGTCCTTGAAATGGACCACGGTGCGCGCGAACGCCGCCATGTCGCCTTCGTGCGTGACCATCAGCACGGTGATGCCGCTGGTCCGGTTCAGGTCGGTGAGCAATTCCATGATCTCGACCGACCGTTCCGAATCGAGATTGCCGGTCGGTTCGTCGGCCAGCAGCACCGACGGGCTGGTGACGATCGCGCGGGCGATGGCCACGCGCTGCTGCTGTCCACCCGACAATTCGGCGGGGGTATGGTCCCACCACCGGTCCAGTCCGACCTTTTCCAGCGCGGCCATCGCCATCCGCCGCCGGTCCGCCTTGGCATCGCCGCGATACAGCAGCGGCAGTTCGACATTCTCCAGCGCGGTCGTGCGGCTGAGCAGGTTGAACCCCTGAAACACGAAGCCCAGATATCGCCGCCGCAGCAACGCCCGCTGGTCGCGGTCCAGCGTCTCGACATGATGCCCCTGGAACAGGAACGTGCCCGCGCTGGGCACGTCGAGACAGCCGAGGATGTTCATCGTCGTCGACTTGCCCGACCCCGACGGCCCCATCACCGCGACGAAGTCCCCGGCGGCGATGTCGAGGTCGATCCCCTTCAGCGCCTGAAACTGTGTCGCGCCCATGCCATAGGTCTTGGTGACGTCGCGCAGGCGGATGATCGGGTCAGTTGCCACGCTGTCCCCCGCCGCCCTTGGCCGCACCGCCCTTGGTCGCGCCGCCCTTGCTGTTTTCGTTGGCGAGTTGCCCGGTGATGATCTTCATGCCGACCTTCAGGCCGCCGCCGGTGACTTCGGTCAGCGCGCCGTTGGAGTTGCCGGTCGTGACCTGCACCGGCTTGGGCTGTCCATCGTCGCCGACGATATAGACCGTCTGTTGCGCGCCCCGGCCGATCGTCGCGCTCTTGCTCGCGCCGCTGCCGCTGCCGCTGCGGCGGCGCTGCGGGCCCAGTGCCCCGGCGATGCCGCCGCCTTGTTTCGTGTCGGCACCGGTGGTCGGCGGACGGAAGCGCAGCGCGGCATTGGGGATCAACAGCGCGCTCGGCCGTTCCAGCGTCACGATCTCCGCCGTCGCGGTCATACCCGGCCGCAGCTTCAGGTTCGGATTCGCGACCGACAGCGTCGCGGCATAGGATACGACCTGTCCGGTGGTGGTCGCCGCCGTCGTGGTGGTCGAAGACGTCTGCGACGACAGGTTCGATCCGAGATCGACCCGCGTGATCCGCGCCGGGAACGTCTCCCCCGGAAAGGCATCGACGGTGAAGTCGGCGCGCTGGCCGTTCGCCACCTGACCCACGTCCGCCTCGTCGATCGCGACTTCCAGCTTCATCGCCGACAGGTCTTCGGCGATCACGAACAATGTGGGGGTGTTGAACGATGCCGCCACGGTCTGACCCGGTTCGACCTGTCGTGCCAGCACGACGCCGTTGACCGGCGACCGGATGATCGCGCGATAGCGCTGCGTCTGGCTGCTGTTCAACTGGGCGCGCGACGCCTCGACATTCGCCTGCGCCGCGCGCACGCCCGCGACGGCGCGCTGCACGGCGGCCTGCTGCGTCTGAAGCTCGGTCGCCGACGGCACGCGCCCGCCCGACAGGCGGCGGACTTCCTCCAGCCGCTGCAACTGCGCCCGCGCTTCGCTCAGCGTCGCCTGTGCCGTCGCGACCTGCGCCTGATTGGCGGAGACCTGTGCCTGCCCCGACCGGATGGCGTCGTCGAGCTGTTCGGGATCGATCAGCGCCAGCGGCTGGCCCTTGACCACCCGGTCGTTGACGTCGGCCACGACCTGCGTGACCAGCCCCGACAATTGCGACCCGACCTCGACCTGATTGGTCGGGGCCAGCTTGCCGGTCGCGGACACGGTGACGGTCAACGGTCCCTGCTTGACGGGTTCGGACACGAACTGCACCGCATCGTCCCCCTTGACGCAGCTCCGCACGCCCAGCGCCAGCAACACGACGCCAAGTGCGATCAGCGCCCATTTCAGCCACCGCCGCCACCACGGGCGCGGCTTCTGGCCCAGAAACTGGTCGAGATCGGGGTTGGTCGGCTCGGCCATCAGCGTTCCTTGGTATATACGGAGCGGTCGGGGGTCGGGGCGGTAACGGGATCGGGAATCGTGGTGGCGTCCCATCCGCCGCCCAGCGCGGTCATGAGCTGGACCAGTGCGGTGGCGCGGTCGGCGCGGGCCTGCACCACGCCGTTCTGCGCCGACAGCAACGATGCCTCCGCCTGATTGAGCGTGGTGAAGTCGGTCAGCCCCGACCGGTATTGCAGCCGCGACAACAGCGCGAAGTTGCGGGCGGCATCGGCGGCGACGGTGAATTCGCGTTCGCGCGCGGTGGCGGTATCGACCGCGACGATCGCGTTCTCGACATCTTCCAGCGCAGTCAGCACCGTTTGCTTGTAGTTCAGGAACGCGGCGTCGGCGGCGGCGCGCTGTCCGCGAACCTGCGCCCGCAACCGCCCGCCGTCGAAAATCGTCTGCGCCACCGACGCGAACAGCCGCCCGTTGACGATATCGGTCAGCGCCGTGAACGAGGTCGCGTTGGTATCGATCGACCCGCCGAGGTTCAGCGCGGGATAGAGTTGCGCCGTCGCCACCCCGATCTGCGCGGTCGCGGCGGCAAGGCTGCGTTCGGCGGACAGGATATCGGGGCGCTGTCGCAACGTGTCGGCGGGGATGCCCGTGCCGATCCGGGCGTCGCCCTGCGGGATCGGTGCCACCGTCGCCATCTCTGCCCTCAGCGCGCCGGGTGCCCGCCCGGTCAGGACGCCCAGCCGCGCGACGGCCGCGGAAAGGCTCTGTTCGATCGCGGGCAATTGCGCGGCGGTCTGCGCCCGCGCGGTCCGCGCCTGCTCGACATCGAGTGAGGAGACGAGGCCCGCCTGTACCCGGAAGCCTGCAATCTCCAGATTATCATCCTGCAACGCGATCGACGCGCGGGCATTGGCAAGCTGCGCCTGTGCGAGACGCGCGGTCAGATAGTTGCGGGCGACTTCCGACTGCACGCTCAGCAGGACGGTGGCATAGTCGTATCCGGTCGCCTCCAGCGTGGCGCGCGACGCGGCGATCCCGCTGCGGACCCCGCCGAACAGGTCGGTCTGGTAACTTGCATCGCCGCCGACCGAAAAGCTGTTCGATGCGCCGGCGGTGCGCGTCACGATCGTGCCGTCGGGCAGGGTGGTCGTGCCCCCGCCGCCGCGCAGCACCTCCAGCCGCGAATAGCTGCCCGACGCCGACACTTGCGGGAACAGCGACGCGCGACTCTGCACCAGTTGCTCGCGCGCCTGTCGCAGACGGGCGACGGCCTGTCCGATGTCGAGGTTGGTGCCCGCCGCATCCTCGACCAGCCGGGTCAGCAACGGATCGTCGAACCGTGCCCACCACCGGCCCAGATCGGCGCGGGTCGCATCGGGCGTCGGCACCGACCACGCATCCGGCACGCCCAATTGCACCGCCGCTGGCGGGCGATAGGCGGGACCGGTCGTACAGGCAGTCGCCAACGACGCGAGGACGAGCAGGGCGGATCGACGGAGCATCGATAAACGATATGTGGGTTCCGGCCGGGCGTCCAGTGCGAAAAGTGTCGCAGTTTGTCGCCTATTCCATCGCCTTCGCCGCACCTTGCAAATCCTCGACGAAGCGCGCGAACTCCTCCTCGGCCTGCACCTTGTCGGGCAGGCGTAGCAGGTAGCTCGGATGCACCGTGATCCACGCCGCGCCGCCATCGGCCAGCGTGACCGGTCGCCCGCGCTCGCGCCCGATCGTGATCGTCCGCCCCAGCAACGATCGTGCCGCCGTCGCGCCCAGCGCCACCGTCATCTTCGGGCGCAGGATGCCGCGTTCCTGTTCGATCCACCACCGGCACGCGTCGATTTCCCCGACGCCGGGCTTGGCATGGATGCGCCGCTTGCCGCGCTGCTCGAACTTGAAGTGTTTGACCGCGTTGGTGACATAGGTGCGGTCGCGATCGATTCCCGCCGCCGCCATCGCCCGGTCGAACACCTGCCCCGCCGGGCCGACGAACGGGCGACCGGCCAGATCCTCCTGATCCCCCGGCTGTTCGCCGACGATCATCATCGGCGCATCGACCGGCCCTTCGCCGAACACCGTCTGCGTCGCGGGTCGCCATAACGGGCAGCGCTGGCAGCCCCCGGCCTCGTCGCGCAGCGCGGTCCACGCCGCCATGCTGTTGCCGCCGGGGGCGGTCCGTGCCCGTTCGATCATGCCTGCCTCCCGTGCCTGCGCGCCCGCGACCAGCGCCGGGACCAGCGCGGTTTCGGGCATGTTCTTCCAGTATTTGCGCGGCATTTCCTTCAACATCATACCGGTCTTCAGCCGCGCGGGGTTAAAGGTGGATGCGTAATAGGTCTTCCACACGTCCTCGACCGGATCGCCGTCGGGCGCATCGGCGCGCGTCGCACCGGGTGCTTCGGACAACACGCTCCCGTCCCAATGGATCGATAGCGCGGGCGTCAGGATCGACCAGCGCATCGCGGCGAAGCGGTTGACGAAGAACGCGGCGTTGGCGCGCACGATATGATGCTCCGGCTCGAACCACGCGACGAACCGGCTATCGTTCCCTTCCGCCATTTCGCGAAAGCGGACGAAGGCGCGCATCTTGTGGATGTCGCGGCGTACCGCCTTCGCCATTTCCTCCAGCCGCCGCAGCGCCGGATCGGCCTTGTCGTCGATCAGCCGTGGTTGCGCGATCACGCGCACGAGCATCGCATAGAGCAGCGCGAACCGTTGCGGATCGGCGTGCAGGATCGCGGTCTTCGCCAGATCGACGAACGCGCGCGGCACGCGGAAGGCGGGCGCGTCGTCGCTCACGATCGCCTCGTCGCCGAACAGGTCGGTCGGCTGCTCGCCGACCTGCCACACCACCTCCGCCGCCGGCACGCGCGCCGCGATCAGCGCGCGTGCGGCGGTACGCCAGCCGTCGAAATCATCGTCGGCGACCAGCGTGGCGACGCGCATCAGTCGCGGTCGTCGCCCGGCGGTGTCGCTTCGGCGATGGCGCGTTCCTTGGGCTTGCGATCCTCGAACACCGCCGCGATCCGTGCTTCCTCGGCATCGCTCAGTTCTTCGGCGGCGGCGGGGAACATCTCCTCCTCCTCCTCGTCGATATGATGCTCGTACCGATGGCGCATCGCCGCGAAGCGTTCGGACCATTCGTCACCCGTCACGTCCAGCGCGGCGATCTGCCCAAGGAAATCGTCGATTTCCTTATGCTCAGACACCGAATGGCGGGCTTCGTCGCGCAGGTCGGGGTTGGCCAGCATCATCGAATACAGCGCCTCCTCCTCGGCGGCGGCATGGGCCGACACCTCGATCCGGAACGTCTCGAACAGGGCGGCGCGTTCGTCGCCGCTCGCCCCGTCAATGTCGCGCAACAACGCGCGGTGGCGATCGTGATCGGCTTTCAGATCGGCATAGATGCGGGCGTCGGCCATGAACGGTTCCTCGAAATTGGTTCGACGCGCCAACCGGCGACGCCGGGTCGAGGTTTCACCTGCGAGCGACTATCAACGGGGTACGGCGTCACGCGGCGAACAGTTCGAACTGTTCGCGCTTCGGTGCCACCACCGGGCGCAGTTCGGCGCGGTCGGACAATACCACCGGTCGCCAGTCGGACGCGATCAGGAACGGGCGCAGCTTCGCGATCGATACCGTCAGCCGCCCGACATCGGCGAGCGTCAACCGCCGCCAGCGCCGCGCCGTCAGGATCGACTGCACCGCCTTCACCCCCAGCCCCGGCACCCGCAACAGCATCTCGCGCGGCGCACGGTTCACGTCCACCGGGAAACGGTCGCGAAACTTCAATGCCCAGGCAAGCTTCGGGTCGATGTCGAGCGGCAACATGCCGGTCGCGTCGTCGGCGGCGGCGCGCACCTCGTCCGCGCGATAGTCGTAGAATCGCATCAGCCAGTCCGACTGGTACAGCCGGTGCTCGCGCATCAGCGGCGGGCGTTGCAGCGGCAGGACCGCCGATGCCTCCGGGATCGGGCTGAACGCGGAGTAATAGACGCGGCGCAGGCCGTAGCGGTCGTACAGCGTCGATGCCTTGCCCACGATATCGCGGTCGGTCGCGGCGTCCGCGCCGACGATCATCTGCGTCGATTGCCCCGCCGGCGCGAATTTCGGCGCGGATCGATAGCGTTGTCTGGCGTCGCGCCCATCCTCGATCGCGGTGCGCATCTCGCCCATCGCGCTTTCGATCCGCGTCTCGGACTTTTCGGGCGCGAGCCGCTTCAGCCCGCTGGCGGTCGGCAGTTCGACGTTGATCGACACGCGGTCGGCATGGATCCCGGCCAGATGTACCAGCGCCGGGTCGGCATCGGGAATCGTCTTGAGGTGGATATAGCCGCGAAAATCATGATCCTCGCGCAGCGACCGCGCGACCTCGACGATCTGTTCCATCGTATAGTTCGGCGATCCGATAATCCCCGACGACAGGAACAGCCCCTCGATATAATTGCGGCGATAGAAGCTGAGCGTCAGCGCCACGACCTCCTGCGCCGTGAACCGCGCCCGTCGCACGTTCGAGCTCTTGCGGTTGATGCAGTAATGGCAGTCGAAGATGCAGCTATTGGTCAGCAGGATCTTGAGCAGCGAAATGCACCGCCCGTCGGGCGCATAGGCGTGGCAGATGCCCATGCCCTCGGTCGAACCGATCCCCTTGCCGTCGCGCGAATTGCGTTTGGCCGTGCCCGACGACGCGCACGATGCGTCGTATTTCGCGGCATCGGCAAGGATCGCCAGTTTTGCACGGGTGTCGAGTTGCGCCATGCGTTCGATATATGTTCTGGTGAACCCCGCGTCTATGGGGTTGCCGTCCGGACGCTCCGCCGCCACGTCAGGCCGAGCAGCGCCGCCATCAACAGCCCGGCAACCACGGCCCAGATCGCCAGCCCCTGCCACGGGGTGAAGCCCCACCATTCGTCGGCGACGGTGCGGAGATAGCCCGGATCGAACCGCTCGGCGATCACCGCCTTGCGCAGCGCCTGCGTCTCGCCGCCCGGCGCGGTGATCTCGGCACTGGCGATGACCATGTTGAGCGTGATCGATCCGGCCAGCAATGCCGCCACCGCGACCCGCGACCATGTTCCGGCCCGTGCCCAGAACGCACCGATCGCCAGCGCCAGAAACCCGAACGCGGGCACCGCGTGGCGCGGACCGGTGGCATTGCCGCCGTCCCAATAGAAATAGGAGGCGTTGATGAGGAACGGGATCGCCGCCGCCGCCAGCGCGAACCAGCCGCGCACCCGCATCGCCGGGTCGCGGATCAGGATCGACAGGCCGAACGGCGCGACGATCAGGATCGGCGCGACCCACAACACGCCGCGCCGTTCGCCGAACACCAGTTCGAACAGCACGTCGGGCTTGGGATAGGTCAGCCCGAACAGCCCCTGCTGCATCCCCGCGAAATCGGTGACGCCCGAATAGCCGAGCCGGAACGGCGTGCCGAACGCGACGACGTTATACGCCAGCAACGCCACCAGCGCGGTCGCGCCCGCCGCCCCGGCGATCCCGGCCACCCGGACCCGCGCCGCCACCGGCTGTTCCCGCGTCTGCCAATAGGCCAGTACCGCGACCGGCAATCCGGCGATCAACGCCGAATGTTCGATCAGCACCGCCCAGCCGAGCGCCAGCCCCGCGACCAACGCATATCCGCGTCGCAGCGACTGCTTTTCGGTCCCGCGCCATACCGCCCATGTCGCGATCACCAGCAACGCCGCGACCGCCGCATGGCCGAAGATCGTCGTCGACCAGCCCCATGCGGTCGTGCCCAGACCATAGGAGAGTGCGGTGACGACGCCCGCATCGACGCTGCCGAACCAGCGACGACCCAGATCGTAGAGCAGCATTGCCGCAATCGCGGTCAGCACCGCAAAGACCAGCGCCGCGACAAGGCGGATGCGGATCTTCAGGAATTGATTGAACTCGCGATTCTCGAATGCGGGGGTGAATTGATGCGCCGTCTGTCCCGACCATGCATCGGCGGCGGCGACGATCGGCACCGACAGCAAGGTGACGCCGGGTGCCTTGTCTGAATAGGCATGATCGCCGAACCGCGCCTTGTCGATGGTCAGCGCCGCGAACTCGTCGATCGTCGCGTCGCCGTCCTCGGCCAGCGAAATCGCGGCGAACATGCGGACGGCGTTGTTGGGATTGAACTCCCACGATCCGAACCACGCGCACGAAAACCACACCAGCATCAGGATCAGCCACGCGACCGGATCGCGGCGCAATGGCGTCGGTGTCGGCGCGGTCATCCTGTTTCCCCCGGTTGGTCCGTCGCCGCTACTATGCCGCAGCCCGTCCGTCGAGCCTCAGGAACGAACCGTCGGGGACCGGCCGGTCAGGGGAGGGGAATGGCGGCCTGTGCCTCGCGACGGGCGCGCGCCTCGGCGCGGGCGGCGTTCGCACGCTGTATAAAGCATCCGCTCTGTCCCGCCGCACCGACGGTCGAGCAACTGCCCACGCCGGTCGCGCCCGCGTTCAGCGTCGATTCGGCGCGCGTCGCCCAGCTTTGGGTATTGGCGTCCAGCTCGCCTTCGCGGAGTTCCTTCGGGATACGGAACCGTTCGCGCTCGCTGCGGCGAACGCAGACCACGATCTCGTCGCCGTCCGAATTGGTCGGGCAGCGGTCATTGCCGTAAATGACCAGCGTACCATTCTGTACCTGTGCATCGGCAGGCGCGTTCAGCACCGGCACGGCGATCGCGAGAATGGCGGCCGCGCCGGCCAGAAGATAGCGTGTCATGGTCTTCTCCTCTGGCGGAACAACGCCGCGTCGGTCAAATGCGTTTCGATACCTCGATGGCGACGCGGCACCCCGCGCGGATCGCCGCCGACAATAGCGGATAGGCGGGGGCACGTTCGGCCCCGTGCGCCAGCGCCGCTTCCTTGTGTTCCAGTTCTTCCGCCTGAAACTTGCGGATCGCCGCGCCCAGTTCGGGGTCTTCGTCGCCCAGCTCGTTCAACTGGTCCTCGTAATGACGATCGATCTCGGTCTCCACGGCGGCGGTGCACGCCATCGCCGCTTCCGGCCCGATCGCCGCCGTCGCCGCGCCCAGCGCGAATCCGGCCACGTCCCAGATCGGCTGGATGATCGTCGGTCGCACGCCGCGTTCGGCGATCATCGCGTCGAAATAGGCGCGATGCTCCGCCTCCTGCAACGCCATCCCCTGAATCGCCGCCGCCATCGGGCTGCGGTCGCCCATCACCGCCAGTTGCCCGGCATAGATGCGCGTCGCGCCATATTCGCCCGCCTGATCGACGCGGATCATCGATCGCACGCCGCCGGGCCGGGGATCGCCGGGTCGCCACCGCTTCATGCCCGTCTCCGTCATGTCCGCCTCCGTGTCGCCAGCATCAGGATGATGAACGCACCACCGATCGAAAGGATCGCGTTGAAACCGGCAAGCGAGATACCGAAGATCGACCATTGCGGCACGTCGCACCGCACGATCGGCGCGCGGACGATCGCCGCCAACAGGTCGTCGCCGGTGGCGTGAAGGGTGTTGGCGCACGCCGTCACCCCTTGCCACCAATGATATTCGACGCCCGCATGGAACACGCCGATCAGCCCGCTGGCCAGCACCGCGATGCCCGCAAGGATCACCAGCCCGCGCTTGCCCGACGTGCGCGGCGCGACGAACGACAGGATGGCCAGCCCGATCGCGGCATAATGCGGCCATCGTTGCCAATGGCACATTTCGCACGGGGTCAGCCCGCCCAGATATTGCGATGCCAGCGCCCCCGCGATCAGCGTGAGCGGCAACAACAGCGCGATCCAGCGCGCGAGCGGCAGGTCGTTGGCACGCATGGCGTCAGCGCTTGCCCGGACGTGCGGTCGCCGCCGCCGCCATGCGGGTCGCGGGACCGACCCGGCCCATCGTCTGAAGCGCATAATAAAGCTGGAAATCGTCCACGCCGCGCCGCTTGAGCGACTCCGCGCTTTCGGCGAAGCGCGGGTCCGCCTTCGCATCCTCGGTCAGCGCCTTGTCGTCGACCCCCGCCTCGTTGATGAGGTGGCGGCGCAGATCGGCCTCGCGATAGACGGGCCGCGTCTTGTAATCGGGATCGGATATCTGCGGCACGCGCAGGTCGGGGTCGATGCCGCCTTCCTGCACCGACCGGCCCGACGGCGTGTGATAGCGCGCGGTGGTCAGCCGGACGGCGGTGTCCTTCGACATTTCGAAGATCGACTGGACCGACCCCTTGCCGAAGCTGCGTTCGCCCATGACGATCGCGCGGTGATGATCCTGCAACGCGCCCGCGACGATTTCCGACGCCGACGCCGTGCCGGGGTTGGTCAGCACGATGATCGGCAATCCCTGCGCCAGATCGCCCGGTACCATCTCCTCGGCGAAATAGCGTTCGGTATCGCCCGCCTCGCGTCCGCGCTGCGACACGATCTCGCCCCGGCTGAGAAAGATGTCCGACACCTCGATCGCCTGCGTCAGCAATCCGCCGCCATTGTCGCGCAGATCGACGACATATCCGCGCGGCTTGTGGCCCAGCGCGCGGTCGATCGCGGTGATCGCGGCGCGGGTATCGGCGCCGGTCGTTTCGCTGAACGTGTTGATGTTGATGATGCCGATGTCGTCCTTGACCTCCCACTTCACCGGCTTCTGCACGATCGTGCCGCGCACCAGCGTCATGTCGATCGGCTTGTCCCGGCCCGGCCGCACGATCGTCAGCGACACCTGCGACCCGCTCGGCCCGCGCATCTGTGCCACCGCCTCGTCCAGCGTGCCGCCGACGACCAGCTTGCCGTTCACATGGGTGATGTAATCGCCCGACTTGATGCCCGCGCGCGCCGCCGGGGTATCCTCGGTCGCGCTGATGACCTTGACCGCCCCGTCCTCCAGCGTGACCGACAGGCCGAGGCCCGAATAATTGCCGGTCGTCGCGATCCGAAGATTCTCGAAATCCTTGGAATCGAGGAAGCTGGAATGCGGATCGAGCGCGGCCAGCATCCCGCGCATCGCCCCCTCCATCAGCGTCTTGTCGTCGACCTTGTCGACATAGCTCGCCTTCACGCGGGTATAGACGTCCATGAACGTATCCAGTTCACGGAAGCTGCCGGCATCGGCCTGCGCCATCGCCCCCGTCGCGACGGGAACCAGCGCGAGCGCGCCGACGATGGCGGTGGCCTGAAGAAACGAACGGGACATACGCATGTTAGGCTTTCGACTGCGGTACAATGGCCACACTAGCGGGAAAGAGGCCCGCGATCAAAGAACTGTCTGGATGAACGCACGATGGACGTTCTTGCCGGTCACAGCATCGCCGCCAGATCGACCGGAACGCCGCGCCGGCGCAACTCTACGGTGACGGCCGGTGCGTCGCCGGTCGCGGCGCGTCCGATCGGGGTGCCGACGACGACCCGCCCGCCGACCGGCGCGACGCTGGCCGACAGGCCGGTGACCAGCGTCGTCCATCCGCCGCCGTGATCGAGAATGACGATCCGGCCATAGCCGCGAAACCGCCCGGTAAACGCGATGGTGCCTGCCGCCGGGGCAAGGACCGTCGCCCCCGGCGCGACCGCCAGCGTCAGGCCGCGCGCCCGCACGCCGCTCTCGCTTACCTCGCCGAACCCGGTGGCGACCGCGCCACGTACCGGCAGGCGATAGGATCGGGCGAAGGCGAAGGCGACGGCATCGTCGCCGCTGCCCGGTCGGGGCAGCGGGCCGGGCAGGGCGGCCAGCTCGGCGCGGGTATCACGGCCGGTCGCCAGCACCTGCATCTGATCGACGATGTCGCGCGCGCGTTCGCCCAGCGCGATGGCACGGTCCGATTCGACCATCGCCCCGCGCGCCAGCCGCCGCGACCGCAGCCGCTGTGCCGCCTCCGACCGGACCAGTGCCAGCCGATGATTCTCCAGCGCGCGGTTGCTCGCCGCCAGCGTCGCTTCGGCGGCACGCGCGGCGTCGCGCAACCGCGCGGCCTGTACCACATCGGCGCGCAGCGTGGCGGTGCGGCGCTCCATTTCGGGCACCACCGTCGCCAGCACGGCGCGGACATGGATCAGGTCGTCGGTCGATCCCGGTTGCGCCACCGCGACCCAGGTCGGACGTGCGGCGAGCGATTGCAGCGCACCGACCAGTCGCGCGATCGGCGCGCGCCGTTCGGCCAGTCCCGCCCGACGCCGCTCCAGCAGCCGCGCGACCAGCGCGACTCGTGCCTGTGCCGCCTGCCGATCGGCTTCGGCGGCGACGATCCGCGCCGCCACTGCCGCCTGCGCCACCCGAACGCGTCGGGCATCGTCCAGCGCCGCGCCCGCCGCCCGGTCGAGCGCCCGCGACCGCGCGGTCGCGCGTGCGGCTTCGACAGTCGCCGTCCGCAGGCGTTCCCGCTGGACCGCCACCGGATCGTCCTGCGCCCATGCCGCAGCACCCGCCAGCAGCACGCCTGCCGCGATCAGGGCGACGGTGCGCCTCATCCTTCCCGATGATAGGGATGGCCGCTGAGGATGCTGGTCGCGCGCCACAATTGTTCGGCCAGCATCGCCCGCGCCATCAAATGCGGCCATGTCGTCCGTCCGAACGCGAGCAACAGGTCCGCCGAGTCGCGCTGGGCATCGTCGAACCCGTCCGCCGCGCCTAACAGGAAGCGGGTCTCGCGCACCCCGTCGTCACGCCAGCGGCCCAATTGGGTCGCGAACGCCATCGACGGCAGGTCGCGGCCCTTCTCGTCGAGCATGACGATTCGCGTCGCCCCGTCGATCGCGGGCATTTTGCCGCCGGTATCGGGCAGTTCGGTGATTCGCGTCGGCCATGCGACCCGCTTGAGATAGCGGTCGATCAACTCGGCTTCGGGACTGCGCCCGATCCGCCCGCGCGCGACGATATGCAGCAGCACGGGCGGCGGTGCGTCAGGCGTGCGCGGTCGGGTTCAGCGTATCGCCGAACGCCCACATCCGCTCCAGATTATAGAAGGTGCGGACTTCGGGGCGGAACAGGTGGACGATCACGTCGCCGGTATCGATCAGCACCCAGTCGGCGGTCGGCAGACCTTCGATCCGCGACGGGCGACCGAATTCGGCCTTGACGCGCTCGGCCAGCTTGGTCGCCATCGATGCGACCTGACGGCTCGACCGGCCGCTGGCGATGACCATGTAATCGGCGATCGTCGATTTGCCCGCCAGCGGGATCGACACCGTCTCGACCGCCTGATCGTCGTCGAGGCTGGCGAGGACCAGCCGGTGCAGCGCGTCGGTTTCGGTCATTGCGGCATCGATCGGTTCGGGAACGGTCGGGTCGGAAGGGGTGGGCAAGTTCATCAGCTTTCAGGGGCCTGTGCGCCGGATCGATCGGGCACCATTACCCGTCGGTGCCAGGCGGGATCGGCGGCGCGGATCGCGGTCGCCGACGTCGGATCGGGGCGGAAGCGCAAACGGACCAGCGCCGGCAAACTCCACATCGTCCATCGTCTTGCCTGGCCTGCGGGCCGCGCATGGCGCCGCAACCAGCCCATCGCAGGACTAGCGAGGGCACGTCCATCATAGCCGGGACGCGCGACGACCGCAATCGTCACCGTCCGCGCAATTCCACGCCAGTCGCGCCACCGGTGGAACTCGGCCAGATTGTCCGCGCCCATCAACCAGACGAAGCGATGCTGCGGGTACATCCGCACCAGTTTGCGCAGCGTATCGACGGTATAGCGGGTGCCCAGCCGCACCTCGATCGCCATCGGCCGGATCGGTGCATGCCGCGCCACCCGCCCGGCCGAGGCCAGCCGCGCGGCCAGCGGCGCCATCCCCGCCGCCGGTTTCAACGGATTGCCCGGCGACACCAGCCACCACACCTCGTCCAGCGCCAGCGCGCGCTTCGCCGCCAGCGACACCCGACGATGCCCGCGATGCGCCGGATTGAACGACCCGCCCAGCAGCCCGATTCGGCTCATGCCTGCCAGTCTTCCCGGTCGTGACGGACGCGCAGGATTTCGATCCGATTTGGGACGACGCGATAGAGAAGGAGATAGGGGGTGTTTCGAACCGTCCATTTGCGGATGCCGCCGGACAGGATGATATGACCAGCGCCGGGCGTCTGTCGAAGAAACGCACCGGCTGCCTCGATCCGGTCGATGGTGGCATCGGCCAGCGCCGGATCAACCGCCATCAGGCGATCGTCGATCGCTTCGAGATCGACGGAGGCCGTTTCCGTCCATTCGATATCGATCATTCGCCGTGCAAGCGCGCGCGTCGTTTTCTCAGATCCGCGAAAACCACATCGTGCGGGATCAGATCGCCCCGGTCGGCGGCATCGATGCCGACCTGAACGAACGCCGCCAGTTCCGCGTCCGCCCGCACCGCCCGTTGCAACGCCTCCGCGGCGAACTGATCGCGCGTGATGCCCCGCGCCGCGGCGAAGCGGGTGATCCCGTCGTCGGTCGCGGCATCGATGGCGGTCGAGAAGGGGCGCATCTCCATCACGCCAATCTATGCCGACCCCGCATCGTCATCAAGGCCGCGTCTGTCCGGTCCCGCGCACCAGCCATTTGTACGTCGTCAGCCCCTCCAGCGCGACCGGGCCGCGCGCATGGAGCCGCCCCGTCGCGATGCCGATTTCCGCCCCCAGCCCGAACTCGCCGCCATCGGCGAACTGGGTCGATGCGTTCCACATCACGATCGCCGAATCGACCCGCGCCAGAAAATGCTCGGCGGTCGCCGCATCGTCGGTGATGATCGCGTCGGTATGGTGCGATCCGTGCCGCGCGATATGATCGATCGCCGCGTCCACCCCGTCGACCAGCTTCACCGACAGGATCGCGTCGAGATACTCGGTGTCCCAGTCGTCGTCGTTCGCTTCGAGGATGGCGGGATCGAGCGCCCGCACCTCGGAATCGCCGCGCAATTCGCATCCGGCGTCGAGCAGCCCGGTCAGGATCGGGCGCGGATCGGCAAAGGCGCGGTCGATCAGCAGCGTCTCGGTCGAACCGCACACCCCGGTGCGGCGCAGCTTGGCGTTCACCACGATATCGCGCGCCATCGCCGGATCGGCGGCGCCATCGACATAGCTGTGGTTCAGCCCGTCGAGATGCGCCAGCACCGGCACCCGCGCCTCCGCCTGCACCCGCGCCACCAGCCCCTTGCCGCCGCGCGGTACGATCAGGTCGATCAACCTCTCCGCCCTCAGCATCGCACCCACCACCGCGCGGTCGGTCGTCGGCACCAGTTGCACCGCATTCGGGGGCATCCCGCCTGCCGTCAGCCCGCGCGCCATCGCCGCATGGATCGCCCGGTTCGATTCCATCGCCTCGCTGCCGCCGCGCAGGATCGCGGCATTGCCTGCCATCACCGCCAGCGCCCCGGCATCGGCGGTTACGTTGGGTCGGCTTTCATAGATGATGCCGATGGTGCCGATCGGCACCCGCACCCGCGACAGGCGCAGGCCGTTGGGGCGCACGTCCGCATCGATCACGCTGCCGACCGGATCGGCCAGCCCGGCCACCGCCTCCACGCCCGCCGCCGTGGATTCCAGCCGCGCCGGATCGAGCCGCAACCGATCGAGCATCGCTCCCGACAGGCCGTTCGCTGTGGCTAAGGTCATGTCGCGCACGTTCGCGGCGAGGATCGCATCGGCGTCTTCGCGGATCGCGGCCCCCGCCAGCCGCAGCGCCGCCGCCTTTGTGGCCGTCGGCATCGATGCCAGCGCGACTGCCGCCGTGCGTGCCTGTGCGCTCATGTTCTGCATTAGGCGGATGGGATCGATCGTGTCGGTAGAGTCGGACATCGGGATACTTTCGGTCGGTACGCCGCCCGCATCGCGCAATCGAGGTAGCTAGTCCAGTCCGCGCGAACGAAAGGGGCCGCCCGTTGCCGGACGACCCCCTCTGATATCGGATCGATATCGATCAAAGGGTGATGCGCACCCCGCTGTAATAATAGCGACCCGTCACCGGATAGACCGCGCTGCCCGTCCCCGTTCCGGTCAGGCCATAGGGGGGAAGCGTATCGAGCAGGTTGTCCACACCGAAATACAGCCGGAACTGATCGTTCGGACGAATGCCGACCTGAAGGTTGTGGTAGAAGGTCGACGGATACCAGCGGAACGGGAACGCGTCGGCATTCGTCGGCGGACGTCCCTGATGCGAGAACTGCGTTTCCCATGCGCCGATCGTCATCTTGTCGATGAAGCGCATGTCGTATCCGAAATCGATATTCCGATAGCGCAGATCGAGGTTGGCAGTCGCCTGCCACTGCGGGTCGCCCAGAACGCCGTGGACGCGGGTCGAACGAGCGGGATCGCTGATGAACAGATAGTTCTCCCGCTTCTGCAACCAGCTTACCAGTCCGCGTACCGTCACGTTCAGATCCCCGAACGTCCGGCGATAGCTCGCATCGACGTCGATGCCCGACGTCTTGAGCGCGGCATAGTTGAACGGCTGGTTCAGGAAGCCCGGACCGACGACCGGCAACGTGGTGTTGGTCGCCGACACGCCTTCCAGTGTACGACCGCTCTGTCCTTGGAACGTATAGTCGCCGATCGTACCCGGCGCGCTGCGACGGAAGATCGCGGCGCAGAACGGGTTGTCGATGCCGACCGGATCGTCATAGCAACGATCCGCGATACCCTGACCCGACAGGCCGGAGATCACGTTCTCGACCTTGATGTTGTAATAATCGACCGTCAGCGAGAAGCCGGGGAGGAAGCTCGGCTGGAAGATGGCGCCGATCGTCAGGCTTCGGCTGGTTTCCGGTGCCAGGCCAAGATTGCCTTGATTGAACCCGGACAGGCCCGCCGCCAGCGTATTGACCCACGGCACCGTGCGCGAAACGCCGGCATCGTCGGTGTAGGTCAGCGTCGTCGGCACCCCGGCGGCGGCGCAGTTGCGGGCGCGGTTGGGGTTGGAGCTGATTGCCGCGCCCTGGCTGCAGGGATCGACGAAGCCGTTGGCGAACGTCTGCGCCCGCGTCTGGTAGATTTCGCCGAGGTTGGGCTGACGGACCGACCGGGCCAGACCGGCGCGGATCTTCAGGTCCGGGACCGGCGCATAGATCACGCTGGCATTCCACGCCCACACGCCCTCGTCCGACGTGCTGTATTTGGAATACCGACCGGCACCCGTCACAGTCAGTTCGTCGATGAGAAGGATGTCCTTCAGCAACGGGACGCGGATTTCGCCGAACCCTTCGTACAGATCGACGGCGGGCGGCGCGAAGGTGGCCGCCGAGTTGAGGAACGTCTGACCGGACTGGGTGATCGGATCGAACGCGCTATAGGCGTCCTCCTTGCGATACTCGGCACCGACCGAGAATCCGACCGGGCCGCCGGGCAGGTTGAGGAAACCCGCCGTGTCGCCCGCGACATAGCCGACGACGTTGATCTGCTCGGCCCACTGATTGCGCGAGGAGGTGAACAGGACATAGTCCCGCGCCGCCTGCGACGAATTGTTCGGCCCGAACAGGTTCAGCGGAACGCAGCCCGGCATGTCGTTGGTGGTGATCGCATCGGCGTTCACCCGACAGACGATCTGTCCGGCTGCGTTGCGCACGGCGTTGGTGGCGGCATTGAACCGCGCGACCAGAACGTTGCCGCCGGTCTCATAGAAGGTGCTGGTACGGCCATAGTTGCCGGCGATTTCATAGGTGATGTTGCCGGTCGAACTCAGGTCGCCACGAACACCCGCGACGACGCGATAGGTCTCGCGACGGTGATCTTCGGCGCGAGTGCCAAGGTCGTTGTTGAACCGCTGGAACGTGAACGCCCCGGTGGTCGACGTGGTGCCCAGGATCGTCTGGAGCTGCGCACGCGCCTGGTTGGTCAGGAACGGGTTGTCGAGGAAGAATGTCGGCGACAGCGTGGCGTTCACGAAAGTCGGCTGGGTCGACGTCTGGTTCGCGACGATGCGAACATATTTGCCCTCGAAGAACGGCTTGAATGCCGACGAAACCTCGAAACTGGCCAGCACGTTGGTGTTGATGCGGTCGAGACCGGGCGACAGCATCGCGCCTTCCACGCCGGTCGCGCCCAGTCCGCCGAACCGTCCGCCGCCCAGAGCGCCCAGATTGGTGCCCGGTACGTCACGCACCAGCGATCCGTCGCCGAGGAAGACGTAGTTATCGGCCAGTTCGCCATTCGTCGTCGGGCTGCGGAGCCCGTTGCACACCGCGGCCCGCCGCGCGAGCACCAGCGGATTGGTCTGGTTGGCGGCGGTCAGCGCGATACAACTCGTCGATACCGTCCCGCCCAGCGACAGGGCCGCGAACCGGCTGCCGCCGATCACGGTGCCGCCGGGATAGGTGCCGCCGTTCACGCCGATGAATGCGGTGTCGGCGATGCCGTCGCCCGCCGCCGGTTCGGTCACCAGAACGCCGTTGACGAGTACGCTCGCCGGGTCGACCGTATAGAAACCGGGCGCTCCGGTGAAGGCGCCGGTCTGGTCGTTGCGATCTTCGAACAGTAACGTCGCCTGCTTGGCATATTCGAACGCGATCGCAATGTTGCCGCGATTGTCGGCGAAATTCTTGCCGGCCACGACGTTGATGCTCTGCGAATCTCGGTCGCCACGATCGGAAATGCCGCCCTGAAGCCGCACGTCCAGCCCTTCGAAATCCCTGCGCAGAACGAAGTTGACCACGCCCGAGATCGCGTCCGATCCGTACACGGCGGATGTGCCGCCGGTCACGACGTCGACACTCTGCAGCAACGCCGACGGGATCGTGTTGACGTCGACGGTATAGGTGCCGGGCGACGAGGTGACATGACGACGGCCGTTGACCAGCACCAGCGTGCGCGCGGTGCCGAGGCCGCGAAGGTCGAGCGAGTTGATACCGGCGGTGCCGATGAACTGTGTTGAGTTCGCCTGGCTGACCGTCGATCGCAGCGCCGGCAGCCGGTTCAGTTCGTCACCCAGCGACAATTCGCCCGTGTCGAGCAATTCGGCCGCCGAAACCGATACGATCGGCGTGGAACTGTTCAGATTGGGCTGCGCGATGCGCGACCCGGTAACGGTGATCGTCTCGTTCTCGGATGGCGGCGTACATTCGGCCGGGTCCTGACCGGGCGCGCACACCGGTGTCCCTTCGGTCGTGGTTTGCGCGAACGCACTATGCGGCAGCACGGCGACGCTGGCGAGCGCCGTCGCGCCGAAAAATCGGCTGAGTTTCATGATTTGCCCCGTTTTGAACCGGCAATGATGCCGGAACCGGGTACAGAAAAATGTAACAACCCCTGCGTGACAAGCGGCGATCACACCAAAGGCAAAATTCTCTACCTGAATGTTGTATGAATATCACATCATGTTGGGCGTATTGTCGCGCCACCGTCATGATGATGCGACAATCTCGCCTGCGGCGACACAAATGTGCGCAGCAACATTTGGTTACAAAGCAGGAATCATCGCGCCACGCACATCGCGATGCCCATGCCGCCGCCGATGCACAGCGTGGCCAGCCCCTTTTTCGCGTCGCGGCGCTTCATTTCATAGATCAGCGTGGTCAGCACGCGCGCGCCCGATGCGCCGATCGGATGCCCGATCGCGATCGCGCCGCCGTTCACGTTCACCTTGTCCGCGTCCCAGCCCATTTCCATGCCGACCGCCAGCGCCTGTGCGGCGAACGCTTCGTTGGCTTCGATCAGGTCGAGGTCGTCGATGGTCCAGCCCGCCTTTTCCAGCGCGCGGCGCGATGCCGGGACCGGGCCGATGCCCATGATCGACGGATCGACGCCCGCCGATGCCCAGCTTACGATCCGCACCAGCGGTTCGAGGCCGCGCTTGGCCGCTTCGTCGGCGGACATCACCACCAGCGCGGCGGCACCGTCGTTCAGGCCCGATGCGTTGGCGGCGGTGACCGACCCGTCCTTCTTGAACGCGGGACGCAGGCCCGACACGCCCTCGACGGTCGCGCCCGCACGGATATATTCGTCCTTGTCGACGATCGTGTCGCCCTTGCGACCCTTGATCGTCACCGGGGCGATTTCCTCGGCGAACCGGCCGTCGCGCTGCGCGGCTTCGGCAAGGTTCTGCGAGCGGACGGCGAACACGTCCTGCTCGCCGCGCGTCACCTGATATTGCTCGGCAAGGTTTTCGGCGGTGATGCCCATGTGATAGTTGTTGAACACGTCGGTCAGCCCGTCCTTGACCATCGTGTCGACCAGCGCGGCGTCGCCCATCTTGGTGCCCGCGCGCATCGGCACGGCATGGGCCGACAGCGACATGCTTTCCTGTCCGCCCGCGACCACGATCGTCGCATCGCCGGTCGCGACCGCCTGCGCCGCCAGCGCGACCGCGCGCAGGCCCGATCCGCACACCTGGTTCACGCCCCATGCGGGCACTTCCTTGGGCACGCCCGCCGCCATCGACGCCTGTCGCGCCGGGTTCTGGCCCTGTGCGGCGGTCAGCACCTGTCCGAGGATCACTTCCGACACGTCTTCGGGGGCGATGCCCGCCTGATCGAGTGCCGCCGCGATCGCCTGCCGCCCCAGTTCATGGGCGGGCACGCCGGCAAACGCCCCCAGAAAACTGCCGACGGGGGTACGCTTGGCGGCAACGATAACGATCTCGGACATGCACGAATCCTTTCCCGGTGTGTTTGGATACTATTTAGGGGCGGCGGTCGCGGTTATCCAGCGTCCAAGCGGTTCCCACAGCAACGATCGCGCCCTGCTGCCGACGACCATCCCGACATGACCCGCCGGGACGATCCGCCGGTCGGGCAGCCCGGCCGCACTCTCCGCCGGAACGATGCGGTCGTCGGCGGCGACGAACTCGACCATCGGTATATCGGCGGGCAGGGCGATGGTCCGGCCATCCATCCGCCAGCGCCCGGTGCCCGGCAAATCGGCATCGAACAGGTCGTCGAACATCTCGCGCCCCGCGGCATAGGGCAGCGGCGCGCCGCCATTGGCCCAATCCTCCAGTGCGACGAACGCGCGCGCCGCCGCGCTGTCGGGGGTCAGGTCGCCGAAGCGCGCGAACTTGTCGACGGTGCGCGCCGGATCGATCTGCCAGAACGCCGCCTGCAACACTTCGATGGGCACGACGCCGAGCCGGTCGGCGGTCGGCTCGGCGGCGGTCCACAAATCGGCGATGGCGGTGCGGGTCGCATCGCCGAACCCGGCGAAGTGCCACGGCGTCGCGATCAGCGCGATCCCGGCGACGGCGGCGAACGCCGCCGCCGCCACGGCGATCGTCCCGCCCAGACAATATCCGACGACCAGCGGCGGGGTGTCGAGTGTCGCCAGCAACCCCGCCGCCACGCGGGCATGGTCGCCAAGGTCCATCGCACGATCCGCCACGCCCGGCGTGCCCCAGTCGATCAGCAGCACCCGCATCCCCTGCGCCGCCAGCCAGTCGAGCAGCGAGTTGTCGGGCGACAGGTCGAGGACGAACGGCGGGTTGATGAGCGACGGGATCACTACCACGGTCGGCCCGGACCCGCCATAATCGCGCAACGTCACCCGCCCATGCTGCGCGACGGCAGCGCGCGGCGAAGGGCGAGAGGGACGGTGCGCGACCTGATAGGCGCGAAGCCCTGCCAGCGCCCGACGTCGTCGTTCAGCATCTGTTGCGGTTTCGCTGCGCAACATCGCGAGAAACAACGGCAGGGGGCGCGGCCCGTGTTGCGGCGCGGTATCAACCTGTGTACCCATCGAATATTCTTTCGCGCAAGGACTTCGCATGAAGAAGACAGCGGCTGACGGCAGTCCCGTCATCATCAAGAAATACGCCAATCGCCGGCTCTACAATACCGAAACCTCGTCGTACATCACGCTGGAGCATCTGGCGGCGATGACGCGCGAGCATCGCGACTTCAAGGTGGTCGATGCCAAGACCGACGACGACATCACGCACAACGTGCTGACGCAGATCATCATGGAGGAGGAAAGCCGGGGACAGACGCTGTTGCCGGTCAGCTTCCTGCGGCAACTCATCACGCTGTACGGCGATTCGATGCAGGCGATGGTGCCGGGTTATCTCGAAGCGTCGATGGACAGTTTCCGCCGCAATCAGGAACAGTTCAAGACCGCCGTCGAAGGCGCGTTCGCCCATTCGCCCTTTGCCGAGATCGCCAAGCGCAATCTGGCGATGTTCGAGGCGGCGGCCACCGTGTTCAAGCCGGGCGAGGGCGGCACCGCACCCGCCACGCCGACCCCGGCGGCAACCGCCGCGCCCAAGACCGACGAGATGGCCGCCCTGCGCGCCGAACTCGCCCGGTTGCAGGACAAGGTCGACAAGCTGGGTTGAGGGGCCGCGGGCCGGTTGCGAACCCGGCCCGACGACCCGGCAAGGCGGAATGCGACGCAGGCGAGATACTTGTGCAGCAAATCCCGATAAGCGCCGTTCGTGCCGAGCGAAGTCGAGGTACGGCCCGGTGTGCAGGTGTCTCGACTTCGCTCGACACGAACGGTCGGAGCAATCAGTTCGATCGGGTTACGGCATCGTGACATCGGGCAAAACCATCCGTCCCGAATAGCCATTGCGCCTGTCGGAATGGCGTATCGAAGGACCGTTGACGATCTCTCCGACCCCGCTCCCGCCCCCGTTCAGCGCGGCTTGACGAAGCGCAGCGTCATCCGGTCGCTCTCGCCGATCGCGGCATATTTCGCGCGGTCCACATCCCCCAGCCGATAGGTCGGGGGCAGCGTCCATACCCCGCTCGGCCAGTCGGCGGTGTCTTTCGGATTGGCGTTGACGGGCGACCGCCCGGCCAGCCGGAACCCGGCCTTCGTCGCAAAGGCGATGACCGAGCTTTCCTTCATATAGCCCGACTTCTCCTCGGCCGCCGCATCGCGTGCTTCGGGAAGGCGATGTTCGACCACGCCCAGCACGCCGCCCGGCTTCAACATGCGGAACATCGCGTCGAACGCCGCCTGCGCCCGGTCGGCCCCGCCGAAGCGCCAGTTATGGACGTTGCGGAACGTCAGCACCTTGTCCGCCACGCCGTCGGGCACGCCGGTCTGCCCCGCCTCGAGCGGGAACGCGGCGAGCTGGATCCCGGCGAAGGCCGGATCGCGCGCCTGTAACGCGGTGATGTTGCGTACGCCGTTCGGCATCGGCGCGGCGGCGTAATAGCGTCCCTTCGCCGCCAGCATCGGCGCGAGGATTTCGCTGTACCATCCGCCGCCGGGCCAGATTTCGACCACCGTATCGGTCGGCCGCACGCCGAAAAACGCCAGCGTTTCGCGCGGGTGGCGATACCGGTCGCGCGCGACGTTCGCCGGGGTGCGCAGCGGCGACGCGACGGCGGCGGCGACCGGATCGCCCGTGCGCTGCACCCGCGCCGGAGCCGGGCCGACCGCAAGCAACGCGAGACTGAGGGCTGGCAGGATCAGGACGTTTCGGCGCATGGGGTTCTCCGGCGAAAAGGGGGGGCAGGGTGACGGACGACAGGGCAACAATGCTATTCGCGATCGCCGCCATATCGATCCTGTTGTTCGGATCGGCGGTATTCGCCGAACAACGACGGTCGCGGCGGCGCGATCCCGACCGGGTGGGTTTCATGCCGTGGACGTTGATCCAGTTGATCGCGGTGTTGACGGCGCTGTTCTGCGTCGCATGGGCGCTGATCGCGCGTCAATAGAAGTGGGCGAGCGTCAACCGCCGCTCGCTGCCGTCGCACAGCGTCAGCGCGACGATCCGCCCCGGCGTGTCGGCGCCCCAGCGTACGTCGATGCCGCCGTCGGCCGTCATCGTCACCGGCTGGCCGTCCACGGCGCAGATCAGGTCGTTCGCCTTCCATCCGGTGCGCGCCGCTGGGCTGCCTGCCATGACGTGCAGCACCCGCAACCGGTTGCGGTCATATCCCATCAACAACCCGCTGGTCGATCGCAGCGGCGGCGCGGGCGCGTCGGCATTGGGGCGCAGGATCATGCGGCCCGCCGTCGGATCGAGCAGCACGCGGTATCGCAGCAGCAATCCGTTGCCCACCCGGCCGACCACCCGCGCCTGTCGCGCGAATCCGCCATCGGGTTCGATCCGTACCTCGATCGGCCCGGTCGGCGCATCGCCCAGCCGCACCGCGTCGGTGATCGCGAGGCCCGCATCGACCGCCGCGCCGCCCGCGCCGAATGCGGTGGTGGACGTCACCCCCGCCGTCCGCACCCGTGCTGCGCGCCACGTCGTGCGGGTGACGGTCAGCGCCCCGCCGTCGCCGCTGTCGATCAGCAACGGCCGCACCCGCCGCGTGCCCAGCATCGCTTCGGTCAGGTACAGGCCGGTGCCCGGCTGGACCGTCAGCGGCGCGTGCCGTCCCTCGAACGGGCGCGACCCGCCGGGCAACAGGCGAAAACGCTTGCCCGCGAAATCGATATCGAGCGCATGGCCCGCGATCAGGTCGCTGCCGACCAGCATGTCAGCCTTGCCCGATGCCGCCGCCAGCAGGCGCGGTAGCTCCAGCACCATCACGCTGCCGCCGGTGCGGGTCAGCGCGCCCATCGTCACCGACCGGGTTCCGGCCCATTCGACCGCGATCGTGCCGCCCAGCGCCACGCCCTGCGTCGGCTTGCGCGCGTCGGCGGCCAGTTTCGCCCGTCGCGCGAAGTCCTTGCTGACGGCGGTCCGGTTCAGCCCGGTATCGAGCAGCGCCACCGCCGGGGTGCCGTCCACCGTCATCTCGAACCGGATATGGTTGGCGGCGGTCAGCGTGAACGGAATCCACCGCGCCTCGGCGGCGGCATCGGCGGCGAGCACCGTCTGGGCATGGGCGGCGGGGGCGAGCAGCAGCATCGCGAGGAGCAGGCGAAGGATCACCGCAGTCATGTAGGCGGATGCAGCGCCGGCGCACAGGGGCGCGTCGACATTTGGCGGGCGGGGCCGGTGGGGGGCGTTGGTCATGGCGGCGGCGGATCGGGGGCCATGCCACTTGCGGACGGGTAACGTCGCATTCCAGCCAGACCCCGTGCGAGGCAAGACTTCTGCGAAACTACTCCCGTACCCCGGCGAAGGCCGGGGTCCAGTCGGGATGGCTTTTGTGAACTGTTACGAACCTTATCAAACTGGACCCCGGCCTCCGCCGGGGTACGGGGATTGAGGAAGGGAGATGGAGTCCCCCAACGGTTTCGCCGCCGTTCGCAAAGGTCGCGCCTGTATGGCGGTACGATCACTCGAAAGCACCACACCCGGCCTTGCCGTACCGGAACCCTGTCGCCCGCACCCGAAATCGTGCGTCGCATGATTGCGGTCGCGGAACGAAGCCCGTCATCCGGCGCTTCTCGCGCTATCATGGCATCGCTTCCCCGCTTCTGGCGCAATCTCCTGCTCGGCGTACTCGCGCTGGTCCTGCTCGTCCTGCTGGTGCTGGCGTCGTTTCCGTGGGGCGTGCTGCGCGATCGGGTCAGCCGGTCGCTGGCGGAACGGTTCGGGTCCGACGTGTCGATCGGCACGATCGAACGGGTCGAGCCGCTGTCCTTTTCCCCCACGCTGATCGTGCGCGACCTGCGCATCGCCCAGCCGTCGTGGGCGGGGCCGGGCGATCTGGTACGGCTGAACCGTGTCAACCTGCGGTTCGAGGTATTGCCCCTGCTGCGCGGGAAATTCGATCTTCAGGCGCTGGCGGTCGATGGCGGACGGGTGGCGATGGTCCGTACCCGCGACGGTCGCAAGAACTGGCAGCCCGACAAGCGTGGCGGCGGCGGATCGGCGGCGGCGATCACCAGCCTGACGATCCGCGACCTGCGCATCGACTATCGCGACGCGGTGCAGAACCGCCGCTTCGCCGTCACCGTCGCTTCGGATGCGCAGGGGTTCCGCGCCGCCGGGACCGGCGCGATCGACGAACGTCCGGTCACGGTCGCGCTGAACGGCCCGGTCATTCGCGGAGACGGGGCATGGCCGTTCACCGCGCGCGTCGCCGGTCCCACGATCACCGTCGATGCGAAGGGGGTGATGGCGACGCCGCTCGGCACCGACCGGATGACCGTCGACCTGACCGCGCGCGCCGACGATCTCAAGACGCTGGACGCGCTGATCGAGGCGGGGCTGTTCGGAACGCAGCCGGTGGCGCTGACCGCGCGGGTCCGCCACGACGATCCGACCTGGGTGGTCGAACGCCTGTCGGGCACGATCGGCCGGTCGCGGCTGACATCGGCGAACGCCACCGTGACCAAGGCCGACGGCCGCACCGGCATCGACGGAACACTGCACTTCGCCACCCTCTCGTTCGACGACCTCGCCACCGACGAAGGCCGCGCCCGTGCCGCCGCGATCGAACGCCGCATCGGCCCGCGCGTGATCCCCGGCACCCGCATCAACCTCGCCAAGATGGACGATCTCGACGGAAAACTGGCGATCCGGGTCGACCGGATGCTCGACGGCGCGGGCCTTCGCAGTCTGAACGCGACGCTGGCGATCGATCACAGCCGCCTGACCGTCGCACCGCTCACGCTCGCGCTGGCACCGGGGCGGATCGCCGGATCGGTCGTGGTCGATCAGCGTGGCCGCACCACGCCCAGGGTGACGTTCGACCTGACGCTGGCCAATGCCCGCATCTCGACCTTTTCGGGCGGCGCGCCGGTCGATGCGCCATTGCGCGGCCGGTTGAAGCTGATCGGCAGCGGCGACACGATCCGCGCGGCGATGGGCCGCTCGGACGGCACGATCGGCCTCGCGGCGACCGGCGGCACCCTGCCCGCCAAGATGGCGTCGCTGCTCGGGGCCGATGTCGCGCGCGGCGTGACCACCGACGAGGATGCCCGCGCCACGCTGCGCTGTCTCGCGCTGCGGCTCGACGTGACCGGGGGCGTCGGTCGCCTCGACCCGCTGGTCATCGACACCTCGCGCGCGCAGACGCGGGGACAGGGCAGCGTGCGCCTGTCCGACGAAACCCTGTTGGTCGCCCTGACCGGCGCACCCAAGCAGCGCAGCCTGCTCCGCCTCGACCAGCCGGTGCGCGTCACCGGCCGCCTGCAATCGCCACAGGTCGCGATCCCGCCGGGGGTCAAGAGCGCGGGCGGAATCCTGCGGATGCTGGGCCGCGCGATCGGCGGGGATCAGGCGCCACTGGCGGGCAATGCGAACTGCGGCGCGCTGGTGCGACAGGCGCTGCGATAAAGCCGTCCGGCGTTCGCGACTGTCCGGTCCCGTTCGGGCGTCGTTATGATATAGGCGGGCGGACGACGGATCGGTTTGGGGTAGTTGCGGGTGCAGACGACGGAATTGGCGTTTCTCGATCAGGGGGGAGAGGCAGGCACGCTGATCGCGGCACGGGACTGGTCGAACACCCCGCTCGGCCCGATCGCCGACTGGCCGTCCAGCCTGAAGACCAGCGTCGCGCTGCTGCTGCGATCGTCGGTCGCGATCGTCCTGTTGTGGGGCGAAGAGGGCGTCATGCTCTACAACGACGCCTATTCGCGGTTCGCGGGCGGGCGGCATCCCGACTTGCTGGGCAGCAACGTCCGCGAAGGATGGCCCGAGGTCGCCGATTTCAACGACCATGTGATGCGCACCGGGCTGGCCGGGGGGTCGCTGACCTACAAGGATCAGGAACTGACGCTGTACCGCCACGGACAGGCGGAAGCGGTCAGCATGGACCTGAGCTATTCGCCCGTCGTCGACGAACGCGGCGTGCCGGGCGGCGTGATCTGTATCCTGATCGAAACCACCGGGCGGGTCGCGGGCGAACGCCGCCTCGCCGCCGAACGTCAGCGCCAGCGGCTGATGCTGCAACAGATGCCGGGCTTCGCGGCGATGCTGTCCGGCCCGGATCACGTCTTCGACTATGTCAACGAAGCCTATCTCGACATCGCCGGGGACCGCGACTTCATCGGCCGTACCGTCCGCGATGCCTTTCCCGAACTGGCGGGTCAGGGATTCTACGAACTGCTCGACCGGGTATATTCGACGGGCGAGCCGTTCGCCGCCCGCGGCCTGCCGATCGCCCTCGACCGGCGCGACGGCCACCGGTTCATCGACCTGCTGTATCAACCGGTCTTCGCCGATTCGGGCGAGGTCATCGGGATTTTCGCCGGCGGGTACGATGTGACCGCGCGGTTCGAGACCGAACATCTTCTGCGCGCCAGCGAGGCCCGATACCGCGCGCTGTTCGATTCGATCGAGGCGGGGTTCTGCGTGGTCGAGGTCGATCAGGGCGACGACGACCGCCCGATCGATTACCGCGTGGTGGAGGCGAACCCGGCCTTCTATCGCCAGACCGGTTTTCCCGAAGCGGTGCTCGGCCAATGGCTGCGCACCGCGGCACCCGATCTGGAGGAGCATTGGTTTCAGACCTATGCCCGGGTCGCGCGCACCGCGACGCCCGAACGGTTCGAACAGGGGTCGCCCGCGCTTGACCGCTGGTTCGACGTCTATGCCTTTCCCGAAGGGGGCACCGGGCGCGACCGGGTGGCGATCCTGTTCAACGACATTTCCGCCCGCCGCAATGCGGAGGAGGCGCTGCGCCAGTTGAACGAGACGCTGGAGGCGCGCGTGGTCGAACGCACCGCCGAACGCGACCGGCTGTGGGACACCTCGCCCGACCTGATGCTGGTGATGGGGGCGGATGGCATCTTCCACCGCGCCAATCCGGCATGGACCACGCTGCTTGGCTATGCCCCGGACGAACTGGTCGGACGGCACATCGCCGATTTCGTCATGGCCGATCCCGAAGCCGATGGCGCGGCGATCGATGCCGCCGCCGCGCTGGCGACGGATCGCTACCGGCACAGGGACGGATCGCTCCGCTGTATCTCGTGGGTCGCGGCGCCGGTCGGCGACCGGACCTATGCCACCGGGCGCGACGTCACCGCCGAACGGCAACAGGCCGATGCCCTGCGCGATGCCGAGGAACAGTTGCGACAGGCGCAGAAGATGGAGGCGGTCGGGCAATTGACCGGCGGCCTCGCCCATGACTTCAACAATCTGCTGACCGGGATGATGGGCAATCTCGAACTGTTGCAGATGCGGCTGCATCGCAACGGAATCGACGATTTCGACCGGTTCATCGTGGCGGCACAGGGCGCGGGCAAGCGCGCCGCCGCGCTGACCCAGCGCCTGCTCGCCTTTTCGCGCCGCCAGACGCTCGATCCCAAGCCGACCGACATCAACCGCCTGATCGCCGGGATGCAGGAATTGCTGCAACGCACGGTCGGACCGGTCAACACGATCGACGTCGAGGGGGCGGCCGGGCTGTGGACCGCCAATATCGATGCCGGGCAGTTGGAGAATGCGCTGCTCAACCTGTGCATCAACGCGCGCGACGCGATGCCCGATGGTGGACGGGTGACGATCGAAACCACCAATCACTGGCTGGAAGAGGACGAGGCGCGCGTCCGCGACCTGCCGCCCGGTCCCTATCTGTCGATCTGCGTCACCGATACCGGCACCGGCATGAGCGCGGAAACGATCGAGCGTGCGTTCGAACCCTTCTACACCACCAAGCCGCTGGGGCAGGGCACCGGCCTTGGCCTGTCGATGATCTATGGGTTCGCGCGGCAATCGCATGGTCAGGTGCGGATCGAATCGTCGCTGGGCAGCGGGACGACGATCTGCATCTATCTGCCGCGTCACATGGGCGACGCGCTGCTCCCGGCCGAAGAAGAAGCCGTCGCCGCCGCCGCCGCCGCCAATGGGCAGACGGTGCTGGTGGTCGATGACGAAGCGACGATCCGCCATTTGATCGACGAGGTGCTCGACGGCATCGGCTATACCGTCATCGGCGCGGCGGACGGATCGGCGGGGCTGAAGGTGCTGCAATCGGGCGCGCGGATCGAACTGCTCATCACCGATGTCGGCCTGCCCAACGGCATGAACGGGCGTCAGGTCGCCGATGCCGCGCGGCAATTCCGCCCCGGCCTCAAGATCCTGTTCATCACCGGCTATGCCGAAAATGCGGCGGTCGGCAACGGCCACCTCGAACCCGGCATGGAATTGCTGACCAAGCCGTTCACGATGGAAGCGCTGGCGGCGAAGGTGGCGGACATGATGCGGATGCCGTGATCCGGCCGACGACGGGGATCGCCGACCGTTCGCGCCGCTCGGCCGATATCACTCTACGGCGATGGATGCCGTGGAATATGCCGAGACCGTCCGCCATCCGAGCGTCGAATACAACGCCCTGCCGTCATCGGTCGCGACCAGCACTTCGATGCTGGCCGGGTCCTGCTTCGCGGACCCCAGTATCGCCATCACGACTCCGCCCAGTCCCCTGCGCCGATGTGCCGACTGGGTGACGATCCGGTCGTAGACGAAGACTCCGCCCGCCTCGACCGCATATCCGCTCGCCGCGACGGCGCCGTCCCCGGACAGGATATGCACCCGGACCACCGCATCGCTGCGGGCCAGTTCGATCCGGTATCCGGCGGGGGGCGGTCGCACGGTGGGGGCGCCGTCGCTCCGCATGACGTAACCGGGCGCATGGACCTGCCATCCGGGCGACAGGACCGACCGCAGTTCGTCCGCATCGCCGCACAGTTTCAACAGATGGCCGGGGGCGGTGATCGATCCAGCCAGTTCGCGCAACCCCGGCCCCATCGCCGGGAAGACCCACCGCCGGACCTCCGTATCGCTACCGGTATCGACCCGGAAGCCGCCCCGGTCGTCGACCGGGGCGGGCAATCCGCGTGCGATCGATCGCGCGGCAAGCCATGCCCGCACGATCGCCGGATCGGTGCCTTCCGACATCATGTCATACCGCTTTCCTACACGTCCGCGCCGCGTCATGGTGCCGTCAGACGCCCCCGATCACCCCGTTCTTTGACACCGCCGCTCACGATCACGACGAAATGCGCACAAGTGTGACTTTCGTGACCTTTGGCGCAAATGCGTGCTTTTACACCCCCTCGGCGCGCAACGGGCGGCTGAGCAGCGCGTCGATCACCTCGCCCACCGGGGTGCCGCCCAGCAGCGCGCCGACCGCCGCCGTCACCGGCATGTCGACCCCCGCCGCTGCCGCCGCCTCGCGCAGCACCGGCGCGGTGAACGCGCCTTCGGCCACGGTGCGGCGGTCGGCCAGCAGCTCGGCGGCGGCGCGCCCCTGACCCAGCCCGACGCCCAGCGAATAGTTGCGCGACGCGGTGGAGGAACAGGTCAGCACCAGATCGCCGAGGCCCGACAGCCCGGCCAGCGTCTCCGCCCGCGCGCCGCGCGCCATCCCGAACCGGGTCATTTCGGCAAAGCCGCGCGCGATCACCGAAGCGCGCGCGTTCTGTCCCAGCCCCGCGCCCTCGACCACGCCGCACGCGATCGCCAGCACGTTCTTGACCGCGCCGCCGATCTCCGCGCCGACCACGTCGTCCGACGCATAGGGGCGAAAGGCGGGGGCGGCGAGCCGCGCCGCCAGCCGGTCGCGCAGATCGGCGTCGCGACATGCCAGCGTCACCGCCGTCGGCCGTCCCGCCGCGACCTCATGCGCGAAGGTCGGGCCGGACAGGACCGCGACCGGCGCGTCCGGATGCACCGCGCGCGCGACCTCGCCGACCAGCAACCGGCTGCCTGCCTCGATCCCCTTGGCGCACAGCACCAGCGCGCGGTCGCCGACATCGATACCCGACAGGACGGCGCGGACATGCTGCGCGGGCACGACCACCAGCAGCGCATCGGCCGATGACAGGTCGCGCACGTCGCTGGTAGCGCGGATCGCGGGGGACAGCGTGACGCCCGGCAGGAATACCGGATTGGCATGGTCGCGGTTGATCGCGTCGACCACCTCGCCCTCGCGCGCCCACAGCGTCACGTCGCCGCCGCGCGCCGCCACCTGCGCCAGCGCGGTGCCCCACGCCCCGCCGCCGATCACCGCGATCCTCATGCCTTCACTCCCGCGCCACGAACCTTTTCCGCCGACGGATCGAGCGGCCAGCGCGGTCGCGCCGCGACGTCCAGCGGATCGCGATGCCCCGCCATGAACCGCTCCGCCCCGGCCCATGCGATCATCGCGCCATTGTCGGTACACAGCCACAGCGGCGGCGCGACGAACCGCAACCCGTTGCCCGCCGCCAGCGCCTCCAGCGCGCCGCGCACCGCGCCATTGGCGGCGACCCCGCCCGCCACGACCAGCGACCGTACCGGCCCGGCCAGCGCCAGCGCGCGCGTGGTGCGATCGATCAGGCAATCGACCACCGCCTGCTGGAACGACGCGGCGATGTCGGGCACCGAATAGAGTCCGGCCTCCTGCGCGCGCAGCACCGCGCTCTTCAGCCCGGCGAACGAGAAATGCGGCTCGGTCGTGCCGATCAGCGGGCGGGGCAGCGGCACGGCGCGGGCATTGCCCGCCATCGCCGCCGCCTCGACCCGCGGCCCGCCGGGATAGCCCAGCCCCAGCACCTTCGCCGTCTTGTCGAACGCCTCGCCCGCCGCGTCGTCGATCGTCGTGCCCAGCCGGCGATACGCCCCGACGCCATCGACGCGCAGCAACTGGCAATGGCCGCCCGACACCAGCAGCAGCAGATAGGGGAAGTCGAGATCGGGATCGGTCAGGCGCGGGCTGAGCGCATGCCCCTCCAGATGATTGACCGCGATCAACGGCTTGTCGGCGGCCAGCGCCAGCGCCTTGGCCGTGACCAGCCCGACCATGACGCCGCCGATCAGCCCCGGCCCGGCGGTCGCCGCCACCGCATCGACATCGGCCAGTGCGATCCCGGCATCGGCCAGCGCGCCTTCGACCAGCGACGGCAGAATCTCGACATGCGCGCGGGCGGCGATTTCGGGCACGACCCCGCCATAGGGTGCATGCGCCGCCTCCTGCCCCGCCAGCCGGTGCGACAGGATGGTGCGGTCGCCGCGCACGATGGCGACGGCGGTTTCGTCGCAACTGGATTCGATGCCGAGGATAAGCGGTGCGGACATTGGGGGGCTGTAGCGCGGTTTGGAATGCGGCGCGACGGGGAAGACGACGGGCGGCGGTGCTGGGCAAGCGGAGAACGCGCCTTCTTTGCGCGCCAAACGCCACGCCCTCCTTGCCGAACCCCACCCCGATGCGTAGCGGGGGGCGATGAGGTTCAGACTGGGCACGCGCGGATCGCCGCTGGCGCTGGTGCAGGCGCATGCCGTGCGCGCGGCGTTGGCCGTCGCGCATGGAATTGATCCCGACCATATCGCCATCGTCCCGATCCGCACCACCGGCGACCGGGTACAGGACCGCGCGCTGGCCGAGATCGGCGGCAAGGCGCTGTGGACCAAGGAACTCGACCGCGCGCTGATGGATGGCGGGATCGATGCAGCGGTCCATTCGATGAAGGATGTGGAGACGATCCGCCCGACCGGCATCCGCATCGGCGCCATGCTGCCGCGCGCCGACGTGCGCGACCGGCTGGTAGGGATCGCGACGCTGGACGACCTGCCCCGGGGCGGGGTGGTCGGCACCAGCAGCCCGCGCCGCGCCGCACAGGTGCTGCGCCACCGCCCCGACGCGCGGATCGCGCTGTTCCGGGGCAATGTCGATACCCGCCTCGCCAAGCTGGCGGCGGGAGAGGTCGACGCAACGCTGCTCGCCGCCGCCGGGCTGGAACGGCTGGGGCGGCACGAGGTGGGCAGCGCGGTGCCGCTCGACATCCTGCTGCCCGCCCCGGCACAGGGCGCGGTCGGCGTGGAGATCAGGGCCGACGACGATAACGCCCGCGCCTTCGTCGCCGCGATCGACGATCTGCCGACGCATCAGGCGGTGCGCGCCGAACGCGGGTTCCTCGCCGCGCTGGGGGCCGATTGCCATTCGCCGGTCGCGGCACTGGCGCGGATCGACGGCGACGTGCTGACGCTGACCGCGCAATTGCTGGCACAGGACGGCAGCGCGCATGTCGAGGGCGATGCCGGCGGGGCGATCGACGATATCGACCTGCCGCGCACGCTGGCCGAAACGCTGCTCGGCCGTGCCCCGCCGTCGGTCGCGCGGCTGTTCGCACGGTGAGCCGCCCGCTGGCGGTGTTGCGGCCCGAACCGGGCAACGCCGCCACCGCCGCCGCGATCGAGGCACTGGGCCGCCGTGCGATCCGCCTGCCGCTGTTCGATATCGTGCCGCTGGCATGGGACGGCCCGCCGCCGGGCGAGTATGACGCGCTGATCCTGACCAGCGCCAATGCCGTGCGCCATGCCGGACCCGCGCTGTCGACCTATGCCGCGTTGCCGGTCCATGCGGTCGGTGCGGCGACGGCGGCGGCGGCGCGGGCGGCGGGACTGACCGTCGTCGCGACCGGCGCGACGGACGGACGCGCGCTGCTGGATGCGGCGCGGGCGGGCGGCGTCACCCGCGCGTTGCTGCTCACCGCGCGCGACCGGGCGGTGGCGGCGCATCCGGCGCTGGCCGCGATCCGCGCGGTCTATGCCAGCGAAACCATCGGCGGCGTCGATCCCGCTGCGCTCGCCGGATCGGTCGCGCTGGTCCATTCGCCGCGCGCCGCGCTGCGTCTCGCCGAACTGGTACGGGACCGTGCGGCGGTGGCGGCCGCGGCGATCTCGGGGGCGGCGGGGGCGGCGCTCGGCACCGGCTGGCGCGCGATCGCCGTGGCCGACGCGCCGACCGACGCCGCGCTGATCGCCGCCGCCGCCATCCTCGCCGATTGACCGCATCGTCGCGCGCGGGGATAAGGCGGGCATGACAAGCGAAGACGCGCCCTTCACGGCGACAAGCGGCGCTCCCCGGCGCGCGACCGGGCGGGGGTGGCTGGCGATCGCCATCGTCGCCTTCCTGATCGGGATCGGTGCCACGGTGGCGGCGCTGCCCTATGTCGCCAGCTATTTCGGCTGGTCCCGCACCGCCTCCACGCCGACCGCACAGCCGACGCCGACCGCACAGCCGCAACCGGTGGCGCCGACCGCGACGCTGGCCACGCTGTCGACGCGCGAAGCGACGCTGACCGCGCAGGTCGCCGAACTGGAAGGCCGCGTCGCCGCGATCGACGGCAGTACCCGTCTGGCGGCGGGCTATGCCACCCGCGCGGAAAACATGCTGGTGATCGTCGCCACCCGCCGCGCGCTCGATCGCGGACGTCCGCTCGACTATCTCGCCGGACAGCTTCGCGACCGGTTCGGCACCGCCCGGCCCGATGCCGTCCGCACCATCACGACCGTCGCGGCCGAACCGGTGACGCTGGAAGATCTGCGCTCCACGCTCGACGCCGTCGGCCCGCGCCTGATCGCCGGTCCGACCAACGAGAATTGGTGGCAGGGGCTGCGGCGCGAGGCGAGCCAGTTGATCGTGCTGCGACAGGGGCCGACCCCGACCAGCCGCCCCGCCGACCGGCTGGAACGCGCGCGTCGCCGGCTCGACACCGGACAGGTCGAAATCGCGCTGGCGGAGATCGAACGGATGCCCGGCGTGGCCAGCGCGGCGGCATGGACCGATATGGCGCGCCGCTATGTCGATGCGCGCAAGGCGTTGATCGACCTCGAATCGATCGCGCTCGAAGCACCGCTGCCGCCACAGGTCGTCGCGCAGCCCGCCCCGGTCGCGCCGGCACCCGCGCCCGCACCGGTAGAGCCGCAACCGACGCCCGACGCACTCGCCCCCACGCAATAACCGTTGTTGCCCGTACCCGCTTAACCCAAGGACACATCGCATGGCCGACATGGGCCGCTTCGACTGGCAGGACCCCTTCGCGCTCGACGCGCAGTTGACCGAAGAGGAGCGGATGGTCCGCGACGTCGCGCATGGCTATGCCCGCGAGAAGCTGTTGCCGCGCGTCACCCGCGCCTTTCTGGACGAGGATTTCGCGCGCGAGATCATGGTGGAGATGGGCGCGCTCGGCCTGCTTGGCGTGACGATCGCGCCCGAATATGGCGGCGCGGGCATGGGCTATGTCGCCTACGGCCTCGTCGCGCGCGAAGTGGAGGCGGTCGATTCGGGCTATCGCTCGGCGATGAGCGTGCAATCCAGCCTCGTGATGCATCCGATCAATGCCTATGGCTCGGAGGCGCAGAAGCGGAAATATCTGCCGAAGCTGGCAAGCGGCGAATGGGTCGGCTGTTTCGGACTGACCGAACCCGATGCCGGGTCCGATCCGGCGGGCATGCGGACCCGTGCCGAACGCATCGACGGCGGCTATCGCATTACCGGTGCCAAGATGTGGATCACCAACTCGCCGATCGCCGACGTGTTCGTGGTGTGGGCGAAGTCGGACGCGCATGACGGCAAGATTCGCGGCTTCGTCCTCGAAAAAGGCATGGCCGGACTGTCCGCGCCGAAGATCGAGGGCAAGCTGTCGCTCCGCGCCTCGATCACCGGCGAGATCGTGATGGACGGCGTGGAAGTCGGCGAAGACGCGCTGCTGCCGCATGTCGAGGGGTTGAAGGGGCCGTTCGGCTGCCTCAACCGCGCCCGCTATGGCATCGCATGGGGCACGATGGGCGCGGCGGAATTCTGTTTCCACGCCGCGCGCCAGTACACGCTCAACCGCAAGCAGTTCGGCGTGCCGCTGGCGTCCAAGCAACTGGTGCAGATCAAGCTGGCCGACATGCAGACCGAAATCGCGCTGGGGCTTCAGGTCGCGCTGCGCGCCGGGCGGATGTTCGACGAGGGCATCCTCGCCCCCGACGCGATCAGCATCATCAAGCGCAACAATTGCGGCAAGGCGCTGGCCATCGCCCGCGTCGCCCGCGACATGCATGGCGGCAACGGCATCGCCGCCGAATTCCATGTGATGCGCCACGCGATCAACCTCGAAACCGTCAACACCTATGAAGGGACGCATGACGTGCATGGGTTGATTCAGGGGCGGGCGATCACCGGCATCGCCGCGTTCTGATGCGGTCGTGCCGATGACCGGGCCGATCGATCGCCAACCGGTGCTGACGGGTGGACTGGTGACGCTCGCGCCGACGGTGCCGGGCGACCATGACGCGCTGTTCGCGGTCGCGTCCGACCCGCTGATCTGGGACCAGCATCCGGCGCACGACCGGTGGCAGGCCCCGGTGTTCCGCGATTTCTTCGACGACGGGCTGGCGGGCGGCGGGATGCTGACCATCCGTGACGCCGCGACCGGCGCGGTCATCGGGTCCAGCCGCTATGGCCCGCACGATGTCGCGGCGGACGAGATCGAGATCGGCTGGACCTATTTCGCGCGCAGCCATTGGCGGCGCGGTCACAACCGTGAATCGAAGCGATTGATGATCGGCCATATCGTCCGTCACGTCCCGACCGTGGTGTTCCATATCGGCGCGGACAATGCCCGTTCGCGCACGGCGGTTGCCGCGCTGGGGGCGGTGCTGCGGCCCGGCACCATCTATATCGTGCGCGGCGGGCGGCCGGTGCCGCACGTCATCTATGCGTTGTCGCGCCCGTGAAGCCATTGGCCGGGGTTCGCGTGGTCGAACTGGCGCGCATCCTTGCCGGGCCGTGGTGCGGACAGTTGCTCGCCGATCTGGGGGCGGAGGTCGTGAAGATCGAACGCCCCGGCACGGGCGACGACACCCGTCACTGGGGGCCGCCCTTCCTGTTCGATGCCGCGGGCACGAACCGCGACGCGGCCTATTTCCACGCAGCCAATCGCGGCAAACGATCGGTCGCGATCGATATCGCCACGCCGGAGGGGCAGGCGGCGGTGCGCGCGCTGGTCGCCGATGCGGATGTGGTTATCGAGAATTACAAGGTCGGCGGCCTTGCCCGCTACGGCCTCGATCACGCCGCGCTGTCGGCGGTACGTCCCGGCCTCGTCACCTGTTCGATCACCGGTTTCGGTCAGACCGGCCCCTATGCCCATCGCGCCGGATATGATTTCGTGATTCAGGCGATGGGCGGGGCGATGTCGCTGACCGGCGAGCCGGACGGCGCGCCGCAGAAGTCGGGCGTGGCCTATGCCGACCTGTTCACCGGCGTCTATTCGGCGGTCGCGATCCTCGCCGCCCTGCGTCGCCGCGATGTGACGGGCGAGGGCGCGCATATCGACATGGCGCTGCTCGATACGCAGGTCGCGGTCCTTGGCAATCAGGCGCTGAACTGGATGGCGAGCGGTATCGTGCCGACCCGAATGGGCAACGGCCACGCGAACCTCGTCCCCTATCAGGCGTTCGAGACCGTCGACGGTGCGCTGGTCGTCGCGGTCGGCAATGACGCACAGTTCGCACGGCTATGCGCGGTGCTGGGGCTGGACCTGTCCGCCAATCCGCGATTCGCCACCAATCCGGCGCGCGTCGCCAACCGCGCGGCACTGATCGCGGCATTGCAGGGCGCGATCGCAACATGGCGCAAGGCGGCGCTGTACGAAGCACTCGAAGCCGCCGCGATCCCCGCCGGCCCGATCAACGCGCTGAACGAGGTGTTCGCCGACCCGCAGGTGATGGCGCGCGGCATGGCGATCACCCGCGAAGGCCTGCCGGGCCTTGCCGGACCGATCGTGATCGACGGCGAACGGATGGTGGCGGACGGTCCGTCGCCCGCGCGGACGGGGTGATCGGACGCCGCCTGCTATGGCTGGCGTTCGGGATCGTCCTGCTGGTCCTGTGCGGGATGGCGGGCAGCACCGTGTATCGCGGGCTGACGACCGGCTGCGTCAAGGCGCGATACGGATATCATTGTCAGGCGGTGGTGCCGGTCCGCTACGCGATCACGATGGTCCTGACGGGCCTCGGTTGCCTCGTCCTTGCGGCGGGGACGGTGCTGGGCTTCGGCATGGCGTTCAGGCGCGGGCGCTAGTCTCGTCCGCCGATACGCTCGATCAATGCCATCGCCCCCGCCGGTGCCCGCACCTTCGCGCCGTTGATGAAGAACACGAACGTATCGCGCGCCATGCGTTTTGGGGCGGCCGTTTCGACATAGGGCAACCCGTCCGGCACGCCGCCCGCCGCCCATTCGCGCGCCGCATCGCGCCACCGGTCCAGCGCCGCATCGTCATAGCCGGTGGGCACCGCCTCAACCGCATTTTCCAGCCGGGCATAGACGAAGTCGCCGGTCACGTCGGCGATGGCCGGATATTCGGCGGCATCGGCGAACACGATCGCCACCCCCGCCGCCCGCGCCATCGCGACGAATTCGGGCACCGCGAAACTTGCATGACGCACCTGTACCGCATGGCGCAACGCCACGCCGTCGTGTCGCGCGGGCAGCAGCGACAGGAACGCCGCGAAGTCCGCCGGATCGAATTTCTTGGTCGCCATGAACTGCCACAGGATCGGCCCCAGCCGGTCGCCAAGCTCGACGATGCCCGACCCGACGAACCGATCGATCGATTCGCCCGCCTCGGCCAATATCTTTCGGTTGGTGCAGTATTTCGACGCCTTCACCGCGAACACGAAGCCGTCGGGTGCGGTCCTCGCCCAATTGGCGAAGCTCGCAGGCTTCTGCGTGCCGTGATAGGTCGCGTTGATCTCGATCGCGGTCAGTACGCTGGCGGCATGTTCCAGCTCGCGCTTCTGCGCCAGCCCGGCGGGATAGAAGGTGCCGCGCCACGGCGGAAACGTCCAGCCGCCGATGCCGATGCGAATGGAGCCGGACGTCGTCATGGCCGGATCATGCGCCCGGCGGCCCGGCGCCGCAATGCCTAACGCCCCGACAGCGCATCCAGCGTCGGACGGATACCCGACAGGTCGTATCCCGCCGCACCGCCCGCCGCGACCAGCGCGTCGGGATCGCTGCCGTCCTTGGCACTGGCCAGCGCCCACAAATTGCACGACCGCGTACCCGACCGGCAATAGGCGAGGATCGGGCCATCGGTATCGGCCAGCACCGTCGCCATCGCGTCGAGTTGCGGATGGCTGAACCCGGCATGGGTGATCGGGATGGCATGATACGCCATACCCGCCGCCGCCGCCGCCGCCGCGATGGCGTCACCGCCGGGCTGACCCGCTTCCTCGCCATCGGGGCGGTTGTTGACGATCGTGGCGAACCCGGCCGCCTTCAGCGCGGCTACGTCGTCGGCGGTGATCTGCGGGCTGACCGAGATGCGGTCGTCGATGCGGCGAATATCCATGGCCGGGGTGTAGCGCGGGGCGGCGGCGACGCCAAGCGCCTCTCCCGGCATCGGCATGGGCTATGCGTCGCGGATCACGCTGAGGAACGCCTCGCCATAGGCTTCCAGCTTCTTTTCGCCCACGCCGGTGATCCGCCGCATCCCGCCGATCGTCGCGGGCCGGTCGCTCGCCATCTCGCGCAGTACCGAATCGTGGAAGATGACATAGGGCGGCACCCCCGCCGCCTGGGCCAGTTCGCGGCGTTTCGCGCGCAACGCCTCGAATAACGGATCGCCGGACGGGTTTGGCGTCGCCTCGCCGCGCCGTCGCCGCTCGCGCTTGGGCGGGACGATCAGCGCGACCTCCGCCTCGCCTTTCAGGATCGCGCGCGCGCCGGGGCCGAATTCCAGCCCGCCATGTTCGTTGGCGCGCAGCGCATCGCGCAACTGCAACGCGCGCCCGACCGGCTTGAGCAGCGCCACGTCGTCGCCGTCGACGATGTTCCACACCGACAGTTTCTCGTGCCCGTTCATCAGGCTGCGTTCGCTCGACTGGCCGGTCAGCACGCTTTCGATATAGCCCGCGCCGAACATCTGCCCGGTGCGGAACACCGCCGACAGATATTTGCGCGCCACCTCGGTCGCGTCGGACGCCTTGGGCGGGTTCAGGCAATTGTCGCAATTGCCGCACGTCTCCGGCGGATTCTCGCCGAAATGCCGCAACAGGATCGCACGACGACACCCCGCCGTTTCGACCAATGCGCCCAGCGCGTTCAGCCGCTGGCGTTCGCCCGCCTGTCGTCCCGGCTCGACCTCGCCGATACGCTGCCGCGCCCGTGCGAAATCATCGGCGCCCCAGAACAGATGCGCCACCGCCGGGTCACCGTCGCGCCCGGCGCGCCCGGTTTCCTGATAATAGGCCTCGATCGACTTCGGCAGCCCGGCATGGGCGACGAAGCGGACGTCCGGCTTGTCGATCCCCATGCCGAACGCGATCGTCGCCACCATTACCATGTCTTCGGACGCCACGAAGTCATGCTGGTTGCGCTGGCGGACCTTCGGGTCCAGCCCGGCATGATAGACGCGGACCGCCCGCCCTGTCTTGCCCAGCGCTTCGGCCAGCTTTTCGGTCCCGGCGCGCGACTGGACATAGACGATGCCGGGACCGGGGGTCGCGGCGATCAGGTCGCTGATCTGGCGCGTGGTATTGTCGCGCGGGGCGATCGTGTAGCGGATATTGGGCCGGTCGAACCCGGCGACGATCAGCCCGTCGTGCGGAATGCCCAATTGTTCGAGGATGTCGGCCCGCGTGTGCGCATCGGCGGTCGCGGTGAGCGCCAGACGCGGCACGTCCGGGAATTGATCGAACAGCGGCCGCAACAGCCGGTAATCGGGGCGGAAGTCGTGGCCCCATTCGCTGACGCAATGCGCCTCGTCGATCGCGAACAACGACAGGTTGCCGCGCGCCAGCAACTCGCGGAAATCGCTGCCCGATGCGCGTTCCGGCGCGACGTACAACAGGTCGAGGTCGCCATCGACGAACCGCGCCCGCGTTTCGGCGCGGTTCTCGTCGGCACTCGTCAGCGTGGCGGCACGGATGCCCACGGCGGTCGCCGCGCGCAGCTGGTCGTGCATCAGCGCGATCAGCGGCGACACCACCACACAGGTGCCCGGCATCATCTTGGCCGGAAGCTGATAGGTCAGCGACTTGCCCGCGCCGGTCGGCATCACCGCCAGCGTCCGGTCGCCGGCCAGTACCCGGTCGACCACCTGCCGCTGTACCCCGCGAAAATCGGGAAAGCCGAAGGTGGATTGCAATACGGGGATCGGATCGAGGGCCATCGCCCTGCACCTAGGGATGCAGAGCGACGGCGTCGAGGGGCGGCGGGCGTTCCGTCCGGCCTATGCCCGCCCGTCCGGCTTAGGCCAGCGTCGCCACCTCGCGCAGCCATGCCGCCGTTTCCGCCGGATGCGTCACCGGGATCATATGTCCTCCCGCGATCATCTTGAGCGTCGCACCCGGAATTTCCCCCGCCGTCCGCGTCCCCTGCAACGCCGGGTCGAGCAGCTTGTCGTCGCGACCGTACAGGATCGCCACCGGTGTGGTGATGTCGCCATAGCGCGGCGTCATCGCCTTCATCGACCGGTTGGCGTCGTGCAGCTCGAACGTCCCGGCCTCATAGCTCGACGAGCGCAGCGCCAGCGCCCCGCCGCCGCGCGTGCCGAAGTCGCCCGGCACCGGATCGGGGGAGAAGACATGCTTGGCCATCGCCCCGCCGGTCAGCGTCAGGAACGGCACCGCCGCCGTCCACGCCGCCAGTCCGCGCAGCGGGGCGGGGGCAGGCGGGGTGCGCAGGATGGCGGGCATTTCCCGCATCGGCTGCGTCAACGGCGCGATCAGCGCCACGGCGCGCACCTTGGCCGGATGGTTCAGCGCCAGCGCCAGCGCGACCGCGCCCCCCATCGAATGGCCGACCAGCAACGGCCGGGTCAGCCCCAGCGCGTCGATCAGGTCGGCGACCATCCGTGCCTGTTCCTCCACGGTCGGCTGGGTGCCGGTAACGGTCGAATATCCCCAGCCGGGCCGGTCGACGAGGATCAGCCGATATCCCGACAATTCGTCCGCCAGCGCGTAGGAGAAGTTGCGCAATTGCCCGTACAGGCCGTGCAGCATCACCGCGACCGGCCCCGGTCCGCCGGTATCGACATAATGGAGCCGCCCGCCCGGTACGTCGACGAACGCACCGTCCGCCGGCACCATCGCGGTTGCCGCCGCCGCCGTCGCGGCGGTCCATAGCACCAGCCCGCCGCCGACCAGCGCGGTCGTTGCCGCCGCCTTTTTCAGGGATGTTTTCATACGTTGGACTCCGTTTCGCGGAGATACGCGCGGGGGCGTGGGAATATCCCTATGCCTGTTCCAGCGCTTCTTCCCGCTCCGCCGCCTGCCGCAGCCACATTTCGGCATAGACGCCGCCCGCGCGCATCAATTCGCCATGCGATCCGCTCTCGGCGATGCGCCCGTCCTCCAGCACGACGATCCGGTCGGCGTGGACGACGGTCGACAGGCGATGGGCGATGACGATGGTCGTCCGCCCGCGCTCGATCGCTTCCAGCGTGGCGAGAATATCGGCCTCGGTCCGGCTGTCGAGCGCGCTGGTCGCTTCGTCGAGGATCAGCACCGGTGGATTCTTCAGCAACGTCCGGGCGATCGCCACCCGCTGTTTCTCGCCGCCCGACAATTTCAGGCCGCGTTCGCCGACGCGCGTGTCGAACCCCTGCGGCAGGCTGTCGATGAACCCGGCGATCGATGCGCCGCGCGCGGCGTCCATCACCGCATCCGGTGCGGCATCGGCCCGGCCATAGGCGATGTTGTAGCCGATCGTGTCGTTGAACAGCACCGTATCCTGCGGCACGATCCCGATCGCCGCGCGCAGCGACGACTGCGTGACCTGTGCGATATCCTGTCCGTCGATGGTGATGCGCCCGCCGGTCGGATCGTAGAACCGGAACAGCAACCGTGCGAGCGTCGACTTGCCCGCACCCGACGGGCCGACCACCGCCAGCGTCGTGCCCGCCGGTACGTCGAGGTCGATGCCCTTCAGGATCTTGCGTCCGTCGCCATAGCCGAAATCGACCTGTTCGAACCGCACATGCCCCTGTGCGACGTTCAGCGGCCCGGCATGGGGGGCGTCCACGACATCGGCGGGCGTGTCGATCAGGTCGAACATCGATCCCATGTCGACCACCCCCTGTCGCACGGTGCGATACACCATGCCCAACAGGTCGAGCGGCCGGAACAACTGCGTCAGCAGCGTCGATACCAGCACCACGTCGCCCGGCGAGAATTGCCCGCGTGCCCAACCGACCACGATCAGCGCCATGCCGCCCGCCAGCATCAGCCCGGTAATCAGCGCCTGTCCGATGTTGAGCATCGCCAGCGAGTTTTCGGACTTCACCGCCGCATCGGCATAGTGCGTTACCGCGCGGTCGTATCGCGCCGCCTCGCGCGCTTCGGCACCGAAATACTTCACCGTCTCGAAATTCAGCAGCGAATCGACCGCATGGGCGACTGCCCCGGTGTCGAGGTCGTTCATCCGTTCGCGCAGGCTGGCGCGCCAGTCGGTCACCCACCGGGTAAAGGCGATATAGACCACGACCATCGCCATCGTGCCCGCGACCAGCCATCCGCCGAACCGCGTGCCGAAGATCCACAGCACCAGCCCGAGTTCGAGGATGGTCGGCGCGATGTTGAACAACAGGAAATACAGCATCGTGTCGATGCTCTTGGTGCCGCGCTCGACCACCTTGGTCACCGCGCCGGTGCGCCGGTTGAGATGAAAGGACAGCGACAGCGCGTGAAGGTGCCGGAACACCGCCGCCGCCAGCCGCCGGGTCGCATCCTGTCCCACCCGCTCGAACACGACGTTGCGCAGATTGTCGAACAACGTGCCCGCGAACCGCGCGGCGGCATATCCGGCGACCAGTGCCAGCACCAGCCACAGCACATCGTCCGATGGTACACCCGACCGGGCCGCCATCGCGTCGATCGCGCCCTGCAACGCGAACGGCGCGCCGCGCACCTGCACGACCTTCGACAGCACGACCAGCGTCAGCGCGACGACGATCCGCACCTTCAGCCCGCCTGCGCCCTTCGGCCAGAGATAGGGGAGGAAGCGGCGCAGCGTCGCCAGCATCGGCCGGGCGGGGCCGGTCGCGGATTTTGTATCGGGGGGCATTGCAAGCGCCATCTGGGGAACCGGGCGCGTGGGCGCAACGGTTCGTCGGAACTCTTGTGCGGTTGGCGGATTGAAACGGGCAAGGGAGACGGTGAATGGCACCTCTGGTCTATGTGATGGCGATCCTTGGTTGCGGCGACGACGGCGCGACCTGCAATCGCGAGCGGATCGAGCCTGCGACCTATGTTTCGGCATCGGCATGTCAGGCGGCGATGCCCGCGGCGCTCGGGCGTCATACCGACCTGTCCTATCCGGTCATCAGCGCCGCGTGCCAGCTACAGGGCGAGCAGATCGCCGACCGCCCGCGGCCCAATACCCGCCGCGCCGGATAACCAAGCCGCCCCAACGGCTTGGTTATGAAACGACCCGAACGGTCGTTACGCAGGTGTTGCATACTTGCCATAGTCGTACTGCGTTGCAGTAATATTGCGATGAATCGCTTTCCTTGCGACGAAAGTTACGTAGGCTGACGGTCGAGCGGGCGGTTGTTGCACCGCCGCACGTCCGGGGGCCATATGAACCGCACTGCCATACTCGCGCCGCTGGCGTTGCTCGCGGTCGCGGCGTCCGCGCCCGACCCGCGACAGGTGCACGACGCCGCCATCGTACTCGACACGCATTTCGACACGCCCGCCAATCTGGGGCGACCCGGCTGGAGCATCATGGATCGCCATAGCCGGGCCGACACCGGCGATCAGGTCGATTATCCGCGCATGGTCGAAGGCGGCATCGACGGCGGGTTCTTCGCGATCTTCACCGCACAGGGACCGCGTACGCCGCAGGGCGATCAGGAGGCGCGCGATGCCGCCCTCGTCCGCGCGGTCCAGATTCGCGATATGGTGTCCCGGCATTCCGATGTGTTCCGGCTGGTGACGACGTCCGCCGAAGCACGTGCCGCCGTTGCCGCGGGAAAACGCTTCGTGTTCATGAGCATGGAGAACGGCTATCCGTTCGAAGGCGACCTGTCGCTGATGCGCGCGTTCCAGCGGCTGGGCGTCACGATGATGAGCCCGGTGCATTTCAAGAACGACGATCTGGCCGACAGCGCGACCGACAAGCCGGAATGGAACGGCCTCAGCCCGAAAGGTCGCGAGTTCGTTGCCGAAGCCAACCGCCTTGGCATCCTGATCGATCTCAGCCACGCCTCCGACGATGTGCTGCGACAGACGGTCGCGCTGTCGAAGGCGCCGGTCATCCTGTCGCATTCGGGCGTCCGTGCGATGTTCGACCATCCGCGCAACGTGACCGACGCCGACCTGCGCGCGCTGGCGGCCAAGGGCGGGGTGATCCAGATCAACGCGTTCGACGGATATATGATTGCACAGCCGAAAATTCCGGAGCGCGAGGCGGCGTTGCAAGCGTTGATGGCGAAGCTGTCGCCGCGCGCGACCATGACCGAGGCCGATCGCGCGGCGTTCGTCGCGGGGCGCAAGGCGATCGACGCGCGCTGGCCGGTGCCGCGCGCGACGTTCGACGACGTGATGAAGCATCTGATCCACGCGATCGAGGTTGCCGGGATCGATCATGTCGGCATCAGCGGTGACTTCGACGGCGGCGGCGGGGTCGAGGGGTTCGACGACATCACCGCCTTTCCCAAGATCACCGCCGCGCTGCTGGCGCGGGGGTACAGCGCCGACGACGTTGCCAAGGTGTGGGGCGGCAACGCGCTGCGCGTGCTGGATGCGGCGCAGCGGCTGGGCGATCCGGCGGCGCGCGTCGCGATACCCGCGACGTCGTGATCGCGACATCCATGATATCGAACGGGGAGGGCTATCGGGGACCGCGCTGAGGGGGGCGGCAGAAAGACGACGTGCATGCGGACCGCGACACGCGGCCGCGCGATATCCCGGGGGGGATGATCTGGACGACATTGTCCGTCGGTTCGCCGACCAGATCAAGGAATTGCGCATGACTGCCATCCGTCTTTCGTCCCGTGCGGGCACCGCGCTCGGCATCGTGCTGGCCATGGCCGCCACGATCCCCGCGACCGCCGCCGCCGCACAGGCGACGTCCTCCGAAAACGCCGAAACACAGACGGGCGAAGGATCTTCGGAAGAGATCGTGGTCAGCGGCCGGCGCATCAGCCAGTCGACCGAAGCGGTCGGCACCGATCGCATCACCAGCACCGTGACCGTGACCCGCGACGCGCTGTTGTCGGCACCGTCGGGCATTTCCGGCCTGAAAATGCTGGAATCGCTGCCAGGCTTCAACGTGCAGACCGATGGTGCCCTTGGTCTGTACGAATTCGGCAACAGCGTGCAGGCGCGCGCCTTCAACCTCGACCAGATCGGGTTCACCGTCGACGGCGTGCCGATGGGCCGCAGCGATGCGTTCGGCGGCAGCCCGGTGTTCCGATACGTCGACAACGAAAATCTGGCGGCGGTCGAGGCATCGCCGGGGGCGGGCGGCGTTACCATGCCGACCTATTCCTCGCTCGGCCCGGTCGTCTCCTATCGTTCGATCGCGCCGCAGGACGATCTCGGCCTGTTCGTGTCGCAGAGCATCGGCGAATTTGACATGAAGCGGACCTTCGTCCGGTTCAGCACCGGGCGCGTCGGGCCGCTCAAGGCATTCGTCAGCCGGACGAAGCTGAACACCGATCTATGGCGCGGTGCCGGGTCGGTCGACCGCGAACATTGGGAGGCGGCGGCGCAGGTCGATTTCTCGGACGCGATCTGGGCGAAGTTCAAATTCGTCTCGAACGACTTTTTCGACTATGACTCGCCCAGCCTGTCGCGCGCCGAATATAACAGCGCCACGCCCGACCTGAGCGGCCGGACCGGACGGTTCCGCGGCTATTATGGCGATCCGCTGCCGACCTATGCACCGACGGCGGCGGGCGTGCCGTTCTCCAACGGCAACTATACCTATTATTACGGTCAGGCGATCAACGTCCGCAAGGACAAGCTCTATGCCGGGACGTTCCATTTCGGCATCGCCGACGGCGTCTATGCCGAAACGACGATCTATTACGAGGACAAGGACGGCTGGGGCAGTTCACCCGACAGCTATGCCAACACGCTGACCTTCTACAATCGCCAGCGTCTCGTCTCCGGCCTCGCGCTCACGGCGCCGCGCGGTACGCAATTCGGGGTGTCGAGCCTCGGCGGTTTCCGTCAGGGCATTCTCCAGCGTTTTCATGCCGATATCGGTGCCCATGCGATCGATCTCGGCATCTGGGCGGAGGACGACAAGTATCGCCGCTATCAGCGTCGCCAGAATACGGTGGACGGATCGCCTGCCAGCGCACCCAATTACGGCGAACTGGTCTATGCCCGCCGCGATTACCGGTCGAAACGCAACACGCTGCAACTGTTCGCCCGCGACCGGATCGACCTGACCGAGGCATTCAGCATCGACCTCGGCGTCAAGGCGCTCGATCTCGATTACCAACATCGCGGCTATCGCGACTATGCCGATTATGCCCGCACGGTCGGCGGGGTGAACGTTCCGGGATGGGGGCCGCAATATAACCGGGCCGGGTTCGCCGACTATTTCCTGCCGACGGCGGGGCTGCTCTATCGCTTCGCCGACAACCGGACCCAGTTGTTCGCATCCTATGCCGAAAACATGGCGCTGCCCAAGGGGATGGATGACATCTTCTCGGTCGCCTATGCCAGCAGCGCGGCGGTGGTCGACGCGCCAGCGCCGGAACGGTCGAAGAATATCGAGATCGGGTTGCGCACCAATCGCCCGGAATTCTTCGCGTCGCTCACCGGATATTACACGAAGTTCGACAACCGTATCCAGTCGATCGCCGCGATCCTGCCCGGCACGACCAACGTCACCGAAACCTTCTTCCAGAATGTCGGCGGGGTCGAGGCGTATGGCGCGGAACTGCTCGCCAACTACAAGCCCGCGTTCCTGAATGGTGCCGCCTATTTCAACGCCAACGTCACGTACAACAACGCGACGTTCCAGGACGACATCGTCGGGGCGGCGCGCACCTTCCTGATCGCGGACAAGACCTTGCCCGACAGCGCGAAATGGATCGTGTCGGGCGGCATGACCGTCGAACCGGCATCGTGGCTGGTCGCCAACATCACCGGTAAATACACCAGCCGCCGGCAATCGACCTTCGAAAACACGCCGGGATCGTCGGTGCCGGGCTTCACCGTGTTTTCGGCCTATGCCGATATCGGCGACGGCTTCTCGATCGGGGCGGTCAAGAACGCGCGCATCCGCGTCAATGTCGACAATCTGTTCGACAAGGACGTGCTGTCGTTCATCTCGCCTGCGCTGACCGGCGACGGGTTGTTCCGGCCGCTCAGCCCCCGAACGGTACAGCTTACATTGTCGGTCGATCTCTGAACGGACGGCGAGGCGCGGCCATATAGCTGCGTCTCGCCGATCAGAGGCGCGGCATTCGCGGTACCTGACGCGGACCGCCGCTGCTCCGCTATGAAAACGTCGTTCGACCGGCTATGCGGCAAACGACACGCCGTCAGCCCACCGGCTGCGGACAGGTTCGGGGAATGCCGGTGCTGCTTAAATACTACAAAGGTTCGTTTATATTCACCGCCATCTGCCTCACGCTCGCCGCGTGGCTGGGGTGGGAACTGACTGGCAACGTGTCGGGGACGCTGGGTATCCTGTGGATCACCGCCGTGCTCGGCGTGCTGGAAGTATCGCTGTCGTTCGACAATGCAGTCGTCAACGCCACCGTGTTGCGCGACATGAGCGACAAGTGGCGGCACCGCTTTCTGACCTGGGGCGTGCTGATCGCGGTGTTCGGGATGCGGATCATCTTCCCGCTCGCCATCGTCGCCATTGCGGCACAGGTCGGGCCGATCGCGGCGGTGAAACTGGCGGCGAGCGATCCCAAAACCTATCAGGAAATCATCGAAGGCGCGCATATCGGCATTTCCGGGTTCGGCGGCGCGTTCCTCGGCATGGTCGGACTGAACTTCTTTCTCGATCAGGAAAAGGACGTTCACTGGCTCGCCCCGATCGAGCGTCCGATCGCGGGCCTGTCGCAGATCAGCGGCGTCGCCATCGGCGTCGTGCTGCTGACGATGTACGGCGTCTCGACCATGCTCGCCCCCGCCGATGCGCTGACCTATCTGGTGGCGGGGATGCTCGGGTTGGTGGTGTTCATCATCGTCCACGGTCTCGGCACCATTTTGGAGGGGGACGGTGACGCGGCGGTCGGTGCGGCAGGTCGGTCGGGCCTCGCATCGTTCCTGTATCTCGAAGTGCTCGATGCGTCCTTCTCGTTCGATGGCGTGATCGGGGCGTTCGCATTGTCGAACAATCTGTTCATCATCGCGCTAGGCCTCGGCATCGGTGCGATGTTCGTGCGTTCGATGACGATCATGCTGGTCGATCACGGCACGCTGACCGAATATCGCTACCTCGAACACGGCGCCTTCTATGCGATCATCGCGCTGGCGGCGATCATGCTGTTGTCGGCGCACTTCCATATCCCGGAAACGATCACCGGGCTGATCGGCGCGGGATTGATCGGGCTGGCCTTCTGGTCGTCGGTCCGCGCCAATCGCGCCGATCCGGGCGATACGCTGGAACAGGCAGATCCGGTCACGCCGTCGGGCGCGCCGCTCGACGGACCCCGCTGATCCGGGCAGCCTCTGAACGCACGAAGGGGCGGCGGTCCGGTGACCGCCGCCCCTTCTGCTATTCCGCGGGCCCGGCTTACTTGGCCAGCGCGGCACTCGCCTGTGCCGAACCGGCGTCGCGCACCGCCTTTGCCCGCGCTTCCGCCTGCCGCTCGACCAGCTTGGCTTCCTCGCGGATCGCTTCGGCCCGAACCTTCAGGCGCTGGGCGTCATAGCCGCCGCCCTGACCCGCCTGGTTCAGCAGACCCTCTGCCTCGACCTTCATCTGCGCGGTCTGGTTCTCGGCCGCAGCCTCGATCGCATCTGCCTGTGCATCCGCCTGATCGCGAAGCTGCTCGGCACGCTGTTCCTGTGGCGTACGCGCGCCACAGGCGGTGACGGCGAAGGCAGCGGCGGCGACAAAGGCGAAACGGTTCATCTTGGATTCCTGTCGATAGGTCGCAAGCCCAATTCGCAGGCGCGCGGAAAGTTGCGTTGCGCTAACGACGAACTGCCATGCTCACCCGCCTGACCCTGACCGATTTCCGCAACCATGTCGCGGCGACGCTGATTCCCGGCAATGGATTCAACGTATTGGCCGGACCGAACGGCGCGGGCAAAACCAATGTGCTCGAAGCGGTATCGTTGCTGGCACCGGGACGCGGCCTGCGTCGCGCCGCCTTGTCCGATATCGCCCGCGAGGGTGGGTCCGGCGGGTTCGGCGTGGCCGCCGACCTGCCCTGCGATGTGCGGCTGGGCACCGGTACGCAGTCCGCCGCGCCCGAACGCCGGATCGTGCGGGTCAACGGGGCGGGGGCACCCGCGACCGCATTGGCGGAATGGCTGTCGGTGCTGTGGCTGACCCCGGCGATGGACCGGCTGTTCGTCGAACCAGCGGGAGAGCGGCGACGCTTTCTCGACCGGCTGACACTGGCGCTCGATCCCGGCCATGCCGCCCATGCCACGCGCTATGATGCGGCGATGCGCCAGCGCAACCGCCTGTTGGCACAGGATGCGGCACCCGACCCGGACTGGCTGACGGCGCTGGAGGCGCGGATGGTCGAGCATGGCGTCGCGCTGGCGGCGGCCCGTGCCGCGTGCGTCGCGGCGCTGGACGCACGGATCGATGCCGGTCCGGCGACCGACTTCCCACGCGCCGCCCTGACGTTGAACGGATGGGACGGCGATGCCGCACGGCTCGCCGCCGATCTGCGTTCCGGGCGGGCGCGCGATGCGGCGGCGGGGCGGACGTTGTCGGGGCCGCACCGCGTCGACCTGACCGTCACCGATCGCGACCGGGGGATTGCGGCGGCACGCTGTTCGACCGGGGAGCAGAAGGCGCTGTTGCTGGGGCTGGTGCTGGCCCATGCCGAACTGGTCGCTGCCCGTGCCGAACGCGCGCCGGTCCTGTTGCTCGACGAAGTGGCCGCGCATCTCGACCCGCAACGCCGCGCCGCGTTGTTCGCGCGGGCATCGGGTATCGGGCAGGTGTGGCTGACCGGCACCGAAGCCGCCCTGTTCCGCGATATTTCGGGGGACGCGACCCGGTTCGACGTGATCGGCGGTCGGATCGGAATCGCTCAGGCGAGTTCGTAGAAGGTCAGTTCCGGCGGCATCCGTTCGGCCACCCGTCCCTGCGCACGGGCATAGGCGGCATCGACCGCCATGCCCAGCGCGGCGGTGTGGAACGGCTTTGCCACGCAGCCGACGATCAGCGGATGGTCGGCACGGTCGGGACAATTGCCGCTGAGGAACAGGCACGGCACGCCGCGCTCGGCCAGTGCGCGCGCGACCGCCATGCCGCAGTCGCCCTCCGCCAGCCGTACATCGCACAGCGCCAGATCGGGTAACGCCGCATCGGCAATCGCCAGTGCCGTTGCCTGCGTATCGGCGATCCCCAACACGACATGGCCGTGATCGGTCAACGCGTCCTCGACCAGCATCGCGACCAGCGCCTCGTCCTCGACGATCAGGATGTTGAGCGGTCTATGCATTCGGCGCCACCGGGATCGCAATGGTCAACAGACTGTCGCCGTCGCGTGCCAGCGTCGCGCGCAATTGCCGCGCCAGTCCCCGCACCAATCGGCTGGCGTCCAGCGTGCCGTGCGGTTGTCCCAGCCCGTCGCCCGCAAGCACCAGCGTCAGCCGGTCGTCCGCCGCATCGATCCGCACCCGCTCCAGCCCGGCGGCATCACCACCCGCCAGCAGCGAATGTACCAGCAGCGCGGCGGCGGCGGCCTGTTCGACCGGCAGGGCGGGGGCGGTTTCCGCCTCCACCGCGACGTCGCCGCCATCGGCCCGTTCGGCAACGGCGGTGATGAGGCCCGCCATGTCGATCCGCGTCGGCGTGGCCGTGGCATAGAGCGGGCGATGCGCGGCGGCCAGTACCTCCAGCCGCCCGGCGGCAGCATCCAGTGCGCCGCGGGCGTCGTCGTTGACGGTATCCGCCGCTCCCAGCCGGACCACGGCGACGGCGGTCTGCAATACGTTGCGCACCCGGTGGTTCAGTTCCGCAAGCAACCGTTCGCGCGTGGCGATGCCGTCGCGCAACTCGGTTTCGATCTTCAATCGATAGGTGGCGAGCGCGACATAATGACCGACGGTATGCAGGAACGTCAGTTCGTCCGGCTCGAACCGCTCGGTCCACCGCCGTCCGAACCCCAACGTGCCGAGCAATACCGAACCATGCATCAGCGGTGCGCAGGCATAGGCATCGATGCCAAGGTCGCGGACGAACGCCACGATCGGATCGTCGCTGCGTTGTACCGCGAACGCCTCGATCGGGCGTCGCTCCCGCGCGACGCATCCGCATACCGCCTGCCCCACCGTCAGCCGTTCCCCGGCCGTCGCCTCCTGCGCGGTCAGCCCGCCATAGGTGACCAGTAACAGCGTATCGTCGTCTTCCAGTCGGTAGTTGAAGAAGACGTCGAGCCGCAATTCGTCGGCAATCAGCGCGAAAAGGTCGTCGACCATCGTTGCGGGATCGTCGGCCGCCAGCAACCGGTCCGCCGCCTGGCCCAGCAGGTGGAGGTAGCGACGAGGCAGTCCGTGATCCGGGGTATCGTCCCTTTCGACGCGATCGGTCATATCGTCATCGTTATGATGTTGTGCGAACTGATTCTACTCCGAATCGGCCGTTTCGGCCATTGGAACTAGCCCCGTCTTGACGACGCACGGCAGTTCGCCTATTTGCCGCAGTGCAGCGACGCTTTTTCAGGCAGCGTGATCGGACCTTGATGGTCTCGGCTCCGCGTCGCAGCTCCAACCGGCTTCCCTAGTCACGCGGGTCGCAATTTTTTGCCCCGCTACCCGTGCGCCTCTGTGCGCTACGGGTGCCGGACCTATATTCAGGAACATTCATGTCCTTCCAGTCGCTCGGCCTGTCGAAGTCGATTCTCGACGCGCTCGCCGCCAAGAACTACGAAACCCCCACCCCGATTCAGCGCGACGCGATCCCGCTCGTGCTCGAAGGGCGCGATCTGCTCGGCATTGCGCAGACTGGCACCGGCAAGACGGCGGCGTTCGTGCTGCCCTCGATCGACCTGCTGGTGAAGGCGAACGTGCGTCGTCGTCCGATGCGCTGTCGCATGCTGGTGCTGGCCCCGACGCGCGAACTGGTCAGCCAGATCGCCGACAACGCCCGCGCCTATGCCAAGCACAGCAAGCTGACCGTCGCCACCGTGTTCGGCGGCGTGCCGGTCGCGCGCAACATCCGCGACGTGTCGGGCGGCGTCGACATCCTCGTGGCGACGCCGGGTCGGTTGCTCGACCTGATCGATCAGCGTTGCCTGGGTCTGGGCGAGCTGGAGATCCTCGTCCTCGACGAAGCCGATCAGATGCTCGACCTCGGCTTCATCCACGCGCTGCGCCGCATCGTGTCGATGGTGCCGAAGTCGCGCCAGACGCTGTTCTTCTCGGCAACCATGCCGAAGGACATTCGCGAACTGGCCGACAAGTATCTGACCGATCCCGCCACCGTCGCGGTGACGCCGGTGTCGTCGACCGCCGAGCGCGTCGAGCAATATGTCACCCACGTCCAGCAGGCGGAAAAGCAGACGCTGCTGACGATGTTCTTCCGCAATACGAAGATCGATCGCGCGCTGGTGTTCACCCGCACCAAGCACGGCGCGGATCGCGTCGTGAAGCTGCTGGCCGCGAACGGCATCCAGTCGAACGCGATCCACGGCAACAAGTCGCAGCCGCAGCGTGAGAAGGCGCTGGCCGCGTTCCGTGACGGCACCGTGCCGATCATGGTCGCGACCGACATCGCCGCGCGCGGCATCGACGTGTCGGGCGTCAGCCATGTCGTCAATTTCGAGCTGCCCAACGTGTCCGAACAATATGTCCACCGCATCGGCCGCACCGCGCGCGCCGGCGCGTCGGGCGTTGCGTTCAGCTTCTGCGCCGATGACGAGCGTCCGTTCCTCAAGGGGATCGAGCGGCTGACCAAGCAGAAGATCGACGTCGTGCCGCTGCCCGAGGACTTCCTCGAACAGGGTGCGAAGATCAAGGCGAGCCGCGCGCCCTACGCCCCCGATCGGCCCGAGCGCAGCCCGAGCGAGCGTGGCCCGGCGCGTCCGCGTGCCAGCCATGCCCATGGTGCGAAGCCCGCTGGCGGCGGTCGCGGCGGCCCCGTCGGCAACCCGACGCGCGGCGGCCAGCCTGCCCGTGCCGAAGGGCAGGGTGGCGGTCGCGGCGGTCAGCCGCCGCGTGACGGCGGTGCCGGTCGTCCGGCGGGCGGCGGTGGCCGTCCGGCTGGTGGCGGCGGTGCCGGTGGCCGGGGTCGCGGCGGTCGCGGTCGTGGCGGCGGCGGCGCCCCGCGCGGCGCGACGGCATAACCATTCGAACCGGAAAGGCCCCGACAGCACCTGCTGCCGGGGCCTTTTCTCTTCCAGGATGCTCCCCGGCACGGGGCGGACCGTCGAGCAACGCAGCCGTGGTGGTGGAAGAAGCCTCCTCCGCCAGCTACGCTGGTCCCCCCTCCCGATACCGGGGAGGCGTTTACAACTCCCGCAACGCCCGCGCCGGTCGCGCACCCAATATCGGCAATGCGCCCAGCGCCCCGATCCCGATCGTCGCGCCTGCGCCGACCAGCAGCGTCAGCGCCACGGCCCCGTAATCGGGCAGCCAGTCGAACGCGAACAGTTCGACCACCACATACCATCCGGCACCCAGCCCGATTACCGCCGCCAATCCGGCAAGGATCGTGGCCAGCACCAGATACTCGATCGTCTGTGCCGCCAATATCTGTGCCCGCGTCGCGCCGAGCGTCTTGAGGATCACGCTGTCATAGGTCCGCGTCTCGCGCGCGGCGGTGATCGCACCGATCAGCACGGCGATCCCCGCGAGGATCGCGATGCCTGCCGCCGCCGCGATCGCGGTTGCCATCTGCGACACGATCGTCCGCACCTGTCCGATCACCTCGCCGACCTCGACCACCGATGTCGATGGGAACGCCGTCGCCAGCGCGCGCGTGACGTCGCGCTCGCCGCCCGGGGGCATGGTGACGGTCGCGGCGAGATTGTGGGGCACGTCGGACAGTGCGTTGGGGGAGAACACCATCACGAAGTTGAACCCCATCGTGTCCCACTCGATCTTGCGGAACGATGCGATGCGCGCGGTCCGCTCTTGCCCGGCGACGCTGATCGTCAGCGGGTCGCCGAGCTTCAGCTTCAGCGCGTCGCCCATCCGCTCATCGACCGACACCAGCGGCGGTCCGGCATAGTCCTTGGGCCACCACCGTCCGCGCACGATCTCGCTACCCGGCGGCAGGGTCGCGGCAAAGGTCAGGCCGCGTTCGCCGCGCAACGCCCATGCCTCTTCCGGGATCGTCTTCAGATCGGCGACGCGCGTGGTGGCATAGGCGGTGATGGTGCCGCGCATCAACGGCACCGTCGCCACTTCCGCCGTCGGGCGCAGCGTACGGACGATGCGACGGAAATCGCCGTCGCGATCGGGCGGCACGTCCAGCGCGATCAGCGACGGCGCGCGCGCCGGAACCGTCCGCGCGATATTCGCGTCGAGGCTGGAGCGGATCGTTGCCAGCAATACGAACAGCGTCAGCCCGAGTCCGAGCGCCACGACCAGCGCGCCGGTCCGCGCACCGGGGCGATACAGTGCGGCGATCGCCAACCGCCATAAAGGCGCACGCGGACGCGGCAATCGCGCCGCCGCCCATCGGATCGCCTGTCCCAGCCCCGCCAGCACCAGCAGCAGCGCGGCGGCGGCAGCGAGGAAACTCGCCCCGAACCACGGCCGCTCGCTCGTGACCAGCACCAGCGCCACGACGCCCGCGAACGCCGCGCCCATCCACACCGCCGATCGCCATATCGGCGCGCGCCGCCCGTCCAGCACCCCGCGCAACAGCCCCGCCGCCGGCACCGCGCCCGCGGCGAGCAACGGCGGCGCGGCAAAGGCCAGCGCGATCAACAGACCATATGCCGCCGCCTGCACCAGCGGCAGCGGGTGGATCGCAAACGCCGGCGCGACCGGCAACGCATCGCCCGCCAGCGCGACGATCGCGGGCACGGCGGCGATGCCGATTGCCAGCCCGATCGCGATACCGACCGCCGACACCGCCACGATCTGTAACAGGTACACGCGCGCGATCAGCCCGGACGTCGCGCCCAATACCTTGAGCGTCGCGATGCTCGACCGGCGCGTCGCCAGATAGGAACTGACGCCGTTGCCGACCCCGATCCCGGCGATGACCAGCGCGGTCAGCCCGACCAGCACGAGGAACTCGCCCATCCGCAACAGGAACCGCTCCGCCCCCGGTGACGCCCGGTCGCGCGTGCGGGTTTCCCATCCCTGTGTGCGGTAGCGATCGGTGAAGGCCTTGATCGCCGTGGCGGGATCATAGCGGCTCGCGATGCGATATTTGGTTTCGTATAGGCTGCCCGGTGCGATCAGCCCGGTGCGGGCAAGACCGTCGGTCGATACCAGCGCGACCGCGCCCAGCGTAAAACCTTCGCTCAACCGGTCGGGTTCGTCGGCGATGATCCCGGCGATGGTGAAGCGCGCCGTGCCGAAGCGGACCTGCGCGCCCGGTGCCAGTTTAAGCCGTTCAGCAAGGGCGGGGGCGATATAGGTCTGGCCGGGCGACAGCGGCTGCGCAGTGCCTGCCTGCAATCGCAGCGTTCCGTAGAGTGGATAGACCCGATCGACCGCCTTCAATTCGATCGGCGCAGTGTCACCGTCCGGCGCGACCGCCATCGACTGCATCCGCAGCGTTTCCGATACCCGGCCCAGCCGCGCCATCGACCGGCGTTCGGCGGGATCGGCGGTGCGCTGCGACACCGACAATTCGATATCGCCGCCCAGCAGGGATTGTCCGCGCGCCGCCAGTTCGCCGGTGATCGATCGCGTCAGGCTGCCGATCGCGGCCAGCGCCCCGACGCCGAGGATCAGGCACACCAGCAACAGCCGTAGCCCCCGGAACCGCGCATCCAGTTCCCGGCGCGCGAACCGCCACGCCAGCCGCCATTCGGTCATGCGTCGCGCAGTGCGTCGCGAACGATTCGTCCGTCCGCCAGCTCGACCACCCGGTCGCACCGTTCGGCCAGCGCGGGATCATGGGTGATGACCAGCAGCGTCGCGTCGGTCGCCGCCCGACGCTGGAACAACAGGTCCATGATCTGCGCACCGGTCGTGCGGTCGAGGTTGCCGGTCGGCTCGTCGGCGAACACCAGCGCCGGTCGCCCGGCCAGCGCGCGAGCGATGGCGACGCGCTGTTGCTCGCCGCCCGATAATTGCGTGGGATAATGGTGGAGCCGGTGGCCAAGGCCGACATCGACCAGTTCGGCCTCGGCCCGCGCAAAGGCATCGCGCACCCCGGCCAATTCCATCGGGACCGCGACATTTTCCAGCGCGGTCATGGTGGGCAACAGGTGGAACGCCTGAAGCACGATGCCGATGCGGCCACGTCGTGCGCGCGCCAGATCGTCCTCGCCCAACGTGCCAAAATCCATGCCCCCGACGCGCACCTGCCCGCCGGTCGCACGTTCCAGCCCGGACAGCACCGCCATCAGCGACGACTTGCCCGATCCCGATGCGCCGAGCAGCGCCACGCTGGTCCCGCCCGCGACGCTTAGATCGATGCCGTGCAGGATCGGCGTCGCCGCATCGCCCTCGCCCAGTGTCAGGGTGACACCGCGCGCGTCGATAACCATATCGTCGGGACTGGATTGCATGGAGCGGAACGCCGGTGATGAAGCAGGGACAGGGCACATATGCGGGCGCGATCGCCATTCTCCAAGGCGCGATGCTGCTGACGGGATGCAATCAACCCGATTTGTCCGAGGGGAACGACACGCCCGCCACCAACGTCGCGGTACAGGCCACATCGACCACGGCCGCGACGTCGCCGTCGTCGGTGCCGGTCGCCGGGCCGAAGCGGCTGGTGCTGGCGTTCGGCGACAGCCTGTACGCCGGATACGGCCTGTCGCGCGGGGAAAGCCTGCCCAACGAACTTCAGACCGGGTTGCGGGCAGCGGGGATCGATGCGCGGGTCGTCAATGCCGGTATATCCGGTGACACCAGTGCGGCGGGGCGGCGGCGGCTGGCGTTCACGCTCGACCGGCTGGAACGCAAGCCGGACCTCGTGCTGCTCGGGCTGGGCGGCAACGACCTGTTGCGACAGATTCCGCCGGCGGAGACACGCGCGAACTTCACCGCGATGCTCGACGAACTGCAACGGCGTGGCATTCCGGTCGTGCTGACCGGCATGATGGTTCCGCCCAACCTCGGTCCCGAATATGCCGCCGCGTTCAATCGCATCTGGCCCGACATGGCCAAGCGGTACGATGCGGTGCTTGATCCCTTCATCCTTGCCGGGGTGATCGGCGACCGGCGGCTGATGCTGCCCGACGGGGTGCATCCCAATGCGCAGGGCGTCGATCGCATCGCGGCCCGCCTGACCCCGGTGGTGGCGAAGCGGCTCGGCGAACTGTAACCGGAATCAAAGAACGCCGCGTCGGACGATGATCCGACGCGGCGTCCTCTGTATCTTTAAAGGAAAGGGGTGTCAGCCAGCCTGTTCGGCGAGGACCGTCAGCCCCTTGGCCGTCACTTCGGCGAACCCGCCGCGGATCGCGATACGTTCCGGTTCGCCCTTCTCGGTGACGAACACCAGCAGTTCGCCGTCGCGGATCGTCGACATGAACGGCGCATGACCTTCCAGTACGCCGAAGTCGCCTTCGGTGCCGGGGACGGTCACCATATAGACCGACTCCGACCGAAGCAGCTTTTCGGGGGTGACGAGTTCAAAATGCAGCATCGAGACAACTCCCCCCTCCCGCGGGGCAGGAGGGGTCGGGGGTGGGGCTTTCGAGAGCGTGCGCCGGTCGGACCGCCCACCCCCGGCCCCTCCCGCAAGCGGGAGGGGACGTTTTGCTTACGCGTCCTGCGCCAGCTTCTGCGCCTTGGCGACGGCTTCGTCGATGCCGCCGACCATGTAGAACGCGCTCTCGGGCAGATGGTCGTATTCGCCTTCGACGACGGCCTTGAACGACTTCACCGTGTCTTCCAGCGCGACGAACTTGCCGCTGATGCCGGTGAAGACCTCGGCGACGTGGAACGGCTGGCTGAGGAACTTCTGGATCTTGCGGGCGCGGGCGACCGTGATCTTATCCTCTTCGCTCAGCTCGTCCATGCCGAGGATGGCGATGATGTCCTGCAGCGACTTGTAGCGCTGGAGCAGCGACTGCACCGCGCGGGCGGTATCGTAATGCTCCTGACCGACGACGCGCGGTTCGAGCACGCGGCTGGTCGAATCGAGCGGATCGACCGCTGGATAGATGCCGAGTTCCGAGATGGCACGGTTCAGCACGGTCGTCGCGTCGAGATGCGCGAACGACGTCGCCGGGGCCGGATCGGTAAGATCGTCGGCGGGAACGTAGATCGCCTGCACCGAGGTGATCGACCCCTTGTTGGTCGAGGTGATCCGCTCCTGCAACGCGCCCATGTCGGTCGACAGCGTCGGCTGATAGCCCACCGCCGACGGAATGCGGCCGAGCAGCGCCGACACTTCCGAACCCGCCTGCGTGAAGCGGAAGATGTTGTCGACGAAGAACAGCACGTCCTGTCCTTCGACGTCGCGGAAATATTCGGCGATCGTCAGGCCCGACAGCGCGACGCGTGCGCGCGCGCCCGGCGGCTCGTTCATCTGACCATAGACCAGCGCGACCTTCGATCCCTCGCTCGTCGGATTACCTTCGGCATCCTTGGCGATGACGCCCGCGTCGAGGAATTCATGGTACAGATCGTTGCCCTCGCGGGTGCGCTCACCCACGCCCGCGAACACCGACGTGCCGCCATGCCCCTTGGCGATGTTATTGATCAATTCCTGGATCAACACGGTCTTGCCCACGCCCGCGCCGCCGAACAGGCCGATCTTGCCGCCCTTCGCATAAGGCGCGAGCAGATCGATGACCTTGATGCCGGTGACGAGGATCGCCGAATCGGTCGACTGGTCGACGAACAACGGTGCCGATGCGTGGATCGGGGCGGTCGTTTCCGCGCCGACCGGGCCACGCTCGTCGATCGGCTCGCCGATCACGTTCAGGATGCGGCCCAGCGTCTTGGGGCCGACCGGCACGCGGATCTGCGATCCGGTGTCGCGCACGGCCTGTCCGCGGGTCAGACCCTCGGTCGCGTCCATCGCGATTGTGCGGACGGTGTTCTCACCCAGATGCTGGGCGACTTCGAGCACCAGCCGGTTGCCGTTATTGTCGGTCTCCAGCGCCGACAGGATCGCCGGCAGTTCGCCGTCGAACGAAACGTCGACGACCGCGCCGATCACCTGGCTGATGCGGCCGGTATTGTTGGTGCTGCCTTGCGGCGCGTAGATTTCAGCGGCGGTTGCCATCGTTTCGCTTCCTTGCGTGTCGATACTTTAGAGCGCTTCCGCGCCCGAAATGATTTCCACCAGTTCGGTCGTGATCGCGGCCTGGCGGGTACGGTTATATTCGATCGTCAGCTTCTGGATCAGGTCGCCGGCATTGCGGGTCGCATTGTCCATCGCCGTCATCTTCGACCCCTGTTCCGAGGCCGCGTTCTCGCGCATCGCGCGATAGATCTGCACCGCGATGTTGGTCGGCAACAGGCTGGCGAGGATCACTTCCTCGTCCGGCTCATATTCGACGACCGCGTCCGAAGACGCCGAAGGGGATGCCGAGGTCACGAGCGGAATCTTGACCGGGATCAACTGCTGCTCGGTCGGGTCCTGCGTCAGCACGGTCTTGAACGTGGCATAGAACAGGTGCGCGACGTCGAACTCGCCCGCGTTGAAGCGCGCGATCAGGTCGTCGGCATAGCCCTTTGCATCGGCATAGGTCAGCTTGCCCAGATCGCCGGGTTCGACCGCGTGGACGAAGCCCTCGCGAAACTGGCGTGCCAGCACCGCGCGGCCCTTGCGCCCGATCGTCAGGAACTTGACGGTCTTGCCCTCGGCCTGAAGCTCCAGCGCGCGACGGCGCGCCAGTCGGGCGATGTTCGAGTTGAACGCGCCCGCCAGTCCCTTGTCCGACGTGGCGACGACGAACAGGTGCACCTGATCGCGGCCATGACCGGCGAGCAGCGGCGAGCTGCCTTCGCTGACCTGCACCTTTGATGCGAGGCTGGCGACGACCGCTTCGACGCGCTGGGCATAGGGACGACCGGCCTCCGCCGCCTCCTGCGCACGGCGCAGCTTGGCGGCGGCGACCATCTTCATCGCCTTGGTGATCTTCTGCGTCGACTTCACCGAGCCGATGCGGAGCTTTAGGGCCTTGAGTGACGCCATGTTTTTCCCACCCGCGTCACCCCGGCGCAGGCCGGGGTCTCTCCGTTACCGGGAGGCTCCAGCCTTCGCTGGAGCGACGGTTGTTGCAATGATTACGCGAACGTCTTGGCGAAATGGTCGAGTGCTGCCTTCAGCCCCGACTTGGCCTCGTCGCCCAGATCCTTGGTATCGCGGATCTTGGTCAGGACGCCTGCGTGATTGGCGCGAAGATCGGCCAGCATCGCCTGTTCGTAGCGGGTGACGTCGGTCACGGCGACCGTGTCGAGATACCCCTGCGTACCGGCGAAGATCGACGCGACCTGTTCCTCGAACGGCATCGGGCTGAACTGTGCCTGCTTGAGCAGTTCGGTCAGCCGTGCACCGCGGTTGAGCAGCTTCTGCGTCGATGCGTCGAGGTCCGAGCCGAACTGCGCGAACGCCGCCATTTCGCGATACTGGGCCAGCTCCAGCTTGATCGAGCCGGCGACCTTCTTCATCGCCTTGGTCTGTGCGGCCGAACCGACGCGGCTGACCGACAGGCCGACGTTGATCGCGGGGCGGATGCCCGCGAAGAACAGGTCGGTTTCGAGGAAGATCTGACCGTCGGTGATCGAAATCACGTTGGTCGGGATATAAGCCGACACGTCGCCCGCCTGCGTTTCGATGATCGGCAGCGCGGTCAGTGATCCGCCGCCGTTCGCATCGTTCATCTTTGCGGCGCGCTCCAGCAGGCGGCTGTGCAGATAGAACACGTCACCCGGATAGGCTTCACGGCCCGGCGGGCGACGCAGCAGCAGCGACATCTGGCGATAGGCCACCGCCTGCTTCGACAGATCGTCGAACACGATCAGCGCGTGCATGCCGTTGTCGCGGAAATACTCGCCCATCGCGGTGCCGGTATAGGGCGCCAGATACTGCAGCGGGGCGGGGTCCGACGCGGTGGCGGCGACGACGATGGAATATTCCATCGCGCCGTTTTCTTCCAGCGTACGCACGAGCTGCGCGACGGTCGAGCGCTTCTGGCCCACGGCGACATAGACGCAGTAGAGCTTCTTCTTCTCGTCCGTGCCGGCGTTCGCCGCCTTCTGGTTGATGAAGGTGTCGATCGCGACCGCCGACTTGCCGGTCTGACGATCGCCGATGATGAGTTCGCGCTGGCCACGGCCGACCGGCACGAGCGCGTCGATCGCCTTCAGCCCCGACTGCATCGGTTCGTGGACCGAGGTGCGCGGGATGATGCCCGGCGCCTTCACGTCGACGCGGCTGCGCTTTTCGGCGACGATCGGGCCCTTGCCGTCGATCGGGTTGCCCAGACCGTCCACGACGCGGCCCAGCAGGCCCTTGCCCACCGGAACGTCGACGATGGTGCCGGTCCGCTTGACGACGTCGCCTTCCTTGATCGCGGCATCGCTGCCGAAGATCACGACGCCGACATTGTCGGCTTCGAGGTTGAGGGCCATGCCCTGGATACCGTTCGAGAAGTCCACCATCTCGCCGGCCTGGACGTTGTCGAGGCCGTGGATGCGGGCGATGCCGTCACCGACCGACAACACCTGTCCGACTTCGGAGACCTGGGCCTCGGTGCCGAAATTGGCGATCTGGTCCCGGATGACCTTCGAGATTTCTGCGGCGCGGATATCCATGTTCAGCCTTTCATCGCGTGCGCGAGCGTGTTCAGTCGGGTCTTGATCGAGCTATCGATCATCTGGCTGCCGATCCTGACGATCAGGCCGCCCAAAAGCGAGGGGTCGACGCGCAGGTCGATCGCGACCTCGCGTCCGACACGGTGGCGCAACTGCTGCCGCAGCGCATCGACCTGTGCGTCGTTCAGCGGGTGCGCCGAGACAACATCGGCGTTCATCTCGCCCCGGCTGCGGGCAGCAAGGTCGCGGAACGCGCGGATGATCGCGGGCAGGTCGGACAGGCGGCGGTTCTGCGCCAGCACGCCGAGGAAATTCGTGGTCACGGGATCGAGGCCGAGCACCGGGGCTACCCCGGCGATCGCCTTTGCAGCATCGGCGCGCCCGATCAGCGGACTGCGGACCAGCGCCGACAGGTCATCCGATTCGGCCAGTGCCTGCGACAGCGTCTTCAGGCTCGACTCGACCGTGGTCAGCGACGCCTGTTCCCGTGCGAGGTCGAACAGCGCGGTGGCATAACGCCCGCTCAGGCTGGCCTGAATCGAGCCGCCGCCGTTGCTGGCGCTGCCGGTATTTCCGCTGGATATCTCCACGCGCGCGAGTTCCTTTCGGGGGTCAACTTCACCATCCCATGCGGAAAGGGGGCGGTCCGCCGGTCGGCTCCGCGACATATTCGTCGTGAAAGGAATCGGCCCGAACGCCCCCGATGGGTCGAGGTGGCCGCTAGCATTGGTCTCGTCTTTTCGCAAGCATTGCGGAACCGATCGCAAACTCGCCCGCTACCCGGTTCTGAACCGGACATGGCGGGCCGGGTCGAACGGACGGGAATTATGGGCAGTATCCAGCGGATGACGATGGCCGACGGCGCGACCGTCGAGGTATGGCACGCGGTTCCGAGGGGCGCGCGGCGCGGCGGCGTGGTGGTGGCGCAGGAGATTTTCGGGCTGACCGACCACATCCGGGAGGTCGCCGACGGATTCGCGGACGCCGGATATGAGGTGCTGGCCCCTGCGCTGTTCGATCGCGAGCATCCGGGGTTCGTCGCGGGATATGACGGCGACGGGTTCGACCGTGCGATCGAACTGGCGCGACGAGTGCATCCGTTCGACCTGTCGGTCGCCGATATCGGCACCTGTGTCGCGACGCTGGCGGCACGTGGACCGGTGTTCGTCGTCGGATATTGCTATGGCGGATCGGTCGCATGGGCGGCTGCGGCTCGGGTCGCCGGGGTGGCGGCGGCGTCCTGTTACTATGGCAGCATGATTCCCGACACGCCCGATCGGCCGCAGGTGCCGACCATCGCCCATTTCGGTCGGCACGATAGCGGCATCCCGATCGACAAGGTCGAGGCGCTGGCCCGCAATCACCCGGAGCACGCGACGATCCATGTCTATGATGCCGGGCACGGCTTCAACTCGGATCGGCGCAAGGACTATCATGCCCCCAGCGCGGCGCTGGCGCGCGAACGGACGCTCGCCTTGTTCCGCGCCAACGGCGGATAGGCTATTTGGCGGCGGTACAGCGATAGACGAGGCGCTCGTTGGCCTGTGCGGGCAGCGCGGTTCGAATCGCGGATTGCTGCGTCGCCAGCGCGGCGCGGCCGCCGGTATCGCTGGCACATGCCTTTTGCTGCACCTGACCGCGCAGCATCCGCGCACGGGTCATCGCATCGGCTGAGAGCAGATAGCGGCTGTTGGTATAGCTGCCGCTCACCGGATCGAAGCGCAGGACCGATACCGTCGCGTCTTCGCTGGGCACGAGGATGCGTTCCCATCCGCCGCCCGGTGCCTCGGCATATTGGGTGCGTCCGTTCATGCACCCGTCGCCCTTCCATCCGAAGCGGACGGTTTCGACCGGTGATACGATGATGCGGCTCCGTTCGGGGATCAGCGTACATTCGAGCGGCCCCGACAACGGTTTGGCGCGGGTCGCGGCGGTATCGCCGGAGGATGATTCGACCGATGCCGGGTCGAAATCCGGGCGAAGTACGAACATCGTCACCGCACCGATCAGCAGCACCACGCCGCCCGCCCCGGCGATCATCGCAGGACGTTGCGCGCCGCGCGACGCCAGCAACCCGGCCCCCCCGGCGGCCAGCACCGACAGCGCCAGCATCAGCGCCGCGCCCGCGATCATATTTTCGCGCGTGTCGGCATTGGCGGACCGTGCCGCTTCCAGCGCGGTCATGCGGTCTTCTCGCGCGCGTTCGGCGGCGGCGCGGGCGCGTTCGCGATCCTCGATCGCCTGGCGTTCGGCATCGGCGCGGTCGCGCGCGTCGGCATCGGCCAGCGTCACGCACGGCGCGGCGATCGTCGCCACCGGCTGTTCCGCCTCCCGCAGGAATGCGGTCAGCTCGGCATCGGAAATGGCGAAGGCGAAGCTCGCGTCCCCTTCTTCGCCGCGGGTCAGCGCCGAATTGACGCCCAGCACCCGGCCGCACCGGTCGAGCAGCGGGCCGCCCGAATTGCCGCGCGCGATGCTGGCGGTATGGACCAGCACCGCCGTCCCCTCCAGCCGACGGTTGCCCGACAGCACCCCCTGCGACCGGACCGGCGCGGTCGGTGTCACGAAATCGGCCGCCGAGCGCACCGTCGCCAGATCGACATTGGCGGGATAGCCCAGTGCCGTGGCCGATTCGCCCTCGCCGAGTAGCCCGGTATAGAGCGTCAGCGGCGGCAGGCGGACGCCGATCACCTCGATCAGTGCAAGGTCGCGGGCGGTATCGACGCGGATCAGCCGCCCCTCATAGGATCGCTCGCCCTCCGACGGCACGACTGCGATCACCGCGTCGCCGGGATAGCGTTCGAGCAGTTCGACGACATGGGCATTGGTGACGATGCGATTGGGCGCGATCGCAAAGCCGGTGCCGTGTTCGACATCGACCATTTCGCCGTCGACGGTGGCGATGGCCATGATGCGGACCACCCCGCGCGCCGCCGCCGACACGTCGTCGGCCCGCGCCGGACCGGCGAGGAACAGCGTCGCGCCCAGCATCCATGCGATCACCAGTCGAACCATCGGCGTCCTTCCCGTTAGCGCGCGCCGTTTCGACCAAAGCAGCGCGCGGTGCAAGGGCGGGCGGCGTTCAGGTGTCGGTATCGTCGTCCGTTTCGCGCTGCGGCCCGTTCCGCCACCGGGTGAGCGCCGCCGCCGCGCCGTCGCGGTCGATGATCGCGATCAGTTCGGCGGCGAAGGCGGCGGTCGCCCCGCCATGCGGCGCATAGGCGACCGGCCCCAGCGTGCGTCGCGCTTCCGCCCCGCGATCGGTTTCCAGCAGCACACGCGCCGCCTGCATCCGCAACCCGCGATCCTGCGGTCCCAGCAGGTGCGCGCGCAACAGTGCGTCGCGCGCATTGGTGTTGGGCTTCTGCCCCGGAATGTCGAAGCTTTGATAGAACAGCATCAGCGGTTCGGGATCGTCGGCCTCGATCGCGTTGGCGGCAAGGAAGGATTTGCGGATGTCGCGCCACAATTGCGGATCGGCGTTCTTCGCGGCGCGCGCCGCCGCCATCCGTGCCCGACCGATATAGACATGGCCGTCGATCGATGTCGGATCGGTGGCGACCGCGCGACGGGCGGCGGCTTCGGCAGCGGCGTTGTTGCCCGCGTCATACTCCGCTTCGGCCAGTTCGACCTGTACGGCGGCATCGTTGGGATAGGGGGCGGCGGCACGCTGCACCAGCGGCAGCAGCGCCAGCGCCGCCTTGCGATTCACGCCGCGCTTCGACCTGATGATCAGCGGCATCATCGCCGCTTCGCCGGGACGCAGCGCCCGTACCCGGACCGTGGCGGCCGGGACCGATGCGGCGGGGATCGTCATATAGCGCAGCCCGGTGCGCACATAGCGGGAGAAGTCGCGATCGAGCTGGCGCAGATCGCCGAACGCCTCCGCCGCCTTCGCATTGGTCTGACCGGCCGCAACCGCCGTGATGTACCGGTCGAGCTGTCCGCGACGGGCAGGATCGAGGATCAGCATGTGCGACAGGAGCCAGCCCCCGGCATAGAGCGCGCTTCGCTCGATCCGGGCGGGATCGCCGGTCAACAGCGCCTGTGCCGATATGGGCACGCCGTTTGCGAACGAACGCGCGCGATACATCGGTGCGCGCGCGACCTCGATCGTGCCGTCGGGGCGAAAGCGGGTGGTGGCGAAGAATTCGGCGAATCCTTCGACGAACCATGCCGGAAACGCCGCGTCGGCCCAGTTCGACAGCATGAAATGATGGGTATATTCATGGAACAGCACCTGTTCCTCGTCGATCCCCTCGCGCCCGCCGTCCCCGGCCCGTTTCGGCACGAACGCGACCGACCCGCCCGCGCGCGGGATATAGAAGCCCGCGACGTTGCTCGATCCCGCCAGCCGGGCGATGCTCGACATGTCGCCGGTAACATAGACGGTGACGCGGTTGGGCGGCGCGATTGGCGTCACCGCTGCCTTGGTCAGAAAACGGAGCGTCTTGTCGAAGCGTTCGAGCCGTTCGGCGAAACGCGCGACGTTCGCCGCCTTGTCGTCGGCATAGACGACGAAATGATCCGACTGCGCCTCATGCCATTCGGCCTGCGCCGTCATCGGCCACATCAGCAGCATCGCCGCGAACAACGTGCGAATCATACCATCCCCTCGGGCAGGTCCGGTGCCCGGAATAGGGGGGCATGGGGCGTACGCCAAGCGCCGTCCGTCCCGTCGCCTACAGGAAACTATACGGATCGACGTCGACCGCCACACGCACCTTCGTTCCCCATTCGACCCCGGCCAGCCAGTCGCGGATCACGTCCTGCACGTCGAGGCTGCGGGTGGCGTGGACCAGCAGGCGGAAACGGTGCCGCCCGCGCAGCATCGCCAGCGGGGCGGGCGCGGGGCCATAGACATGGCATCCCTCCATCTCCGGTCTGGCGCGGCCGATCGCGCGGGCGGTCGCGTCGGCGGCGGCCTTGTCCTCCGACGACACGATGATCGCGGCATAACGTCCGAACGGCGGCACCTCGGCCTCCGCCCGCGCTTCCGTCTCCGCCGCATAGAAGCTGTCGGCATCGCCCGACACCAGCGCGCGCATGACCGCCGCGTCGGGGGCGGTCGTCTGGATATAGACATGGCCGGGCTTGGTCCCGCGCCCGGCGCGTCCGGCAACCTGCATGATCTGTTGAAACGTCCGTTCGGACGCGCGCAGGTCGCCGCCCTGCAGCCCCAGATCGGCGTCGATCACCCCGACACAGGTCAGGTTGGGGAAATGATAGCCCTTCGTCACCAATTGCGTGCCGACGACGATGTCGATGTCGCCCGCCTCCATCCGGCCGACGAACTCCGCCGCTTTGGCCGGGGACCAGATCGTGTCGGACGTAACGATCGCGGTCCGTGCGGTCGGCCACAGCGCCGCCACTTCGTCGGCAATGCGTTCGACGCCGGGACCGCACGCGACCAGGCTATCCTCGTTCTGACATTCGGGACAGGCGCGGGGGGTCGGGATCATGTGTCCGCAATGATGGCACGACAGCCGGTGGATCAGCCGGTGCTCGACCATCCATGCGGTGCAATTGGGGCATTGGAACCGGTGCCCGCACGTCCGGCAAAGGGTCAGCGGGGCATAGCCGCGCCGGTTGAGGAACAGCAGCGCCTGTTCCCCGCGCGACAGCGTCGCGTCGATTGCCTTGACCAGCGTCGGCGCGATCCATCGCCCGCGTTCGGGCGGGGTGGCGATCAGGTCGATCGGCTCGATCGTCGGCAACTGCGCCTTGCCATAGCGGCCCGGCAGCTTGAGTTCGGTATAGCGACCCTGTGCCACCTGTTGCCGGGTTTCGATCGCCGGGGTCGCACTGGCAAGGATCACCGGGCATTTCTCGAACAGGCCGCGCATCACCGCCACGTCGCGCGCGTGATAATGGACGCCCTCTTCCTGCTTGAAGCTGGTCTCGTGCGCTTCGTCCACGACGATCAGGCCAAGCGCGGCATAGGGCAGGAACAGCGCGGACCGGGCCCCGACCACCACCTTCGCCTGACCGGTCGCGATCGCGCGCCATGCGCGGCGGCGCTGCGTCGATCGCAGGTCGCTGTGCCACGGCACCGGGTCGCAGCCGAAACGCGCGGCAAAGCGTTTCAGGAACGGTTCGGTCAGGGCGATTTCGGGCAGCAGCACCAGCACCTGACGCCCCTGCCGGATCGCCGCCGCCACCGCCTCGAAATAAACTTCGGTCTTGCCCGATCCGGTCACGCCGTCGAGCAGGAACGGATGGAATGCCTGTGCATCGACCGCCTGCGTCAGCGAGTCCGCCGCTGCCCGCTGATCCGCCGACAGGGCGGGGACGCCATGTGCGGGATCGGGTTCGGGATAGGGCTGGTCGATGTCGACCGACACCGCCTCGATCGCGCCGAGTTTCACGAGGCCGCGGACTACCGCGTCGGACACGTCGGCGATGGCGGCGAGTTCGCGCACCAGCCCGCGCCGCTCGCCGATCCGGTCCAGCGCCTGTTGGCGTTGCGGCGTCAGCCGGTCGGGAATCAGTCCGGTCGCGCGATACTCCACCGCCAGCCGCGCCCCTTCGAGCGCGGAGGTGGAGGCGAGGCACATGCGCAGCACCGATGCGGGCGCGGCGAGGTAATAGCCCGCCGTCCATTCGACCAGCCGCCGCAACGGGGCCGCGATCGGCGGGGCATCGGCCACCGACAGCAACGGGCGCAGCCGGTTGTCGCCGACCTCTTCCGCCGTCAGCCGTTCGGCGTCCCATACTACGCCCAGCAACTGGCGCGGGCCCAGCGGCGCGACGACGATCGACCCCGGTTCGACCGACATGCCGTGCGGCACCCGGTAATCGAGCGGGCCGAGCGCGGCATTCAGGACGAGGACACGGGCGCGGGACATGCGCAGGCGTACATAGGGGTTGGGCAGGCGCGGTGAAAGCCGGTCAGGCGCGCTGGCGATCGCCCGCACCGATCACATGGCGCACCGCCGATCCGCGCCGGCGCCGCTTCGCCTGATACAGCGCGTTGTCGGCGGCATGGATCAGTTCGCGGGCGTTGGCGATTCCCGGCACGAACGCGGCATAGCCGATCGTCGCCGAACATGGCATTGCCCCGTCCTGCGTCGCGACCGGTCGCGCCAGATCGGCGGACAGGCGCGCGACGAGCAGATCGACCTGATCGACCAGCATCCGGTCGGTCAGCAGCACCGCGAACTCGTCGCCACCCAGTCGCGCGGCGAACGCGCCCTGCAACTGCGGCGCACGAAGCCGTTCGCCGACCGCGCGCAGCACGTCGTCTCCGGCCAGATGGCCGTGGGTGTCGTTGGTATGCTTGAAGTGGTCGAGGTCGATCAGCACGAGGATGCACGGCGCGGCATCCGACTGGGTCCGGCCGATTGCCCTGTCCAGCGCGGCATCGAACGCCGCGCGGTTGGCGATGCCCGTCAGCGTATCGGTCTCGGCCGATCGACGAAGCTGTTGTTCGAGGTGATAGCGGTCGGTCACGTCCTGAAACATTCCGGCCAGCGCGACGTCCGCATCGTCGCGTTCCAGTTCGCCCAGAACGCGCACCCGCCGCAACCGTCCGGCGGCGGTGGTCAGGTCGACTTCGAAATCGAACGGCTCGCCGGTGGCGATGGCATTGGCCAGTGCGTCCTCCACCACCGCACGGGCGTGCGGCGGATAGAAGGCAAGTGCCTCTTCCAGCGGCAGGACGGCGTCTTCGGGAAGCTCGTGGATGCGGCGGACGCCGGGCGACCACAACACTTCGTTACCGGGCAGCGTCACCCGCCACGATCCGATCATCGCCAGCCGTTCGGCATGACTGAACAGTCGTTCCTGCCGCTGCAATTCAGCGGCCTGCGCGTTGGCGAGGGTGGCGATATCGATCGCGCGCGTCGCGGTGACGTGCGACGCGATCACCGATTCGATCAGTTCGGCCAGCGCCTTGAGCGCCGCGAGTTGGGGTTCGGGCATGATCCGGGGTTCGGGATCTGCGACGCATATCACGCCGATGGTATGCCGTTCGCCATCCATCGGATCGACCGCGCGCAACGGCACACCGGCATAGAATCGCAATTCGTCCGCCACCACCGCGGGCATATGCGCGAAGCGGGAATCCTCGCGCGCGTCCGCGACCGCAATCGTCGCGTCGGTGCCGATGACGAGGTTGCACAACTGCGTCTCGCGCGGGGTCGGCGGGAAATAGGCGCCCGACGCCGCCTTGGTCCAGATCATCTGTCCCTCCGCGAACCGGATCGCGGCCATCGACGTGCCGAGCAGGGTGCGCGCGATCGTCGCCAGCGGCCCGAATTGTTCGATCGGTGCCGCCTGTAACAACGACAGCATCCGCTCTACTGCTTCGGGTTCGGCGCCCGGGATGCCGTCGGGAAGGGTCATGCCACGGTATACGTCGGAAAACACCGAAAGGTTGCCCGACGGTGCGCGATGGGCGATGGGGCGCGCAATCCGATTGGCGACTCCGGGAACCGCATCATGAAATTCTTCGTCGACACTGCTGACACCGCCGATATCCGCGAACTGGCCGAAACCGGTCTGCTCGACGGCGTCACGACCAATCCATCGCTGATCCACAAGTCGGGCCGCGACTTCCTCGACGTGGTGCGGGAGATCTGTTCGATCACCCCCGGCCCGGTGTCGGCGGAAGTCGTGGCGCTCGACCACGCCGGAATGATGCGCGAAGCCGAGATTCTGCGCAAGATCGCCGACAATGTCGCGGTGAAGGTGCCGCTGACCATCGACGGGCTGAAGACGTGCAAGGCGCTGACCGAAGACGGGACGATGGTCAACGTGACGTTGTGCTTCTCCGCCAATCAGGCGCTGCTGGCGGCAAAGGCGGGGGCGACGTTCGTGTCGCCGTTCGTCGGCCGTCACGACGATATCGGCTTCGACGGCATGGGCCTGATCAGCGATATCCGGATGATCTATGACAATTACGACTTCGCGACCGAGATTCTCGTCGCCAGCGTGCGGCATCCGATCCATGTGCTGGAAAGCGCGAAGATGGGCGCGGACGTGATGACGGCCCCGGCATCGGTGATCCGCGCGCTGGTCAAGCATCCGCTGACCGATAAGGGGATAGAAGGCTTCATGGCCGATTGGGCCAAATCGGGCCAGACGATCGCCTGATCGCGGCACCTGATCCCGGACGGGGCGGAAACCGCTGTGACATCGATGCGATGACCCGCCCCGCCTTTCCCGAACGACGCTGGCGAGCCGGTTATGCCGTGCTCGCCGCCATCGTGCTGATCGTCGAGATCGGCATTGCGCTGTTCGTGCGCGACCGATGGATCCGTCCGCATGGCGGCGATGTGCTGGCGGTCATCCTCGTCTATCTCGCGGTGCGCGCCGTCACGCGCTGGTCGGTCGGCAGGTCGGTAACGGTTGCGCTCGGCACCGCGATCGTGGTCGAACTGGGCCAGTATGTCGGCATCCTGCGGTACATCGGGCTGGATCATGTGCCCGTCGTCCGCGTCGTCATGGGCACCGGCTTCGATCCGGCGGACTTCGTTTCCTATGGCATCGGTGGCCTGATCGTCGTGGTCGTGGAGCGGTTGCGCCATCGCTGAAGCCGCGTGACCCGTTGTGTTTCCACGATAAAGTCGGGAGCCGCCCGGCGACTGATGCGTTGCAGCACCGGATAGGGCCGGTGAGGGCCGCGACAGGGGGCGGCGATGATCGACTGGCAACGCAGTTATTGCGGTGTCGCGCCCGGCCCGGACGGCTGGGCGACACGATGGAATTTCGATCCGGTGCTGCTGGTGGTGCTGGGGCTTGTCGTGGTCGCGTGCCTGCGACTGCACGGTTCGCGCCGCCATGCCGGACTGGCGGCGGTGGCAGCGGCGCTGGTCGCGTTCGTATCGCCGCTGTGTGCGCTGAGCGTCGCGCTGTTTTCCGCGCGTGCGGTGCATCACCTGGTGGTCGTGGCGGTCGTCGCGCCGTTGCTGGCGGTCGCATGGCCGCCGCGCCGGGGCGGGATCGCGGCGGCGCTGCCGGTATCGACCGTCCTGCTATGGGCATGGCACGTCCCGGCGCTGTACGACGCGGCGCTGGCGAACGTCGCGATATATTGGGCGATGCAGGCGACGTTGCTCGCCGGGTTCTGGTGGTTCTGGGGCGCTATCCGCCGGGCATCGCCTGCCGAGGCGGTGGCGGGAATCGCGGGCGGCGCGGTGCAGATGGGATTTCTGGGCGCGCTGCTGACCTTCGCCACGCGGCCGCTCTATGAATCGCATCTCGTCACGACGGTGCCGTTCGGGATCGGGCCGCTGGTCGATCAGCAACTTGCCGGGCTGGTGATGTGGGTGCCGGGCATGGCCCCCTATGCCGTCGCGGCGGCGTGGATCGCGGCGCGGCGCTGGCATGCGTTCGCTGCCACGGCGGCGGCGGCGACATGATCCTCGCGCTGGTCAAGGGGCTGCATATCGTCGCGCTGGTGCTGTGGTGCGCCGGGCTGGTGGCGCTGCCGCTGGTGCTGTCGAAACATGATATCGGCGAGGAGCAGGCCGAGTACGCCCGGCTCAGGCGGATTACCCATTATGGCTATACCCGCATCGTCACCCCCGCCGCCGTCGTCGCGATCGCGGCGGGAACCGTATTGCTGTTCCTGCGCAGCGTGTTCGTGCCGTGGATGTTCGCGAAACTCGTCGCGGTCGGGCTGCTGGTCGTGCTGCACGGGTTGATCGGCCATGTCGTGGTGCTGATGAGCGAGCGACGCGGCCAATATGCCCCGCCATCGTCGGTCCCGCTGCTGGGCGTGGCGATGGCGACGATGGTCGCGGTGCTGCTGCTGGTACTGGCCAAGCCGGGCGTACCCGACCTGACCCCCGACTGGCTGGAACAGCCGCGCAACCGTCACTTGCCGTTGGAAGCGACCCCGACTTGATATTCGAACACCAGCTTGCCGCCATGCCACCCGGTGAATCCGGTGAACCCGGCCGCGAACAGCGACAGGAGCAGGCCGTAGGGCAGCACCGCCTGTTCATAGCCGCCCAGCCGATAGCCCCAGTTCGCGCCGAGGATGGAGAGCAGCATCACCGCGATGATGAAATGCGTCCAGCTTGCGGCGCGCGCGCGGATGCCGGGCACCATCAGCAATTCGACCGTGCCCGCGACCCCGGCCAGCACACCGAGCAGGAAGCCGGTTCCCGACGCCCACAACGCACCCCGCGCCCAGAACGCATCGCCCGTCCACCAATAGAACAGGTCCGCGCCCAGCGTGCAGCTCGTCAACGCCACCGGAAAGGCGACCAGCATCGCATGGACCGGATGGCCCGCCACGGCGACCTTCGATTCGGTGCGGTGGAACGACGGATTCTCCCGGATCGGGTCGGTCAGCCGCTCGTCGACGACGTCGGTGGTCGTGGTATCGGTCATCCAGCATGTCTCCCGCGGCGATCCGCCTGTGTCCTCCCAACGGCGCTGGCCGCCGGTGGTTGCGCCGGGCCGTTGTCGACGATCGACCCGGCCGGTCCCCATGCCGCGTCGGTCGCGCAACTATGGTGGGTGATGCTGGGCGGTGCGGCGGTGCTGGCGGCGCTGGTCTTCGCGCTACTGGCGGCGGCGTTGCTGCGGCGGCATGTCGCGGGGGCGACCGATGCGCGGCTGTGGATCGGATGGCTGGGGCTGGCGATGCCGTGCACCGTGCTGGCCGCGCTGCTCGGCTATGCGCTGTTATCGGGCGGGCGTATCCTGCCGACACCAGCGCCCGATGTCGTGACGATCGGGGTGGAGGCGCGCCGCTATGCATGGGAATTCCGTCATCCCGGCCAGCGCGACCGGCTGAACGTGCTGCACATCCCCGCCGGGCGGCCGGTCGACCTGTCGATTACCGCGACCGACGTGATCCACAGTTTCTGGGTGCCGCGACTGGCGGGCAAGATGGACGCGATTCCCGGCCATACCAATGTGCTGCGCATCGTGGCGTCGCAGCCGGGCATCTATCGCGGCGAATGCGCCGAATATTGCGGCACCGGCCACCGCGACCACGGCTTCGCCGTCGTCGCGTACGATGCGGCGGGATGGGCCGACTTCACCGGAGGCGCACGATGAAGGCGTTGCGGCTGCACCGCGAACTGACCGCGATCTGGCGGACCGAGCCGGGCTGGCGCGGCACGCTGCGGTCGGTCAACCATTCGGATATCGGGCGGCGCTTCATCGTCGCGGCGTTCGTGTTCTTCGCCATCGGCGGCGTGCTGGCGATGCTGATCCGCGCGCAACTGGCGACGCCGCACAGCGCGTTCGTGGGACCGGCGGTCTATAACCAGCTTTTCACGATGCATGGCAGCATCATGATGTTCCTGTTCGCCATCCCGATGTTCGAAGGGCTGGCGATGTACCTGTTGCCCAAGATGCTGGGCGCGCGCGACATGGCGTTTCCCCGGCTGTCGGCGCTGGGATGGTGGTGTTACCTGTTCGGCGGCACGATCCTGATCGTCGCGCTGCTCGCCGGGGTCGCGCCCGACGCCGGGTGGTTCCTGTACCCGCCGCTGTCGGGCAAGCAATGGACGCCCGGAATCAACAGCGACGTCTGGCTGCTCGGCATCACCTTTGTCGAAGTATCGGCGATGTGCGCGGCGATCGAGATCGCGGTGTCGATCCTGAAGCTGCGCGCGCCGGGAATGCGGCTCGACCGGATGCCGTTGTTCGCATGGTATCTGCTGGCGACGGCGGGGATGATGTTGTTCGGCTTTCCGCCGCTGATCCTCGGATCGATCCTGCTGGAGGTCGAGCGCGCCTTCGGCTGGCCCTTCTATACCGCCGCGCTCGGCGGGTCGCCGCTGTTGTGGCAGCACCTGTTCTGGCTGTTCGGCCATCCGGAGGTCTATATCATCTTCCTGCCCGCGGCGGGGGCGGTGTCGACCATCCTGCCGGTGATGGCCCGGACGAAAATCCTCGGCTATGGCGCGCTGGTCGCGGCGGTGATGGCGCTGGCGTTCCTCAGCTTCGGGCTGTGGGTGCATCACATGTTCACCACCGGCATCCCCCACATGGCGCTGGGCTTCTTTTCCGCCGCCTCCACGCTGGTGGCGATCCCGACCGCGATTCAGGTGTTCGCATGGATCGGCACCCTGTGGAACGGGCGGCCCCGGTTGAAACTGCCGATGCTGTATCTGGTCGGGTTCTTCGTGGTGTTCGTGCTGGGCGGGCTGACCGGCGTGATGCTGGCGGTGGTGCCGTTTGATCAACAGGCGCACGACACCGCTTTCGTCACCGCGCATCTCCATTATGTGCTGGTCGGCGGGTTCGTGTTCCCGATGCTGGCCGCCGCCTATTACTGGCTGCCGCATTTTACCGGACGGGCGCGGGTGATGCGGCTGGGTGAGGCGGCGTTCTGGCTGATCTTTATCGGGTTCAACCTCACCTTCTTCCTGATGCACCTGACCGGGTTGCTGGGGATGCCGCGCCGGATCGACACCTATCCGGAGGGAATGGGGTGGACGATGCTCAACCTGATCTCTTCGGTCGGCAGCTTCGTGATGGCGTTCGGCTTCGCGCTGTTCGCGATCGATGTCGGGCTTCAGATCTGGCTGGGGCGGCGGCACCGGCGCAATCCGTGGCAGGCGGGTACGCTGGAATGGGCGATGCTGACACCCGCGCCCGCCTATAATTTCGCCAGCCTGCCGGTCGTCACCACGCGCGATCCGCTGGACGACGACCCCGGACTGGGCGTCGAACTGGCGCGGGGCGAAGGCTGGCTGGGCGCGACACGCCACGGCTGGCGCGAGACGGTGGCGGTCGACGTGGCGACCGGCCGCCCGGATCATATCACGATCCTGCCGGGCAATAGCTGGTCGCCGATCGCAACCGCCGCGATGCTGGGCGGGTTCTTCCTGACGATGCTGGCAGGATTTTATCCGGTCGCGCCGCTGTTCCTGATCGGGGTGGTGGTGCTGGGATGGAGTTGGGCATGGACCAACGGGCAACGGCGCGACCACGGTCCGATGCCCGCCGGGCCGGACGGCGCGGTGCTGTCGATCGCGGCGGAGCGGCACGGCACCGTCGGCTGGTGGGGCAGCATCCTCGCGCTCGCCGCCAGCGCGACGTTGTTCGGGTCGCTGCTGTTTGGATATGCGTTCCTGTGGACGGTCGCGCCCGACTGGCCGCCGCCCGAACTGGTCGCGCGAACGCTGGGTGAGCCGGTGCTGGCGATCGGCGGTGCGCTGGTCGCGGCATGGGGGGCGCGGCGTGGCGGTCGCGGCGGCATGGCGCTGGCGGCGGCGGGACAGGCGGCGATCGTCGTGGCGCTGGCGCTGCTGGTCGCGCTGCGGCTGCCCGCGCCGACCGGCCACGCCTATGCCGCGACCGGCGCGGCGGTGGCGGCGTACGGCATGTTCCATGCCGGGCTGGCGGCGGTGATGCTGTGGTTCGTCCGCGCGCGGATCGCCGCCGGATATATCGGCGGCAGGCGCACCGGCGAGTTGCAGATCGTGCGCCTGTGGAGCGATCATGCCGCCGGGGCCGGGATCGTCGTCGCGCTGGTGATCGCGGTGCCGGGGTGGATCGCATGATCGCGCTGATCCGCATGGTCGCCGGGCTGATCCTGTGGGGGATCGCGTTCGCCGTCCTGTACGGGCTGCACGGCATCGGCTGTGCCGCCGGATGGGCGGGGATGGCAGCGGGGCCGGTCAGCGTGCAGCATCTGGTGCTCGGCACCGCGTGGATCGGGTTCGTCGCGGGCGGGATCGCGCTGGCATGGGCGTCGTGGCGCGGCGGTGACGGGCTGGTCGAGCACACGGCGTCGCGGCTGGGCGTGGTCGGCGCGGCGGCGACCTTCGTCACCGGGCTGCCGATCGTCACGCTGCCCGCCTGTGTATGACGTTCAGCGCCGGGCGCGCGGCTTCCAGGTCAGGACGCGGTAGAGATAGCCGATGACGATCGCGACCGACATCGCGATCGCGACGGGGCCGACATAGCGGTCGATCTGGCTGAAGTTCGATCCCAGCCACAGTCCGGCATAGGCCAGCACGCTGTTCCAGATGATGCTGCCGGTAAAGGTCGCCAGCACGAACCGCCAATGCGGCATTCGCGCCATCCCGGCGGGCAACGAGATGAGCGTGCGGAACGTCGGCATGAAGCGGAAGATGAAAACCGTCTTCCCGCCATGTTTGCGGAAGAAACGCTGGAGTTTCTCCACGTCTTCCCATTCCAGCGTCATCCACCGGCCCCAGCGATCGACGAAGGGCTTCAACCCGTGATAGCCGAACCGCCGCCCGATCGCGTACCAGAAATAATTGCCCGCCGTGGTCCCGGCGGTGCCCCATAGCAGCAGCGGCAGCATCGCCATGTCGCCACGCGCGACGGCCATCCCGCCCAGTCCCATGATGACTTCGGACGGGACCGGCGGCACGACGTTTTCCAGCGCCATCAACAGGAAGATACCGAAATACCCGCCCCATGCGATCGCATCGAGGATGAAGTTGGTCATGGGCGGGGCAACGTTTCGCAGCGAGAATGGGTTGCCTGTCGAACGTTGGCGTCCACGGCGTTACGTCTTTGCCGCCACCCGCACCTCGATCGCATTCCACATCAGGCTGGCGACGTCGGTGCCGTCGAACCGTTCGATCGCGACGATGCCGGTCGGCGACGTCACGTTGATTTCGGTCAGCCATTCGCCGCCGATCACGTCGATCCCGACGAACACCAGCCCGCGTCGCTTCAGTTCCGGGCCGAGGGCGGCACATATTTCGCGCTCGCGTGCCGTCAGTTCGGTCTTGGCAGCGGTGCCGCCGACCGCGAGGTTGGAGCGGATCTCGCCTTCGCCCGGCAGGCGGTTGACCGCACCTGCGACTTCGCCGTCGACCAGCACGATGCGCTTGTCGCCCTGTGCCACGGCGGGCAGGAACGCCTGCACCATATGCGGTTCGCGATAGGCGGTGTTGAACACCTCGATCAGCGACGACAGGTTCTGGCCATCGGCATCGACCTTGAAGATCGCCTTGCCACCATTGCCGTGCAGCGGCTTTACCACGACCGATCCGTGTTCCTTCAGGAACGCCCGCGCCTCGTCCACCGACCGGGTGATGAGGGTGGGAGGCATGAAGCGCTGATAGTCGAGCACGAACAGCTTTTCGGGCGCGTTGCGGACGCTGGCGGGATCGTTGACCACCAGCGTGCGGTGCGCGATCCGCTCCAGCAAATGGGTGGCGGTGATGTAGCCGAGGTCGAACGGCGGGTCCTGTCGCATCAGCACGACATCGACATCGTCGGCCAGGTCGAGCGAGACCGGATCGCCCAGCGTGAAATGATCGCCCACCACGCGCCGCACCGTCACCGGATGCGCGCGGGTCCATACCCGGTCGCCCGACTGGTTCAGATCCTCCGCGCCATAGACGAACAGGCGGTGGCCGCGTGCCTGCGCCGACAGCATCAGCGCAAAGGTCGAATCGCCCGCGATGTTGATACCGGCGATGGGGTCCATCTGAACGGCGACGGTCAGCGACATGGGGACTACTCCTGTGGATCGCCGGTCAGGTAGGGGGGGCGGCGGCGAATGTCACGCCGGACCGTCAATATCCGATCCACGCATTCTCGATATGGCGGGGCGGCATGCCGCGCGCGATCAGGATCACGTCGATACGGATATCCTCGCCGTTCGCGGCATGGACCGGTGCCAGTATCTCCGCCGCCGCCGCGACGCGCGACAGGCGGCGTTCGTCGATCGCCAGGTCGAGGTCGGCGGCGGTGGCGCGCATCTTGACCTCGACGAACGCCACCAGACCGGGTCTGCGCGCGATCAGGTCGATCTCGCCCACCTTGGTCTTCACCCGCCGGCCAACGATCTCCCATCCCTTCAGCCGCAGCCACCAGCCGGCGATGCGCTCGCCGCGCCGACCGGCTGCATCGGCGGCGACGCGCGAGGCGCGGGTGCGTGCGGGCCTCAACCCCCATCTTTCATGGCCAGCGCCCGCGCGTACAATTCCTTGCGGTCCAGCCCCAGCGCCTTCGCCACCTCGCCCGCCGCCTTCGACGCGGGCAGGCGGGTCAGCGCCTCGCGCAGCGCTGCCTCGCCATCTTCCGCCGTGGCGGGGGCTGGGGCGCCGGGCGGGGCGACGACGATCACGATCTCGCCGCGCGGCGGCGCGTCGGCATAGCGCGCGGCAAGGGTGGTCAGGGTGCCGGTGACGCATTCCTCGAACCGTTTGGTGATCTCGCGCGCCACCCCGGCATCGCGGTCGCCCAGCCCCTCGGCCAGTGCGGTCAGCGCCGACGACAGGCGCGGGCCGCTTTCGTACAGGACCAGAGTCGCGCGAATCGTGGCGATCTCCGCGATCGCCTCGGCACGGGCATGGGCCTTGGACGGCAGGAAGCCCGCGAACAGGAACCGGTCGGTCGGCAGTCCGGCCAGCGTCAGCGCCGCCACCGCCGCGCACGGGCCGGGGATCGTCACCACCGCATGGCCCGCCGCGCGCGCGTCGCGCACCAGCTTGTATCCGGGGTCGGAGATCAGCGGCGTGCCCGCATCGGACACCAGCGCCACCGCCTCCGTCGCCATCCGCGCGATCAGGCCGGGGCGCATCCCTTCGGCATTATGGTCATGATACGGAATCATCGGGCGCTTCGTCCCGATATGGCGGAGCAGTCCGGCGGTGACGCGGCTGTCCTCCACCGCGATAAGGTCGGCACGCGACAGGATATCGGCGGCACGCGGAGACAGGTCTCCGAGATTGCCGATGGGGGTCGCGACGATGTAGAGGCCGGGGCCAAGTTTCTCGGTCATCAGGGATATCTCCATGACAGACGCAGTAGCACGCCCGCAATGGCGGCATCACATCGCGCGCGCCGCCGTGCTGCTGGGGGCGGCGGTCCTGTCGGCGTGCAGTTCGCTGGTGCCTAAGGGGCCGGTCGAACGCACCCCGCCGCCGACGACCCGTCCCGAACCCGTCCGGCCCGGTCCGGTCATGGGGGGCATTCCCGAAGATACGCAGCGGCACCGTGTCGCGCTATTGGTGCCAATGACGGGACCGAACGGCGGCGTCGGGCGCAGCATCGCCAACGCGACGCAGCTCGCGCTGCTCGACACTCGCAGCGAACGGGTGCGAATCACCACCTATGACACCGCCACGGGCGCCGCCGCCGCCGCCAATCGCGCGATCGCAGAGGGCAACCGCCTGATTCTCGGCCCGCTGCTGGCCGAGGACGTGCGGGCGGTCGCGCCGATCGCACGGGCGGCGAAGGTGCCGGTCATCAGCTATTCCAACGACGTGTCGGTGGCGGGCAACGGTGCCTATCTGCTGGGCTATACCCCCGGCCAGTCGATCGAGCGGGTCGTCGCCTATGCCAAGGGCAGCGGCATCACTCGGTTCGCCGGGCTGATGCCCGCCGGGGTCTATGGCCAGCGCGCCTCGACCAGCTTCCTGCGCGCGGTGGAACAGGCGGGTGGGCAGGTCGTGTCGCTGCAAAGCTATGACCGCGGCAAGGGACAGATCGCCGCCGCGGTCGCCCGGTTGAGCAAAACGTCGCCCTATGAAGCGGTGCTGATCGCGGATCAGGCGGGAACGGCCGCGATGGCGGTGCCCGCGATCCGCCGTTCGCCCAGCGCGCGGGCGCGGGTGCTCGGCACCGAATTGTGGAATACCGAAACCTCGCTCGGGTCGACGCCGGTGCTGAATGGCGCATGGTATGCCAGCGTGTCGAACGGGCTGTACCGGCAATATGCCACCAAATATCGCGCGCGGTTCAGCGCCGCGCCGTACCGCCTGTCCAGCCTCGGCTATGATTCGGTGCTGCTGACGGTGCGGATCGCCAACGACTGGACCATCGGGCGCGACTTCCCCGAAAGCCGCCTGCGCGATTCGGGCGGGTTCGCCGGGCTGGACGGCGCGTTCCGGTTCGGGCGCGACGGCGTGGCCGAACGCGCGCTGGAGGTGCAGGAGGTCCGCACCGGCGGCGCGACGGTCGTGTCGCCCGCACCGCGCAGCTTCGGCGACTGATCGCCGCTGAACGAGGGGAGGCCGCGCCGGAGGCGGCCTCCCCCGGTTGCCGCGTTACTGCTGCCACACCGTGACGTTGGCGTTGCCCGTGCTGCCGAAACCTTCGGTCGCCATCACCTGATAATCCATCGTGCCGAGGTTCAGCCCGACATTGCGCCATGCGTTGACATGGTTGCCGAAACTGATCGTGCTGTTGACGCCGGTCGCGCGCTTCGATGTGCGGACGCTCCAATATTGATAGAAGGTCCGGGTGCCTTCGATCGACGGCTGGTTGACCCGTTGCGTTCGATAGATGCGGTATGTGCCGCCATCGGTGGTGACGGTGCCCAGTACCGCAGCGTTGCCCGGCGGGGTGAAGCTGCTGCCCCAGTTGTCGACGACGTAATATTCGACCAGCGGATTGCGCGACCATCCGTACAGCGTCAGATACCCGTTGGTGCCGGCATTGAACGACCCGGCATTGTATCCGACCGTGCGGGTGGTCGATCCGGTCTGCCACCCCTTGCCTACGACCAGATTTCCACTGGAGCCGAGGTTCCACGTCGTGCTGTAGTTTCCGGCGGTGCCGAGCGTCATGCAGCCAGAGCCGGTATCGCGGTAAAAGGTATAGAAGAATCCGTTGTGGGTGCCGGTGCCGTTGTTGCAGATCGTGGTCTGGGCATTGGCGGGGAACGGTGCAGCGATCATGGTTAGGGCAATCGTCGTTAGCGCTAACATATTTCGGCGTTTCAGGATCATTTCTCTCTCCCGTATCAACCATGTGGTTGGTATGCCGCGCCGGTCGATCGCATGATCGCCGGTTCTATTGCGGCCAGGCATCGTGGACAGCGCGTATACCATCGTCAATAGGATCAATCGGCACCGAAATCCGATGCCTCACGCCACGCCGAACGGCACCACCATGTTCGCGGCATAATGCCCTATCTGCGCCCGGCCCAGATAGGGCACGCCCATCACGGCGGCCCAGCGGGCGACGATCTGTTCCTCGGTCTCACCGAAGCCGGTGTCGTCGGCGTGGCGATCGGTGACGGCGCCCAGCCTTATCCCGGCAATCCCCTTCAACTGGGTCGCGTTCGCCAGTTGAAAGAACAGCCGGTCGATCCGGTACAGATCCTCGCCCACTTCCTCGACCATGACGACGTGATCGGTCAGGTCGGGCAGCCACGGCGTGCCGATCAGCGCGCACAGGATGACGAGGTTGAACGCGACGGTCGGCCGTCCGTCCAGTTCGGGGGCGAGGCTGCGGCGATCGCCGTCGACCAGCCATGCCAGCGACCGTGCCGCGCTGTTGGTGCCGCCCGCCCGGCCGACCTGTCCCGCCATCGGGCCATGCGCCGGTCGCCCGATCCGCCGGGCATAGAGCGCGCCGAGCAGGAACCCCATGTCGGAAAAGCCGAGATAGGTCTTGGCCGACGCCGCCCGGCCAAGCTGCGGCATCACCCGGTCGAGGATGCGGTTCGACCCGTATCCGCCGCGCGCGAACCAGATCGCGTCGAATGCCGGATCGTTGGCGAATTCGAGAAAGGCGGCGGCACGCTGTTCGTCGGTGCCCGCGAAATGCCCGGCATCGAGGAAGCATTGCGGATGCACTACCAGGTCGAGCGTCGGATAGGTCAGCGCGGCATAGCCCTGTGTCCGGGCCATCTGTTCCTCGTCGACCCGTCGCGCCGGGGCCACCACTCCGATCCGCATCCATGAACCCCGCTTGCCACCTTGCGCCAAGGTCGATAGCCCCCGCGGATGCTCCACGGCAAATCCTTCTTCCTCGTCGGGATCGGCGGGTCGGGCATGTTGCCCCTCGCCATGATCCTTGCCGGGCGCGGCGCGACCGTCGCCGGGTCCGATCGCAGCCTCGATCAGGCGAGCCTGCCCGCCAAGTTCGATGCGTTGCGCGGGGCGGGCATCGCCCTGTTCGCACAGGACGGCAGCGGAATCGTGTCGCCCGACCAGATCGTCGTCGCGTCCGCCGCGATCGAGCCGACCGTCGCCGATATCGTCGCCGCCGATCGTATCGGCGCGGTGCGGATGGGCCGGGCGCAGTTGCTGGCCGAGCTGTTCAACGCCGCGCCGATGCCGATCGGCGTCGCCGGGACCAGCGGCAAGTCGACCGTTACGGGCATGATCGGCACGATGCTGCACGCACTGGGCCGCGACCCGACGGTGATGAACGGCGCAGTGATGAAGGATTTCGTCGCATCCGACCGCCCGTTCGCCAGCGCGCTGGTCGGCACTGGCGATGCGTTCGTCAGCGAGGTGGACGAAAGTGACGGGTCGATCGCCCGCTATGTTCCGCGCATCGCCGTGCTGAACAATGTCAGCCTCGACCACAAGACGCTCGACGAATTGCGGCTGTTGTTCGGCGGGTTCGCCGACCGGGCGGCGCGGGTGATCGTCAATGTCGGCGATCCCGAAGCGGCGGCGCTGGCAGCGGCGATCCCGGCGCACAAACGCACGACCTTTGCGGTGGGCGCGCCTGCCGACCTGACCGCCGATGCGCTGGTGCCCGAACCGTTTGCGATTCGCTTCGACCTGATCGCCGACGGCGTCCGCCACCCGGTGCGATTGCAGGTGCCGGGGCAGCACAATGTCGCCAATGCGCTGGCGGCGATCGGTGCCGTGACGGCGACGGGCGTGCCGATCGCCGATGCCATCGCGGCGATCGCCGGGTTCAGCGGCCTGAAGCGCCGGTTCGAACTGGTCGGCACGGCGGGCGGCGTCGCGGTGATCGACGATTTCGGGCATAATCCCGACAAGATCGCCGCGACGATCGACACGCTTCACGCCTTTCCGGGGCGGTTGCTGCTGTTGTTCCAGCCGCATGGCTATGGTCCGTTGAAGGTCATGCGCCGCGAACTGGTGACGATGTTCCTGTCGCGGCTGCGTGCCGGCGACCGGCTGGTCCTGCCCGATCCGGTCTATCGCGGGGGTACGGTCGCGCGAGAGGTGACGAGCGCGGACATCATCGCCGATCTGGCCGTCGCGGGAGCCGATGCACGGCACGTTCCCGACCGTGCCGCCGCCGCCGCGCATCTGGTGGCACTGGCGCGACCGGGCGACCGGATCGTCGTGATGGGCGCTCGCGACGACACGCTCTCCGAACTGGCGGCGGGGATGCTGGGTGCGCTGAACGATGCAGGTGCTTGACTTCGCACGGCCGGTCGGCGACGCCGCAATAGCGTAAACAAATTTTTGTATTTGTCGGACTACGAGCCGACGGGGGGAGCGACGCGATGCAGGGCACGGCGCGCAGGGCGGTATTCGCGGCGGCATTGGCCGGGCTGCTGTTCGGCTTCGATACCGCCGTGGTCGCGGGGGTCGCAACGCCGATGGCCAACGAATTCGGGCTGGACGAAACCGGCAAGGGGCTGGCGATCGCGTCGGCGCTGGTCGGGACGTTGATCGGGTCGCTGTCCGCCGGAGTGCCCGGCGACCGGTATGGCAGCCGCACCGTCTTGCTGTGGGTCGGCGTGGCGTTCGTGCTGTCGGGCATCGGATGCGCGCTGGCGGGCGGCGTGACCAGTTTCGTGGCATTCCGCTTGCTTGGCGGGCTGGCGATCGGCGGGGCGTCGGTACTGGCGCCGGTCTTCATCGCGGAGGTCAGCCCGGCGGAGCGGCGCGGGTTGCTGGTCGGGTTGTTCCAGCTATCGGTCGTGTCGGGCATCCTAGCCGCCTATCTCAGCAATGCGGCGGTGACGCAGCTCGTGCCGGGGCCGGAGGCATGGCGGTGGAAGCTGGGCGTGCTGGTGGTGCCGGGCGCGGTGTTCCTCGCCGCGATGGCGGCGATCCCCCATTCGCCGCGCTGGTTGCTGAGCAAGGGTCGCACGGACGAGGCACGGGCGGTCGCCGCCCGGCTGGGGCTGACCGACCTGCGGTTCGACGCCGCGCCCGATCGCAGCGCACGGCTCGACTGGCGGCGGCATCGTACGCCGATCCTGCTGGCGCTGGCGGTGGCGAGCTTCAACCAATTGTCCGGCATCAACGCCATTCTCTATTATCTCAACGACATCTTTGCCGCCGCCGGATTTTCGGCGGTGTCGGCCGATCTCCAGTCGATCGGTATCGGCGTCGCCAACCTGTTCGCCACGCTGTTCGCAATGACGATCATCGACCGGGTCGGGCGGCGGTTGCTGCTGCTGGTCGGATCGGTCGGATGCGCCGTCGCGCTGTTCGGCGTGGCGCTGGTGTATTCGACGACAGGTGCGGAAGGCTGGCTGTTGCCGCTGCTGGTGCTGTTCATCGTCTTCTTCGCGATCTCGCAGGGGGCGGTGATCTGGGTCTATATCTCCGAGATATTCCCGACGGCGGTGCGCGCCCGCGGACAGGCGTTGGGCAGCGCCACCCACTGGATCTGGGCGACGATCCTCAGCTTCGGCTTTCCGGTCGTCGCCGAGGGCGTGGCACCGGCGGTGCCGTTCTGGCTGTTCGCCGGGGCGATGGTGCTGCAATTCGTGATCGTCTGGCGCTTTTTCCCCGAAACCAAGGGCGTCGTGCTCGAAGACATGGACGCGGCGCTGGTCGCCGGTCGCAATCATCAGGAGAAGCCGGTTGGCTAACACACAGGCGGGTTCCCGCACGACGACGGGGCTGGCGTTCGCCGCCGTCACGACCTTATTCTTCGCATGGGGGTTCATCACCTCGCTGATCGATCCGCTGGTCGCGGCGGTGAAGGGCATCTTCACGCTCAGCGATTTCGAGGCGCAGTTGGCGGCGACGGCGTTCTTCCTCGCCTATGGTCTGATCTCGTTGCCTGCGGCGATCCTGCTGGCGCGGTTGAAGGCGGTGCCGTCGATCCTGTTCGCGCTCATCACGATGGTCGTCGGGTGTCTGACCATGCTGGTCGCCGCCAATCTGGCGGTGTTCCCGCTGGTGCTGCTCGGCCTGTTCGTACTGGCCGCCGGGATCACCGTGCTGCAGGTCGCGGCGAACCCGCTGGCGGCGGCGCTGGGCGATCCGAAGCTCAGCCATTTCCGCCTGACGCTGAGCCAGACGTTCAATTCGTTCGGCACGTTCTTGGGGCCGCTGCTGGGTGCCAGCCTGTTCCTCGAAGGGGTCGAGGTGAAGGACGGCGCGGCGCTGGACGCGGCGGTGCGTGCCGGGGCGCTGGCCGGGATCGATCGCGCCTATTTCTGGATCGCGGGGCTGATCGCGGCGCTGGCGCTGTTCTTTTTCCTCAGCCGCCGGGTCGTGTCGGCGGCGGTGCCGGAAACGCCCGCGCCGGTCGTGAACCCGCTGGTACTGCTGGCTGATGCGTTCGGCTCGCGCTGGGCGCTGATGGGGGCCGGGGCGATCTTTCTGTATGTCGGTGCGGAAGTCGCGATCGGGACGCAGATGGCGCTGTTCCTGAACGGCAACACGATCTGGGGCGCATCGGACGCCCCGTTCGGCGTGCCGTTGCTGGGTCTGGCGATGGGCAGCGACGGGGTGCCCGGCGTCTCGCTTCAGGAAGCGGGCAAGGCAGTCGCCTTTTATTGGGGTGGCGCGATGGTCGGCCGCTTGATCGGATCGGTGCTGCTGTCGAAGGTGAAGGCGACAAGCCTGCTGGCGCTGTTCACCGCGATCGCGGTGGCGATGTGCCTGTATGTCGCGATCGTCGGCGGCGTCACCGCCGGGTTCGTCGCGCTGGCGATGGGCCTGTTCAACTCGATCATGTTCCCGGTGATCTTCACCCTGACGCTGGAACGCTCGACCGCGAGCGAGGCGGCGACATCCGGCTTGCTGTGCACGGCGATCGTCGGCGGTGCCATCATCCCGCTGATCGTCGGGGTGGTGTCGGGCGCGACCAGCCACGGGGTCGCGTTCGTCGTGCCGGGGCTGTGCTATGCGCTGTTGTGCGGTTTCGCGATCGTCGCCGGGCGCACCGGCGCGCGCAACGTCGCGTCGTCCAAAAGCCTGCACTGATCGTCGCGCCGCGATTGTCGCCTCCGGGGCCGCCGCATATCGCGGTGGCTCCAGTGAGGGAGAATGTCATGACGCTCGCCAGAACCGTTATCGCGATTGCCATCGTCGCCGTTCCGGCCGGGGTCGCGGCACAGGCGCGATACGAAGGGGCGGGCGCGACGCAGGAACTGGATTGCGAAGGCGGCACCGCCACCATCGCGGGCGCGAGCAACACCATGACCGTCACCGGCAATTGCCGCGCGCTGGTGATCGAGGGCGCGGGCAACCGCGTCCGCGTCGATCTGGCGTCAAAAGGCTCGATCCGCATTTCGGGTGCCGGCAATCAGGTGGTCTGGCGCACCCCGGACGGCAGCAAGGCGCGGGTCAGCGTCGCGGGCGCGGGCAACCGCGTGTCGCAATCGCGGTAAGCGATCTGGCTACGCCCCGACCGCCTCGCGCAACGCGACCTGTGCCAGCGCGATCGACCCCATCGGTCCCGCCTGTTCGCCCAGCATGGGGGCCACGACATAGGTCCCTTCCGGCGGGAGCGGCAGATAGCCGTTGATGCTGGCGCGCAGCGCCGGTTCGATGCGGGCGAGGACGTGCGGCTGTTTGGTCATCACGCCGCCGCCGATCGCAATGCGCTTCGGCCCGGTGGTCGCGACCATCGCGTGGCACATCGCCACGATCGCGGCGACTACCCGGTCCCACACCACATGGTCCGCGGAAATCGTCGAGACATGGACATCGCCCAGCGCCGCCGCGATCCCGGTGCCCGATGCCAGACCCTCGACGCAATCGTCGTGGAACGGGCAGCCGCTGGGCTGCGTGTCGGTCGGCAGGCGGGGGACGCGCAGATGCCCGATCTCGGCATGGCCCAGCCCGCGCGTCGGCTGTCCGTTGACGAGCAATCCCACGCCGACCCCGGTCCCGATCGTGACATAGGCGAAATCTTCCAGCCCCTGGGCACATCCCCACAGGGTCTCGGCGAAGGCGGCACCGTTGACATCGGTATCGAACGCGCTCGGCACGTCGAACATCGCGCTCAGCACCCCTGCGACGTTGGCCATCGGCCAGTCGGGTTTGGTGGTCGCAAGGATATGGCCCCATGTCGGGGAGGTGGGGTCGAGGTCGACCGGGCCGAAGCTGGCGATACCGAGGGCGGCAAATCCATGCGTGTCCCACCACCCCTGCAGCACTGCCGCGATCGCGGCGATGGTAGTGGAGGGATGTTCGGTCGGCACGGTTTCCTGTGCCACGATCGCGCCCGGCCCGAACGCCAGCGTGCAGACGCATTTGGTCCCGCCCAGTTCGATACCGGCGAACGGCAGCGTCCGGTTGCCGCCGCTGGCAATGGGGTCGGGAAGAATAGTCATCGCCGGGTTCGTTCCGTGCCGCTTGAAATGGTTCCCCTGCGTTGCAGGCTTTCAGCGATTAGGAAAGAAAAAATCCGAATTTAATCGACGAAACGCCGCCGATACCGTGTCGGGTGCTCTCGGTATCCTGTTCAAAGGTCGTCCGACTTCCACAGCGCGCTGGTGCTTGGCAGCAGGAAGTGGCTGAACGGCAGGATCGCGGCACCGACCGCCGGGGCGTCTTCGGCCAGCATCGCCCGGCGTACCGGGGCGAGCGCGGGCACGTTGGTTGCTTCCGCCGTCAAGCGCGCGGTCAGCCGGTCGGCCAGCGTGTCGACATGCCCACCGGGCAGGCGACCGCCGACGAACACCGCCGCCGGATTGACGAGGCAGTTGATCGCGACCAGCGGTTCGAGCAGCCGGTCGACCGAAGCGTCGATCCATCCATCGACCACTGCCAGCAGCGCGGGATCGTCGGCACGATCGCCGAGCATGTCGGCAATGGAGAAACCCGCCGCGCGTAACGGATGCGACAGGCCCGACAGCGACACCATATGCTGAATTTGCGCCCGCCCGCCGCGCCCGTCGTTGCCCAGCAGAAAGCCGAGTTCGCCCGATCGCCCCGCCGCGCCCCGGAAATATGCGCCGTCGAGGACCAGCCCGCCGCCCAGCGCCGACGAGATCAGGATATAGAAGAAGCTGGCATGATGCTGCCCATGCCCCAGTTGCGCTTCCCCCATCGCGGCGGCGGCGGCGTCGTTCTCGACGAAGACGGGCAGGTCGAGCGGCGTGGCGAACAATGCCGCGACGTCCACCGTGTCCCATTCGGCATAGGCGGCGGGGCGGCCGGGCAGGTCGATGCTGCCGAGATCGTCGGGACGCGCCACGCCGATGCCGACAATGCGCGTCGCGTCGATCCCGGCATCGGCGATCAGCCCCGGCACGACCGCGCGATATACCGCCGCGACATCGGCGGGCAGCGCGAAATCCATCTCGCGCACGACCCGGCCCAGCGTCTCTCCCGCAAAATCGACCAGTACGATCGTGACGTGATCGCGGTCGATGTTGATGCCGATCGCGTAACAGGCGGACCGGTTGACGATCAGCTTGGTCGGCGGCTGGCCGCGTCCGCCGCGTCGCCGTCCGGCTTCCTCGATCAGGCCGTCGTTCAACAGGCGGCGGGTGATGTTGGCGATGGCGGGCGGGGTCAGCCCGGTGATGTTGGCGAGGTCGATCCGCGTCAGCGATCCCGACACGCGGATCGCATGCAGCGTCACCCGCTGGTTATGGTCGGCCGCGCGTTCGAGGTTGGTGCCCGACAGCCGGATCGTCGTCCCGTCGGCGGTCACGGGCGGCCATGCCCGACAGTTACGACAATCACGACCACGTCGACGCTCCCCTGTACGCACGGCGCGGATCGACCGTCCTGTGCCCGGACGGCATAACGCCGTCGCCGGTAAACACGATGGGAATATTGCGTCCGAACGATCGGCGCGACCGGTACAATCGATGCCCGTGCCATTGACAGCGCTGTCGGAATTGGCGATTTCGCACGTCAGGACGATCGCGCGCGTCACGGATGCGCCGGGGAGAGAAGATATGAAGGCCGCCATGAAATTTCTGTTGGGCAGCGCGCTCGTCGCGGTTGCGGTGCCGGTTGCGGCACAGACGGTGCCCGCACCGCCCCCCGCCGCGACGGTGCATCCCGAAATCTGGCCTCAGGCGACATGGCCGTATCGCGCCGACCCGGCGATCGAGGCGCGGATCGCGTCGCTGCTCAAGCGGATGACGGTCGAGGAAAAGGTCGGTCAGGTCGTGCAGGGCGATATCGCCAGCCTTACCCCGGCCGATGTGAAGCGCTATCATCTTGGGTCGGTGCTGAACGGCGGCAATTCCGCCCCGAACGGCGACGAATTCGCTCCGGCGTCTGAATGGCTGAAGCTGGCCGACCAATTCTATGCCGCGTCGGTCGATACCAGCGACGGCGGTGTCGGCATCCCGGTAATCTGGGGCACCGACGCGGTGCACGGCCACAGCAATATCGTCGGCGCGACGCTGTTCCCGCACAATGTCGGGCTGGGCGCGATGCACGACCCCGCGCTGATGCGCCGCATCGCCCAGGCGACGGCCGCCGAAATCCGCGCGACCGGCATCGAATGGACCTTCGCCCCCACGATCACCGTGCCGCAGGATCTGCGCTGGGGCCGCGCCTATGAAGGCTATTCGTCCGATCCCAAGCTGGTCGCCAGCTATGTCACCCAGTTCATCGAAGGGTTGCAGGGTACGCCGGGATCGACCGGCCAGATGAAGGGGCCGTATGTGCTGGCCTCCACCAAGCATTTCCTTGCCGATGGCGGAACGTTCGGCGGTCAGGATCAGGGCGACGCCCGCATTTCCGAAACCGTGCTGCGCGATATCCATGGCACCCCCTATGTCGCAGCGATCAACGCCGGGGTGCAGACGGTGATGGCCAGCTTCAGTAGCTGGAACGGGGAGAAGATTACCGGCCATCGCGGGCTGATGACCGATGTGCTCAAGCGCCGGATGGGCTTTGGCGGCTTCATCGTCAGCGACTGGAACGCGCATGGTCAGGTTTCGGGCTGCACCAATGCGTCGTGCCCGCGTGCGATCAATGCCGGGCTGGACATGTACATGGCCCCCGATAGCTGGAAGCCGATCTGGGAAAGCCTGGTCGCGCAGGTGAAGTCGGGCGAAGTGCCGATGGCACGGCTGGACGACGCGGTCGCGAACGTGCTGCGGGTGAAGCTGCGCGCCGGTCTGTTCGACGTCGGCAAGCCGTCGACCCGCGCCCTGTCGGGGAAGTTCGAACTGCTGGGCAGCCCGGAACATCGCGCCATCGCGCGGGAAGCGGTCGCCAAGTCGCTGGTGCTGCTGAAGAACAATGGTTCGCTCCTGCCGCTGCGTCCCGGTGCGCGGATCGTCGTGGCCGGTGACGGCGCCGACGACGTCGCCCGCCAGTCGGGCGGCTGGACGCTGACGTGGCAGGGGACCGGCATCGACCGGAAATACTTCCCCGGTGCCACCAGCATCTGGCAGGGGATCGACTCCGCCGTGAAGGCCGCCGGGGGCAGCGCGACGCTGTCGCCTGACGGCAGCTTCACCGGGCGCAAACCCGATGCGGCGATCGTGGTGTTCGGCGAAACCCAATATGCCGAGTTCCAGGGCGATATCAAAACCCTGCAGCTCAAGCCCGACCAGCGCGCACCGATCGAGACGATGCGCCGGTTGAAGGCACAGGGCGTGCCGGTGGTTGCGGTGATGCTCACTGGTCGTCCGCTGTTCGTGAACCCGGCGATCAACGCCGCCGATGCGTTCGTCGTCGCATGGCTGCCGGGGTCCGAAGGGGCCGGGGTGTCCGACGTGCTGTTCCGCGACCGCGCGGGCAAGGTGCAGCGCGACTTCACCGGCAAATTGTCGTTCGCATGGCCCGCGACCGCCGACGCCACCGGCGCGACGCTGTTCCCGCTGGGCTATGGCCTGAGTGGTACGACCCGCACGACCGTCCCCGCGCTGTCCGAAAATCCCGGCGTCACCGAACAGGATTCGGGCGGCGTGTTCATGGACAAGGGAATGCCCGCGACGAGCTGGTCGCTGGAAGTCGGTGGTGCCGGCACCGGCGGCAACACCCGCGTGACGACGGTACCGGCCCAATCGGGTGCGGGCCGGGTCAAGGTCACGGCCACCGACCACGGCGTGCAGGAAGGCGCGCGTCGCTTCCAGTTCGACGGCAGCGGCCCGGCGGAAATCGTGCTGCGGACCCAGTCGGCGGTCGACATGACGCGCGAGACCAATGGCGACGTGCTGTTGCTGGCGACGATGCGGGTGGATCAGGCACCCACTGCGCCGGTCACGCTCGGCATCCGCACCGGTGCGGGCGGCAGCGATATCGCGGCGGGGCGGCTGGAAATCCTGCCGGTCGGCGAATGGAAGACCGTCGGCGTGCCGCTGAAATGCTTTGCGGGTAACGTCAACATGACGACGGTCGATGCGCCGTTCGTGCTGTCGAGCACCGGACGCATGACGGTCAGCATCGCCAAGGTCGCGCTGGGCACCGTCGCCGACGTGAAGCTGCCCTGTCCCAGATAAGGTAGCGGGACCGATCAGGAGTCGGACGATCCGCCACCCGCAGACGACGTTGTGCTGGCGTGGCGGCGTCGTCGCGGCCTATGCCCCGGTGCGACGGGTACGAACGAACGGATGGTGGCGAGATGCGGACGGCGATGGTTCGGATGGTGCGAAGCGGCTTGGTCGCAGCGGGCATGATGGTAGCGACGACAGCTACGGCACAGGATGCGCCGACACCGCCGGAAAGTGCCGCCCCCACACCGCCGCGCGTGTCGGTATCGGGCGGGATCGTCGAGGGGAAGGCGGCGGTCGACCGCATCCTGTTCCACGGCATCCCGTTCGCGGCGCCGCCGGTCGAGGCCAATCGCTGGCGCGAGCCGCAGCGCGTGGTCGAGTGGACCGGGGTCCGCGCCGCGACGCAGGACGCGCCCGCCTGTCTCCAGAACGATTATGGCTGGAACCATGCCGACCATGTGTTCGCCAGCGAGGATTGCCTGACGCTCGACGTCGGAACGCCCGCGCTGACCGGCAAGCGTCCGGTGCTGGTGTGGATTCACGGCGGCAGCAACCGCGCGGGATCGGCCAAGGGCACGGTATGGTCGTCGCTGGTCGGGCGCGGGATGGTGGTCGTGTCGATCCAGTACCGGCTGGGCGTCTTCGGCTTCCTGCCGCATCGCGGGCTGGCGGCGGAGGCAAAGGGGAGCAGCGGCAATTACGGCCTGATGGATCAGGTCGCGGCGCTGCGCTGGGTCCGCGACAATATCGCGAAGTTCGGCGGCGATCCCGATAATGTGACGATCGCGGGCGAGAGCGCCGGGGCCGAGGACGTATCGCTGTTGCTGGCGACGCCGCTGGCGCGCGGCCTGTTCGCCAAGGCGGCGATCCAGTCGGGAACGCCGGGCTTCGGCCTGCCGTGGCGGCCGCTCAAGGAAGCGTTCCGCATCGGCGATCAACTGGACGTGCTGATCGGGGCGAGGGACGTGGCCGGGTTGCGCCGGGCATCGGCGGCGTCGTTGCTGGCCGCCGACCTGAAGCTGCACGACGCGAAGCTGACCGCCGACGATTATCTGTACCTGCGCACGACGATCGACGGCGTGGTCCTGCCCGATTCGCCCGACCGGCTGTTCGTCACCGCGCCCCGAAAGCCGGTGTTGGTCGGATCGAACATGGTAGAACTGGACCTGCCCGGTGGACGCCCGGCGCGCGACGGCTTCGTCGACCTGTCGTTCGGGGCCAATGCCGACGCGGCGCGGGGCTTCTATCGGCTTGATTCGCCCGATCCCGCGCCGCATCCGCGCATGGGCAGCCGCGACCAGCAGATCGCGACCGATGCGACGTTCCGGTGTCCGGCGGGCGCGCTGGCGACGTTGCTCGCCATGCGTGGATGGCCGGTGTGGCGGTATGAGTTCGACGTGGCAGCGAACGGCGGCACCGGACTGACCACGCACGGCGCGGACATCGGCCATATTCTTGGAACGCAACGTGCCGGGCCGGTCCATCTTCAGGACTATTGGGTGGCGTTCGCGACGACCGGCGATCCGTCGGGTGACGGGCGTCCGGCATGGCCGCGCACGGTGCGGGGGAAGCCCGCCTATCTGTTGTTCGACGCGACCGGCGCGACCCCGCGCGACGGTGATATCCGTGCCGATGTCTGCAAGTTGCAGGGAGGGGCGTTGTGACGGTCGGTCGTCGCGGGTTCATGGGCGCGGTCGGTGCGGCCGTCCTGATGCCGGCCGCGGCGTGCGCCCAGCCGAACGAGGAATGGGAACGCCGCCATCAGCGCCAGTTGCGCGAGGATTGGCCGTGGCTCGGCCGCTATGCCGCCGACAATGCCACGCTGAAGGCATCGGGCAAGGCGACCGATATCGTGTTCATGGGCGATTCGATCACGCAGGGCTGGTTCGAACAACGCCCCGGCTTTTTCCTGCCCGGTCGCGTCGGGCGCGGCATCAGCGGCCAGACCACCCCGCAGATGGTGTTGCGGATGATGGCCGACGTCATCGCCCATCGCCCCAAATTCGTCCACATCATGGCCGGGACCAACGATATCGCGGGTAATACCGGCGTCATCACCGTGGCGCAGACCTGCGACAATCTGGCGATGATGGCGATGCTGGCACGCGGGGCGGGGATCGGCGTGTTGCTGGCCAGCGTGCCGCCCGCCGCTGCGTTCGGCTGGCGACCGGGCGTCGCGCCGGTCGGGCCGATCCGCGCGATCAACCTATGGTCGCGCGACTATGCCGCGCGAACCGGCGCGACGTGGGTCGACTATACCCCCGTCCTTGCGACGGCGGACGGCGCGATGAAACCCGACCTGTCGCGCGACGGCGTGCATCCCACGGTCGCCGGATATGATGCGATGGCGACGGTGCTTACCCCGATCCTGAAGCGCAAAGGCTTGCCGGTATAGGTCGTTGCGGTCGCGACACGGAACGGGCATCGTCGTCCGTCGTTGGGACCGATCATACGGGGGAACGACCATTAACATCGACAGCGAGCAGCAGCGGGGCGCGATCGGCTATGGCCGGTTTGCAGCGATGGTCACGATCGTGCTGGCGCTGTGCGGCGTCGCGTACATGCTGATCGAACTCACCCGGCTGTTGATGCTGGTGTTCGCGGCGGTGGTATTCGCCGTCGTGTTCGATGCGATCGCCAACCGGCTGTGCCGATGGACGGGTATGCCGCGCGGGCTGGCGATCGTGGCGGCGGTGCTGTTGCTGTTGGGTATCTTCTTCGGTGTGTTCACGATGTTCGGCGCGCAGTTGATCGCCGAGTTCGACGAGATTCGCGATAAATTTCCCGCCGCCGTGCGCGAGATCGAGCAGCAATTGAACAATTGGGGGCTGGGCGAACCGGCCCGCAACCTGATCGAACAGGGGACCAGCGATATCTCCACCCTCGCGTCGCGCGCGGGTGGATATGTGATTTCGGCGGGCAGCAGCCTGTCGGACGTGGTGCTGGTGCTGGTCGGCGCGATCTTTTTCGCTGCCGATCCCGACGTGTACCGGCGCGGCGTATTGTTGATGACGCCGCGCGACGCCGAACCGACCGTCCGCGCGGCCTTGTCCGACGTGACCGGGGGCCTGCGCGGATGGATGCGTGGGCAGGGTGTGTCGATGATCGTCGCTGCCGCGATGACGAGTCTCGGCCTGTGGCTGCTGGGCGTGCCCGCCTTTGCCGGGCTGGGCCTGATCGCCGGGTTGCTCGATGTCATTCCGTTCGTCGGTCCGGTGATCGCGGCGATCCCGGCGGTGCTGCTGGCGTTCACCGTGTCGCCGATGACGGCGGTGTGGACCATCGTGATGTTCGTCGTGATCCAGCAGATTCAGGGCAATTTCCTGCAACCGATGATCCAGAAACAGGCGGTCGACGTGCCGCCCGCGATCCTGTTGTTCGCGGTGCTGGCGTCGGGCACGCTGTTCGGGTTCCTCGGCGTGTTGCTGGCGGCACCGGTGACGATCGTCGCCTATGTCCTCGTCCAGCGCATCTATGTGAAGACGTTGCTCGGCAAGGATATCAAGGTCGCCGGGCGCGAGGAGGCGGCCGCCGAAGCGCAGGACTAGGTCGGATCGAAAACACCCGGAGCCGTTCGTGCTGAGTAGGGGCTGAGCGGAGCCGAAGCCCCGTATCGAAGCATTGCACCGTACGCGTCCTTCGATACGCCATTCGACAGGCTCAATGGCTACTCAGGATAGACGGTGCTGCCCGATGTCTTGCACCAGCCCTGTTGGCAAAACACGGCGCAGGCGGTAGGGGAGCGGCATCGACGGACCCGGCACGACCGGGTGGCTCGGCCCGGCGCCAATCCCCGGGACAATGCGGCGGCGATACGATCCGCCCGTTCTGTTCGGATACCCCATGACATTTCCTGCAATGCTTCGGCGCGACTGGCTGGCGAATCCGCGTGCCGATATCCTCGCCGGGATCGTCGTGGCGCTGGCGCTGATCCCCGAAGCGATCGGATTCTCGATCATCGCCGGGGTCGACCCGCGCGTCGGGTTGTACGCATCGGTCGCGATCGCGGTGACGATCGCGTTCCTTGGCGGGCGGCCCGGCATGATTTCGGCCGCGACCGCCGCCGTGGCGGTGCTGGTCGGCCCGCTGGTGCGCGACCACGGCGTCGAATATCTGTTCGCCGCCACCATCCTGATGGGCGTGATCCAGATCGCCGCCGGTTTCGCCCGGCTCGACCTGGCGATGCAGTTCGTGTCGCGGTCGGTCATCACCGGCTTCGTCAACGCACTGGCCATCCTGATCTTCATGGCGCAGTTGCCGCAACTGATCGGGCAGGGGTGGCAGACCTATGCGATGGTCGCCGCCGGGCTGGCCGTCATCTATCTGTTGCCGCGGGTGACGCGCGCGGTGCCGTCGCCGCTGGTCGCCATCCTGCTGCTGTCGGTCGTCAGCATCTGGACCGGGGCGTCGGTCACGACCGTGGGACAGGTCGGTCGCCTGCCCGACGGATTGCCGAGCTTCGCATGGCCGACCGTGCCGCTGACGTGGGAAACGCTGACGATCATCGCGCCCTATGCGTTGGCGATGGCGGCGGTCGGGCTGCTGGAATCGCTGCTGACGGCGCAGATCGTCGACGACATGACCGATACCGGATCGGACAAGCGCCGTGAGTGTGCCGGACAGGGGGGTGCGAACATCGTCGCCGCGCTGTTCGGCGGGATGGGCGGATGCGCGATGATCGGCCAGTCGGTCATCAACGTCACGTCGGGCGGGCGCACGCGGCTGTCGACGCTGACCGCTGGGCTGTTCCTGTTGTTCCTGCTGACCGTGCTGGGGCCGTGGGTCGGACAGGTGCCGATGCCCGCGCTGGTCGCCGTCATGGTCATGGTGTCGATCGGCACGTTTAGCTGGAACTCGATCGCCAATCTGCGACGGCATCCGCCGACATCGTCGGTCGTGATGCTGGCGACCGTGGTGACGGTGGTCGCGACGCATGATCTGGCCAAAGGGGTCGGGGTCGGCGTGCTGCTGTCGGGCATCTTCTTTGCGGGTAAGGTCCGGCGGATGTTCGCGGTTGAGCGCAGCGTTGCGGACGATGTGGTGACCTATCGGGTCGAGGGGCAGATATTCTTCGCGTCGGTCGATCGTTTCGCCGGGGCGTTCCTTGCCGACGAACCGGCGCGGCGGGTGGTGATCGACGTGTCGGGCGCGCACTTCTGGGATATTTCGGGCGTCGGCGCGCTGGACAAGGTGGTCGCCCGGTTGCGTCGTGATAGCCGTGAAGTCGAGGTGATCGGCTATAACCGCGCCAGTCGCGACCTGATCGACCGCTTCGCGCTGCACGACAAGACCGGGGTGGAAATGGGCGTCGTGCCGCACTGATCCGGGGGGGCGAAATATCTGCTTTGGTCGGGCAAAGCCGGGCTGCGTGGCAAAACGCAACCGGCTTCCCATCTTCAGGGCATGACCCGCTATTCGATGCTCGACCTCGTTCCCGTCCGTCAGGGGGGAACCACCACCGAAGCGCTGGCCGCCGCCGCCGCGCTGGCCGCCCATGCCGAAGCCGCCGGATATCACCGATACTGGGTGGCCGAGCATCACGGGATGCCCGGCATCGCCAGCGCGGCGACGGCGGTGATTATCGGCCATATCGCCGCCGCGACCCGATCGATCCGCGTCGGTGCGGGCGGCATCATGCTGCCCAACCACGCGCCGCTGACGATCGCCGAACAGTTCGGGACGCTCGACGCGCTGTTTCCGGGGCGGATCGACCTTGGGCTGGGACGCGCGCCGGGGTCGGATCAGGTCGTGGCGCGGGCGTTGCGCCGCACCCTGGACAGCGACCCCAATGCGTTTCCGCAGGATGTGGTCGAGCTGCAATCCTATTTCGCGGGTGATGGCCGCACCGGCATTCGCGCGGTGCCGGGGGCGGGCGCCAATGTCGACCTGTGGCTGCTCGGATCGTCGCTGTTCGGTGCGCAACTTGCGGCGATGCTGGGGCTGCCCTATGCCTTCGCGTCGCATTTTGCCCCCGCCGCGCTCGATCAGGCGCTGGAGGCGTATCGGCACAATTTCCGTCCGTCGGCAGTGCTCGACAAGCCCTATGCCGCTGCGGCGTTCAACGTGTTCGCTGCCGATACCGATGACGAAGCGCGGCTGCTGGCGAGTTCGACCGAACAGATGTTCGTCGCGATCCGCACCGGCCAGCCGATCGAACTGCCGCCACCGGTCCCCGGCTATCGCGACTCGATCGGTGCGCAGGGGCGGGCGATCCTGGACCATGTGCTGGAATGCTCGGCGATCGGCGGGCCGGACACGGTACGCGACGGGCTGGCGAAGTTTATCGCCCGGACGCAGGTCGACGAGGTGATCGTGACCGGTGCAATGTTCGACCCGACCGCCCGCCAGCGCAGCGCGACCATCGCGGCGGAGGCGATGCGGGGGCTGTAGGATCGCGGAGTACCGGCACGCTTGGTCACCGCTCCGGCGCGACGTTCAGGCCGCCGGCAACCGCAAGCGCACCAGCAAGCCGCCCAGATCCTCGCTCTCTTCCAGCGAGGCGGTGCCTTCGTAGATTTCGGCGACGTCGCGCACGATCGCTAGACCGAGGCCGGTGCCCGGCTTGCCCGAATCGAGCCGCACGCCACGGTCGAAAATCCGCAGCCGATCGGCCGCGGGAATGCCGAGGCCGTCGTCCTCGACCATCAGTTCGACGAACCCCATATCGGCGCGGGCGGTGACGAACACGCTGCCGCCGCCATATTTCGCGGCATTCTCGACCAGATTGCCGAGAATCTCGTCGAGATCCTGCCGCTCGATCCGCGCGATCAGGTCCTTCTGCCCGTCTACGTCGATCCGGACATTGGGATAGAGACGGGAGACGGCGCGCTCGACCGCTTCGACCGATGCCCATACATCGGCGCGGCTGTGCGCCGATCCGCGCCGTCCGACCGCACGGGCACGGGCGAGGTGATGGTCCACCTGTCGCCGCATCGTCCGCGCTTCGCGGATCACGGTATCGCCCAGATCGTCCTGCCCGGCGGCGGCGGCGTTCATGATGACGGTCAGCGGCGTTTTCAGCGCGTGGGCGAGATTCCCGGCATGACGCCGCGCCTCCTCCGCCTGTCGGTCGTTATGTTCGACCAGCGCGTTCAGTTCCTCGACCAGCGGGGCGACTTCGGCGGGCATCGACCCCTCGACCCGGGCCGACTGGCCCGCGCGCAACCGGGCGATGGCATCGCGCACCGCGCGCAACGGCAGCAGGCCGTACCATGTCTGGAGCGCCGCCATCACGATCAGCCCCAGCCCGAGCAGCGCGAACGACCGCACCAGCGTCTTGCGCAACGCCGCGATCTGTTGGTCCAGCAGGTCGCGGGCCTCCGCCACCTGAAACCGCCACACCACGCTCGACCCCGGCAGCGTCAGATCGCGCTCGACGATCCGCAGCTTCTGGTCGGGAAAGGGCTGCGCGTCATAGACATGCAGTTCCTTGTCGACATGCGTCGCGCTTGCGGGCAGTCGCCGGTCCCATAGCGACCGCGAAGGGAAGGGGTCGAAGCCCTTGCCGCTCACCTGCCAATACAGGCCGGAATAGGGTTCGAGGAACCGCTGGTCCGATAGTTGGCGGTTGAACACCACCTCGCCGTCGGCACCGATTTCCGCCGAGACGATCAGTGAGGTCAGGATATAATCGAGCTGATCGTCGAAATTGCGGGTGATCGCGCCGCTCAACACCCGGTCGAGCGCGAAACCGCCACCGGCCAGCAACAACATGATCCAGCACGCGGCGATGACGATCATCCGCCGCGACAGCGATCCCGTCACCTGGACATAGGTGCGGGGAACGGGATCGCCGGTCGCCATGATCGCTCGCTCAGGCCTCCGCGCCCGCCGGTTTCGGCGCGCCCGGTTCGTCGAGGCTGTAGCCCAGACCCCGGATGGTGGTGATGACGTCGGCGCCCAGCTTCTTGCGGATGCGCGTCACGAACACCTCGATCGTGTTCGAATCGCGATCGAAATCCTGATCGTAGATATGTTCGATCAATTCGGTCCGGCTGACCACCTTGCCCTTGTGGTGCAACAGGTAGCTGAGCAGCTTATACTCCTGCGCGGTCAGCTTCACCGGCTCGCCCGCCTTCGTCACCTTGCCCGACCGGGTGTCGAGGCGGATGTCGCCCGCGGTCAGTTCGGCCGAGGCGTTGCCGCTGGCGCGGCGGATCAGCGCACGCAGCCGGGCGATCAGTTCCTCGGTCTGGAACGGCTTGGCGACGTAATCGTCGGCCCCGGCGTCGAGACCCGCGACCTTGTCCGACCAGCTATCGCGCGCGGTCAGCACCAGCACCGGGGCGGTCCGCCCCTCCTTGCGCCAGCGATCGAGCACGGTCAGCCCGTCGATCTCGGGCAGGCCGAGGTCGAGGATGATCGCATCATAGGTCTCGGTACTGCCGAGGAAGTGCCCTTCCTCGCCGTCGGTGGCCAGATCGACCGCATAGCCAGCGCCTTCCAGCGTGGCCCGCAGTTGACGGCCGAGATTGGGTTCGTCCTCGACGATCAGGACGCGCATCGGCTCTCTCCCTTGAATTGCTACCGGCTGCGGCCGGTGACCTGGCCCGTTCGGCCATCGACGTTGATCCAGATCACGGCCCCATCGCGCAGGAACTTCAGCGTGTAAATGCCGGTGTCCGGATCATAATCGAAACCGAGGTACTGCGCCCCGCGCATCTGCGGCACGACGCGGCGTTCGATTTCGCGCAGCGGCAGGATACGACCCTGCGCCCGCGCTTCCCGCGCGGCCTGATGGTCGCGCAGCTGCTGATCGGGAATCGCCTGTGCGACCCCCGATACCGCCACCAACCCTGTCGCTAGGATACGAACGAACATCGACATGAGGGGTGGCATAGGGAAAATGCGTTGAACAGCCTGTGAATAGGGCAGACAGGCTGGCGCAACTTGCTTGGATGGGAAGTGCGGCTTACCTGCCACACATGGCTGCACCGATATTGTCGTATGAGGGCCTTGGACTCGTCCAGGGCAATGGTTGGTTGTTTCGCGGACTCGACATTCATGTCGGCACCCGCGACCGGTTGGCGCTGATCGGGCGCAACGGGGCGGGCAAGACCACCTTGTTGAAGCTGATCGCAGGCGCGATCGAGGCGGACGAGGGGCGGCGGACGATCGTGCCGGGCACCCATGTCGTGTTGCTGGAACAGGACCCGAAGGTCGATGGCTATGCCACGCTGCGCGAATTCGCGTTGCGCGGCCCGCGCGCGCCGGCGGAGCATGAAGTCGATGCGATCGCCGACCAGCTCGGCATCGACCTCGACCGCGAGGCGTCGACCGCATCGGGCGGCGAACGGCGGCGCGCGGCGATCGCCCGCGCGCTGGCCGAACAGCCCGACGTGCTGCTGCTCGACGAACCGACCAACCATCTCGACCTGTCGGCGATCGAATGGCTGGAGGAATGGCTGAACCGTTTCAACGGCGCGTTCATCGTCATCAGCCATGATCGCACCTTCCTGACCCGGCTGACCAGATCGACGCTGTGGCTGGATCGCGGCGGCATCCGCCGGGCGGAGATCGGGTTCGGCGGGTTCGAGGCGTGGATGGAACAGGCCGCCGCCGAGGAACAGCGCGCCGCGGAGCGGATGGACGCCAAGCTGAAGATCGAGGAGCACTGGCTCCATCGTGGCGTCACCGCGCGGCGCAAGCGCAACATGGGCCGTCTCGAAAAGCTGCACGACCTGCGCGCCGAACGCGCCGCGATGCAGGGGCCGCAGGGTACGGCGAAGATTCAGGTCGAGGCCGACGATACCAAGACCAAGGTGGTGATCGACGCCGAGCATGTCACCAAATCCTTCGGCGACCGGGTCGTGTTGAAGGATTTCACGCTGCGGGTGCGGCGTGGCGACCGGATCGGCATCGTCGGCGGCAACGGGGCGGGCAAGACCACGTTGCTGCGCATCCTGATGGGCGATCTGGAACCCGATAGCGGCAAGCTGATGCGGGCGAAGACGCTGAACGGCATCGTCATCGATCAGCAGCGCAAGCTGATGGCACCCGAAAAGCGCGTGCGCGAAGTGTTGGCCGATGGTGGCGACTGGCTCGACGTCAATGGCGTCAAGAAGCATATTCACGGCTATCTCAAGGAGTTCCTGTTCGACCCGTCGATCGCCGAGGCGCGGATCGCCACGCTGTCGGGCGGGGAGCGGTCGCGGCTGTTGCTGGCGCGCGAGTTCGCGCGGCCGTCGAACCTGCTGGTGCTGGACGAACCGACCAACGATCTCGACCTCGAAACGCTCGACCTGTTGCAGGAGGTGATCGGCGACTATGCCGGGACCGTGCTGATCGTCAGCCACGATCGCGACTTTCTCGACCGGACGGTCACGGTGACGCTGGGTCTCGACGGCAGCGGGACGGTGGATGTCGTGCCCGGCGGCTATGCCGACTGGGTGGCGAAGCGGCGCGAACGGATCGCGGCGAAACCGAAGGCGAAGGTGGTCGAGGCCGGGCCGAAGCCCAGATCGACCAAGCTGAGCTACAAGGACCAGCGCGATCTGGAACTCCTGCCCAAGCGGGTCGAGGAACTGGAAGCCGCGATCCTGCGCGACGAGGCGCTGCTGGCCGAACCGGCGCTGTATACCAAGGACCCGAAACGCTTCGCGACCCTCAATGCCCAGATCGAAAAGGCTCGCGCCGACAAGGACGCGGCGGAGGAACGCTGGCTCGAACTGGCGGAGATGGCCGAAGCGATGGCGTAACCGGACAGGTCCGCTGGACGGTTCGCATCGCATCCGCCGACGATGCGCCACCGGTTGATCCCGTTCCGCACCCGGAAGCAAGCACGGCGATCATGCATAGCGTCCGCAACGTCATGCTCCGCCGGCGCCCCGGAACGGGAACGCGCTCTCCCTCTCAGGCCCTGCCCGACGCGCGTCGCGCCAGCAGATCGGCACCGACAGGGCCCGAAGGCTCGCGGCGCATGGATGCACGGATCGGCTGCGTCAAAGGCTTCGCCGCTTCCGCCGAAGGCCGAATGATCCTTTGCGGAGGAGTACCGCGCACCGGACGAAACGCGTTGGGATAGGGCGTCTGCACACCCGGATCACTGGCTGCCCGCGACGCTCTGTATCGTCACGGTGCCGGACGTCAGACCGTCCGCCTCCACCTTCACCCGGATCCCGCCGCTGCCAGCGCCACGCACCAATGCTACCGCCACCCCGTCGAGCGTGTCGCGTTCGGGAGAGGCGAACGGCATATGGTCGATCGAAGAGCCATTGTCGGTCGCGACCAGCCGACCCTTCCCTTCGACTACGAAGCGCAGCCGGTGCGTGGTGCCGGGCACCGTCGTTCCGGCGGCGTCGACCACCTTGGCGCGGACATAGGTGACGTCGTCGAAGCCGGAACCAACCCGCGACCGGTCGGCGGCAAGTTCGATCCGCGACGCGATACCGGCGGTGCGCAGCACGTCGGAGGCCTGGGTTGCACCGGCATCGCGACACACCGCGCGTACCTCGCCCGGCGCGAACGTCACACGCCAGCGGCGCGGGGCGGCATCGGCGTTGATCGGCAGTACGCCAAGCGAGCGACGGTTCAGGAACGCCTCGACCTTCTGGCAGTTGCTGTAGACTTCGATCGTCTCGTCATGCGGGGCGAGATTGGTCGGGGTCCAGTCGTCGAACAACGCGACCTTCGGCCGGGGAGTCGCTACCGCGATCATCGTCGGCAACACCGGCTGGTTCGGTCCGCCCGCACCGTCGGTCGCCGGTCCGGCAGCGGAAGGATCGGCGTTGCGGACGACATGCACCACCGGTCGGTCCGACCACCAGCTTTCGCGCTCCATCCCGTTGATCTTTTGCCGTCCGGTTCGGTCGAGCAGCCCGGCCGGGTTCTGGATATTGGGCCATCCCGACCGGTTCGCTTCGCCCAGATAATCGACGCCGGTCCACAGGAACATTCCCGAAAAGGGGGCATAGTCGCGCACCGGCAACCAGTTGCTCCGGTTATGCGCATTCTCGGTACCGACGATACGGCGCCGGGGGTTCTGACGGCTGGCGGCGATCAGTTCGTTCTCGCGGTAATTCTGTCCCACCACGTCGAGCATATCCGCCAGCCCGTTGTCGTAATCCTTGGTCACGTTCGGGCGAAACAGCGCCATGGTCACGGGTCGCGACGGATCGGCGGCGTGTACGATGTCGAGGATGCTGCGAAGCGCCGCCTTTGCCTGCACCGGATAGGCGGTGTCGTGGATTTCGTTGCCCGCGCTCCACAACACGATGCTCGGATGGTTTCGGTCGCGCCGTACCATGTCGAGCGTATCGCGCTTGTGCCAGTCGCCGAAGAACAGGTGATAATCCTCGGGCGTCTTGGCGACGTTCCACTGGTCGAACAACTCGTCCATCACGATCAGTCCCAGTTCGTCGGTCAGGTCGAGGAACTCGGGCGCGGGCACGTTGTGCGCCGTGCGGATCGCGTTGACACCCTGTGCCTTGAGCGACGTCAGCCGTTGGCGCCAGATGTCGAGCGGCACGGCCGCCCCGACCGCGCCGCCGTCATGGTGCAGCGCCACACCCTTCAATTTGAAGTTGCGGCCGTTCAGCCAGAATCCGGTCGCCGGATCGAACCGGGCTTCGCGCACGCCGAAACGAACCTGTTCTTCATCCAGCAGCGTGCCGTCCGCCGCCACGATCCGCACCGACGCCCGGTACAATGCCGGATCGGCGATATCCCAGCGCCGGGGGCTGGTGACTGCGACCTCGGCCACCAACGTCGCGGTGCGATCGGCGGCGACGGTCGATGGTGCGCTCATGCCGCGGGCAACTTCCCGGCCGCCGGGGTCGGCAATCGTCACTTGCATTCGTGCGCCGACCGGCAGCGTGCGCAGGTTGGACACGTCGGCACTGACCGCCAGCGTCGCTGCGGTCGAGGTGAGGGCGGTCGTACGCACGAACGCGCCGCCTTGCGGGATATGCACGTCGCCGGTCTCGATCAGGCGGACGCGGCGATAGATGCCCGACCCGGTATACCAGCGCGACGATGGCGCCGCCGAGGTGTCGGCACGTACCGCGATCAGGTTGCGGCCGTCCGCCCGCAGATGACGGGTGATGTCGTAGCGCTGGCCGACATAGCCCATCGGGCGATAGCCGACATGATGGCCGTTCACCCAGATGCCGCTGCGCTCCATGATCCCGTCGAACTCGACGAAATAGCGTCGTCCCGGCTCCGGTCGCAGGTTCAGCGACCGACGATACCAGGCGACGCCGCTCGGCAGAAATCCGTTCTCGCCCGCCGCCTTCGCATCCCGGTCGAACGGCCCCGCGATCGCCCAGTCGTGCGGGACGGAAACAGTCTGCCATGTGCTGTCGTCGAGCGTCGGTGTCTCCGCGCCTTCCGGGTCTCCCTTCACGAAGCGCCAGTCGGTCGCCAACGGCAGGACGCTGCGCGGTGCGGCGGTTGCGGAAGCCGACGCCAGAAGTACGGCAAGGGTCGTCAACGCTCGGATGGGAATCATCACGCAAGATCTTCCATACAAAGAAAATGCCCCCGCCCGGCGATGCGGGCAGGGGCGGCAGGGTTAGAAGCGGACGTTGACGCCCGCGGTCACGGTCCGCCCGATCCTCGTCTCGAACAACGTGTCCTGTCGGACGCTGTCGGTATAGAGGACGTTGCGCTCGTCGGTCAGGTTCGTCGCCTCGACGATCAGCTTGAGATTGTCGGTGATACCGACCGATGCGGATGCGTCGACATACAGCGTCGGCTTGTTGCCCTGAAGGTCGCTACCGGGCGATGCCGGGATGCCGCGAATGAAGCGGTCGCGATAATTGGCGGTCGAGCGGATGCTGAAGCGATCATCCTCGTAATACAGGGTGCCCGACGCGGTGTTCTTCGACAGCCCCACCAGATCGTTGGTCGTCGTAACGGTCGGCACACCCCCGACGCTGGCGAGGATATACTCGATCTCCGACGTCACGCGGGTATAGTTCGCCAGCACCCCCAGATTGCCGAGGACGCCCGGCAGGAAATCGAGCCGGAGCTGTGCATTCACCTCGACGCCCTGCAGCGGCCCGCCGGGGGTGTTGAACGGTTGCGACACCGTGAACAATTCGGTCGGCGACGTCTGGCTGTTTTCCAGCAATGCGTTGGGCAGGCCCAGTTCGTTGAACGGAACCTGGCTGTTCACATTCTGGATATAGCTTTTGATGTCCTTGTAGAAATAGGCGACCGACAATAGCGAACCGGGCTTGAAGTACCATTCGAGTGCGGCATCGAAACTATTGGCGCGAATCGGTTCGAGGAACGGATTGTTGACGTTGCCGACGCGCGTCACCGGATTGACCCCGCTGGTCGGCGTCAGGATGGCCAGTTCCGGGCGGGTCATCACTTTCGCACCCGACAGGCGGAACAGCAAGTCGCGCACCGGTTCGATCACGATGTTGGCCGACGGCAACCAGTCCTGATACCCACGGCGCGCTTGGGCATATTGGCCGACCAGTCCGGTCGGCGACGTCTGGCCCGCAGGCGGGGCCACCGCGATATAGCCCGAGGTCAGCAGGTCGGTTTTCACATAGCGTATGCCGACATCGCCGCGCACGCCGACACCCAGCATGTCGGTAAGGTCGAAATTGCCCATGACATAGGCACCCTTGACCTCCTCCTTCACCCGGCTGCGCGTGCCGCCGCATTCGACGCCGCAATAGCGGACCGCGTCGAAGCCGAAGGTCGAAGCCCATTTATCGGCATCGATCGCCGCCCACGCATTGGGTGCGCCCGAACCGAACAGGTCGCCGACGCCTTCGATCTGGCGCGTGATGCCCGCCAGCGTCGTACCCGCAGGGAGTGCGCGCACCACCGTGTCGGCGGTATAGGGCCGCAGGGAGGACGATACGAAATCGCTCTCGCGATACTGGCCGCCCGCTTTCACGGTGAACCCGTCCGCCACGGTCCAGCCGAGGTTCGCCTCTCCGGTGAAATTGTCGGTCGTGTTCTTGGACGGTTTGCCCTGGAAACTGAACCCGCCGAGCACGGTCCCGTCGGCGAGGCCCGGTGCGTAGGCGAAGCTGCCCGGATTTGCCACGTCGAAGCCGAATCCGATCGTCGGCGTGCTGCCCTTGCCACGGAAATCGATCGAGAAATTGTCGCTGTCGATCGTGTCCATGAACGTCTGCAACCGCTTGCGCCCGTCCCATACCGACTGGTTTCGCCCGACGAGCATCGTCAGTTCGAGCGCGTCGTTGAACCGATGCTTCAGGTTGAAGTTGGCCTGTTTGAAGGTCGAGACGAAATGGTCGACCAACCCTTCCGAACGCACATCCACCCCGTCGAACAGACCGTAGAGCAGCGATCCGTTTTCATCGAACTGCGCGTCCCGCACCGACACCATCGGTTGGCCGTTGTTCGCGATCGACCGTCCGAACGAGATGCCGGCGATGTAGTTGTCGCGGCGCGTCACGTCGAACCGGGAATAGAGCAGATCGACCGAGATGTCGGTATTGTCGTCGGGCTTGAACTGCACGGTGAACGTGCCGCCGATCCGTTCCTGGTTCTGTTCGGAATTGAGATAGCGGGGCAACCGGGGAAAGAACGCGCCGCTGCCCGGTGTATTGGCCAGGTCGGCCCGTCGCAGTCCGAGAATCGTGGTATAGGCCGCAACCGATCCGGTCCGCGGATTCCCGGTCGAGCAGTCGGTTGCCGTCGCGCCCTTCGCGCCGACCGCCGGATAGATCGGGGTCACGCCGATCGGCGAACAGAAGAGTCCGTTGGTATTGGACGACAGGATATCGACCGCCGAATAACCGACCTCGCGCAGGTGTCGCTTCTGATAGGCGACGGACGCGAGAACGCCGAAGCGGCCGTCGTCGAACTTCCTCGATATCAGCATCGATGCCCGCGGATCGACCTGCTTCGACAACTCGTTCCAGATGCCGCGCGCCGTCGCGGTCAGCACGAAATCCTCGCGTGCATCCAGCGGCTTGGGCGCGGTCAGGTCGACCGTCGCGCCCAGCGATCCCTCCTCGACATCGGCTGACGGGGTCTTGCGCACCGACAGCGCGGAGAAAATCTCGGTCGGAAAGACGTTGAAGTCGAAGCTGCGACCGTTGTTGCCAGCCCCATAGATATCGGACGATCCGGTCTGCGCGGTCCCCTCCATCCCGTTGATGCGGACGCGGGTGAAGCCGCCGCCGAGACCACGGACGGAGATATTACGCCCTTCGCCCCCGTCGCCCCGCGCCAACGCGACACCGGGTACGCGCTGCATCGATTCGGCGAGGTTTGCGTCGGGAAATTTGCCGATATCTTCGGCGACGATGCTGTCGACCGCCGCCGTCTCCCGTCGTTTCTGCCCCAGCGCGCTGTTCAACGAGGCGCGAAAGCCGGTGACGACGATCTCGCCTTCGTCGACCTGCTGCGGCGTGGCGGTATCGCCGCCGGTTGCGGCAGGCGCATCCTGTGCCGTGGCAGGTGCGGCCGCCACCAACGCCCCCGCCAACGCGACGATCGATGCGCCACGCCACGACCTTGCACGAAACTCCGTCATGCACCCTCTCCCTGTTATATCCCGCAGCTCCGGTATTTCTCATTATGTGGAACCTGCAGTCACATATTAAACAGTGAGGCTATGCTTGTCATCAACGTTTTATTGATCGTCGCAAGTGTTATGGTAGCGGTATCATCACGTATTCTTGCTGTGACGCGAACTACGCCGGTATTGTGCAAGCAGAGCGGGGATCGGTCGATGGAGCGTGATCGGCGATCCGCGTGCCTTGAATACATGGTCACCTTGCTTTTCTTTGAAGCAACCGACCATCCTGCGTTTCAAAGCCATTAACAAATGTTCGCGCGAGTTGCGTCCTCGGTGGACATGCCGAAAAATGGGCTGGTCTTTACAGGCAGCGACCGTAGCCGCCGAATGTTCGGCCAATCGAAGGCCGGCCACGCGACCACCACCCGCTGCCCACAATCGAACGTGCGGACACGGGATTGCCATATGCTTTCGCCCTGTTCGCGGAAATTCGCCTCAGTTGGCGCTGCCGGTCGTTCGTCGAGGTTCGCCCGAACCCGAGTTGAACGCGGGAATGAAACAGGCGGAATGCGAACCCCGCAGGCCTATGGCACGCGCGCGCAGCGTATCATGCCGGGTCGACATGCAGATTTCCGACTGCGTCGAATGTTCACGGACCAGGGATAGCGGTGTTGCGCGGGATCGATCCACCTGACCCGCGCCGATCCGGACAGTGACGCTATCGCCTTGGGCCATCCTTCCACCTGTCGGGCGTACGCATCGCGATGACGGGGAGTCGGGCAACCGCACCGGAGCGGCGGACTATCGGCAATGGCCTGTGCTCGGGGAGACGGCAACGGATCGCCTCACCTGTCGAACAAGTGATCCGGGAGAACGGCGCAGAGCTTCAGGGGGAAGAAGCCGCCCCGCCAATGCGGCTGGAACCCGGCTCCGCGCTGGCACGAAGAGGCCGGCGCATCCTATCGGCCGGTCAGGCGAAGCCGGGCTGCGACCGGAAAATGGTCGGACGGGTATCGCTCGCCGCGATGGTCGGTCATCACGGTGGTCGATAGCGCGGTGAACCCGCGCGTGAAGATATAGTCGATCCGCCGATCGGGCTTGCCGGTAAAGTCGTGAAACGTCGTCTCCGGCCCGATGCGTGTCGCAGCACTCGTCCATGCGTCGGTCAGGACGTCGGTCATGACGCGATAGGCGATACTGTCCGGTCGCGCGTTCAGGTCGCCGGTTACCACGACCGGCAGGGTGCCGGCGATCCGCCGCATTCGCGCCAGCAGGACGCGTGCAGAACGAGCGCGGGCGTCGGCATCCTCGTCGCGATGCGCGAAATGGGTGTCGAACAACACGAAGCGGCGGCGTTTCGCGCCGCGTGTCTCGAATTCCCCCCAATTGACCATGCGCGGCAGGTTCACCCCCCAATCGCTGCTGCCGACCACGTCCGGCGTGTCCGACAGCCAGAAATCGCCCCGCCGCAGCAGCCGCAGCCGGTCGCTGCGCCACAATATGCCCATATGTTCGTCGGCATGGCCGCCGTTTCGATCGCGACCGAACCAGCGATAGGCGGGCAACGCCCGGACGATCGCATCGCCCTGTAGCGCGAACAACTCCTGCGTCCCGATCACATCGGCGTCGGCGGCGCGGATCGTGTCGATCAGGATCGGCGCCCGGTTCGCCCACAGGTCGGGACCGTCGTCGGGATTGGGGTAGCGGACATTGACCGTCATGACGGTCAATGTCTGTGCGACGACGGCCGAAGGCAGGCACGCGAGAATGGCCGGCAGCACGATACGAACGAACGAAGGCATTGGAACTCCCGAAGACAGGCGGTCGATCACCCGTCGCGGCGCTGTCATAGTCGCGCGTCATGGCACGGGAATGACGCCCCCGCCGCGCCACGCGACCGATCGCCGGTTCTTTCACCTCGCGCTCACCGAAACTGGCGAGCGGTTCTCGCTGCACGGCGTAAAGGCGTTGCTGACGCTGTATCTGGTCGACCGGGTGCTCGTGGATGGCGGGACGGGCTATGTCGGACTGAACAGCCTGCGCGCGGTGGTCGAGGGGATTACCGGGCCGCTGACGTCGCTGGGCTTCGCGTCGCAATTGTACGGGCTGTACGCGGCGTTGACCTATCTCGTGCTGCCGGTCGGCGGCTGGGTCGGCGACCGGTGGACCGGGCGGCGGGGGGCGGTGATCGCGGGTGCGTTGTTGATCGGTGCCGGGCATCTGTGCCTGAGCGTCGAGCGGTGGCTCGTGCCGGGGCTGGCGCTGCTGGTGATCGGTACGGGCGCGATGAAGGCCAATCTGTCGGCGCAGGTCGGACTGCTGTTTCCGTCCGGCGACGCGCGGCGTGGGCCTGCTCTGGCGGCGTATCTGGCGTTCCTCAATATCGGGGTGATGCTCGGCCCGGTGGCGTGCGGCTGGCTGGCGCAGGCATGGGGCTGGTCCTATGGCTTCGGCGCGGCGGCGCTGGCGATCGGCATGGCATTGGTGGTGTATTGGCGGGCGCCGGTGATCGCGCCGGTTGGCGTGATCGCCCGACCCGTGGCGGGCGGGGGTAGCTGGATGTCGGCGGGGGCGGCGGCCCTTGTCACGGTCGTCGCCTTCTGCGCCTATGAACAGGTATCCAACCTGTATCTGGTGTGGATCGACCGGGCGGTGCGGCCGGAGATCGGCGGATTCAAGGTTCCTGCGGCGTGGTTCGCGGGGGCGGACGGATTGTTCACCATCCTGCTGGTGATGATCGTCGCGGGCGTGGATCGCCGACGGGCACGGCGGGGGCGGATGCCCTGGTCGCCGGCGGCAAGGATGATCTGCGGCTGTGCCGCGATGGTCGCGGCTTACGGGGTGCTGGCACTCGGCGGCCCGGTCATGGTCGTTGCGCTGGGCGCGCTGGTGCTGCTCGATCTGGGCGTGGTGCTGCTATGGCCCGCTGCGCTCGGCATGGTCACTGCCGCTGCGCCGCGCGGGCGCGTCGGATTGATGGTGGGCCTGTTCTATCTGCACGGCTTTATCGCCAACCTGGTCGTGGGCTGGATCGGCGGATGGTATGAATCGATGACGCCTGCCGCATTCTGGGGAATGCATGCCGGGATCGCGGGCATGGCTCTGTTGCTGGCGGTGACGATGCGTCGGGCGATGCGATGAATCGTCGCGCTCCTCGATGCAGTGGAAGGGATCAGGCGTTCACCCATTCGACCGCGCCTGCCACCGCCGCATAACGATCGTCGGGCGGCCGGTCGGTTACGATCCGGTCCACCGATGCGAACGCCGCCACGGCGACCACGCTCACGCGGTCGAATTTGGAAGCGTCGACTGCGATGGTGGTGTGGCGGGACTGACCGATCATTTGCCGGCACAATTCGCCTTCGCCGACATGATAGTTGGTGAACCCGGCGTGCGGATCGACCGATTCGGTCGACACGATCGCCAGCGTCGGCCGGAACTGCGCAAGATAGCCGCGCGCCGTCGCGTCGAAGAAGGCGCGGTAGCGGTCGTCCAGTTCGCCGCCCGCCAGATAGAGCCGGTTGCCGTTGCGCCCGCCCAGTTCGTTCGTCACGCCCAGCGCATTGGTGACGATGGTCAGATCGCGCTTGCCGCGAAGCGCCTGCGCGATGTGGAACCCGGTCGAGCTGGCGTCGAGGAACAGGTTGGTCCCATCCTCGATCCGTTCGGCCAGCGCGGCGGCAATACGGCGTTTGGCGGCGGCGTTGCGTTGCAGGCGTGCTTCGAACGGGCCTTCCTCGACCGACTTGGCCAGTCGCGCGCCGCCATGGATGCGCTCGATCAGCCCATCGGCTTCCAGCAGCCGCAGTTCGCGGCGAACGGTTTCGTCGGAAACCGACAGCACCCGCGCCATGCCGCCAATACCCAGCGGTTCGCCGCGGGTGAGCAGGTCGAGGATTTCCTGACGGCGGTCGCGGCGTTTCATCATCGGTCGAAGCATATCGCGCCACGCGACGACCGCAACCGACATTTGCGGCAAATAAACATCAAGCCAACATCATCCTTTTGATATCCACATCAAGCGATCAAAAAAATGATCGATTGGCGCATGGGAGTCACAAAAGTTTCGCATGTCGGCCATACAGGCCGTGCCCAACGGGGCATCGGACCCCGGCCAAGTCCATATCCCGAGGGGGGAAATCATGACATCGATCCACTCGCCGGCCGTTCGCCGGCGGCGCGCCTGCGTGCGCGCGCTGTCCACCGCTGCCCTGTTGCTGCCCACTGCCGCGCTGGCGCAGGTCGCTACGCCTGCCGGGCCGCAATTACCGGAGGTCCAGACCGCCAGCGAATCGCTGACCAGCGATATCGTCGTGAACGGCCGCCGCCAGCGCAGCGCGCTGAACGAGGAACAGGCGGCGATCGCGACGATCGACATCGTCACTACCGGCGACGTCGCCATCCATTCGCAGACGAGCATCGCCGACCTCGCCAAAATGCTCCCCGGTATTTCGGTCAGCCGCGATCAGGGGCGGAACCAGAGCGCGACCGGCGAAGCCCAGTTCGCGACGATCCGCGGGTTCGATACCGGGTACAACGCCTATACGCTCGACGGCCTGCGCCTGCCGCAGACATCGGGTAGCAGCCGCGCGATCTCGCTTAACCTGTTCTCGCCGTTCGCAATCGGCGGGATCGCCGCCGACAAGACGCCGGGTGCCGCCAAGGACGCCGACAGCATCGCCGGCATCATCGACCTGCGCACTCCGACTGCGTTCGACTTCGCGCAGAGCTTCACGCGCGCGCGCGTGCTGGGACAGGTCGCGGGTCTCGCGCTCGACCGCGAACAGGAAGCGTTCGGTGGGGCGATGGGCCTCGACGCCGCACGCCGCTTCGGCGATGCCGGGCAGTTCGGTGTCTATGTCGCGGCCTATTACGAAGAGCGCGGCAATGCGGCGGAGTCGACCGCCGTGCAGAATGATTACAAGCCGACCACCGCCAACAGCGGCAATTCGCGCGCCAATCCCAATGCACTGAGCGCCGACGGCGTGCAGTGGAATTTCTACAACAACAAGATCAAGCGGTACGGCGCTACCGGTTCGGTCGATTATCGCAGCGATGCGATCGACCTGTTCGGGCGGGTCAATTATGCGACTTATCTCAACACCAACACGATGAACCAGACCGGGTTGCGCAACGAACTGACGCGCGGACAGACCAATCCCAACGGCGGGGCATACAATGCGGCGGGGGCCTACACCCCGCTCGGCATCAATCCTGCCAGCTATTTCCGTACCGAGGATGTCGAGCAGGAGCTTTTCTCGGCACAGGTCGGTGCGAAGGCGCACTGGAACGGATTCGCCGCATCGCTGGAAGGTGCCTATGCCGATGGCCGACTGGACCAGCCGGAGCGGATCGAGGCGGCGTTTCGCGGGATCGCCTATAACGGCGCGACGGGTAATACCGGGGTTTCGACCGAAGGCGTCGTCGTCGACCTTTCCCATCCGAAATCGCCCCGTCCGGTGCTGTCGCCCGGCGCGATCGCCTTTGTGTCGTCGCTCGACCGGCCGACCCAGCTATATGTCCAGCGCGGCTATGATTATCTGAGCGAGTCCAAGGCGACGCTGAAGGGCAGTATCGGCTGGAGCGGCGACGGGTTGCTGCGCAAGGTCGAGGTCGGCGGGCTGTACGAGGATTCGGACCGCGCCGGTCGCAGTCTGGCACCGGACAATACGCGCTATCGATTCCTGACCCCGCTTCAGAACGGCACCGTACAGGGGCCTTCGATCAACCAGTATCTCGGCTATGTTCTGAAGGACTTCCTCGATTATTATCCGGCGCGACCGCTTAAGGTGCTGTCCCGCGCGCAGCTCGACGCGCAGGTTCGGGACTTCGTATCGACGGTGGCGGTATCGCAGGCGGTGCTGAACCAGGGACTGTTGAGCGCCGACGAACAGCGCAAGGCGGCCTATGCCACCGCGACGGTCGCGCTGGGCAATTTCGAGATCATGCCCGGCATACGGTATGAAGATAACGGGTTCGCGGCGCGCTATTATTTGTCGGACGCGGACGGTTCGCGGTTCGTATCGGCAGGGCGCGAGTACGACCATCTCGATCCCGGCGTGCTGGCGGCATGGCGGCCGAACGATCGTATCGTGGTCCGTGCGGCGGCCCGATCCAGCTATGCGCGGCCATCGTTCGATCTGATCGCCGGGCCGACCCGGATCAGCCGCGATCCGGCGCGCAACAATGCGATCGTCGCCATCAGCCAGCCCAATCCCGACCTGAAGCCGGTTGAGGCGTGGAGCTATGACGTCGGTGTCGACTATTATGCCGGTGTCGGCCGTTATTTCCAGGTGGCGGCATATTACAAGGACTTGTCGAACTTCGTCGTCACCACCGCGACGCGCACGGCGGGCGAGACGGTCGACGGCATCGTCTATACCCGCCCGATCAACGGCGGTGGCGGCAAGGCCAAGGGGGTCGAGGCGTCCGGCCGCTTCACGCTGGGCGACATGGTCGGCAATGATTTCCTCGGCAATTTCGGCGTCGGCGGAAACGTGACCTACCAGCAGACCGAGGCGACGTATGCCATTCCGGTGAACGGGGTGCGTACCACCCGCGCCAGTGCGCTGCCGCAGGCACCGGACCTGATCTACAATGCCGAGCTCTTCTATGCCGACGGACGCTTCCGCGCGAACCTGTGGTACAATCATACGGGCAAGGTGCTGGCGGCGGTGCAGGACAGCCAGCCCGACATCTATGTTCAGCCGGTCGGCGAGATGAACCTTGGCGCGGCCTATGCCGTGACCGACAATCTCGAACTCGGGCTATCGGCGCGCAACCTGTTCGACCAGCACACCTATTGGGCGACCATAGGCAAGGGCGAGACGTACATCTCGAACGATCGGGCGGGCGGGTATATGAAAACCGGCCGCGTGTTCAGCTTCAGCCTGACGATGAAAATGTGACGGGGCGGGGGCGGCTTGGATCAAGCCGCCCCCCGCTATCGTCATTTCGAACTGTCCGTCGCGCCGACCCCGTGGCGGATGACGGACAGGGCCGGTGTTTCAAGAGGACCTTTCATGACGCGGTTGATTGCCAGTCTTGCCGCCTGTGCCACCTTGACGATCGCCCCGCCGGTCGCCGCCGCCCCCAGGGTCGAGCGGATCGTGATGGTCATGCGGCACGGTGTGCGGGCACCGATCATCGGCGAAGTGCCCGCCGACACGCGCGTCAAAGGGACCTGGCCGACATGGCCGGTAGCACCCGAGGCACTGACTCCGCACGGTGCGGCGGCGATCGCGCATCTCGCGCGATATGACAGGCGCTGGCGGACCGCGAAGGGTTGCCCGTCGCCCGGCAGCGTCGTGGTTTGGACCAACACCGCCGAGCGCACCATCGCTACCGGCCGGGCATGGGCCGACGCGTTCGCGCCGGGTTGCGGGCTGCCGGTCGGGCATCTGGCTGCGGGACGGATCGATCCGCTGTTCGAACCGCTTCGCGCCCGCGCCACCGCGTTCGACGCAACGGAGGCGGTGACGGCGATCGCTGCCTATACCGGTGGCGCCGACGCGCTGACCGCCCGGCATGCCGACACGATTCGACGGCTCGATCGGGTGCTGGGCTGCGGTGATCCGGGCGGATGCAGCACCCCCGGCCCGGCGACGCTGACCCCGTCCGCCAATGGCACCGGCGTCGATTTCACCGGGCCGATCCGCTCGACTTCGGGCACCGCGCAAGTGCTGCTGCTCCAATATGTGGAGGGTATGCCGATGGCGCAGGTCGGTTTCGGTCGCGCCGATGCGGGGACGATCCGCAAGCTGGGAACGCTGCACGCGGCCTTGTTCGATGTCTTTACCCGCTCGCCCTATATGGCCGCGCATCAATCCGGACCGATCGGACAGCGCATCCTGTCGACGCTGGCCGATCCCGATGGGCCGCGTATCGAGATACTGGTCGGGCACGATACCAACGTCACCGCCGTCGCCGCCGCGCTCGGCGTCAACCTCTACGCGCGCGGCTTTGCCCCGAACGACGCCGCCCCCGGCGCTGCTCTCGTGTTCGAACGGTTGCACGACGCACGCGGCAGTTTTGTGCGGGTCTCGTACCGGGCGCAGCCGCTGGATGCGATCCGGTCGGGCGCCACGGTGGTAACGACCCGAAGGCTTCGCGTTCCGGGCTGTCCCGCCCGTTGCCCGGTGGATCGGTTCGAAGCGATCCTACGCGCCCGCATCGCGCCGGTGGTTGCACGTCGATAGCAGCGGCAGGTCGAAAAGATCGGGCAATCCGATGTTGCCTGAAGTCAGGCCATCGGCTTCGGCGTAGCGCAACATGGTCGTGAGCACCGCCCGGTTCGCGTCCAGACCGTAAGTCCACGGATCACCGCCGAGGGCACCGCGTGAGAGGGTAGCGTGCGTGGTGATCCAGGGGAGGGTCAGCTTCGGAAAGTCGCGTTCCATCACGTCGGCGGCGGCAAGGCGGCGGGCCTCGTCGAAGGCGGTGTAGATGGCATCGATCAGTTCCGGATGCGCCTCGGCAAGCGTACGGCGAAGCACGAGGACGTGCATGATCGGGAATATTCCGGTGCGCTGCCAATAGGCGACTTCGGCAGCACGGGGATCCTCCCACAGGCGCGCGACGGGCGCGGTCTGTCGAAGAAAACAGCGTGGTACACCGGGGCTGATGATGGCATCGATCGCCCCCTCGGCCAATAACGCGTCGAGCGTCGCCGGGGATCGTTCGAGGTGGATGCTGTCCGGCAGCGACAGGGACGTACGATTGTCCAGCACGGGCGTGTGCAGTCCGGCCGCGACCCATCGGATCGATTCACGCGATACGCCGTGCTCGTCGGCAAGGATGCCACGCAGCCAAAGGGCCGCGGTCTGTTGCCAGTCAATCAGCCCGATGGTCCGTCCGGCAAGATCCTCCGGACGGTTGATGCCGCGATCGGTGCGGACGTACAGGTTGGCGTGGCGGAAACTGCGCGACAGAAACACGGGAACGCCGACATAGTCGCGGCGGCCCGCCGCGACCGCCGCGATATGCGAGGCCATCGACAGTTCCGCGACGTCATAGGCGGCATCGCGCAGCACCGCGCGGAACAGGCGCTGCGGCTCGACGACGTGAAGGTCCGCCATATGTCCGGGAATCCGTACGCGACCGTCGAGCAGCGCCTCGATCCGGTCCGAAAACGTACAGCCGATCGAGAGCGCCGCCATGCTCCGCCTCAGCCGATCGTCACGTCGACGCCGTCGACCGCGCCGAGGCGGGCCGCGTCCGCGTCATGATCGCCGTCGAGCGCAAAGCTGAACGCCGGGGTGTCCGTACCGGCCGCCGTCCACAGGTCCGCACCGTTGCCGCCGCTGCTGGTCGCCAGCCACCGCGCCGTGCCGCTGAGGATGCGGGTCGCATAGGCGGCACCGGCGGGGATGTTCGCCGCGTCGCCCGCCGTCACGCGATGCTCCTCGCCATCGATCGTCAATGCGACCAAGCCATCGAGCACGTAGAGGAAGACATGCGTTGCCGTGTGGCGCAGCGTCGGCATCGCCGCGTCGCGACCGCCCTCGATCACGCGCATGTCGATCAGGTCGTCGGTCTGCGCCCGTGTCAACACGGCGGTCGAGAGATGCCCGAGCAGGACGTGGCGCGCGCCGAAGCCCGCTTCGAGAACATAGGCAGACTGGTCCGTGGGCAGTTGCTGGTCCGCCGCGCCGACCGGGGTCGCTTCGGCATAGACCGGATTGTCCACCCGCATGATGCGGTGCTTGCCCATCGCCGGCCCCATGCGCGAGAAATCGAAGGGGTGCCCGTCGGCGGGCAGCCCAGTCATCCCCCACACCTCGCCCGCATCGACGAAGAACTGTTCCCAACCGCCGGGCGCGACGATGCCGAAGAACTGCGTGCGCGGCGCGACGCTGCGATAGCTGTGCGTCACGCGCGGCGGGACATAGGCGAAATCGCCGGGTGCCAGCACGCGCGACTGGTCGTCCGCCCACACCTGCAACCGACCGCGGGTGACGAACCAGGTATCGTGTTCGCGCTCATGCCAGTGCATCGGGATCGGCCCGCGGTCGAGCGGGCATTCGGCGACCACCGCGCCGAAGCCGCCCGCCGTCTGGTCGACGCCGGCAAGCGTGCGGATCACCTGACCCGCGACGAGGTGCGAGAGGCCGGCACCGGCGCGGAGCACATAGGCACCGGAGGCGGGCAGGCTGCCGGGGTGGGCGATGTCGGTCATGATGTCCTCTCCTTTGGGTCTCATGCGAACGGAATGGCGAGCTGCGCCGCCTTGCATTCCAGGGTCTTGGGGGGCGCGATCCCCCATTGATCGCTGCGCCCCGGCGGCCAGGTCCAGTCCTGCGGCCCGCCGACGCGATAGTGTTCGTCGACCTGCAGCACGTCGCTGGTATATTCGATGACGAAGCCGAACGGGTCGACGAAATAGGTGAAGACGTTGTTGCCCGGTCCGTGCCGCCCCGGCCCCCAGCCGATCTGAAAGCGGTGATCGACCATGCGCCCGGAAGCACGCATCACGCCTTCCCAACTCGCCATCTGAAAGGCGACGTGGTTCAGCGTGTTGACCGGCGCATCGGCGATCACGATCGAATGGTGATCGCTGTTGGTGCGCACGAACGCCATCATCTTCGACCGGTCGGTCAGCGTGAAGCCCAGCGCCGCGGTATAGAATGCGGCGTCGCGGTCGACGTCGTCGCTGTTGAAGTTGACATGCGCGATGCGCTCAGGCCGGTCGGGATCGGCGGGCAGGGGCGCGACCTGCGTGTCGTGCTGGACCAGCCTGATGGTGCGACCCTGCGCGTCGCGCACGGCGATGACGGTGCCGCCGCCGGGCTCTTCGGTCGTCGTCGGCGGCACCGTCAGCCGGGCGCCATTCGCGACCATCGCCTCGGCAAGTGCCGCAAGATCGGCATCGGGCGCGGCCCGGAACGTCATCGACCGGATCGCCGGTGCCGATGCGGCATACAGCGCCAGAAGGTAGGCGTCGCTGCCGGTGCCGCGCAGCCAGACGACAGCATCGCCGCGAACGGCGACCTCAAGGCCCCAGATGTCGGTGTAGAACGCGGTTGCCGCGGCGAGATCGGGTACGTCGAAATCGACGCTACGCAGCCCCGTGATCGGAAAGTCCTGGCCCATCGCGTTGCATCCCTCCCGCCGCCGGTTCGCGACGGCACGGACTATGGCGGTGCCGGATCATACTTGGCAAATACGCAATCTTACGCAAAACATAGTTTGAAACTATGGATAAGAGGATGGCCCATGATCGATCCACGTCTGCTGCGCACCTTTCTGGCGGTGTGCCTCGAAGGGTCGATCAGCGGTGCCGCGCGCCGGCTCAATATATCGCAGCCGTCGGTTTCGGTGGCGGTAGCGCAACTGGAACGCAGCCTGAAAGGACGGCTGTTCGCGCGCGGGCGTCAGGGGATTACGCTGACCGCTGCGGGCGAGGCGCTGAAGCGTCGGGCGGAGATGATGGAGGTGCTGCTCGCCGACGCGGAACAGGCGGTGGCGCTCGCCGGTGCGGGAATCCGTGGCCCGTTGCGGATCGGCGGTACGCCGGGCGCGCTCGTCAGCCTCGTTCCCGCCGCGATCGCCCGGATGGAGCGCGTCGATCATATGGCACTGACCGTGATCGAACGAGCGGACGCGCAACTCACCGACCTGCTGCGGCGTGGCGAGATCGAGGTGGCCGTCGTCACGACGGGAATCGAGACGCCACCTGCGGACATCGACGAACGCTCGATCGCGCGCGATCCGTTCTCGCTGATCGTCGGGCGGATGCATGACGGGCTGGGACCCAGCGTGTCGCTGCCCGAGGTCGCCGCGCTCGGCTGGGTATTGCCGCAGGCGGCGGGCGCGTTTCACCGGCAGATCGAGGCGCTGTTCCTCGCGGCGGAAACCGCAGTGCCCGCGGACGTGATCCGCTGCGATTCGCTGCTGACGTCGAAGGCGATCGTACAGCAGGGCCGCCGCGTCACCGTGCTGCCGCGGGGCGTGGTCGAGCCCGAGGTGCAGACCGGCCTGCTCCGCGCGATCCCGATCGACGGCGTGCCGATTGTCCGCAGCATCGGCGTGCGCACGCTGCGCGGCCGCGAGATGTCCGCACTAGGCCAGGATTTCTTCGCCGCCATCACCGCCGAATGACATAGGATCAGACTATGGCAATGCCAAAAACCAGTATTTTACATTATCCCTGAGCGCGACCAAACCTGACCTCACCGCCACAAAGAGCGGCCGGAGGGATGATCGATGTCGTATGCGTGCCGTCAGTTTTTGTGTCTGCGCGACGGCGACGACCGGTGAGCGATCCCGCTCCGATCTTCGACATCGCGATCATCGGCTGCGGCCCGGTCGGCGCACTTGCGGCGAACCTTGCGGGCAAGGCCGGTCTGTCGGTCCTGGTGATCGACCGTGAAGCCAACCCGCATCCCTTGCCGCGTGCCGTCCACCTCGACCACGAGATGATGCGCCTGTTCCAGGCCGCCGGCCTTGCCGAGGCGATTGCGCCGGGCATGCGGGAAACGCAGGGGCACCTCCACGTCGGTGCCGATCATGGCGTGATCCGGTACATGGGCACCGCCGGTCGTCCGAAGCCGTTCGGCTGGGCCAACGACTATTTCTTCTATCAGCCCGAACTCGAAGCGCATCTGCGCGATGGGCTGGATCGTTTCGCGCAGGTCACCCAGATGATGGGTGTCGAGCTCGCTGCGTTCGATCAGGACGATACGGGCGTGACGTTGCAGTTGGCCGGTGTCGACGGCGCGATCGAACGACGCGCGCGCTGGGTAATTGCCTGCGACGGTGCGCGCAGCGTGGTGCGCAAGGCGCTCGGCATCGCTCTGGAAGACCTGCATTTCGAGGAGCCGTGGCTGGTCGTCGACGCCGAAGTCGAGGGGCCGGTCCGCTTTCCCGATCTGTGGGGAGTGCCGGACACCGCCGACATTCAGCAATTGTCGGTGATGATGTGCGATCCTGCACGCCCCGCAACGATCGTTCCCGGGCGCGGCACGATGCGGCGCTGGGAATTCATGCTGCTGCCGGGCGAGGACGACGCCGCGATGATGCGCGCGGATCGCGTCGCCGCGCTGATCGACCCGTATCTGGGCGATGTGCCGCATCGGCTGGTGCGCGCCACCACCTATCGCTTTCACGGCCTGATCGCCGAGCGCTGGCGCGAGCGTCGCGTGTTCCTTGCGGGCGATGCGGCGCACCAGACGCCGCCCTTTTTCGGCCAGGGCATGTGCCACGGCATGCGCGATGTCGCCAACGTGGTGTGGAAGCTCGATCTCGTCCTGCGCGGTGCCAGCGACGCCGAACTGCTCGACAGCTATCAGGCCGAACGCGATCCGCACGTGCGCAGCGTCGTCACCGCGGCGGTGGAAGCCGGGCGCTATATCTGCGAACTCGACGTCGACCGAGCGGCGGCGCGCGATGCCGCAATGCGCGAACGGGCACTCAGCGGCCAGACCGGCACCGCCGCGGACCTGATCCCGGCCTATCGCAGCGGCGCGATCGCGACCGATACGCCGGGCGCAGGTGAACGCTTCGTCCAGCCGCGGCTCGATGACGGGCGCCTGCTCGACGATGCGACCGGATCCGGCTGGCGGCTGTTCGTGGCGGACGGTGCCACGGGGGCGGGCCCCGATGCGCTCGACATCACGGTCGTCGCGGTTGTCGATGTCGCCGACGGCGGCACGCTGTCGCGCTGGCTTGGCGAGCGGGGCGCGACCGCCGTGATGGTCCGTCCCGACGGCTATGTCTTCGGCACCGCTGCCGGCGACGTCACCGCACTGCTCGACGCTACGCGACACCGGCTCTGTCTGGTCCCGCACGCCGCCGCCAACCATGAAGGAGCCGTTTAGTCATGGCCTTTGTCAGCTTCCGCCGCGCCGACGGCACGACCAGCTATGGCCGGTTGGCGGGCGACCGCATCCTCGATTGCGGTGCCGCAGCCGATGCCCCCGCCGATCTCAAGGCGGCGATCGCCGCCGGTCCGCTCGATGCACTCGCGCACCGGGGGGATGTGGCGCTTGCCGACGTCACGCTGCTGCCGGTGATCCCCAATCCTGCGAAGATCCTGTGCGTCGGCCACAATTACGAAAGCCACAGACGGGAGACCGGACGCGCCAAGGTCGATCATCCGTCGATCTTCACCCGTTTCGCCGACACGTTGGTCGCGGATGGTCAGGCGATCCTGATCCCTGTGGTCTCGACCAACCTCGATTTCGAGGGCGAACTGGCAATCGTGATCGGTCGCGGCGGCCGTCACATCGCCGAGGCCGACGCGCTCGATCATATCGCGGGCTATGCCTGTTTCAACGACGCCAGCCTGCGGGATTGGCAATGGCACACGACGCAGTTCATTCCGGGCAAGAATTTTCCCGCCACCGGTGCCTTCGGCCCGCAGTTGGTGACGCCGGCCGAAGCGGGCGACCTGACGGACGTCCATGTGGTCACGACCCTGAACGACGTGGTCGTACAGGACCAGCCGATCGGTGAGATGGTCTTTCCGATCGCCAGAATCATCGCCTACGTCTCGGCCTTCACGCCGCTCTCACCGGGCGACGTCATCGCAACCGGCACACCGGGCGGCGTCGGTGCCAAGCGCGAACCGCCGCTGTGGATGAAGGTCGGCGACCGGGTGACGGTGGCGATCGGCCCGGTCGGTACATTGACCAACGTGATCGCGAATGAACGCCAGCCCGATTGAACGGGCGGCATGTCACTGGAGAGGGAAATCAATGAAGCTCACGATCAGGATCGCACTCGCGACCACCGCACTGGTGGCGTTCGCCAACCCCGGCGTTGCGCAGCAGGCCACGCCCGCCGACGCCGCTCCGCAGCCGGCGGCACCGCAGGATAACGCCGCCGATACCCCGGCGGATGCGGAGAGCGGCGAAATCGTCGTTACCGCGCAGCGCCGGGCGGAACGGGTCGTCGACGTGCCGATCTCGATCACCGTCGCCAGCCAGGCGCAGCTGGAACGTCAGCAGGTCAATACCGTCAACGACCTGGCCCGTATTGCTCCCAGCCTCGAGATCCAGCAGGCACCGGGGCAGAACACCGGTGGCGGCGGCTCGCTGCGCGGCATCGGTACGCAGACCTTTTCCGCCGGCGCGGTCGCCTCGGTCGGCATCGTCGTCGATCAGGTGAGCCAGGGCAACGCCAATATCTCCGACCTGTTCGACGTCGGCCGGATCGAGGTGTTGAAAGGGCCGCAGGGTACGCTGTTCGGCCTCACGACATCGGCGGGCGTCATTAACATCACGACCAACGCGCCCGATGCATCGGGTTTCAGCGCCCGCCTGCGGACCGAACTGTCGAACGAGGGGACGCTGGGATCGCAGTTCGGCAACCAGATCGTCCAGGGCCTTCTCAACGTGCCGCTCGGCGCCGATGCGGCGGTGCGCGTCTCCGGCTTCGGCAACCTGCGCCAGGGCCCCAATCGCAACGCGACGACCGGCGACTTCAACGACAGTAGCCGCTACGGCGGTCGGGCGCGGTTGCTGTGGCAGCCGAGCGATGTCCTGACCTTCAACCTGATCGGCGATTACAGCCGTTCACGGGCGGAGAACGGCGGCGACTTCTTCACCTTCGTCCGCGCTGGCGGACCCGGACCGATCTTCGGCGGGGCGGCGTTCGATGCCACCGGCATCACCAAACGTCTCGCAAGCTGCGGCGTGACCGTCGGCGAAGGCAATCGCGATTATTGCACCAGCCAGTCCTATGTCGGGCGCAGCAAAATCTATGGCGGCTCGTTCCAGATGGATTATGAGGCCGAGCCGTTCACGCTGACCTCGGTCACGGCGTATCGTCGCAGCGAGGAAACCGGCTTCGGCGCGGCGACCAACGTGTTCCGCGGCGATCCGCTGGAGTTGCAGGTCGCCAATGGCGCGGTCAACCGCCGCACTCGCCTGTTCACGCAGGAGTTCCGGGTGTCGTCGCCGGCCAATCAGTTCCTGGAATATACCGTCGGCGGGTTCTTCTCGCGGCAGGTGCAGAACCGGACGCCCGAAACGCTGTCGGTCACGTTGGTGCCCGCGCCCGGCGTGCGTATCCCGATCGTCCGCCAGTTGGGCGCGACCGACCGGATCATGGACGAATCGCTGGCGGTGTTCGGACAGGGCACGGCGCACCTCACCGACGCGCTGCGCCTGATCCTGGGCGGGCGGTTCACCAGTGCCAAGCTGTCGCTGGACCGCGTCAATCTTGCGACACCGGCGACGCCCAATTATTTCCAGCGGCTGAGCACCGAGGTGATATCGTACCGCGTTGGCGGCCAATATGACTTGGGCGGCGAGGCGATGCTGTACGCGACGGCGTCCCGCGGCTTCAAGGGTGGCCAGATCGCCACGCCCGCGCTGCCGCTTGTTCCCTATGTCGTCCGTCCGGAAATCCCGACCGCCTATGAAGCCGGTATCAAGGCGACGCTGTTACAGGGCTGGGTGCTCGATCTCAACGCCTTCTACCAGAAGATCAAAGACTTTCAGGCGCAACAGTGCACGATCAACTCGACCGGCACCCTGTCGTGCGTTCAGACCAACATCAACGGCGTGAAGTCGCGCGGTGCGGAGCTCAATCTGTTCGGTCGTGTCGTCGACGGGCTGTCCGTCAATACGGGCTTCATCTGGGCGAAGGCGACCTATCCGAAGAATTTCCTCGGCACCGACAATACGAAAATCGGCAACACCCAGCTCGCCTTTGCGCCGGAGTATAAGTTCACCTTCTCGGGCGAGTACGAACATCTCGTCACCAACGATTTCAAGGCGTTCCTCGCGACGGATACGGTGTGGAAGTCGCGCGTCCGGTACGAGGCGAATTCCCGCACGGAGACGACGTTCCGGCCGCATTGGATCGTTGGCGGTCGCGTGGGCATGCGGACGGAAGACGATCGCTATCAACTGGCGCTGTTCGCGCGCAACCTGTTCAACGTGCACGAACCCCAGATCATGCAGAGCGACTTTCCCTACGGCGGGGCGACGAATGTCGGTGCTATCTATGGGACCCAATCCTATCGTCAGATCGGCCTGAGCCTGGACGCGAAGTTCTAGGCCGGGGTCCGGGGAGGGATAGGACCATGGTGCAGCCGATGGACGAGCGCGACGTGATCGCCGCCTTGGGCGATGTGCTCGGCCCGTCGGTCCTCGCGGCGGTGCAGGATTTGTTCCGGACGGAGCAGGACCGGCTTGCCGCCGAGATGCCGATCACCGCCGCGGATTTGGCATATGGTGCGGAACCCCGCCAGCGGCTCGACCTCTATCGACCGCATGGTGGCGGATCGAGCCCGCGACCGGTGTTGCTGTGGGTGCATGGCGGCGGTTTCGTTCGCGGCGAGAAATCGTCGCCGGCGCACCCGTTCAACGCCCATGCCGGACGCTGGGCGGCGCGGCACGGGCTGGTGGGTGCCGTAATGAATTATCGCCTTGCCCCCGACCATCCGTGGCCGGCGGGCGGCGAGGATGTCGGCGCGGCGCTCGAATGGCTGGCGGAGCATGCCGGCGATCATGGCGGCGATCCGCGTCGGATCGTCGTCATGGGGACCTCCGCCGGCGCGGCGCATGTGGCCACGCATCTCCAATTGCACGACGGCACGTCGCCGGCGGCGGGTGCGGTGTTGCTGTCGGGCCTGTACGGCTTTGCACCGCTCGAAGACCGCGACCGTCTGTATTTCGGGCCGTCGACCGGGGACGCGGAGCGCAACGCCGCCGCAGCGATGACGGAGACGCCGCTGCCGCTGCTGCTCGCCTGTTCGCAATATGATCCGGCCCGGTTCCAGGCCGAAACGCTCGGCTTGCTCGCTGCCCGCTTCGCACGACACGGTCGGCTGCCGCGCTTCTTCTACGGCTCCGGCCACAATCACTTCAGCCTCGCCTGTCATCTCGGCACCGCAGACACGCGGCTCGCCGACGAAATCCTAGCTTTTATCGGAGACCTGCCATGATCCTCGACCGTCGCCATTTCCTTGCCGGTACCGCAGCGACTGCGGCGGCCATGCCGGCGTTCGCGCGGACGCGCGGAGCAGGCGTCTTTCCACGGGGCTTCCTGTGGGGTGCCTCGACCGCAGGGCATCAGATCGAGGGCAACAACGTCAACAGCGACCAATGGCTGCTGGAGAATGTCACGCCGACGATCACCGGCGCGCGTTCCGCCGACGCGGTCAACAGTTTGGAATATTGGGCCGCCGACCTCGACGTAGTCAAACAGATCGGTCTCAACAGCTATCGCTTCAGCCTGGAATGGCCGCGGATCGAACCCGACGAGGGGGAATTTTCGCTTGCCATGCTCGATCATTACAAGCGGATCATCGAGGGGTGCCGCGCCCGCGGGATCACGCCGGTGCTGACCTTCAATCATTATACCACGCCGCGGTGGTTCGCGGCACAGGGCGGCTGGCTGCATCCGCAGTCACCGGCGCTGTTCACACGCTTCTGCGAACGCGCCGCGCGGCATCTGGTGGCGGACGTCGGCATGGCGACGACCTTCAACGAACCCAATCTCGCCAAGCTGCTGCCGCTGGTCCTTCCGCCGCAGTTCATGGGTGGGCTGCGCGCCAATCTGGCGGCTGCGGCACGGGCGGCAAACGTGCCGAAATTCGTCGTCGCCAACACCGTGCTGCCCGAAGACGTGCCGGGCGTCACCGCCAACATGCTGAAGGGTCACAAGGGCGGGCGGGATGCGATCAAGGCGGTGCGCCCCGACCTTCCGGTCGGGGTCAGCCTGGCGATGGCGGACGATCAGGCCGTCGGACCCAACAGCCTGCGCGATGCAAAGCGCGCCGAACTGTACGGCGAATGGCTCGATGCCGCCAAGCATGACGATTTCATCGGCGTCCAGAATTACGAACGCAACGTGTGGGATGCCAATGGCAAGGTCGCCGCGCCTCCGGGCGGCCCCCGCAATTTTCGGGGAGCGGAGGTCTATGCACCCTCGTTGGCCGGCGCGGTGCGCTATGCCCATCAGGCGACCGGCATACCGGTGCTGGTCACCGAACATGGCGTCGGCACCAATGACGACACCGTGCGAGCCGCACTGATCCCGGCGGCGCTGCGCGAGCTCAAGGCGGCGATGGACGACGGCGTGCCGGTGAAGGGGTATCTCCACTGGTCGCTGCTCGACAATTACGAATGGGGTGCGGGATTCGACGACGGGCGTTTCGGTCTGTGCGCCGTCGATCGCACGACGTGGAAGCGGACACCCAAGCCGAGCGCGGTGGCTTATGGCGCGATCGTACGGCGCAACGCGCTATGAAGAAGATGGCCCTTGCCGGGCTGGCCGTGATTGTGGCTGGCTCGGCTCTGGCCCAGGGGCCGGCGGTCGGCCCGGCGACCGGGCCGCGCTTCACCTTGAGAACGATCGAACGTCCGGCGCAACCCGATGCCATCCCGCTCTATCCGGCGGGCAGCCTGCGCGAAGGACCGGCACCCGAACGCTGGGGCGTGCTGGCGGGCACGTTCCCCGACGGCACCCGCACGGAAGCCCGCATCGTGCGCAACGTCGCCGTCCCGACGGTAACGCCGGTGCTGCCGGAACCCGCGAAGGCGACGGGCGCCGCCGTGATCGTCGCGCCCGGCGGCGCATATCTGTCGCTGTCGATCGATCGCGAAGGATTTGATGTCGCCCGCTGGCTGGCGGCGCACGGTATTGCGGCGTTCGTGTTGAAATACCGGGTCAACGCGACCCCCGCCGACAATGATGCCTTTATGGGCGTCGTCGGCCGGACGATGGCGAGGGCGACCGCCACCGGCAGCGTACCCGACATTCACGAGCCGCGCGCGGTGGAGGATGCCTTGCAGGCGCTCACGCTGATCCGCAAGGAAGCCGTCCGCTGGCATGTCGATCCCGCCCGGGTCGGCATGATCGGCTTTTCCGCCGGTGCGCGGACGACGATGCAGGCGGTATTGAACGACAGGGACCGTGCCGGGCCTGCCTTCATCGGCTATATCTATGGTGCGATGACTGCCGAGCCGGTGCCCGCGAATGCACCGCCGATGTTCGCAGCGCTGGCGCTCGACGACGGGTTGTACGGGCAGCAGGGTTTCGGGATCGTCGATGCGTGGCACAAGGCGAAGGTGCCGGTGGAACTGCACGCCTATGAACGGGGCGACCACGGCTTCGGCATGGGCAAGCCGGGAACGACATCCATGCTCGTGATGGAGGAATTCCGGCTGTGGCTCGCCTCGCGCGGCCTGTTGGAGGGCAAGCGCTGATATGCGCGGATCGGGTCGTCTCGCCTTGGCCGCACTGCTGCTCGCCACGACCGCCAATGCGCAGTCCGTGACCGATCAGCCTGCGGCCGTGGCTGATCCGCTGGCGGACGGCTTTCGCGATCCGCCCGCTTCGGCACGTCCCCGCACCTGGTGGCATTGGCTCAACGGCAACATCACCGAGGACGGGATCGCGGAGGATCTCGCGTGGATGAAGGCGATCGGCCTTGGCGGCGTGCAAGCCTTCGATGCCAATCTGATGACGCCGCAGATCGTCCCGACGCGGCTTGCCTATATGACCCCACCCTGGAAGCATGCCTTCCGCTTCGCCGCGGCGACGGCACAGCGTCTCGACCTCGAACTCGCCATCGCCGCATCGCCGGGCTGGAGCGAGACCGGCGGGCCGTGGGTGCCGCCGGCGGACGGTATGAAGAAGCTGGTGTGGAGCGAGACGGAAGTCACGGGCGGTCGCAGGCCCACTGCGCCGCTCCCTGCGCCGCCGAGCGTTACCGGGCCGTTCCAGTCCTTGCCGTTCTTCGATCCGATTGCCGAATTCGACAGCAAGGCGAGCGGCACCCCGCGCGGGCAGCATTACGCCGATGTCGCGGTGTTCGCTTATCCGCTGGCGGCCTCTCCGTCGGTCGTGCCGACGGAAATGAGTGGGGCGGCGGGCGATGCCGCGGCGCTGTTCGACGACGATGCGACGACCACGGTCGCGCTGCCGCGCGGCGGGGGCGGTGAATCCGCCGCACTGACGCTGCGCTATGCGGCACCGACGACGATTCGATCGGCCACCATGTTCCTGCCCCGCGCGCTGCCCGCGTTCGGCGACCCCGAATTTCTGCCTGTCCTCGAAGCGCAGGTCGATGATGGCTGGCGCCGGCTCGCGGTACTGCCGCTCGCCAACGTGCCGACCACGGTCAGCTTCGCGCCCGTTACCGCCCGCGCGTTCCGTCTGGTGTTCGGCCCCAACACCGCGGCAAAACGTGTCGGCCTCGGCGCACCGGCACCGGGAGCAGAGATGGACGGCGTGTTCCCCGGCGCGCCGCCCGGCCCGACGATCGCCGTCGCGCAATTGCGGTTGTCGACCGAAGCGAAGATCGACCGCTACGAGGCGAAGGCCGGCTTTGCCACCGTTATCGATTATCACGCGCTGAGCCGCGACGTGCCCGACCTGATCGGGGTCGATCCGGCGCATGTCGTCGATCTGACGCGGCATCTGCGCGCCGACGGCACGCTCGACTGGACTCCGCCCGCGGGGCGTTGGCGGATCGTGCGGCTGGGTGCGTCGCTGCTGGGCACCACCAATCATCCCGCCAGTCCGGAAGCGACCGGACTGGAGGTCGACAAATATGATGGTGCGGCGGTGACACGCTACCTCGAACGCTATCTCGACACCTATCAGGATGCGACGGGGGCGGACCTGATCGGTGGAAAGGGGGTACGTGCACTCGTCACCGACAGCTTCGAGGCGGGCGACGCCAATTGGACGCCGCGGATGATCGCGGCCTTTCGCCGCTTGCGGGGCTACGATCCTCTGCCGTGGCTGCCGACGCTGACCGGTGTGGTGATCGGATCGCGGGTGCGGAGCGACGCCTTCCTCTACGATTATCGCCGGACCCTCGCCGACCTGCTGGCAAGCGAGCATTACAGGACGGTGGCAACCGTCGCGCATGCCCGCGGCCTGACGGTATATGGCGAGGCGCTGGAGGACAGTCGACCGGCACTGGGTGACGACATCGCGATGCGCGCGCATGCCGATGTGCCGATGGCCGCGATGTGGACCTACCCGCATGGTGGCGAACCCCGCCCGACGCTGGTGGGTGACATTCGCGGCGCGGCATCGGTCGCGCATCTGTACGGGCAGAATCTGGTGGCGGCGGAATCGATGACCTCGGGCTTTTCTCCCTGGGCATTCGCACCGGCCGATCTGCGTCATGTCGTCGATCTCGAATTCGCGCTCGGCGTCAATCGCCCGGTCATCCATACCTCGGTCCACCAGCCGGTCGACGACAAGCAGCCCGGCCTGTCGCTGGCGATCTTCGGCCAGTATTTCAATCGCCACGAAAGCTGGGCCGGTATGGCGCGCCCGTGGGTCGATTACATGGCGCGGTCGAGCTACCTGCTCCAGCAAGGCCATGCGCAGGCCGACGTCGCCTATTTCTATGGCGAAGAAGCGCCGTTGACCGCGCTGTACGCGCAGGCCCCGCTTGCCGATGTGCCGGTGCGGTATGGCTATGATTTCGTCGATGCCGCGGCGCTGGCATCGGTGTTGGACATGAAGGACGGCCAACTCACCGCACGAAGCGGTGCGCGATACCGGGCGCTGTATCTGGGCGGCAGTTCGGCAAGGATGACGCTGCCGACGCTGCGGCGGATCGCGGCGCTGGTCGATGCCGGGCTGACGGTGATCGGCACCGCGCCGACCGGCTCGCCCGCGTTGCACGACGATCCGGCGGTCTTCGCCTCGCTCGTTCGGCGGTTGTGGAGCGGCGGTGCGGAAACGCTGGTCGGCAAGGGGCGGGTGATCGCCGGCCGTGACGTCGAGGCGGGGCTGGCCCGGATCGGCGTTGCGCCGGACATGGATTATGCCGGGTCCGCCACGGGCGGCCCGCTGGTCTTCGCGCATCGGACGCTTGCCGATGGCGACGTGTATTTCGTGGCCAATCGACGCACCGCACCGCTGGCGCAGGAGGTGCGGTTCCGTGTTTCCGGTCGCATGCCGGAGCTGTGGCATGCGGACAGCGGCACTACCTCCGCCGTGTCGTACCGGACGGAAGGCGACCATGTCGTCGTATCTCTGGCACTCGACGCGGAAGACTCGGTGTTCGTCGTCTTCCGCCGCCCGGCGAACCTAGCCCGCAGGACGATCGTGGCACCCGCGCCGAGGCCTGTCGCCACGGTCGCCGGGCCTTGGACGGTCCGTTTCCAGCGTGGGCGCGGTGCGCCGGACGAAGCGCGCTTCGCCACGCTGGCACCGCTCGACCACAGCACGACGCCCGGGATCCGATATTTTTCCGGCGTTGCAACCTACACCACCGATCTGGTCGTGCCCGCCGCCACCGGTATCGGCGATCGGCGATTCCTTGATCTGGGTTCTGTCGGCGACGTCGCCGAGGTGCGCGTCAACGGCGTCGCGGTCGGCACTGCGTGGCATGCGCCATATCGCCTTGACGTGACTGCCGCGATCAGGCCCGGCAGCAACCGGATCGAGGTGCGTGTCGCCAACCTGTGGGTCAACCGCCTGATCGGCGATGCCCAGCCCGGCGCGGCGAAAGTCGCCTGGACGGCGATGCCCGCTTATCGGAGCGACGCGCCATTGCGCCCGTCGGGACTGATCGGACCCGTTACACTGACCGAGGAGACTGCACGATGACTGAACGGCAGCGTCGCTATATCGCGACTGAAGCGATGATCGGCGCGACGATCAGCGCGGTGCTCAGCGTCGTATTCGTGCTGCTGATGTTCGGTCGCCTTTCGCATGTTCCGGTCGTCGGCCCGGCCGGGCTGATCATGGATGCGCTGCCGCAGGGATTCGCCATTGCGCTGATGGCGACGCTGGTGCCGACATGGCTGACCCGACGTCGACTGGCCCGCGGCGCGATCCTGCCGACCACTTCGGCGCACACAACGCCGCCGGCGCATCTGCTCGTCCGCGGGATCGGAATGGCGGCGCTGGGCGCGGCGCTGACGGTCGGGCTGACCGCGCTGATGCTGGTCGTCGGAGTCGATGATCTCGAACTGGCGACCGTCCTGATCGGCAAGACGATCTGGGGATTTATTCTGGGCGGCACCGTCGCCGCGCTGATGACACGCGCGGCGCTCGCCCGACATTGAACCCGACACCGTTAAGGGTGCGGACAGGAGAGGATGGACGAATGGACGATCCCATACAATTGACGCCCCTGACGCATACGGATGCGCAGCCTGAGGGTCTGTGGCCGCTGCTGATGGCGGTCGCGGTCGTGCTGGCGTTCATGGGATCGGCGTCGTTATTGCTCGATTACTGTCTCGCCTGCCTCTGATCCTCAGCCGTCGATCTGTTCGTGGCGGAACCGGCGTGGCGATCGCCCGGCGTTGCGCGCGAAGGAGCGGGTGAAACAGGCGGGATCGGTAAACCCCAATGCATAGGGTCGGATCGGTCCCGTCGAACTTCTACCCGCTCCGGCAAATCGGACGCAGTCTCGATGTCGCGCCGGGGTGGCGGACGGTGCTCTCAATTCCGGGATAGCCAGGCAATTTGCACCACGCGCAGGTTGCCCTTCGCCTTGCAGATGATCGAGGCCCCGGTGCATCGAAGGGGGGAGTGCGATAATATTTGGCTGGTACGCCGATGCCGATGATCCAGTCGCGCACCAAGCGGGCAAACCGTCAATCGCACCACCTCTTCGTAAATGCTGGTCGAACGATTCAATTGATGGTTTGGGAGGAGCCCATGGCGTTCGGATCGCCTTTGGAGATCATGTTGATCGCAACCCGCCGTACGATCTTCCATCCGGTCTCTTTGCGTTCCCACTCGTCGATATACTCTCCGTTCGCATCGAAATGGAGGTGCTGGCGCTCTCCCAGACCCTGGTGCCGGGCCTGGACATAGACCCGGCTCACCGCCGTATCGCCAGTAACCTCGATGATCGCGGAACCGAGAAGATGTTGGGTGGGGCCACAATTCTGAAGAAACCCGACGATGCGGTCCCTCATCACGCCCAGACCCTGATGTTCTACTCCCTCGGCATAATCGAACCTGACGTCCTCGGCGAACATATCGGACAGATCATTCCAGGTACGCTTATCAAGGATGCGCACAAATTTGGAAAGCTGACGGGAGATATCGCGTTCATCGATCAAGCTTTGCATTTTTTGGTCTCACTTTGACGGTAATGGAAAAGGGTGCGTAAATTCGCAGGAATGGCAACGCGCCTATGTGGCGGATTTCCTCATGGCATCGTGGTTCAGTGCTTCATCAATAGCCGAGAACATGGATTCATTGAAAAGCGTCGTCGAGGCGGCCTCGGGAACAAGCATGTCGAAGCCGTGATATGCACCATCGGCAACGTAAAGGTCGCATGATACGCCTGCCTCGCGCAGCCGGGCGGCATAATGACGGTCTTCCTCGAAGAAGAGATCGAGTGATCCAACGCCGATCCACGTGGGCGGCAATCCCTCCAGATCGCCGCGTGCGGCGGGCACGGCATACGCCGGATAGCTACCGCTGGTCGGCTCACCGCCAAGATAGCTTTGCCAGCCGAACCGGTTGCTCGTCGGTGTCCAGACGAAAGCGCCGGTGCCCTTGTCGTTCTTGCGCGCGACGGTCATCGCATCGAGCATCGGATAGATCAGCAACTGAAAGATCGGCTTGACCGGCCCCTGATCGATCAGTCGCTGTACGAGCGCGGCGGCGAGTCCGCCCCCGGCGCTCTGGCCGCCCACCAGCACGCGCGCCGGATCGATCTTCAGTTCGTCTGCATGTTCCACCACCCAGGCGAGCGCCGCATGGCAATCGTCAAGGGGCACAGGGAAGGGGTGCTCTGGGGCGAGGCGATAGTCGACGCTCGCCACCACGATGTCGAAGCGGGCGAGCAACAGCGCGATCAACGACACGTCCTGCTCGGGCGTGCCGGTGACATAGCCACCGCCGTGCATCCAGAACAGCACAGGCCGTATTCCGGACGAGCCCTCACGGTCGAATATCATCAGCCGCGTGGTTGCGTCGGCTTCGCCGCGAGAGACGTGGTACGTCTCGACCCGGACGTCGTTTGGCTTCTTCATCGGCGTCGCCTTTATCGCGCGCTGGATGAGGGGGCGGGTGACGCCGTTGATGAGGCCCGGCAGGAGCAGGACCGGAGAGCGCAGGTCTGGCGCTACCGCAGCGATCGACCGCATCCGCGCCCGCACGGCCAGCGCCACGATTGCCGTCCCTGCCGCAAGGGTCCAGCGCATCGGTATGATGCGACGCCGCCGACCCTCACCGGACGCCTTGTCAGGGAATATCGGCATCAGACCAACCCGCCGGGACGGATCACAGGCACCGTGACGACACGGTCGGGTAGCGCCAGATTCCCCACATCGAAGGGATGGAACAGGGCGGTGGTTTTATCGGCGGGCATCAAGGTCGCTTCCATTGCTGGTTGAAGACCTTAGGTATATTCTGGAAACCTAGCGTCAATTACGCACTTTGCATCGCCCAAGTATATCCGAGGATACCGATGGCCGGCCACGATCACTTCGACATCAACTGCCCGACCCGCCTGCTGTTCGACCAGATCGCCGATAAATGGTCGATGATGGTCCTGACCGTCCTCGATCCGGGGCCGATGCGGTTCAATGCGATCAAGCGTCACATGGAGGGGGTGACGCAAAAGGCGCTCACGCAATGCCTGCGCCGTCTTGAACGAAATGGACTGATTTTGCGGCGGGTACTTCCGGCTTCACCGGTTGCGGTCGAATATGAAGTCACCGCGCTTGGCCGCTCGCTTCACGTTCCGTTCAAGGCGCTGTACGGCTGGATGATCGAGCATATGGAACAGGTCGACGCGGCGCGGCAGCGGTTTGAAGAGCAGCGTTCGATTGGCGAAGGCGAAAGCCCCGCCCGTGACGGCGATGGCGGCAACATCGCCACCGCAAGCATCGCGGAGAAGCGATCGCCGATCCCGGGCTTGGCGATGGAGACACAGTGATGGCGATCGTGAAGGCCAGTGACGGTATGATCGGCGAATGACATGAAGATCGGACCGCTTTGGTTGAAGCTTCAGATCGCATGTGGCGACGCGCTCGCCCTGGGGCCCGGCAAGGCCGACCTGCTCGACGCGATCAAGGCGAATGGATCGATCTCGGCAGCCGGGCGGGCGCTGGGTATGAGCTATCGGCGGGCCTGGATGCTCGTCGACGAGATGAACCGGTGCTTTGATCCCCCGGTCGTCGAAACGCTTCGGGGCGGGGGGCTGGAGCGCGGCGCTCGCGTCACCGATACAGGCGTCGCCGTGCTGGAGGCGTATCGCGAAATGGAACGCGAGGCGGCGTTGATCGCCGATCGCCCCGCCTATGCGCGGCTCCGTGCCAGTCTCCGGTCAGATCCCTTGCCGCCGGCGACACGGTAACACCGTCTATATACGATCAAACATAGACTCGATATACAACCGAACATAGAGAGGGCGGATGCTCCGCGCCGAAGGGGTGTTCGTCGATGTCGAAGCTGTTCGCCGGTCTGTTGTGTGGCCTGTCGATGCCTCTTCTCACGGGGTCGGCGTTTGCGCAGTCGACGACGCCCTTTGCCGACGCCACGCCATCTGCCGAGAGGGCGGAGGTCGATCCGTCCGCCGCCGACGAACCCGATCAACTGTCTGCCGTGATCGTCACGGCGCGCCGCCGGGCCGAGAATGCGCAGAACGTGCCGGCCGCGCTATCGGTGGTGGGCGGCGACCTGATCGACCAGAGCTATACGATCAACACGCAGGGGCTGACCACGCTGATTCCCAGCCTAAATTACAGCTCGGCCAACCCGCGCAACACCGCCTTCACGATCCGCGGGCTCGGGTCGAGCGTCGTCGCCGTCAGTCAGGCGAATGACGGGCTGGAGCCCGGCGTCGGCGTCTACGTCGACCAAGTCTACCACGCCCGCCCGGCGACGGCGGCGTTCGACTTCGCGGACATCGAGCAGGTCGAGGAATTGCGCGGTCCGCAGGGCACCTTGTTCGGCAAGAACACCACCGCCGGCGCGCTCAACGTCACCACGCGCGCGCCGACCTTCACGCAGGAAGGCTTTGCCGAATTGTCCTACGGCGAGCGCGACTTCGTGCAGGCGAAGGGCTGGGTCTCCGGCCCGATCAGCGACAGCATCGCCTATCGCATCTCCGGTGTCTCGACCCGGCGCGACGGCGTGATCGACAACCTCCGCACCGGTCGCGACACCAATACGCTCGGTACGCAGGCGGTACGCGGGCAATTGCTGTTCAAACCCGATGATACGATCCAGATGCGCCTCATCGCCGACTTCACCAACTTTCAGGCCTATTGTTGCGGGCAGGTGTATCTGAGGACCGGCACGAGCCTGCGCGCCGCCAATCGCCAGTTCGACGGGCCTAGCGGTCTTGCCGCACAGTTCGGCTACACGCCCGCCAGCACGAACGCCTTCGACCGCGTCACCGACATCGACGGGCCGCTCGGCGTCGACACCAACGAAGGCGGCGTCAGCGCGATCACCGACTGGAACCTCGGCTTCGCGACGCTGACGTCGGTCAGCGCGTGGCAGTTCTGGAACTGGGATGCGGAGAACGACCGCGACTATACCGGTCTGCCCATCCAGTCCTCGCAGCACATCCCCTCGCGGCAGGACCAGTACAGTCAGGAACTGCGCCTCGCCTCCGACGGCACCGGTCCGATCTCCTACGTCGCGGGCCTCTACGGCTTTCGACAGAAGATCGTCGGCCGACCGATCAGCGTCTACGGTCCCGCGGCGGCGCGCTACCTGATCGGAACAACCACCGGCACCGCGAACACGGCGGTGCCGGCCGACCTGCTCGACGGCTATGGTCAGGATGGTCGCACCGACTTCCGCAGCCTCAGCTATGCCGCGTTCGGCGAGGTCAACTGGCGGATCGTGCAGGCGCTGACCGCCACCCTCGGCCTGCGCTACACGCGGGAGGACAAGGATGGATACTATACCACGACCGTCTCCGGCGGCCCCGCGACGACGAATACGGCGCTGCTCAACGCCCGCCTTGGCGTGCTGCGCCCGCAAAGCTACGAGGCGCACGACAGCGACGGCAGCCTGTCCGGGCGCGGCAATATCGCCTGGCAGGCCACCGGAAACTCGATGGTCTATGCGAGCTATGCGCGCGGCTTCAAATCCGGCGGGATCAACATGTCCGGCCTGCCGCTCGACAACGCCAACCGGCCGGTACTGGCGACCGCCGTGGTACGGCCCGAGCGAAACGAAACGTACGAGGTCGGGATCAAGAACACGCTGTTCGACCGACGCCTGATCGTCAACATCGACGGCTTCTATACCAAGGTGCATGACTTTCAGGCGACCGTCGTCGAAAACTCGCTGACCCAGACGGTGCAGTTGCGCGGCTATCTGTCCAATATCCCGGAAGTGACGGTAAAGGGGGTCGAGGCGGACGTTACCGCGATCCTGCTGCCGGGCCTGAGCGCGCGTACCAGCTTCGCCTATTCGGATGGGGAGTATAGCGACTACCCCGCCGGCCCGTGCCCGCTGGAGGTGCAGACCGCTGCGACGACACAATGCAGCCTGACCGGTCGCCGTCTCGCCTCGCTGCCGCGCTTCGCCCTTGCCGCGGGGATCGATTACACGCGGCCGGTTGGCGGCGGCGAAGCGTTCGTCCATGTCGATACCGCCTCGCGCAGCGGCTATAACGGCGATCCCGGCCTGTCGCGCTTCACCTACATCCGCGGGTACAACCTGACCAACGCCAACATCGGCTATTGCTTCGCGGACGGAACCGAGGTGATCGTCTTCGCGCGTAACCTGCTGGACGCCGATTATATTCAGAACCTGACGATCCAGGCGGGCAATTCCGGCCTGATCCTCGGTTCGCCAAGCGATCCGCGCACGATCGGCGGGACGGTGCGCTTTCGGATGTGACCCGAAGCGAGACACTTTCCGATACGCCATATCCGACATGTCCCGCCGCTCACCGCCGCCCCGGCGGACCCGTGAACCAGCGTCCGAAGCCGGGGAATGGCGATTGCCGTGCGACTGTCCGCCTCCGGGTCACAACCATCCTTTGGCGCGGGCGATACGACCGGCTTCGATCCGGTTGACGGCGCCCAGTTTGGCCGCGGCTTCGGACAGGTAGTTGCGGACGGTGCCTGGCGACAGCGACAGGCGCAGGCCGATCTCCCGGTTCGGCAATCCTTCTTCGGCAAGTCGGAGTGCGGCGCGTTCGCGGTCGGTGAGCGGGTCGGGGTCCACCCGCCACGCCTGGGCCGCGAGGTCGGCGGCGATCGCCCGGCCGCCGCCATGGACGGTGCGGATCGCGGTCGCGAGGCGTTCGACCGGCGTATCCTTCAGCAGATAGCCCCTTACCCCCGCCGCGTGCGCACGGGCGAGATAGCCCGGGCGGGCAAAGGTCGTGACGATGACGACGCGGGTGGCGAGGTTCTCCGCCGACAGCGCGGCGGCGACGTCGATGCCGCTGCGCCCCGGCATCTCGATATCGGTCAGGAGGATATCGGGTGCGAGGTCGCGGGCCAGCGCCAGCGCGGTGTCGCCATCCAGCGCGCGGCCGACGATCGTCATGTCGCCCTCGAATGCCAGCAGCGACGCGATGGCACCGAGTACCAGCGCCTGATCCTCGGCGATGACGATCCGGATCACGCCGCGCCCGCCGAAACACGGGCAGTGACGCAGGTGCCCGATCCCTGTTGCGCGACGTTCAACGTGCCACCGGCGGCGGCGAGGCGCTGGCGCATACCGGTCAGGCCGTGCCCTTCGCGGAACGGACCGCCGCAGCCGTCGTCGACGATCCGGACGCCCGCGGTGGTGTCGTCGGTCGTCAGGTCGATGCGGCACGTACCGGCCCCGGCATGGCGGATGACGTTCGTCACCGCCTCGCGCAGCGTCATCGCCAGCACCGCGCCGGCGTCGGGCGGGATGGCGTGAAGGTCGCCGGTTACGGTCGCGGCGATCCCGGCGGCCTTCAGCGCGTCGCGCGACATATCCAGTTCGTGGCCGAGACTACCCCCGGCAGTGCCCGACAGCGCGGCGCGGACATCGGACAGGCCGGTGCGGGCGATATCGGCCACCGCCCGCATCTCCGCCTTTGCCGCGGCGGCATCGGGCGTCGCGAGCTTCGCGGCAAGATCGGCGCGCAGCACGATCAACGTCAGGGTACGACCGATAACATCGTGCAGGTCGCGCGCCATGCGTTCGCGCTCCGCCGTGCCTGCCAGACGGCGCACCTCCTCTTGCGAGGCGAGCAACGCCTGCGTCCGTTTGTAGAACGCTTCGCGTGAGAAAGTGCCGAACCCGGTCATCATCGACAGCAGCACACCCGGCAGCCACCACAAGGTCATCTGCCCCAGCGCGATGCCGACGCCGCTCGTCAGGATCGCGATGGTCAGGATCGCGACGATCGCGCGGCGCGGCGGTTGCAGATAGCCGACCATCGCCGCGGCATAGATCGGAAACACCGTCCAGCTGCCGCCGAACGGGGCGAGCGCGAGGCCGATCGTCAGGATGATCGCGGCGGCAACCGTCCGCATCCGTTGCCCGGCGCTGTAGCCCAGCAGATAGACCGGCAGGAACAGCGCGATCCCCGCGACCGACAGGATCAGTCCGGTTTCGTCCGGCGCCCGCCAGAACCACGGCATCGCATAGAAGGGCAGATAGGCGAGCCACGGCAACGGCCCCTCGATCCAGCTTCTGCGCGATGCGACCGTCATCGGACGAGCGTCGCGTAGGGAAGGGGGCGGCGTCAAGCCGGGTTCCGCCGCCAACCGGCCCACGCCCAGACGCCGGCGGCGATCGTCATCGCCACGGCGATCGCACCGTGCAGCGCCGCGCCGCCGATCGTGTCCGCCCCGACGATGCCGCGCGCCAACTGGCCGAGGTGATAGGAGGGCGCGAACTCGCCGACCGCGCGCATCCAGCCGGGCAGCATCGTCGATGGGATCCACAACCCGCCGACCACCGCCAACCCGAGGAACAGCGCGTTGGCGATCGCGACGGCACCCTTGCCGCTCATCCGCATCCCGATCCCGAGACCGATCAGTCCGAACGGAAGGGTCGAGGCGAAGTGCAGCAACGCCAGTGTCAGCCACTGCCCCACCGACAGCCGTACGCCCGCAAGGATCGCCACACAGTAGATCAGCGCTACGGCTGCGCCGACCGCCGCAATCGCCGCGACCAGCTTGGCGGCGACGAACGCCCCGGCGGGGAGCGGCGACACCCGTTTCAGCTCGATCAGCCCCTGTTCGCGCTCCATCGCGACGCCCGCGCCGAAGCCGAACAGCGCCGGGCCGATCGCCGCGAACACGCCGTACCCCGCGAGGCTGGCAGCGGCGGCGGCGGGGGAGGGGGCCTGGCCGATCGCCAGCGTGAACAGGGCATAGAAAGCCGCTGGCGTCAAAATCGTCGGCAGCAGGAATTGTGGCAGCCGCCATGATCGCTTGAGTTCGGCGACGGCTTCGCGGCGCCAGATGCCCGCGGGCAGGGTGACGGCGGTCATGCGGCGTTCCTCCGGTGCGGGGCGAGCAGGGTGGCGATGGCATCTTCGAGCGCGGCATCGGCGATGCGCAGTTGCGACAGGGTGGGATCGGCAGCGTACAACACGCGCACCGTCGCCACCGCATCGGCGGTGACGATGTGCTGGTCGCCGCCGTCGCTGCCTGCCTCGCGGACGGCGGGCAGCGCTTGCAGCAGCGCGGGTGCGAGCGCGGTGCGACAGCGGATCACCGATCCCCCGGCGCGGGCGCGCAGGTTGGCCGGGCTGTCGTCGGCGACGATCCGGCCATGATCCATCACCAGCACGCGGTCGGCCAGCGCGTCCGCCTCCTCCAGGTCATGGCTGGTCAGCAGGACCGCCGCTCCGCCGTCGGCGGCGTGGCGCACCGTCGCCCACAAGGCGTGCCGCGACGCCCGGTCCATCGCCGCCGTCGGTTCGTCGAGGACCAGCAGCGCCGGACGCCCGCAGATCGCCAGCGCATATTGCACCCGCCGCGCCTGTCCGCCCGACAGGGTGCCGCAACGCCGCTTCGCCAGATCGGTCAGGCCGGCGATATCCAGCGTCTCGGCCACCGGACGGGGATCGGCATAATAGCCCGATTGCAGCGTTACCACTTCCGCCACGCTCAACACGTCGGGCAGGCCCGACACCTGCAACATCACTCCCATCCGCATCCGCGCCGCCGGACGGCCGGGGTCGAGTCCGAACAGCCGCGCGGTGCCCGCGTCGGGTTGCAGCCGTCCGGTCAGCAAGCCGACGGTCGTCGTCTTGCCCGCGCCGTTCGGCCCCAGCAGCGCGGTAACTTCGCCCGCGCGGATGGCGAGCGAGAAGCCGTCAAGAACAGGGGTGGAGCCGAGGCGTTTGGATACGTCGGCCAGTGTCGCGATAGCGGAAAGATCGTCTTGCACACCTTCAACTCCTTATCGTCATCGCGGAACGATGCGCGATACGGCGGCGGGATTGCAGTGCCGCCTGTCATGCGGATGAGGTGACATTTGTCATGTAACGGACAAGACGAACGAGCGGCGGAAGTCGGGAACCTGAAAAACGTCTGAACGGCCGGTTCCGGTCTTTCCGCATCCCGGACCCACGGGGAACGGCAGGCATTGCGGTGCGAAGCGTGTTGTGAACCCGGTGCTTATCGTGCAGTAGCTGTCGCGGGTGTTCGCGGTGGTTCAGCGCGGGCAGGTTCTAGCGTTGGTCGGGCCGCCAACGACGAACTCTTGTGCCTGGAGTATCGGGTTGCCCGATCTGATTCCTGTTCGCTTCGCGGTGGCCGTCGCCCGCCTGACCGCTATGCTCGAACCGTTCGCCGGTTTCGCGAGCACCGCCGGTACGAAGCCGACTGCGCTATGGCGTTGCAGCCCCATCGGACACCTCGCGTAGAAGGGATCGCGCATGGCCTTGCTGATCCTCGTCTCCCTGCCGTTTCTGGCGGTCATCCTGTTGATGGTCACCCGACGATCTTCTCGATCGACCCATATGCTGATTGCGGCCGCGGCCAGCGCGGGGGGATGTATCGTGCTGCTGTCGCAGGCGGTGGCCGTTCTGGGCGGGCGAACGCCAATGGTGACGATCGCCTGGCTGCCGACGCTTGGTCTCGACGTCGGCCTGTGGCTCGATCCACTCGGGCTATTGTTCGCCGGCCTGATTCTCGGCATCGGCCTGCTCGTCGTCGTCTATGCGCAGGGGTATCTGAAACCGACCGAGCCGACCGCGCGGTTCCTGTCGTTCCTCATGCTTTTCCAGGGGGCGATGGTCGGCATCGCCCTGTCGCGCAACGTGCTGTTGATGCTGGTCTTCTGGGAAATGACCAGCCTTTCCTCATTCCTGCTGATCGGATTCTGGCGCGACAAGGCGGAAGCGCGGCAGGGGGCGCGGATGGCCTTGACCATCACCGGCGGCGGCGGCCTCGCCATGATCGCCGGCATGATGCTGCTCGGTAAGGCGGCGGGCAGCTATGATCTCGCGACGATCCTGTCGCGGGCCGACGCGGCACAGGCTTCCTCCCTCTACCCGGCGATCCTGATCCTGATCCTTTCGGGTGCCTTCACCAAATCGGCACAGTTCCCGTTCCATTTCTGGCTGCCGCACGCGATGTCGGCCCCTACGCCGGTCAGCGCCTATCTCCATTCGGCGACGATGGTGAAAGCAGGTGTGTTCCTGCTCGCGCGGCTGTGGCCGGTACTGGCGGGTACCGATTTGTGGTTCGGCATCGTGACGACGGCCGGGTTGATTACGATGCTGTTCGGCGCGGGCGTCGCCCTGTTTCGATACGATCTGAAGGCAATCCTCGCCTATTCGACGATCAGTCAGTTGGGAATGATGGTGATGCTGCTCGGCTTCGGCACCGTCGCGGCGGCGACGGCGGCGGTGTTGCACATACTGAACCATGCCGCGTTCAAGGCGGCGCTGTTTATGCACGCCGGGATCGTCGACCATGAAACCGGCACGCGCGACATCCGGCAGCTGAGCGGGCTCGCCGCGATCATGCCGCTGACCGCGACGCTGGGCGTACTGGCGGCGACCGCAATGGCGGGGCTGCCGCCGCTCGGCGGGTTCATTTCCAAGGAAATGATGCTGGAGGAGGCCACGCACACGCTGTTCGCCGGACGGGAACTGCTCGTGCCCGTGCTCGCGACCATCGCTGCCTTGCTGTCGGCGGCCTATTCGCTGCGCTACGCCGTCGCGCTTCATTTCGGCGAGCGGCGAACCGGCGATGTCGCCGCCCCGCATGATCCCGGCGCGCTGCTGCTCGCCCCGCCCGCGCTTCTGGCGCTGCTGGCGCTGGCGCTGGGGTTGTTGCCGATGACGCTGGCCGGTCCGCTGGTCGCCGGGGCCAGCGCGGCGGTGACCGGCGGCACGGTCCCCGCACCGCACCTCGCCTTGTGGCACGGGATCAATCCCGCGCTGTTGATGAGCCTCGGCGCGGTCGCGCTCGCCATCCTGTTGCTCGCCTGCTACCGGCCGGTCGCGGCGGTCGTGACCCGCCTGCCGTCGCCCGATGCCAAGCGTTTGTTCGATGTCGTGATGGAGCGGGGCGTCACCGCGCTTCGTCGCGTGTCTGGCGCGATCCATGTCGCGTCGTTGCAGCGCTATCTGCTGATGGTATTCGCGGTCGCCCTGATGCTGGGGATCGATGCCCACCTCCGGAACGGCATCACTGCCGGAGACCGCCCGACGACTCCCGCGTCGGGCGTCGCCATCGTCGCATGGTTCGCGCTGGTCGCCGCGACCGTCGCAGTGGTTGCGGTCGATCGACGCCGCTATCTGGCGCTGATCTTCATCAGCGTCATCGGCCTCGTGATGGCGCTGGCCTTCGTCCATTTGTCCGCCCCCGATCTGGCGCTGACGCAAATTTCGGTCGAGGTCGTCACGATCCTGCTGATGCTGTTGGCGTTGCACCTGCTACCGGGCAGTCCGCCGCGCTTGTCGGCGCTGCCCCGGCGGTTGCGGGACGGGGCGATCGCGATCGCCGGCGGACTGGGCGTGGGGTGGATGGCATGGGCGGTAATGACCCGGCCCGAGCGCGAAGGCATCTCCCGTTTCCACTGGGACAACAGTTATTCGGGTGGCGGCGGCACCAACGTCGTCAACGTGACACTCGTCGATTTCCGCGCATTCGACACGCTCGGGGAAATTATCGTGCTCGGCATCGCCGGACTGGCGATCTACGCCCTGCTGGAACCCGCGGCGCGAGGCGTTGCCGGACGGCGGCTGCGCGAATGGCGATCAAGCGACCGGCATTCGCCCGAACGGCATCCGATGATGTTCGTCATGGCGACGCGCCTGCTGCTGCCGCTGGCGCTGCTGGTCGGCAGCTATGTCTTCCTGCGCGGCCATAATCAGCCGGGCGGCGGGTTCATCGCTGCGCTGATCTTCTCGATAGCGATCCTGCTGCAATATCTGGCGTCCGGTTTCGACTGGACCGATCAGCGGCGGAAGTTCGGCGAGCATATGCTGATCGGAACAGGCGTGCTGATCGCAGCGGCGACGGGGCTGGGGTCTTTGGCGTTCGGTGCGCCGTTCCTGACGAGCAGCTTCGGGTATTTCCACCTGCCGCTGATCGGCGAGTTCGAACTGGCCACCGCCATGTTGTTCGATCTGGGCGTCGCCTGTGTCGTGGTCGGCGCGGTGATGATGGCGCTGGCGCAACTGGCCCAGATCGCCCAGCGCGCGGCAAAGGCCGAACCGGAGGACGTCGCATGAGCCTCGAATTCCTCGTCGCTTCCGCCATCGCGGTGTTGGTCGCCGGCGGTATCTATCTGGGCCTGCGCGGACGGACCTTTCAGGTCGTGCTCGGCCTCACGCTGCTGTCCTATGCGGTCAACCTGTTCCTGTTTGCGGTCGGGCGGCTGATCGTCGACCGCCCGCCGCTCTATGCCAAGGGGGTCGTCGACCATGCCGATCCGCTGCCGCAGGCGCTGGTGCTGACCGCGATCGTCATCACCTTCGGCATGACGGCGCTGACCGTCATCCTCAGCTTGCGCAGCTTCCTCGAAAGCGGATCGGATCAGGTCGATGGCGATGCCGACCGTGCAGCCGAGGACGCGGCATGACGCTGCTCGATCATTTGCCGGTCGCCCCGATCGTCCTGCCCGCCATCGTCGCGCCGGTCACGATGCTCGTGATGCGCCGTCGCCGGATGTTCAGCGTGATCCTGTCGCTCGGCGGCACTGTCACGATGCTGGCCGTGGCGTGCGCGCTGTTCGCGATGGCGCAGGACGATGCGATCCGCAGCTATGCGCTGGGCGCATGGGCCGCGCCGTTCGGGATTGTGCTGGTGGTGGACCGGCTCGCCGCAACGATGCTGGTGCTTTCGGCGGTGCTGGCACTGGTGGTGCTGTCCCATGCGATCGTTACCGGCGTGGATCGCAAGGGGTGGCATTTCCACCCGATGTTCCATTTCCAGTTGCTCGGGCTGAACGGCGCGTTCCTGACCGGCGACCTGTTCAACCTGTTCGTATTCTTCGAAGTGCTGCTGATCGCTTCGTATGGATTGATGTTGCACGGGCAGGGAGCGTTGCGGCTGAAGGCGGGGGTGGCTTATGTCGTGGTCAATATCGTCGGATCGGCGCTGTTCCTGATCGCGCTGGGGCTGCTCTATGGCCTGACCGCCACGCTCAACATGGCCGATCTGGCGGTTCGGGTCGCAGCGCTGGGCGCGGCGGATCAGGGGCTGTTGCGCGTCGCCGGACTGCTGCTGATGGCGGTGTTCGCATTGAAGGCGGCGGTGGTGCCGATCCATCTCTGGATGCCGCGCACCTATGCCGCGACGATGCCGGTGGTCGCCGCGCTGTTCGCGATCATGACCAAGGTCGGGGTGTATGCGATGATCCGCACCGTGCCGCTGATCTTCGGCGCGCAAGCAGGCGCGGCGGCATGGGTGCCTGCGCCGTATCTCCTGCCCGCTGCGATGCTTGGCGCGATCCTTGGCTTTGTCGGCGTCGTTGTGGCGCGGGGAATGCGCGAGCAGTCGGCCTATGCGGTGCTCGCCTCCACCGGCACGCTGTTGATGGCGGTATCGACCTGGCGCGAGGCGACGCTGGCGGCCGCGGTCTATTATCTGGTGCAAGCGACGCTCGCCGGCGCGGCCTTGTTTCTCGTCGCCGATGCGACGATGCGTCGCCGGGGGCAATATGCCGATGCGATCGTGCCCAGCCCGCGCTTTACGGGACAGGACGCGACGGGCCTGCTCTACATGACCGCCGCAATCGCCGCGGTCGGCCTGCCGCCGCTTGCCGGGTTCGTCGGCAAGCTGCTGATTCTGGATGCCAGCTTCGACGCGCCGGGCTGGCCCGCGATCTGGGCGACGATCCTCGGCTCGACGCTGATCGGGGTGATCGGTTTCTCGCGCAGCGGATCGACGCTGTTCTGGAAAGCAACACCGCCCGGCACCGATTCCGTCGCCGCGCCCGTACGGTCGCGCGCCGACCTTGCCGCGCCATTCGCGCTGCTGGCGATCCTGGCGGCGCTGACGGTGGGTGCCGGATGGGTGACCGCTCAGACCCGGGCGACCGCGCAGCAGGTGATGGCCCCCGACCGCTATGTCGCCGCCGTGCTGGGAGGGGTACGATGAACCGCCTGTTGCCGCATCCCGCCCTGTCGGGGATGCTGCTGATCGTCTGGCTGCTCATGGCCAACAGCATCACCGTCGGCGGCATCGTGCTGGGCAGCGTGTTTGCGCTCGTCCTGCCGAAATTCACCCAGCCCTTCTGGCCCGACCGGCCCCGAATGCGCTTCGGCCGCGTGTTCCTTGGCTATCTCGCGATCGTGCTGTTCGACATCGTGATCGCCAACTTTCAGGTCGCGTGGCTGATCCTGTTCCGCCGCAACCGCGACCTGCGCGCGCGCTGGCTGGTCGTGCCGATCGACCTGACGACGCCGGAGGCGATCACCCTGCTGGCGGGCACCATCAGCCTGACGCCGGGCACGGTATCGTCGGATGTATCGGCCGATGGCCGTTTCCTGCTCGTCCACGCGCTCGACGTCGAGGACGCGGAAGCGGAAATCGCACGGATCAAGACGCGCTACGAGGCGCGGTTGCAACGGGTGTTCGTATGATCGTCATCGCGCTCCACATCGCGACGGGCTGCATTGCGCTCGCGCTACTGCTGAACGGATGGCGGTTGCTGCGCGGGCCGGCACTGGGCGACCGGATCGTCGCGCTCGACACCATGGTCATCAACGCCATCGCGCTGATCGTGCTGATCGGCATGACCGGCGGCAACGACACCTATTTCGAAGCAGCGTTGCTGCTGGCGATGGTCGGGTTCGTCAGTACCATCGCTTATTGCAAATTCATTCTGCGCGGGGACATCGTCGAATGAGCGCCGTAGCCGACACCATCATCGTCGTTCTGCTGCTGCTGGGCAGCGGGTTCGCGCTGATCGGCAGTTGGGGGTTGGTGCGCCTGCCCTCCACGATGGAGCGATTGCACGGTCCGACCAAGGCGACGACGCTGGGTTTGGGCGCGCTGCTGGTCGCATCGGTGGTTTATTTCCAGACGCGGCTCGGCATCTGGACGGCGCATGAACTGCTGATCTCGCTGTTCCTGTTCATCACCGCGCCGATTTCCGCGAATATGATCGCCAAGGTTCATCTGCACCGCGTTCGCACCGGCGCGATTTGCGAGCCGGACAGCATCGCCGGGCCGCCGCCGCGACCGGACGGCGACGGCGACGGCGACTGGGCGACGTTCGAGGCACCGAAGCAAGACACGCCCGCGTCCACCGCCAATACCTGAGCCACGTCGGTCGTGGAAATCGAAGGCCAGACCCCCCGATACCTGTATCGGCGCAGCCGCATGCGGTGTGGCTGGCACTGTCATGGCGAGCGATGCGCTCGCACCGATCGGAATTGCGTTGACGGTCTACCGATTCGACCGCGACGGTCGGCGCAAGTCGTTGCGGGAGCCGGTCATCGGTACCATCCCGCCTGCCGCAGGCAACGTCGATATGGCGGCGTGGCATAAAACCGGCGGCCTCCGGCAGGCTTGGGGCGGTTCAAGTCGAAACGGCGCGGATCGGTGACGGAACGTCCGGCCTAGAAACCTGGCTGCGACGAGAAGACTTCTTCGGCGTCGAGCCGCGCGGCCGCCTGAAGATAGGACAATGCGCCAAGCCCGCTCAGGCAAATGCTGACCACCATGCTCCACCGAAGCGATTGCTCGACGCCCTGTGACGCCAGAACGTCGCTCATCAACCCGGTGAGAAATGGACCCAGCGCGTTGCCGAGCAGGACCGCAATCAGGCCGACCATAGCTGCCGAGAATGCGCGCAGTGAGATCGGCGCGAGGTTCTGGATAAGGCCGAAGGTCGGGCCCGAAACCACCGCCGTCAGGAAGAACGTGACCGCAAGCGCGCCGAGCAGCATCGTCTGGCTTTCGGAAAGCAGCGCGGTGATCGCGGCCGGAACCATCAGGACCGTCGCCAACGCCATCATGCGTGGGCTATTGCGGCGGTCGCGCCGGCTCAGACGGTCGGAGACGAGGCCGCCGCTTACCACCCCGATTGTCCCCATGATCGCGACGATCGGGCCAATCTTGCCGCCTGCCTCCATCGGGTTCATGCCGTGATAGCGCGCCATGAATGACGGCAGCCAGTTGAGCAGCGACTGGACGGCGAACACCGAGAAGCCAAGGCCGAAACCGGCGAAGACCAAAGGTTTGATCCGCCAGAAGATGGCGAAGGACTGGGTGAAACTCGGCTGGACGGCATCCGTGGCCGCCGGCGCGTCGAATTGGCCCCGCACCGGTTCGCGCACGGTCAGGCGGAAAAGCAACGAGAGCAGCAGGCCGGGGATGGCGACCGCGACGAACGCGCCGCGCCAGCCGTAGAGCGACGCCAGCCATCCACCCAGCGCCAGGCCAAGTCCGGCACCAACGAAGATGCCCATCGAATAGATGCCCATAGCGGTTGCGCGGCGCTCGGGCGGAAAATAGTCGGCGATCAGCGACTGGGACGAAGGTCCGGCGCCGGCCTCACCGGTGCCCACGGCCACGCGCGCTGCGAACAGATGCAGGAAGCTGTTCGCGGCACCGCACAGCCCGGTCGAGACGCTCCATGCGGCAAGGCAGATGCCGATCAAGCTGCGACGCGACCAGCGATCGCCGAGCCGCGATAAGGGCACCGCCATCGTCGCGTAGAGCAGTCCGAAGGCCAGCCCCGACAACAGGCCGATCTCAGTGTCGGAGAGGTTCAGGTCCGTGCGGATCGGTTCGATCAAGACCGCCAGAATTTGCCGGTCGATGAGGCTGAACAGATATACAAGCAGCAGCATGAACAGCACGTAATTGCGGTAGGCTTTGCTCGGTTGCATCGCGGGCACTCTTGTCGGAGGGTGCTGTCAGTCTAACGCGAAGTGCTCTCCACACGATGCAGCTCGGCCTTTGACGTCAGCGTTCAGCTGACGAGCAACTGCCACTCCGCCAGCGCGGCGGAGCGTCGTTCCCGGTAGGTCTGTCGATCGATAAGATGGCGCTCCAGGCTGAAGTGGTTGTGGATGTTGGCGTGAACAGAAGCGAACTTCTGTAGCGTTTTCATCTGCCGGAACCGCTGCATCGCCCGCTCCCGTCGTCGGAACGATAGATGGCTGTTCTCGACCCGGTTGTTCGCCCAGCGACCGATCTCCTGGCGATCGGCGTTGCCAAGGTCGTTCATCGCCGCACGGTAGGAGCGCAGACCGTCGGTCGTGATCCTGTCTGGTGCGCCATGACGTTTGAGCGCCTTTTTCATGAACGTAAGCGCGGCGGCCTTGTCTCTTGTCCTGGTGACGTAGCTCTCCAGCACCTCACCTTCCTGGTCGACGGCGCGCCAGAGATAGACCATCTCGCCGTTCAGCTTCACGTACATCTCGTCCAGGTGCCACCGCCAGTGGCGGAACCCACGCATCCGGTTGACGCGTTGCCTCCTGATGTCGCCAGCGAACATCGGCCCAAAGCGGTTCCACCACAGCCGTACCGTTTCATGACAGATGTCGATCCCACGCTCGAACAGCAGGTCCTCGACGTTCCGCAGCGACAGCGGGAAGCGCACGTACATCAGCACCACCAGCCGGATCACCTCCGGCGACGAGTTGAAGTAGCGAAACGGACTGGCTGGCTTGCGAAGACGCGGCATGCGCTTGTCCCTACCCCATAATCATGGCTTGGCGAGCCGGTGCGTTTGGTTTGACGGCACCCGGCGCGGCAGCGCTGCTCGATGATCTGCCGAAAGCACACGCCAATATGCTCGTCTCGTGCGCGAATGGGTAGCGGGCATCGGCCTCCCAACACAGGAATATGGAACGCACTCGCTTCGGCGTACAAAGGGGTCGATCATCTACAAGGCGACCGGCAATCTACGCGCCGTTCAGATCCTGCTTGGCCATGCGAAAATCGACAGCACCGTTCGCTACTTGGGTGTCGACGTGGAAGATGCGTTGGAACTATCCGAACGAACGGAGGTCTGACCAGACCCGCCTCCGGCCATTTGCGGCTCAGTGTCTCCTCCCCAATCTCAGACCTTCATTCATGTAGGCTCATCGGTCATCCAGGCAGATGCTGTTCGAGGAAATTACGCATGCCGGTCGGCTTACGTCCGAGCATGGCGGAGAGCGCAGGGTCAACCTCCGCAAACTCGCCTGCCTCGGCTGCACGAAAATACCCCAGCATGACCGCCCGAGCACCGGCAGGAACGCCCTTCTGGCTTGCTCGAAGTTCGAGATCATCCAGACTGATCAGTGTTCGTGCGACTTTCGTCCCTTTCACTTCGCTCGCCAGCCGGGCAATGGCAGCCAGGTCCAAGGCATCTGGTCCGGTCATTGGCGGGGTCGCTCCATCGATGATCCGCTCGCCTGCGAGCAGCGCTGCGTCCGCTTCAGCAAGATCATCATGGGTCGTCCACGCCACCGGACCGTCATCAGGTGCCGCGATCATGCCGCCTGCAAGTCCTTTTGCCTGCATGGCCAACAGGCTTTGCGCGTAGAAGCCATGGCGTAGCGCGGTCCATGCAATCCCGGACTGCGCCAGCAGCACCTCGGTGGCCGCATGATCCCGGCCTGGCGGAAACAGCGAGGTGGGCGAGGCAGACATCTGGCTGGTGTAGAAGATGCGTTGAACACCCAGATCTCGGGCTACAGTGATAGCGTTGGCATGCTGCGCGATCGGATCGCCGCCACTGGCCGCTGCGTTCGAGGAAACCAGCAACACCTGCTCAGCGCCTTCCCAGGCTTGCCTCAGGCTATCTGGCTGATCATAGTCGCCCTGTCGGACGCGGACGCCCTGCGCGGCAAAATCGGTCGCCTTATCCGGTGATCGAACGCTGATGCCGATCCGCTGGGCGGGAACACGGCACAGCAGATTTTCGACGATGCGTTTCCCCAGCTGTCCTGTAGCTCCGGTGATGATGAGCATGACTGCCTCCGATTGGTGATGTCGTCAGCAGGTGACTGATCCGGACACGGATGATAAGCAGGGTAATCTGGAACAGGATGTTCTTCATGCGGAACAATGTTCGTGCCGATGATCTGACCGTTTTTTTGGCCGTGCTGCGGGAAGGCGGGTTCCGTGCCGCAGCGCAGGGGCTTGGAATGGCCGTGTCGAGGGTCAGCACGACTGTCTCGCGTCTGGAGCGGGAACTTGGCACACCGCTCCTGCTGCGCACGACCCGTAGTGTTCGCGCCACGGAACAAGGTCAGGCACTTGCAGATCGCCTTGCTCCTCTATTTGCGAATATCGAACTTGCCTGCACGGACGCCACTGGCAGCGCAGAACACGTTCGTGGGCGACTGAGGCTCAACGTGCCAGGCGCCGTCATGCCGGACATCCTCCCTCCATTGCTGACCAGATATCAGCAGCGCCACCCGGACGTCGTCGTCGAGGTCTTCGTCGAAAACGACTTGGTCGACATCGTTGCCGACGGGTGCGACGCAGGCATTCGCTATGGTACTGCGCTGGAGCAGGACATGATCTCGGTACCGATCGGTCCGCGCCGCCAGCAGATCGGGCTGGCCGCCTCGCGGGAATACCTCGCACGCAGGAGCATGCCACAATCGCTACAGGATCTGACCGATCACGATGCGATCCGCTATCGGCTGCCGAACGGCTCGCTGATCCCTTGGCGATTGCAGGATGGCAGCGAGGTCGTCGAAGTGTCCCCCGTCACAAAGCTGGTACTTTGCGTAAACGCGCTCCATTCCGGGCTAGCGTATGCCCGGACAGGCTTGGGTATCATCGCCGTTTTCGCAAATTGGTTAGAGGACGATCTACGGATCGGGACACTTGTTCCGGTCCTGCCCGACCGTTGGCCGCAGTTTGCCGGACCTCGGCTCTACTATCCAAACAGACTCGCACCTCCGCCCCTGCGCGCCTTCATCGATGTTTGTGGAGAGCGGATTAACGATCCAGCTTCAGCCGATGATCAGGTCGCCGTGTAAGCGCGTCGCCGGTGCAGCTAATTGACCCAATCCCGGCCGTTCGCGGGCCTCCCGGCCATTCCCAACTGTGGACGCTCGTTCATACAGATAGAGCGATAGAGCGACTTAACCGGGGCGATCGATCGGTCGTGTGGAAGGCTAAATAGGACTTTCCGGTCGTTCACTTGCGAAGTGCCTAGCGGCAGGTTCTTCGGTACTTCGGCAATTCCTGACACACTGCAGCTACCCGACCAGCAAGCACAGCGACTGCAACTGGGCCACTTGCTGACCGACCGCTTCTGAGCGAGACTCTTATGTAAGCAGATAACTGGCCACCCTCGCAGGCCGACAAAGCATTCCTCACCTATCTCGACCGGCGACGATCTCTCAAAAGGTCAGAATAAATCCTTTAGAAAGCGCTTATCCAAGCGTAACCAGGACGATGCGGTATCTATCGTGATGAGATGCTTGCGAGCAGCCTGTACGGTCAATTGCGCGAACCGGTTGCCACGACTCGGCCGGACATGACCCGTTACAAGATTGTCCTGGCGTTCGTTATCCGTCCAGCGTTGCGCGACGGAGGCGCTGACGGTCCGCTGCTTGTTCACGTCGTTCGCACCAAGCTTGCAAACGTTCGCGAGGTGATGTGCTGAAGCGAGCGCACTGATCCCGAACTCACCCACCATATTGGCGATTGTCGTTTGGGCGTCTTTGGTATGTTCCTCGTAGAGGCGGCGAACTGCAGCACGCGGCGCCAGAAATGCGATTGCAAAGGCGTTGGCGCGCGCTTCCACCATGTCGCGGTTATCGCGCCGGCGCAGATCCGAGGACTCATCAACTCGGACATGTTCAAGGCGATTGTCCGGATCCCACAACAGGTGACCAAGTTCATGCGCCAGTGTCATCCGGCGAGTGAAAATATTTCGGTTGGCGCCAATTTTATTCAGCACGATGCCCCGTGCATCGCCGTTGAGGACGGTTGCACCGGCGACCTCGTTGGCAAGTTCAGTGTCGACCACCGGAATACCGAGTAGATCCTGCGCCACCGAATACATGCTCTGGATAGGCGCCTCAGCATCTAACCCTAGTCTGTCACGCGTTTGCTCAGCGAGTTCGTAGCCGCGAAGCCAGATCTGACCGGAATAGTCGCCACTCTTGGTCTTAAACTTAGCGGCGAGCCCGCGGTCCGCTTTCAGTTTGCGGGAGAGCTCGCTCTGGCGCGCGATCACCCAAGCGGCGTCGGCTAGCGCCAGCACGAAGCTTTCATCGCGCTCGTCCGCTTGGCGGAGCTCACGTAACCTTGTGCCGAACTCGCGGTCACCGTGCGGACGCCCCGCAAGTCCGATGGCGCGTTCATCCAACGCCAGTGCCTGCGCCAGTTTCTCCAGCGACCGAATCGGCAGAAGTTCTCCCGGGGTTTCCGACGCCGTTACCTCGTCCACGCCAACGCCCGCAGCTTGGGCAAGCTCGCGCTTGGTCAGACGCAGTGTCTTGCGGCGTTCGGACAGAGTCCGGGCAGGTTCCCGCGCATCTGTGATCAGCCCGGCACCGCCTTCGGCGACGACCCGTTCGAGGATAGGCAAGCCGAATGCCTCCAACGCTTCCAGTGCGCTTAGCCGGCGGCCGGTGGCAGTCTCGCTGTCGAGGGCGAGCTGCATATGCGAACGAACGAACACGCGAGCGCTTGACGTTGCGCGCGCGACAGCGTCATCACCCGTTGAGGTCTCACCAAAAATCTCAGCTAGGGTCATACGCGCTTCGCTGCCGGTCCGATGAGCGGTAGTGCACGACTCGCTTCCTCATCATACCCTGTGGAATAGACGGTATAACCGGCATTTCTGAACGCAATCGCAACATCCAGCATTTCATCGGCGCTGCGCGGCCCATAACGACCGCTGTCGCCACTGACAACGAGCGTGTTGTCGTTGAGGATCAACAATTCGCCGCCGGAAAATGCCGGTTCGCCGCCGGTCAGGTTGGTGTGCTTCAACTTTCCGCCGATCATCCCGGTCGAGAAGTCGCAGACTTCGGCTGCGTAGGCAACGTCGTCTGCCCGCACAACCCAAAGCCTGGTAGAGACAGGAAGGCTTTCCGCACTGAAAGGCTGCAGCCTGTCGCTCGCGCCATCATCTTGACCGGGACCATCGATGAGTTCTTTCAAGCCACCGGCGGCATCCAGCTGATCGCTCTCCTGCGCATTGGGGGTTTTGCGCGGACCCCATGCCGGACCATATTGGGTGCGGAAGAGGTCAAACGGGAGCTGTCAGTCTAACGCGAACTGTTCTCCAAACGATGCAGCTCGGCCTTTGACGTCAGCGTTCAGCTGATGAGCAACTGCCACTCCGCCAGCGCGGCGGAGCGTCGTTCCCGGTAGGTCTGTCGATCGATAAGATGGCGCTCCAGGCTGAAGTGGTTGTGGATGTTGGCGTGAACAGAAGCGAACTTCTGTAGCGTTTTCATCTGCCGGAACCGCTGCATCGCCCGCTCCCGTCGTCGGAACGATAGATGGCTGTTCTCGACCCGGTTGTTCGCCCAGCGACCGATCTCCTGGCGATCGGCGTTGCCAAGGTCGTTCATCGCCGCACGGTAGGAGCGCAGACCGTCGGTCGTGATCCTGTCTGGTGCGCCATGACGTTTGAGCGCCTTTTTCATGAACGTAAGCGCGGCGGCCTTGTCTCTTGTCCTGGTGACGTAGCTCTCCAGCACCTCACCTTCCTGGTCGACGGCGCGCCAGAGATAGACCATCTCGCCGTTCAGCTTCACGTACATCTCGTCCAGGTGCCACCGCCAGTGGCGGAACCCACGCATCCGGTTGACGCGTTGCCTCCTGATGTCGCCAGCGAACATCGGCCCAAAGCGGTTCCACCACAGCCGTACCGTTTCATGACAGATGTCGATCCCACGCTCGAACAGCAGGTCCTCGACGTTCCGCAGCGACAGCGGGAAGCGCACGTACATCAGCACCACCAGCCGGATCACCTCCGGCGACGAGTTGAAGTAGCGAAACGGACTGGCTGGCTTGCGAAGACGCGTCATGCGTTTGTCCCTACCCCATAACCATGGCTTGGCGAGCCGGTGCGTTTGGTTTGACGGCACCCCGCCGACGAGTTCATCCGCCGCTTCCTGCTCCACGTCCTGCCCAAAGGCTTCCACCGCATCCGCCACTACGGCCTGCTCGCCGGTGCCACCCGCAAGGCGCATCTCGAACGCGCCCGCGAATTGCTGGGAGTCGCGCCGCCGACCGCCCCCGATGCGTCTGTCGAACCGGACGACATCAGGCCGCCATGCCCATGCTGCGGCGGGCGCATGGTCGTCGTCGAAACCTTCGAGCGCCAGTGCCAGCCCCGCGCACCACCGGCTCGTGCACCACTATCCGGGATGCAGGCGTCGTGACCCGGCACGGCCCGAGGGCAACATACCCCGCAGCGCCGGTGCTTGCGGAGACGATGTCATCTGCGCCGACCGCCGCCAGAGCGCTGACCACGTCGACCGTTACCGGGCTGCCCCGACGGTGAATCCATCCTGCCCACCCGATTCCGGACGGTCCGCCTTCAGGGGCGCCTCCCAATATGCCGTGTTGCTGCGCCCCCAGCAGGCCGGAAACCGAAAACCCCATAGCGCACCGCCTGCGGCCCGCGGGTTCGGGCTTCCAAGACTTTCGTACGCCTGCCGGCATCCGAAACTCTTCAGGTTAGCAGCCTGACTGCTTTAAGGGGTGAAGCCTTATAATCCGCCGTTCGTTCAGCTCATAATGGTTGGCTGAACAGTGCCTCCTTCCAGTACGGACGTGTTTCCCGCAGGGATGATTTGACTCGGGCTTTGCTGCCGATCCGATATGGGCAAGCGACGCTTGCTCACGCCGCGAAGGCTCGGCAAGATCGGAATCAACGCAGCAGGCTGAACTGCGCGCAGGGGGAGGTCGGATGTCTGTACCGTCAGGAAGGTCGTCACAAATGCAAAGCCTGGGTGCCGGGTATCAGCGAGAGCTCCTACCGTGCGTCCTCGGCTGTGCTATGGCATCATGACCTATTGGCCACTTCAGCCAGACGGGCAGCTACCTCCCGCGATCTTTTCGCCGGAGCATTTGCGGCGGTCTTTCTTCGATCTGCTGCCACTGAAGTACAAGTGTTCACCGGGGACTATCCGCCATGGGTTGAAGGCTCATCTGAAGCGTACGGCGCCTTTGATCTGGCGCACTGTTCCGAATGGCGGCGATCAAATGGCGCGCGATCAAGCGATCGCTGCAGCGTTTTGTAACAGTCCCGCAGCGCGTGCACGCACCCCGGAGATCGAGTTTCGATCCGAAGTCATCGCAAATCGTGCTGGTCGTCGCAGCACTAAGAGCCGCTCCTTCGACGCACCCGACAGCTTTGCTCAACTACTGTGGCTCGCCTACGCTGCTGACCCCGGCCTTATGGCCCTGACTGACTGGTGCATGAAATCGGCTGTTCCCCAGCCAGAAATTTCCGAAGGCGTATTTTTGACCGCTGACGCTCTGCGCGCAGGATGGAGTGACGAGCTTCCGGGCGAAAGCATCGATAGAGCGCGTGCTATCGTGCTATTCGCCTCATTGCTGCCACCCGGAGAGCGCAAGGACCTCATCCACGCCGGGATCGAGCTAGGTTGCGTCGAGTTGGAAGCGGTCCTGCCGGAAGAGGCCGCTGAATTGACATCTCCTGCTGAAAAGGCCCCGACAGCCTCCGTCAGTGATCCCATTCCAGACCAACCAGCCGCGTCTAGGCCGCGTCTAGCGGCAACCCCAGTACCCCGCCCCCTAGAAGTCGCGCCGGCTACGTCCGTCGAGGCGGCAATCGCGAGATTGACGAAGGCTTCCGCACTGGAGGCCTCCTCGCTCGCGAGGGTAATCGAGATATGGCCCGACGATCCTGCTGCGCTTGTTGCCGACAGTGAGGATATTTGGATCGAATGGATTGCGACGCTTCAAGAGGCTCGCGGCCGCCATGTGGCAGGGGCTGGCGCGCGAAGTGATGCGAAAGAAGGCCTCGCGAGGAGGCGCCTTTCCATCAGCGCTTTGGTCGGGATCGACGTCGCGATCCGTCAAAAGATCGATGAGGACGCAGATCTCGCTGATGGCCTTCGTGAACTGGCAGAAATAGAGGCGAGGTTGCAGGCGTCGCAGCCGGATCCGGACAGATTAACCAGTTGGGTCCAATCTGTTGGCGAAGCTGCAGACCCAGACGCCCTGAGGCGACTTGCGGATGAAGCGGCCTTCGATCTGGCCGAGCGCGAGCAGGTAAAGGCGTTCATTGCCGATTTAACGGCGTGGGCCATTGCAAATGATGTTAGCGAATTAAGTGCTCTTCTGATTGGCGCGAGTGCGCCTGAACTAGCAGTAATCGCAAGCGAGGTTGCGGACGAGCCCTGGGTGGCCGGCTGCGCGCTGCTCATCCGCGCTTGCCTAGATGCCGCCGTCGAGGCTTTGCCAGCCGGACTCTACCGTTTGCTGCTGGGACCCCATCCGGTCGCGCGTCGGCGTTCCTTGCTGCGGTTTGTCGATCCGAACGCTTCCGTATTTGACGACTGCGCACCAGTGCGGCGGCTCATCGCGGCCGAAAGGCTGCGTGATGCGGTGCTCTTTGGACCCCTGGCACAGATTTCCGATCCAGGGGCTGGTCTGAGCGATCCTGAACTCGTCGGGCGAACCGTGAGCGAGATCACGGAGTTGGCTAGCGCCTCGCTGGATGCGATCGTGACTGGAGCCGACCTGAGACGGCTTGCTCGTCAAGACGACGCAGAGCTCGACGATGACGCAGAAGCTCAAGTCGATGAATTTATCCGGCAAACCCCAACGATGGCGGGCAATTTTCTTCGGATAAAAGAGTTCGCCCGCCGTACGCTGTTGCTCCCGCTGATCCAACATAGACCGATCGACCCACACGAAGCGCAGGCGTTGCAAGTGCGATTGACCTCGCCCGAGACGATCGAAGACCTGCATGCACGGTTCCGAACGGAGAACCCGACAATCAGGCTCGAATCCCGTCACTTGGAGCAACTCCAGCGCTATTTGGACCAAGCCCGAGCACCTCTGGAGCGATTCTTGGATGCAGCCAATCACCATCCGAATTCGCGTACCGTGCAGATACGCAAGAAGCTGGCGGATGCGATCACTCGCCTCCGAGAAGACGGCCCAGTTGGCTCGATCGAGTGGCTGGAGGGGCAGGTCCTTCGGCTATTGCGCGGCAGCGACTCGCCGCCGAGCGAGCCAACGTTGCTTGGCACTGGCGAAACTCTTGCCCGGCAGCCTTGGACTGCTGCCGACACAGAGTGGCTTCAGAGCTATCTCGATATTCCGGAATTGTATTGGACGACGCCGCCCGCCGCCATTGACTGTGCCGCTGGCGTGTTGCGGTGGTGGAGCCGGGGTCAAGCGCCGGATCGCAGCGATATCGTGGCGGACCTGCTCTCACGCCGCGACTATCAGGCGGCGCTCGTAGCGGCTGAGGGGGTGCCGTCGTTGGTCGAGCGGGTCCGCGCTGACGCGCAGCCAGCTGTGGACACCCTCATTTCACGACTAGAGGCTCTGGGCGAAATCGAGGCCGGTGATCGCGACGGGGTTGACGTTCATCTCCACGCTCTTTCCTTGGATTTGGCTGAGGACGACATTCAACTCCTCGAACTAGCAAACCGCGAACAGGCGTTGCCGAAATCCGAGGACGGTGTTTCTCAGCGCCAGCAGCGCCAGCAGCGCCAGCAGCGCCTGCAGCGCCAGCAGCGCCTGCACCACTTGCTTGAACTCGCAGGTGAATCGATCGCCGACCTTGCCGCTACCTCCGAAGATCTCGCGCGCTTGTGGGACGGCATCTATGAGCGCCGACGAGATGAGCGCCTGCACCTTGAGGCTGTTTCGGCCGCTTTCGCCAGCAAGGACACTTGCATAGATGAGACCGCGTCGACGCTGGCCGCCTTCAACCAGGCCGTTGAGGAGGCAGATCATTGGCTTTCGCCCCCGACCTCCGCGAGCTTCGCTGGTCTGGTTAAAATTCCGGCGGATAAACTCGCCGGATGGGCAAAATCGGCACAGATGTGGATGGTCGCGGAGCGCGAGGCACTCGCGCAGCTCATCAAGTGGTTCTTTCTCTTCGTGAACGAGCGGGCGCGTTCCTTGCACGAAGTGGAAGAGGAGGGTGATGAGGGAGGGATCAGCTCCGGGCTCGAGCGGCTGCTTCAGGCCGCTGCCTGCATCGAAGACGCCGACCGCGCAGGCAAATGCTTGGCGCAGCTCACCAGCATTGGCGAGATCATCCCGCTGCTAACATCTGAAGAACCGGAAGTGCGAGCGGAAGATGCGCTGGACGTCATCGCAAAGAGGGATGAGGGCGTTGCTGCCCCTTCCGTAACGCAGCCGGCTTGGAGTTCGGCAGGCGAGGGCGGCTCGATGCCCCCGGCGATCCGGGAGGCGATTGCCCAAGGAGACTGGTTGGCAGCCGCTGATGCGTGTCGGGTAGCGGGGGCGAACGCCAACGAGCAGCGCGCAGAATTCCTTCGCTCTCGCGCGCTCGTATTTTCAGCTCTTGCCGACGATGGTGCGCAGCAGAAAGGCGTGGCTGCCGACGCGTTACTGGCGGCAGCGACCTGGCTGGCAGGGCCAGCCCAAAACGAAGCTGGCTTGTCAGCGACAAGCAGGCTGAGTCTCGCGCTTCGGATATTGAGCGATGCCATCGGTGCCGACAGCGAGGGGAAAGCACCTTCGCGGGCGAATCCAATCACTTGGAACGAGATCGCCATCGGCTCCTTCGAACGTCTGCGTGGCCCGCTCGCCGGAAGGGTGCTCGCAGCCCTCGTTACCGGAGTGAATGCGAGTGGCATTGCTGACCGGCTGTGGGATGCAGCCACGAGTACAAACAGTCCCAAAGAATTTCGTCAGCCTCTGCTCGCCTTCTTGTACGAGCACGGGGCTCAAGATTCGGTGCTTTGGCTGGCGCGGCGGCACGAGAAGAAGGATTTTGCGTCCGGTCTCGCACAGCTCTTCGACCTACGAGCTGTCGCCGTTAGCCGGCCCGATCTCTTGCCGGTTGCCGAGGCGATGGCGACACAGATTGCACCTGACGCCAAGCCAGGTCCGTTCCGTGGTTTTGTGCGCTCGTTGCCGACGGCGGCCAAGGCCGTGAAGGCGACGTTGAAGGTGACTCAGACGGGCGAACTTCGCTTGCGAGAGACCGCAGAAGCAGATGATCTGATCGACCTGCCGGTCGTCGTCAAGCCCGAGGGATTGGTCCCATCCAATATCCTAGCGATCCTGGCCGCAGATGAGGACGTCACCTTTGGCGACACCAGCCGGCAGAAGCGGCTGTCTGGTGAGCCTCTCTACTTCGCTAAGGACTTCACGCTCCCGCTTCGATTTGGCCCGTCCTGGTTTCGGCCGGAAGGTGGCCGTCGGCGCGAGTCGATCCGAATCCGGTTTCAAGCCGATACGGTTACCAAGGACCGGATCAGTGAGGATATCGTGTGTGATGTGCTCACCGTCGGGCGTGCCGGACATATCGGACGCAGATTGGATGACGACACGCTTCTGGAACTGTATCCGGGAGTCACGAATACGGCCGTCGACAAGGCGTTCGTTGGTCGGATCGAGGAACTTGAGCGGCTCACGCAGTTCCTGATCGCGGCCCAGCGTCCAAGTCCGGTCTTGCTTACCGGCATGCGGCGGGTGGGAAAGACCTCGCTGCTCCAGCGCTTTCATCAGCAACACTCCGCACTGGCAGGCGATGCTGTCACGTTTTATTTGTCGCTCGCGGAACGTCGAGTGGAACTGGCAGACCCCGATCGCCCCGTTGCGACAACCGTGTTCAACGCCATCCAGCGAGGGCTGGTCAGGCAGAACCTGACGGCAAGCGATCCAAATCGTGCGCTGTCCGCACGGATCCGAGCGCATTTTGCCGATGATTGGCGGGCGGCGGTAGCAGCGATTCAAGAATGCTATGATGAGGAAAGCCTGTCGGATTCGCTCATCGTTCTAGCCGAACGCATCAGCGAGTGGACCGGGCTGAGCGGAACCCGCTTGGTCCTCTTGATGGACGAGGTCGAAGCGTTGGTGGTCGCCTATAATGCAGGCGGTCGCAAGAAGCTGGAACTAGAGCAGATGCTTCAAAGCCTCCGCGAGGTATCGCAAACCACTGGCGCCATCGGCATCCTGTTGTCGGGATCGAACCATATCGATGTTTTCAAACGCGAATATACCAACGCCTTCTTCGGCAGCAGCCAGGCGATCCCGCTATCAGGATTCCAGGATCGAAGCGCGGCGAAGCAACTGGTCTCTCCGGCAGGGGTCGCGCCTTACGTTCAGTTTGACGACGCTGCGGTCGACTATGCGATGTACCTTTGCTCGGGTATGCCTCTCTTCCTTTGGCAGGTCGGGGCTACGACGGCATTCCAGATACGAGGCGGCTCAGCCACGGAAGCTGACGTCAGGGCCGCCGTCACGACGCTCGTCGGAGGCGTGACGCCGCTTCCTTTCACCCCTTACAAGATCCTTGAGCCAATCGAGAACATGCTCGGGCTAGAGCCGGCTCGCGAACGCGACCTTTTGTGGATGCTTTTGTATCGCGTGGCACAGGTCAGTTCACTGGCAAGTCCAGACGCTTCTGTTCCATTCGTGCTTGACCAGACCCTCTTGGGGCTGGACACCGATGCGACATGGAAACAGCGGCTGCGATCGCTCGTCGATCTAAAGGTCCTCCGCATGGAGAAGCGAAGCGAAGTGCGCTTTGAGACTCCGTTGTTCGCGGAGGGCTTCCGTGCCCCGAAGAATGCCCAAGAATTCTATCTGAAGCAGCAGCAGGCCTCCACATGAGACGCGATTGCGATTGGTTCGCGAGACGCGCAGCCTTGACATGGCGATCGGTCCCTGGCCGTTCGATGCTTCTGCTTATTCCCGCTGGCTGCAATGAGACAGAGGCGGCGCAGCTTGCCGCCACCTGGGTGGAAGCTAACTTCGTTTCACCGGAGGCCTATCGCGACCACAAGCCGCTGCCAATTGCGATCACAGCGGACGCCCTCAATAATAGTGGTGAGCTTGCAGTCCTGCTTGCAAAGCGTGTCTCTCGTGAGACCGGGATCAAGGTCGATATTGAAGATATCGCGACCGAGACCCTTCGTGCTGCCGTCGAGACTTGCCTCGTCCACGGCATCATGCCGATCCTGATCCTGCAACGCTTCCATGCCTTCGCACACTTGAAGGACGGTGGCATGACCTCGATGCTTTCCGCGATGAGGGAGCTTGAGAGGGGCGGTGAACTGACGACGTTGGCGCTCTCGCCGCTCGGATACGATTCGATCCGAGGCTTGATGGAAGCCGAGCTGCCGTTTCTCAATTCGGTCTATGGCGACAATCACGATGTCGCGGTGATGAGCGTGCTGGGCCGTCAGGAATTCGTCGATGCTGCACAAGCACGCGGCATCGATCAGGCCACAGCCCAGCGAATGTTCGCGCTCGCCGGTGGCCCCGACGCCGTCCACGAGGCGCTTCTTGATGCTGCGCTGCTGCCGCCCGAGCAATGGAGTCCCTCGACAATGTCGCGTGCGGGAAAGGCGATCGATCAGTTCTTGGAGCGATCGGTACCTATCGCAGCAGATCAGCGGCGAGAATTGCTTGGAACTCTTGCTCTAGGCCGGATGACACCGGCTCAAGAGGCGTTTGTCCTTGGCAATCCGCTCCATCCATTCCTTAGTCGGACAGGCGCGCGAGGTGGCCTGATCTGCTCGTCGCCAATCGTCGCCCGGAGAATCCTCCAAGCCGGAATGCCGGTCTGGGGCGCCTATGGTGAGTGCCTGACAGCCCTCGAACAATCTGACTACAAGCGCGCTGCCGCCCTCGCCGGAAGTCTGTCGGATGATCATCCCCGGCTGGCACTTTTTCGGGGCTTGGTCACCCTTGAAGCGGCGCTTCACTCCGAACCTGATCGGGGTCTGCTTGGAGTCGACTGGAAAGCTGCGGACACGGCCCTGAAGCTGCTCAGTGCCATCGATCCGGCATGCCGCCTCCCATTTGAGCCTTGGTTGGAGCAGGTTCGTCGCTGGACAGCGGGCGTGAAGGAGGCGGCCGGTTTTGATCGGCCGCAAGCCGACAGGCTGGCTGCGCGCGCCAGCAGCCCTGAACAGCGTGGAGCGCTTCGCCATATGGTGAGCGGTGCAGTGCGAAGAGCTGGGCGTCTGACGGAGCCTGCGGCTCAAGTAAACGCGCTGGTGAACCTCCCGGAAACAATGCTTCAAGCGTTCGCGGTGGCGTACTGCGCACTCGATTTCGAAAAAGCTCCTGCAGCTCTGCGCGAGGCGCCATACCAACAATTCTTCAGCGGCAAGACCGAATTCGTGCCCCCGAATGAGGGGCAAAAGATGGCGCTCTCGACGCTGCTTACCGTCGTGCCAGCGATCATTGCCATAGACCAGCCGGATACCAAATTGTCGTTGACGGACGACGCTTGGATTCGTCCCTTGCACGGTAAGCTTGTCAAGATGGTTCGCAACCCGCGCGCGCACACTGAGGTCGCCTTCGGCGCGCGCGATGCCGACCTGCTGCAGGAGGTTTGTGAACGGTTCTACGCTGACTGGGCAATTCTCTCGGCAGGCGCTGGGGAGCGTTCGCCGATTGAGCAGCCGTCAATGGAAGACCTCGGTCTGCTGCTCATGGGCTCGGAACAGGTGTCGGCAGCCGCGTAATTCCTATCGATGAGAAGGTTCGTTGTACCGGCACCGGGATAATTTGCACCGACTGCACAGACCGCGCTGTTCTCGTGCAGCACCTCCGCCGTTACGGCGCGCGCCTACCAAAAGCATCCATCTCGTGGAGCAGGTTCTTCCAAGTCAGAAATATTGCCGTTCCATGCGCCTGCAAGAAATGGCCGAGGCAGTGAGCCTATTCACCTCAACGAATGGCGGATTTCGGGATCATCTCACAGCCTTGGATGGCCGAAAGTGGGTCCTCGCAGCGGCGGAGTGGCCGATTAAGATATCACCAATCTTGGCCACTAGATGTGTCGATCGCGTTCTCAACACGCGGCGCCATGCGGCTCCTCCGGTACATCTTAAAACCCCTCTTCTGGGTATTCGCTACCGGTATCGCAGCCTAAGAAATCCTCGGCCAGCGGCTCGGCAAAGATCTTTACCCCCAGCTGCTCCGGGACATGCTGATTAGCGAGGGTCCACCAATGCTGCGCAAAGCGTCCAATGGAGTACGGTGCCGAGTCCGGGCGTTCGGAATTATGGCGTCTGGAGTGACCGTATTCGAAGCTACCGTTGCGACCTCCAACGTCTGCGAAGCAGTCGACCACATGGACGAATTCATGCGCTAGCGTGTTGACGAACGATGCCTCACTACGCCGACGATATTTCATGTTCATATGAAGCACGAACCGGTCACCGGTTGTGACGTAAGCGGTCGCGGTGCTCGCTTCATCGGTATAGTGGACGACCCTCGCAGGTGTCGTGCAGGCGCGCATTCGCCGGCTGATTACTGCGGGGGTGCAAGTTGGATCGGTGAGCTGCGTAAAGGTTGGGAGCTGGGCTATTCCATCCCAGAAGCCGTCCATCGCCGAAGCGCCGTGAAGGAACGCAATTGCATCGACAATCTCCTGCACCGGCTTCGTTTCGTTGTAGATGAATTCCATCAGCTTGCCCCCCAACTTTGCGCAGAATGCTATTGCCCAGAAGCCAGTTTGCCAAGCCCGCGCCCCTGCCTGACGCGTTTCGGAAGTGCCGCCGCTGAACGAGGTCGTGAACGCCGAAAGGTCATGCCAAGCCAATGAACAAATGTCTGAAATTGGGGAATCGTAGCGCCGCCGCTGATGACCGCTTCTGGGTCTGGTCAGCCAAACCGAATTAGGAGGCACTCGACGAACTATCTGTCAGTGGCGCTTCGCTGCTCCGCAGGCGTAGCGGCGCGGTGCCCGTAACTGAGGACGCTGGTGATCCGCCAGGTGCCATCCTGCTTCGCCCAGACCATAACGAACTTGGCGATCCCTTCGCATCGTCCTGTCGCCAGTTCACAGAAGCGGTGTTCGCCTTCCTCGATCGCGCCATAGTCCTTGACCGGATAGACGCGGAACGTTGCCGGGATCAGCTCGCGCTTCACCTTCCCGCAGATGTATTTGCGGACGCCGTCCACCATCGCATCACGCTCGAACGTCGCGCCGCCAGTGTCGTGGTAGAAGGCGACCTTCGGATCAAAATAGCCGGAGAAGGTCGGCAGGTCGCAGCGGTTGTAGGCGTCGAACACCCTCGCATCGAGCGCGCCGATCTCGGTCGTCATCGGATCGGCCGGGGGCGGCACGGGAGTTGCGAGCAAAGCTGTGGCAACGGCGATCGCGGTCATCATGCTCATGGTCCTGTCAGTTCATCTGGCCGCGGAGGAAGGCGATCAGCTTCGGATCGCTCCCCGTGCGTTCAAGGATGGACAGGATGATCCGCCATCCGTTGTCGCTGTTGGTCAGGATGACGATGCCGTCGCCGCTCGCGCGATTTATCGCGGCGAAGGTGAAGGCCCCGGCATCCTTGCCGGTGTGGAGCATTGTCGTGCCATCGGGAAAGCCGAGGAGCTGCCAGCCGAGGCCAAAGCCGGTCCAGCGCGGACAGCTGGCCGCCTTCGTTCCGGCACATATTTCAGGCGTCAGGTCGGCCTGCGATTTGCTCCGCTCCGCCGCTAAAGACGCGATCAAGCCCCGGTCGTTGCGGGCATCGATGAGGAAGCGCGCATAATCACGCGCGGTCGCATGCGCCAGATCGGCAGCATTGTATCGCGTCACCCGCTGGACCGGCAGCGGCTTGCCTGCGTCGTCGTATGGCACGGCGATCGGCACCGTCTCGCCTTGCGACGACACATAGCCCGAGGCGCGCATATGGGCGGGGGCGAACAGCCAGCGGCCAGCAAGTGTCTCGAATGACTGCCCGGTGCGACGCTCGGCGTAGCGCGCTGCGTATTGATATCCCTCGCCAGAATAGCCGGTAGTCGTGCCGGGATCATGATCGAACGCCAGTCCATTCGCATCGCGCCAGTTCGGCAATCCGGTGCGGTGGCTCAGCGCCATGCGGACCGTCAGCTTCATCCGCCGGGGATCGCGCGACAGGTCGGAGTCGCTCCAGTAGCGATCCATCGGCTCATCAAGCGACAGCTTGCCGGCCGACACCAGTCGCAGGATGACCTCCGCCGTGAGCGGCTTCGTCAGCGAGGCAAGATTGTAGGGGGTGGAGGCGGTCGCCGCGCGGTTCGGCCCCGCCATGCCCCACGCTCCAGCAGAGACAATCCGTCCGTTGCGGATCAGTGCGATCGACGCGCTCTCCACGCGCTGTTCGCGGAGGGTTGTGGTCATATCCGGCAGCGTGACGTTCGTTCTGGTGTTCGCCATTGAGGCGGAAGCCACCAGCACGCCCAAACCGCCGTAAGCTGCCTGCTTCAGCACACTGACTGTATTATTCATATGCAACAGCTAGCGGTGTCCGAGCGTGGCCGCAATCTGGATCGTATCACCCATCGAGGTGACGGACGTGAGAACCGCAGCAAGGTTCTCCAAATACCACCCCATTTTTGAGAAGCTGTTGGGTCAGCGAGCAGCGCTAAGGGTCAGCTCCTCCGCGGCCAAGATGAACGGATGGCAAAAAAACGGAGTGCTCAAAAGAGGCCGCGAGCGACCGGATATGGGTCAAGCTCATCGCAGGCGATAAGCAACGCGGAAGCCGATGTGCGAGGTCGGTAAATCTTTCTCCTGCGCTTGGAACGCGGCGGGGCGGAAGTTTGCGCAATAGTTGGTCGCGCACAGGAAGCTGCCACCCTTGACCAGCCCGACCGGCCCGTCGCCTGCGACCCATTCCCAGACATTGCCGACCATGTCGTACAAGCCGAAGCCATTGGCGGGGAAACGCGCGACGGGGGCAATGCCGGCATAGCCGTCGGCGGCGGTGTCGATCATCGGGAAGACGCCTTCCCAGACATTCGCGCGAGCCTCTCCGTGGTCGAACGCCCACGCCATCGCGTCGCGCGCCGTGGCTTGGTCGGCGCGGGCGGCGCGTTCCCATTGTTCGACGCTAGGCAGGAAGCCGCCGGCCCATACGGCATAGGCGGCGGCGTCGGTACGGTCGACATGGACGACCGGGTCCTGCCAATGGCCGTCGATCGCGCTGCCCGGTCCCTGCGGATGGCGCCAGTCCGCTCCTTTCACAAACCGCCACCAGCGTGCGGCATTGTCAAGTGGCACCGGTTCGGTCGGCGCGGCGAACACCGCCGAACCGCCGTCGCGCTCGGCACGGGTGCGATGGCCGGTGGCAGCCACGAAGGCGGCGAACTGGCGGTTGGTCACCTCATGCGCGTCGATGCGGAAGGCAGCGACGGGCGTTGAAGTGCCGGGTCGGCCCGCACCGTCCTCCCCTAACAGTACCGTCCCGGCGGGGATCGTGACGCAACGGTCGGTCACGTCGCAGCCGGGGGCCGGCCGGTGAGCGCCGGTCGAAACCAGTCCTACGCCTGCGAGGAGCAGCGCGGTTGCCCGCCTCATGGCTTCGCACCGCCGGCAGTCGGCGCAGCGGCAGCGGGAAGAGGCACGACGCCCTTGTCCCGAGCATAGTCATCATAGGTCGCGACCAGTTCGGCGAGCCGTGCCGGTTCGGCCGACGCGAGATCGCGTGTCTCGCCCGGATCGCGGGCGACGTCGAACAACTGCCAGTGTCCGGTGCTGACGCCCTTGCGGGTATAGCGATTGGTGCCGGCGGGGAGGTATATGACCTTCCAGTCGCCCTTGCGCAGTGCCCGGCGGTAAAAGAGTTCGTAGCCGACCGCTTCGTTCGCAGTGCGGACCGTCGGGGCGGTGGCGGCAAGGACCGGACGCAGGCTGTGGCCCTGATGCGCGACGATCGGGCGGCCGGCATAGGTCGTGGGCTGCTTCAGTCCGGCATAGTCGAGGAGCGTTGGCGCGATGTCGCGCACGTCGAGGTTCGCGTTGGCGATCCGCCCGCCGCCGTTCACGCCCTTGCCCGTGGCGAAGGCGCTGACGCGGATGCCGCCCTCGGTCGGATAGCCCTTTACCAGCCACGACGGAACCGAATTGGCCTGCGCCCAGCCCGGCCCATAGCCGACATAGCTGGTCGCAGCGCCGATATTGGCAAGGCGGTTGTCGATGCCGAGCGACGGGTCGGCGGCCACCCGCGCATCGGGATCGACCGGTGGCGCCTTGGGGTCGGCGACCCTGAACCGGGGGGAGGGTGCTTCGATCACATTCCCTTCCGGCCCGTTGTCCGACAGGAACAGGATGATCGTATCGTCATAGCGGCCCTGGGCCTTCATCGCGGCGATAACCCGCCCGACATTTTGGTCGAGCCGGTCGACCATTGCCGCATAGACCTCCATCTTGCGTGCCTCGATCCCTCGTTCCTCCGATGAGAGCGATGCCCATGGACGGACCTGTTCGGTGGTATGGGCAACGGCGTCGGCGGGGACGAGGCCCAGCTGCTTCTGTCGAGCGAGACGGGCGTCGCGCAGTGCTTCGTAGCCGGCGTCGTAGCGGCCCTTGTACTTCGCGATCGTCTCGGGCGGTGCCTGCAGGGGCCAGTGCGGCGCGGTAAAGGGGAGGTAGGCGAAGAACGGGCGCTCGTCGCCCGCGCGCTTTGCCCGATCGAGATAGCCGATCAGCCGGTCGGCGAAATAATCGGTGGAATAGCGGCCGCCGGGCAGGGTAGCGGGCTTGCCGTCGTCGCGGTAGCTGGGGTTTAGCCCGGCCTTGGTCCACGCCGCATTCTGGTCGGCGCCGAAATGGTTCGACAGCCCCTGCAGCAGCGCGAAGCTATGCTCGAACCCGCGTGCCGCCGGTTCGCGGTCGGGGGTGAGGCCGAGATGCCACTTCCCGGACATCAGCGTGGCATAGCCGCCCGCGCGCAGCAGTTCAGCGATCGAGGCGACGCGATCGTTGAGATAGCCTTCATAACCCGGTCGGCCGCGGGTCGCGTCACTCAGCAATTCGGCCATGGTGCCAAGGCCCGCCTGGTGATTGTCGACGCCGCTCATCAGCATCGAGCGCGTCGGGGAGCAGGTGGGCGCGGTGTGGAAGCCGGTGAAGCGCACGCCCGAGAGCGCCAGCGCGTCGAGGTTCGGGGTCGCGATTTCCCCGCCGAACGCGCCGATGTCCGACCAACCGAGATCGTCGGCGACGATGACAAGGAAATTGGGCGCTCCCTTGGGGGCGACGGCCTGCGCGGTCGGGGCCTGCGGGGTTTCCGGCGCGGCCGCGGCCGGCAGCGCGAGCAACAGCGCGGGAAGGGCGGCGGCGATCAGGGGCTTGGCCGGCATGATTTCTCCAATGGTCGCGAAGGTTACACGCATGGGATACCCGACTAAGGAGGTAGGACAATAAAGATAATCTACTAAACCGATAGGAATTGGTGCGTTCGTTTCGAGGGCGTCTCCATCCTAGCCAGTGCCGGTCCGGCGGGTGTCGCCGCCATTCATGATCGGGGACCATCCATGCCGCCCTTGCCTGCCCGCGCCCTTCGCCTTGCCCTGTTCGCCGGTGCAGCGTTGGGCGCCACGCCAGCCTTTGCCGCCGATCCTGAACCCACCGCCGACGAACCCGGCATCGAGATGCGGGAAGACGCAACGGACGGGCAGGATATCGTCGTCACCGCGCGTCGCCGGGCGGAGCGGAGCCAGGACGTGCCGATCGCGATCAACGCCTTCGGTGCGGCCCAGATCGAGGCGACGCGGACCTACAATTTGCGCGACCTGCAACAGCTGACCCCCAGTCTGGTCGTCACCAACACCAACCCGCGCAACACTAGCATCAACATCCGAGGCCTCGGCAACAATGTTGCGGTTTATAATGACGGGCTGGAGCCGGCGGTTGGCGTCTATGTCGACGGCGTTTATCTAGCGCGGCCCGGACAGACGGTGTTCGACCTTGCCGATCTCGAACGTATCGAGGTGCTGCGCGGGCCGCAGGGCACGCTGTTCGGCAAGAATACCTCGGCCGGCGCGGTGGTCGTCACGACCAAGGCGCCGACGTTCGAACCGGAGGCCGGCGGCGACGTGTCGCTCGGCAATGTCGGGTTTCGTCAGCTCCACGCCTATGTCTCAGGGCCGATCACCGACAGCCTCGCCGCACGACTGTTCGTGTCGAAGACCGACCGCGACGGCTTTACCCGCAACCGCTTCGACGGGCGGCTGGGACAGGATTTCCACGACCTCAATTTGCGCGGGCAGCTGCTGTACAAGCCGACCGATACGCTGACGCTCCGGCTGATCGGTGACTGGGGGCGGCAGCATTCGTTCACTGCCGGCACCATCCTGCTGGGCGCGATCCGGACCTATGACAACGGCGCCAACTTCGCGAACAACTATTACGACCGGGCCGCCCGCCTCGGCTACAGCCCGGTCCCGGCCGACCCGAAGCTGCGCACCACCGATGTCGATGCAAATCCGCGCTATGCAATGAATCAGCATGGGCTGAACCTGACCGCCGATCTCGATCTGGGCGTGGCGACGCTGACCTCGGTCACTGCTTACCGCGCGTGGAACTGGTATCCGCATAATGACGGCGACAGCACCAGCATTGATGCGGGTGCCGATTTTCACCAGAGCAACGAGCAGCGACAGGTCAGCCAGGAACTGCGCATCGCGTCGAACGGCGATCGCCCAGTCGATTATGTCGCCGGCCTCTATTACCTCTACCAGTCAATCCGCGCCGAGGCAGTGAACCGCTATGGCAGCCGCGCCGCCGACTGGTTCCTGCCGCCGACGACCAACTCGGCGGTCGGGGCGGCGGCACTCAACGATTACAACGTCGTCAGCCACTCGCGCCCCGTCACCGACAGCTATGCCGCGTTTGCGCAGGCGACATGGCATATCGTGCCGGGTGTCGATCTGACCACCGGTCTGCGCTATACCTACGAGACGAAGACCGGGTATTTCGATCAGGTCGCGACAGGGCGATCGCTGGCCGGGCTGACCACTGCGCAGGCAGCAGCAGCGCAGACGATCCGGTCGCGCTACGGCATCGCCAATCGCTACGAAGCGGAGACCAGGGCCGGGCGGCTGTCGGGACAGGCGACGCTGTCGTGGAAGGTCGCCGAACCGGTGCTCGGCTACATTACCTATGCCCGCGGCAACAAGTTCGGCGGGCTGAACCTCGCCAACATCACCACCACCGGGCAGTTCGCCGCCAATCCGGTGATCGCGCCTGAGACGATCGATAGTTACGAGGCGGGGGTGAAGACGACGTGGTTCGGCGGGCGGCTGACTGCCAATGCCGCAGCCTTCTGGACGGACGTCAAGGATTACCAGACGACGATCATCGATATTGAACGCAATGGCGTCAGCTTCTTCACCAACGCGGCGAAGGTGCGTACGCGTGGGTTCGAAGGGGATGTGCGGGCGACGCCGACCCGGTGGCTGACGCTGTACGGGTCGGGCACCTACGACGATGCGCGCTATATCTCCTACGCCAATGCGCCGTGCCCGATCGAGATTACCGGGCGGACGCTGTGCGACCTGTCGGGAAAGCGGTTGCCCGGCGTATCGGCATGGGCGGCATCGGCAGGCGGCGAGGTTCGTGCGCCCATCGCGAACCTGGCCGGACGGGCAGGGGAGATCTATTTCGGCAGCGACTATAGCTATCGGTCGAGCACCAACACCACCGCCAGCCTCAGCCGCTATTCGGTGATCCCGGCCTATGACCTGGTGAACCTGCGCTTTGGGTTTCGAACCGCGGACGGACTGTTCGATATCCAGTTGTGGGGTCGCAACGTAAACGACGAGACGTATTTCCTGTCGCGCGCCGCCGCCAATACCGGAGCGATCACGGGTACGCTGGGCGATCCGCGGACGTACGGAATTACGTTGCGCACGCGGCTGTAGCCGAAATGCATGCCGAAGCAATTCTGAACGAATGACCGATAGACGGTCGCTAAGATGTCGTCTGAATGACCGGAACTGGGTCATCGCGGCGAAGGCGAGGGCGGCAGCTCTCGCCCCATTGTCGAACGTTGGGGATGGCGATCCGGGGTCCCGAGACCGGCCATTCGTTAAGCGCGATCTTTCCCGTTTCTCCGTCTCCGACAGGCCATTTCGGGAACGAGCAATCGGGAACAGATTTTGGGAAACGAGGTGCCCCGGACGGCTCTGGCCGTGATCGCCCCGGCGACTGTCCCGCTGTGGGTTCGTTTGTGGGAAAGCGCGTATCGGGCCGTGTTGCTTTGGCGTATTGTATAGGCAATACACCGCTATGCCTTTCGCCAAGGAACCGTTTTGATCCAGCATCACCGCCTCAAGATCGCCCTCATAGGGAAACATGCCGTCATAACCTGGAATCGGCTTTGAGTGCCGTCCGGATTGCAATCTACGTGCGCTCCTGTGTCAGCCAGCCGCTTTTCAAGATGTCGCGAAGCACCTTGCGCGTGTCGTTACTCGCGGTCGCGCCCCCGCTTGCCCAGGCAACCGCCAGCGCCGCCAGGAAGATGTCGCGCCCAGTCATGGTCCGCCGCGCGAACCCCTCATCCTGTGCGGCTAGCAAGATCCGGTCAGTGGTCGCGATCACGACATCGCAGGTCGGGGTGAGCGGAGATTCCACCCGACACGCCGCGCGCAGCGGCTCTGGCAGACCTTCATACGCCAGCATCCAGTCCCCGAGCGCTTCAATCCAGCGTTCGAGAACGCGGGCGGCGTTTCCCTCGTTCGCCTCGATCTCGGCACGACGCTGGTCCAGCCCTTCATAGTGAAGAACCAGCAACGCCGCCAACAGCGCATCCTTGTTCGGGAAGTTGCGGTAGAGCGTACCCGGTCCGACGCGCGCCAGTTTGGCGATGGCGTCCATTGAGACATCAACACCGTCGTCATCGAAGGCCCGCCGCGCCACCTCAAGAATGTGAGCGCGATTGAGCTGTGCATCCCGTCGGGGCGGTAGCGCGGCCTGTTTTTCTAACATGACGGACCTTCGACCTCTTGAACATCGGAGACCCTCTCCGTATCTGGGAGGGGCAAGTGGAGACAGTCTCCATATAGCATGCCGTCGCTGATTTAACAGACCGTAGCGGTGGGGCAACGAGGACGAAATGACGAAACAGATGATCATCGGCATGCATCTGGGGAACGGATACGGCAACCTGCCCGGAGCCTGGCGGGCATCGTCGGTCGATCCCCTGAGCTATTCGAGTTTCGACGCGAAAGTGCGACATGCCAAGGCGGCCGAACGCGGCAAGCTCCAGTTCCTGTTCCTCCCCGACGGACCCAGTCATGTCGGCGACATCGCGAACGAGCCACCCAATTTCAATCTGGACGTGATGGTCACGCTGGCGGTCGTTGCCCGCGAAACCAAACGGATCGGCCTCGTCGCCACCGGCTCGACCACGTTCAACGAACCCTTCAACCTCGCCCGGCAGTTCAAGGCGCTCGATATTCTGAGCCATGGGCGGATTGGCTGGAACGCAGTCACGTCGAGTGGCGAGGATGTCGCAGCGAATTATGGGTCGCGCCTGCCGTCCGGCACGGCTCGCTACGGGCGAGCGCACGAAACGGTGCAGCTGGTCCAGGCGCTCTGGGGCAGTTGGGGCAAGGATGCGTGGCTACACGATCAGGTCAGTGGCCGGTTCGCCGACGCCGGACAGATCGCGCCGATCAACATGGGCGGCACCCATGTCGCTTCGCGCGGGCCATTATACATTCCGCCGTCTGAGCAGGGGCAGCCCGTCGTGTTTCACGCCGGTGGCAGCCCGAACGCTCACGCCTTCGCCGGGCGCTATGCCGATGCCGTCATCGGTGCGGCGTTCACGATCGAAGACGCGCGGGCGCAGCGTGATGCGTTCCGCGCCGCGGCCGAACGGGCAGGGCGCAATCCGGACGAGATCAAGTTCTTCGCGGGGTTGATGACGACGATTGCGAACGACCGGCGAGCGGCGCTGGATCGCAGGATTGCCCTGAGCGAGCGAATTTTCCCGCAGCGTGCGGCCTATCTTGGACAGATGCTCGGCATCCGTCTCGATCCTGCGCGGCTCGACGTGCCATTGTCGGACGAGCAATTGGACCAAGCGCGCCCGTCATCGGGCGATCCGCGATCTGCGTACGCCCTGAAGGTCGCGCGCGAAGGCTGGAGCGTCCGCGATGTGCTCGCCCACGGCGTGATCGATTACCACCCCGTGATCGTCGGACCGGCCACCGAGGCCGCCGACCACATGCAGCAATGGTTCGAGGCCGGCGCGGTCGACGGCTTCTGGGTGTCGCCGGACGTCTATGCGGACGGGGTCGACGCCTTCGTCGATGGCGTCCTGCCGATCCTGCAGGAGCGCGGACTGTTCCACAGGGATTACGACGGTGTCACCCTGCGCGATCATCTGGGTGCGCCCGACCAATATGGCATCGATCCGCGCATCGCGCGGTGAGCGCAATCAACCATCATCGTAACAAGGAACAGACATGAAAATCGGCATTATCGGCGCAGGTAACATCGGCGGCACCATCGCGCGCAAGCTGGCCGCCGCCGGCCACCAAGTGAAGCTGGCGGGCGCGAAGGGGCCTGACGACATCCGCGACAAGGCGACGGAGATCGGCGCTGTCCCGGTCGCCGCACCGGACGCGGTCAAGGACGTCGAGGCGATCATCCTCTCCATCCCGTTCGCCGAAATCCCCAAGGTCGCCGACATCTTCGCGGACGTACCGGCGGACGTGGTCGTGATCGACACCGGCAACTATTATCCCTTCCGCGACGGGAACATCGCGGAGGTCGATGGGGGCAAGCCGGAAAGCGTCTGGTCGAGCGAGCAACTAAGCCGCCCGGTGGTCAAGACGTTCAACGCGCTTCTCGCCGAAACGCTGGCCAATGGCGGTACGCCCAAGGGCACGACGGGCCGGATCGCGATTCCCGTGGCGGGCGACGACGCGCAGGCAAAGGCGATCGCGCGCAAGCTGGTCGACGAGGCCGGTTTCGACACGCTGGATGCCGGTGGTCTGGCCGACTCGTGGCGTAAGCAGCCCGGCACGCCCGCCTATTGCACCGAACTGACGCTGCCGGAACTCAAGGATGCGCTGTCCGCCGCCGACAAGGCGCGCGCGCCAGTCGATCGCGACGCGCTGATCGACAGCTTCATGGCCGAGAAATCCCCCCTCGACCACGCACAGATCGTCGCCCGCAATCGCGAGTTCACGGCTCCACGCTGACCTTGCGGGGGCCGAGCGGAGGTCGCCTGTCGCCTCCGTTCGGCTTCGGTCTTCGAACGGAAAGGAACGGACATGAAAATCGGAATCCTTGGCGCCGGCCACATCGGCAGAACGCTTGCCCGAAAGCTGGCCGCGGCCGGTCACGAGGTCAAAGTCGCCAATTCGCGCGGACCGGACACGGTTGATGCCGATGCGCTCTCCACCGGTGCCCAGGCTGTCACCCGGGAGGAAGCGGTCGTCGGCGTCGAGGTCGTGATCCTCTCGATCCCCTTCATCGGCATCCCCGCGCTCGCGCCGCTGCTCGCCGATCTCCCCGCCGAGACGGTGGTGATCGACACCTCGAACTATATCCCCGCGCGCGACAACCGGATCGCCGAGATCGAGGGCGGGATGGCCGACAGCGTCTGGGTGACGGCGCAACTCGGCCGCCCGATCGCCAAGGCGTGGAACTCGATCTATTCGGTCACACTGGCGGAAAAGGGCAAGCCGGTCGGCACTCCCGACCGGATCGCGGCCCTGGTCGCCGCCGATCGCCCGCGCGACCGCGACGTGACGATGGCACTGGTCGAGGATACCGGCTTCGACGCCTATGATGCCGGGCCGATCGCGGAATCGTGGCGGCAGCAGACCGGCTCGCCATCCTATTGCACCGAAGTCACGCTCGCCGAACTGCCGGATGCGCTGGCATCGGCGGATCTCGCCCGATCGCGCAGGCGGTCGGACCTGGCGTCCAAGGTGTACAGCGAGCGCTTCGAAGCCAGTCACAATCCCGGCGGGGACTTCATCGTCCAGCTTTCCCGGCTTCTTTACGCGGTTTGAGCGGCCCGGGACCACGACAGGACCGACGGGATGGGTGCCGGCGCGGTGATGCCGCACCCTCATATGTGATCGAAAAGGAACCAGATGAATGAACGGAATTCTTGAGGGCAAGGTCGCCCTCATCACGGGCGCAGGCTCGGGTATCGCTGCGGCGGCGGCAAGGCTGTTTCACAAGGAGGGCGCGCGCATCGTGCTGGCGGATGTCAGCGGGAAGGAGGCCGATCTTGCCGCCGAACTGGGTGACCCCCTTGCGCGAACAGGGCAGCACCAAGGTGCCTTCATCGTGGTCAACCTAAGCCGTCAGTCCGGTAATGGCCAATCTCAGTCGAGTAACGGCCCCCGGCAGCGGTGCCGCCTTTTCTCCTCGTCCTTGGCTACCGAGACGAAACCTGGCAGCTGCTATACGTTCATGTCCGCTGTGCATGCCGGGAAGGGCCGGATTTGGGACAAAGCCGCCATTCCCAGTCCGGCCTCGAAAGGGCAGGTTTCGGATAATCCGGTCATCAATGGATCCGGAGTCGTCAGGCGAACACGTTTGATCGACTGCTGACTATGCCGATACATGCTGAAGCGCGAGATGCGGCAACTAAGTTTCGGTCGCGTTCAGAGTGCCGCTGAAATGAGCCACTCAAAGTATCACAGGATTAGTTGCCTAGTGTATACAGAGAACCTTTCGTTGACCTCATCGAATTCAGCTTCGCGCAGTACTTGCCGCCGCTGCACGCCATAGGATCGGATATCCACATCAGCCGGCAGACCCTGCGACGCCTCCTCGACGGCGACGATGACCTGCGCATCAGCCGGCGCCTGCGCAAAGATAAACTTCAGCATCTGAGGCAGGTGCACTGCGTCCTGGCCCTGTTGATTGGGAGCGTCGATCACAATCGGAAATGCCGTGGCTGTAGCATATTTAAAGCGGGTTTGCAGGAACGCATAGTAATATGCCAGCAGTCCGCGAGGCCCCTCGCTGCCACGCGCGGCCTGGATACGGTGTATGGACTGCGCGCCATCCTGCTCGAGCGCAACATCTAGGTCGAAGGCATATTTAGCGAGTAATGCGCGGTAGAATTTTAGAATTTCCCCACTTCGCTTGGCGCTGGTGAGACTGGTCATTGTATCTCGATGCTTGTCGACGCGCTGGCGCACATCAGCGGCATCGGCGGCCTTCTCACCCAGCGAACTGCGAAGGATCTTGGCAGCTTCGGTCTTCCCGGCGGCAATCACAACATCATTGAAAGACAGGGCTGCTCGTTCGACCGCAAGAATATGCTCGATCCGCCGGAGGCTCCTCTCGATCTCGTGCAGCTTAGCCTGTTTCTGCTGCTCGCCTTCCCTGAAACGGGTCAGCTTGATATTAGTGGCGCCGATCGCCTCCGTCAGCACGCCTTCGTCCTGGATCAGTGCGAAGCGGTCGGCCAAGCAGTTCGCATAGCCCTGACCGCAGGTTGGGCACTCGATCTCGTCGGGCAGCGCGGCGGCGACATCGAACTCCTCGCGCAGTTCGCGGAGCGCTCGCTCAAGCAGGCTCTTCTCGGACTGAAGAAGGTGCGTTTCCTCGTGCAGTTCGGAGATGTCGCGCCGGTACTTGCGTTGCTGCGTCAGCAAAATCTCGCTTTCCCGAACAAGGTCTTCAACCTCGGCGCGAAACTCTCTCATGTCATAGGTAGGGCTTGCACCCTCATCAATCTGCTGGATTTGCTCTATAGCATCTCGCAGTGTCGAGACACTCGCTTCGAGTTCGGACAGCGCGATGCGATCTACGGCGAGATTAGCACGCGCTTCATAATACGCGTCGGGCCTGAGCCCCGAGTGATAGTCGGCCAAGGTGCGCGCGCTGTCGGGGAGGTAAAGATCCTGGAAGGATGACCAAGGGCGACTCCAGCCCATATCTTGATCGATGTAGAAGGGCGCGATCATGTAGGATGGTGGCGGTACGACAATGTCGCCGTCGCGATCCGTCATGATCAGCTTAAATCCAAAGAATTGAGCAAGCTGCGGACCCCATTCCTTAACTACTTGTTGACCAGAGAATAGCAATTTACGCTCGGCGTCGAACAAGGCGTACATGCCCAGTGCCTTTACCGCAGTGTAGCGTTTGCCTTCATATTCAAAGACCAATGCACTCGAGACATGCCCGGCCCGCCATCGGCTATCAATTTTTTGAGGTAAGGCTCCCAGCGTCTCGTAGATGCTCTTCAGAATCGCTGATTTTCCGAAGCCGTTTCCACCTTGAATGACGATCCTTGACGCGTTCAAGGGCACCTTCAAGGCGCGCCTCTCGGTCTGCGACAACAGGAAGAGTCCGACGAATTTTACGTTGGTCATGGCTAGCGTCTTTCAGCGATCGCAAGATGCGGCGCAGCCGCGTGACATTGGGACCGGTCATCCGAGCGATTCCATGATTTCGACAAGAAGTGCGGCTTGGCCGGTATAGGGCTCACCGACCGGGTCCAATATACTGCCGGCAAGCTTATAGGCGACCATCGTTCCTACGATGGTGTCGCCCATGAGGCCTGGGTGCGCGGCAAACAGCTCGGCGAGCGCTTGATGAAGATCAAGGGCAATCCCTACGCCGCGTTCGCGGGCCCGCCAATATTCTAGACAGGCAAGCGATAGGCGGCGTAGCGGGATGGTTTTCCACCCGTCGGCTATTAGCTCGGCTTCGACGGTGGGCCACCATTCGGTCGGCGTGCGGCCACGTCGCTTCATTTGCTCAACTAGCGCCGCGACATCCGAAGCCGCGAGACCCTTTTGCTTTTTGAGCTCGGGGAGGTTCTTCGCGCTGGAAGCGACGGTCCCGGTGCAACGCGAGATTTCGCTGAGCAGCGCCTGATAAAGCGGTTGGGCGGATACCGCATATTCTGGCCCGATTGCGGTCGCAAACTCGGTGACCATGCCGAGCAAGGTCTGGCGGAAGCTTTGCATGTCGAGCGCGATGCGCTCATAAGCCAAAAGCTCGGCGTGCCTTGGGTCGATGGCTCCGGGGAAATCGGCTTGGATCGCCGCGATCAGGACGCCATGATCCTCAGCCGATAATGCTGAAAGCAATATCTCACCGTCGTCTGGTCCGGTCTTGCTGCCATCAGGATATTTCGCCTGCAGGTGTTGGTTCGAGATGATTGCTGCCTTGCGGACCAGCGCCCCAAATTCGTGCAGGTTGTGATAGGTCTTGCCAACGATAGATTTGGGCAAATCGCCTTTGGCTGGCCTGCTTGCTAACCGTTTCGGCGTCCAGGCCGAGCCAGCGCGGGACTTCATCTGGTAAAAGCAAATCGCAGCGTCGTCGCCGTCTCCGGTCAGAAAAATTAGGTCGTCAAAGAAGTCGAAATAGGCAACGAAGCCTTCGCCGCTTTGGTAGGCGTCGAGAATACGCGCCATCGAAGCGTGTATTTGAAAGTCAAAAGCGCGTGAGGCCACCGAGCCTGCTTGTTCACGCGGTTTCTTTGCAATCAGAGCCTTGGATGCCATCGAAATTGCTTCCCCCGGAGGCCAAGATGCCACGTGGATAAACCTTTGCAACCAACAATGTCGCCGTGGGAGCCGCTGTGGTCCGGAACTGAGCGCTTGACTGGTTCCGACGGAAGCCGCCGTTCAAAGTCCGATCGGCGAAGGACGCATTTTGGTCGAGAGCCGCTATCGCGGAAAACGGTGGGAAGCGGACACCCGCGCGATCGCAAAATCCGGGTCCGCTAGGGTAAAAAGCGAACCCGTGTTGGACAGATCATGCAGGAAAATGAATTCCGCATAATTTGTTGCCGTCTGGGTCGCGAAAATAGGCAAGTTCGACTGTTCCCAGCGATGCCGTATTGCGCGGGCCGGGCGGGGCTTCGATCGAGGTGCCGCCGTTGGCGACCGCGGTATCATGAAGCTGCTTCACTTGTTCAGGCGAGTTGCACGAAAAGGCGACGGTGCTGCCGTTGGCGACGCTTGCCGGTTCGTCGTTAATCGGCTGGCTGACGATGAAGTTGGTTCCGTTGCCATTATTATAGATCAGCCGCGTATGGCCGCTGTCGGCGATGTTCCGCGCCCCTTCGCCTGCCCCCAAAGTGGCGAGCACCGTGTCGTAGAAGCGCTTCGACCGTTCAATGTCGTTCGATCCGACCATGGTGTGAAAAAGCATCCGGGCTCTCCTTGGGGCTGATCGACTTCCGATCGCCACTAGCCTTTTAACCTAACCGGCCCATAGGACGCGGTCACCCCCGGGTCGTCGAATGTCCACAATTGGTCGGCATAGGCCCCCGAGCAATACCAGACCGTCATACCCGCAAGCGTTCTTCCGATGGCCGATCTGGCCATTGGAGAACGATCATGGAGATGCCTGAAACCGAGCGCACCGTCACAAAGCGGCAAGTCTGGAATGCCGGAAGAACCGTCGGTGCGAAGCGTGCCCTCAAACCGAAGCAGATTTGGGAGATTCGGTTCTATCTCAATCAGCGTCGACGCCTGCGAGATCGGGCGCTGTTCGATCTGGCGATCGACAGCAAACTTCGAGGCTGCGACTTGGTGCAGATGAGGATCGGCGACCTTGTCAGCAGCGGGCAAGTCCGAACGCGAGCGATTGTCATGCAGCAGAAAACAGGCCGACCGGTTCAGTTCGAGCTACTTCCAGATGCTCGCGCCAGCCTGCTGGCTTGGCTGGAGCGGCGGGGCGGCACGGTGGACGACTACGTCTTCCCCAGTCGAGTCGATCGTGATGGGCATCTCAGCACTCGCCAGTACGCCCGGCTTGTCGATGAATGGGTGACAGGGGTCGGTCTGATGCGAAGTGAATACGGTACGCACTCGCTCCGCCGAACGAAGGCATCAATCATCTACAGGGCAACCGGCAATCTGCGAGCTGTCCAGATCCTGCTCGGCCATAGCAAGATCGAGAACACGGTCCGCTATCTCGGCATCGATGTGGAAGACGCACTTGCCCTCGCCGAGAACACCGAGATTTGACCTGTCGGCTCCTCGCTCGGGCGAGGGGCCGCCCTTACGGCGCATGGGACAAAACAGCCAAATACGGGGCCTCGCCGAACGGCGGGTTCAACTGTGAGCTGCCGTCCGCCGCTGTCCCGAAAACGATCGTATTTTGAGAAAGCCAGAACCT